>Ga0302319_10006545_pt1 | contig 23088 bp, 18 predicted proteins | sample Bog_T0_2_FD_203319 | JGI IMG/M metagenome (GOLD analysis project Ga0302319, IMG submission 203319) | Peat permafrost microbial communities from Stordalen Mire near Abisko, Sweden - Bog_T0_2 | ecosystem: Environmental > Terrestrial > Soil > Wetlands > Peat | place: Sweden: Abisko, Stordalen Mire...
TCACGGCCAATCCGCTACCCAACTGGCGCATTGGCTTCAACGCCGCCAAGACCAACGCGGTCATCAGCAACGTCGGCGGCTCGGCGTTGGATGGACTCGTGAGCTACATGGACACCCTGATGGCCGGGCCTGCAGGTGATTTGATCCGGTTCAACTCCGACTATTCTGCTGCGAACGAGTTGCGTGCTGACTGGAGCGCTTGGCGCGGCCAATATACGCTGCTAAAGCTGGAGCAGGGTACGGATGCTCCGGAGCTCCGCCAGTGGCGCTACAATCTCATTACGAACTACACGTTTAACCACGGCTTCCTCAAGGGCCTCGGCGTCGGTGGCGGCTATCGCTGGCAGGATAAGGTTGTTATAGGCTATCCCGTTATTGCAAACCCGACAAACCCGAACTTGGCCAGCTTTGACCTCACGAAACCTTATTACGGTCCGGCGGAAGACGCGGTCGATCTCTGGATCAGTTACGAACACAAGGTCACGAAAAAAATCAACTGGAGGATCCAGCTGAACGTCTACAACGTCGGGAAGAGGGACGGCCTAATCCCGATCTCCGTCGAACCCGATGGCCATACTTGGGCAGCAGCTCGCATTGCGCCCGTCCAGGAGTGGCAGTTGGCGAATACGTTCATGTTTTGATTCCATGATCGCAACGCCGGCCCTGCTTTTTGAAAAGAGGGCCGGTGTTTATTTGGACGAGTTCCGTGGTGAAAGGTTTGGATGAACACGGAGCCATAGACCCGGCTTGCTGCGGGAACCGGAAGCTGCTGAACCCACTCGGATCCTACCATACAATCCGTCCTTTGTTCTCTCACCTTCGCGGCCGCGGCGCAGCTCATTGCCTATCTTCGGTGGTGAGGCAGCAACCAAACGAGCGGCCATGATCGGGCACTGACTTCGTCACGAGAAAAGGAATTTGTGGCGGCTCGCTGCGATGCGAGGTTGCAGGTTTCAGAGGGGACGCAACTCCACAAGCCATACGTCGTTCTCGCGCATCTCGAAGCGACGGGAAAAGATGCCGGCAGTGCCGACCTCGACTCTCTCCGTGAGCACGGGCTCGCCGGTTGAGGCCTGTTTCAGCATCGTGACCTGGGCGCGGGTAAGTTGGGACGGCGAGCCGAGATCGCGCCACGCAGACTGCACGTCGTTGGCCCGGTAACCCACTTTCGTTGCGACCAGGCTATAAGCGCCGGGTTTAAGACCCGCGAGGCGCAGCTCGGCGGCCTCTTTCGGCTTCGCCGGATGCTCCTCCTTATAATACTCTTGGTTGATGACCGACGGTCCGGGGTGGGTGATCGTAAAGTCCCAGAAGAGGGCTTGCACCGCGCCAGCGTTGTCGCGGCAGACAAAGGCATCCGGATCTGCGCACAAGAGCTCTGTGTCGCCGAGGCGATTGAGCAATTTATAGGCAAAGTAGGAGGGTTTCGCCAGGTCCTGGTAATTGAGCATACCGAATCCGCCGTGGAACGGCGTCGTGCGCGGGCCGGCCTCCTCGAAGATGTCGGTGAACGTCCAATACGACATCGAGGTTGCGGAGACCCCGATGTGGCGGATCTTGTCCAGGATGAAGGCCGCGCTGTGATAGCTGTCGTGGATCGGGTCGAAGGGCGTGTAGGAGCTGCTCCACTCGGTGTAATGAAGTTCCGCCTTGGCGAAGGGCGAGCGGTCCATCTTTGCGCGGGAGCTTTTCACTTCGCCGGTGATTGCGTTGCGGTCGGGTGAAAACACCGTGCCGGCGTTGCCGTTCTCATCGAGGTAACCGCTCATCGTGGCGTAGCTATGTGTACTCACGAAATCGAGCGGCAGGCTGTTTTCCGCGCAATAGGCGAGAGTCTCATCAATCCATCCGCTGCCGGCCGTGGCGGGTCCGCCGACCCGGTAGCTGGAATCGACGGATTTCACGGCGCGTGCGGTCGTTGCATAGAGCTTGTAGTATTCGGCGCGGGCGATCGGCGTAAAATCCGCGGCGCTCTTGCCTCCGGTAGTTCCAATCCAAAACCCTGTAAGGTTGGGCTCGTTCCATACCTCGAAGTACCACGAACGCACCTCCTCAACACCGTAGCGCTCGGTGGCGTGGCGGACGAATGCGGCGATGAACGCCTCCCATTTCGCGTAATCCTTCGGCGGGGTCACGTTCGCTTTATACCAAAAAATCGTCTGCGAACCGCTTGCGAGAGCGTTGGGCATGAAGCCGAGCTCGACGAATGGTTTCATCCCGATGCTTTCAAGAAAATCAAAGAGTTCGTCGATGTACTGCCAGTTGTACGTCGGGTGCCCCTGCTTGTCCTCCTGATAAACGCCCATGTCGTCGCAGAAGAGTCCGTGAAATCGAATATAGCGGAATCCGCACTCGGCGCGCGCGCGGCGAAGCTGGCGCTGCCAGTCGGCACGCAAGCCTTCATTGGCCCGACCGGCGCCGACGCAAAAGTTATACATCCGGTCCATTTCGCCACGTGGCGTCGATATATCCGCGTCGATTACCCGCAAAGCGGGAGACTCTGCAGCGATGAGGGTGAAGGGTAGAGCGACCAAAAGAAGGGCAAGTAGGCGTTTGGACATCGAAAGAGGGCGACTAGCCATGCTGGAAACAATCTTCGAGGCAGTCGAGCCAGTCATTCGCGTAACGGCGGCCAACCAGGGTATCTGGGAAATTAAAACGTTGCGTCGTCAGATGATGGGAGGGTCCTTGAGGCTTCGGCTGGGGACGGACACGGGAGGTTTCTCGGGGGAGCGTGAAGAGGACGCCTGGTAGCGGTTCAATAGGTGGTGACGGAGACGCGAAGCACAAGAGGTTCGGCAATGAAATCGAGGCCGCCATCGGTCTGATCCCCGTTCAAAATACGCCGGACCTGGAAGACGCCGTTTTCGTAGGCGCCCTCCTCGACCCGCAGAAACTGGCGGTGCCGGCCCGCTGCAGTTGGCTTGAAATCGACACGCGAGTAAAAGCCCATGACGAGGAACTGGCTCTCGCCGAGCTGCGCTACCAGCGCGCTTCCGATCGGTCGCGGGTTGCCTGCCGGGCGTCCGTAGCGCGCCCATATTCCGTAGGACACGGTGGCATCCCAAGGTCCGAACCGGAGCGTTTGTGTGACCTTGCCGGGCTCCTCAGCGACCGCCTGGAGTTTACCCTCGAAATTAATCCGAGCGATCTCGCGCGCCATCGGTCCGATCGCGCGGTAATTGGCCGCCCACGGCGCAACGAACTTTTTCGTTCCGGTTAACGCCCAGGGATGAAGCAACTCGTCCTTCGGCCGGACCCCCTCGGGTACGGTATAGTCTTTGGTGTAGTCCATGCCAAAAGGCGAAAATCCGATGGCCTGGTGGCCAAGCGCGAAGAAGAAAAATCGCGGGCTGCCGCCGGTCTCAGGTATGAAAAGTGCGTTATCGTTGCGGCGATAGACCTGCAGCACCTTCTGGTAGGCGTCGGCGTCCGTGTTGTAGTTGTCGGGACAGAGCATGTCTAGGGCGGGTGCGGCGGCCTTCCAGATCGGTATGACGTTGTCGGTTGGACCGCCATTGCCGAAGTTGCCGGCCGTCTCGGGGCCCATTACGTCGCGCTGGGCGGCGTTTGCATAGAGCGGGAGCGGATAGACGGCTTTCCCTGCGGCGGCCACCTGCCCGATAAACGAGGCCACGTGCCAGGCATGAAAATAGACTTCGCCAGCGGGACCGAAGACCTCGGTCCAGGTGCCGCCGGACGTTTTTCCCATTGCGGCGAGGACGGCGGCGGGCACGGGCTCGCCGAAGCGCTTCTGCGCGGCAGGCGAGTAGTCGCGGGGGCATTCCCAGGTGCCGGATTCGTTTTCCACCTGCACCATCAGCACCGTGTGCTGCGGATCTGCCTCCTTCAGGTGGCCCATAAACGCGGCAAAGGCCCGTTTGTCCGCTTCGAGGGTTGCCTCCGCGAACGGCGAGGGCGAATCCAGAGCCTCACCGTGCGCGTCTATCAGATGTCGGTAGCGCTCGGGATCGCGCTTCATCCACTCCGGCAGGTAGTGCATGTTGCCGTTCTTCCACGTGGCAAACCACAATAGCACAAGTCGGGCGTGATGCGATTGCGCCTGAGCGAGTAGCGTGTCGACGACACTGAAGTCGAATTGTCCTGGCTGCGGTTCGAGCTGCTCCCAGTAGACCGGAACCAGCACGGTGTTGGCGTGCAGATACTCTATCGCCGGCCAGACCTCAGGCAGGGCCCCGGGCCAGCCGCTGGAGTTGTTGACCTGCGCGCCTAGCATGAGGAACGGCGCGTCATCGACGAAAAGGGCGAAACGGCCGTCTTGTTGTACGAGGTGCGGCAGGGGAGATTCCTTCGCCATCCCGCAAATGGCCATGGATACGAGGGTTGCGGCCATGATCAGAACCCGACAGGAATTCCTCATTTCGGTAGATGTTGTACGCAGCCTATTGGGGACGATGACGCCAGGGAAGTGCTTTTGCAGCGCCTCTAGCTGCCGCGTGATTTGCCTATCCAGGCACATGAAGCCCGGGTCGCCGATCACCGTCTAATGTGGTTTGCCAGCGCCAAGTGAAGTGCCTTCACCGAATTCGTCTAAGATGTCGCTAAACCAAGTAGATCCAAAATGGCGAAAGACCATTTCCAAAGAACGACTTACGGGCTTTTTATTATACGGATGGGGTCCTTGGGAATCTGGCGTCCCCACGGGATTTTGAACCGCGGCCCTTGCGCTAATATGGGGCACTGGCCGGACGGTATCTACTGGGGTATACAGCTAGTTTGTAGGGCCCTCGCGGGATGATCGGTCATTTTTGGAGTCGAAGGCACACAATGAAACAGCCCTTTGATCATCTGCTTAGCGCTCCGAGCGCCTCGATCAGGCTAGCCGCAGGGCTGGGCCTTATCTCGTTGGCGGGCCTTTCGGCCCCCCCTGTTATTGCCTCGACCTGTTTTGCCGATATTTCGTTAAACATCGTTCTGGATGCGCCTCCCCCCCCTCCGCACCATGAGGTGATCGTCGGGGTGAGCCCGGGCCCGGACTACATTTGGATCGGCGGCTATTGGGACGGCGAACCGGGGCACTACAGGTGGGTCGGAGGCCGGTGGGGGCGTCCGCCTCATGCGCACGGCCAATGGGTCGCTCCGCATTGGGACAAGGACCGCGACGGCCATTATCACCAGACAAAAGGCGAGTGGCGGGACGGCCCCAAGGATGATCGCAGGGATGACAATAGGGATGGGCCGAAGCACTAGAGCTTCGTTCCCATGTCCTAGGAGCCGGACCGATGACTGGCCTCCGCCAAGGGTTATTGGCTGGTTGTTGGTTAGGGGCGCTAAATAATTGGGTCCGGATGCTTCGGCATCCGGGCCTTTTCTCCTCGGGCTTGGTCCATGCCCGTCACTTGCCCGCCTGGGACAACTTCTGCTTCAGAAGAGCGACGCTTGCCTTCGGGCTGATGAGGTTGACGCGCCCCGTTTTCTCGCACCCGTCGATGATCAGCTGCTTGGCCTCCTCGGGCGTTAGCGCAGCGTCGAGGGCAAAGAGCTTGGCGGCCAGGTTCGTCACCTGGGGCGACGCCATGGAGGTCCCGCTCAGCTTCAGCCTCTGGCCACCGGGGATGTAGCTCTCCACCTCGAAGCCGTTGGCGTGGACGTTCACCATCGGCCCGAAGCTCGAGAATGAGGTCTCCTCGCCGGCCTGGTCGACGGCCCCGACCGTGATCATGTTTGGGATCTGGAATGACGACGGGATGAACTCGTCAAACTTCACGTTGTTGTCGCTGTTGCCGGCGGCGACGACGAAAAGGATCTGCGGGGCGCCCTTGAGGGCCTCTAGGAGTCCGTCGCGGCCGATGTCGAATATCTTCCGGGCGAGCGCCTTTCGCTCCTCGGCGTTTCCTCCCGCGCCGTTCTCCTCAAGGTCGTTCTCCACGTCCTTGAGCGAACCACCCCAGCTCATGTTGACGACCCGCACGCCGTTCCGCTTGAAATAATCGACCATGGAAAGGTATGCGGCGGAGTCCTTCTTGGCCTGCTCAATTGTGGGCGTCTCATGCACGAGGTGGTAGTCGTAGGTGATGCGCCCCACCAGGAGCCGCGCGAAGGGGTTTCCCGCGAGGGATATCCCCGCCACGTGCGTTCCGTGAGCCCAGTTCCCCGTGATGTTGAGGCCCTCGAGGGTCGGTGACACCTGCTCAGGCTTGAGTTCGCCCATGAATTTCTTCACCTCGGCGGAATCAGGGCTGTCGATCGAGGCCTGCAGGTCGAGGAATCCCTTGAGGCGGCCCACGAGCTGGGAGACGTTCGGGACGACGTCGGCAATCGGGAATATGATGTCGGGAACGGGATTGGAGTGCAGGTCGAAGGCGCGCCCGTGGCGGCCCTCCGAGTCCGTGATCAGGCGGTCCTTGAATATGTCGACATCGACGCCGGAGTCCCAGACGGCAACGACGATGGGCTGCGCGTGCTCGGAGGGATCAAGCTCGACCAGGCGAGGCGTCCACCGGTCCGGCTTCACGACCCTGTGGGCGGAAATGTAGCCGTCCAGAGCCGCCACGATCTGACCCTTGTAGGGCAGGAAATTGACGATCTGGTTGCGCATCCCGACGATCTGGCGCGCGACATCGGCCGAGATGGAGCCGGTCTTCACGGCCGCCGGATCCACTTCTTTCTGCAGGATCCCGATAAGGAGCGACTCCGACCGGATCTCGTAGCCGGCCTTTGCTGCCTTGATATCATTCTGGACGAGGGACCAGTCGAGGGGCTTGACCGTGCCGTCTAGCTCGGCCTGGAAACGAGCGCCAAAGTCGGGACCAGGGCCGCCCGTCTGCTGGGTCCGGATCCAGGCCGCGGTGACCAGGGCCGTTGTCGCCTTCTTGCTGGGCTTCTCCTCCAGCGCACGCAGCTCATCCACCAGCTTATGTCCCAGGGCATAGTCGCCCTCAAGGAGCGCCATCGAAAGGAGCGTGGACTTGAAGCCTTGGACGGTGCTTCGGTCCCGGATGTCGTAGGTCTCAAGGTCGGCCAGCATGTCCTTCTTGACCGCCTTCTCCAGGTCCCAGAACGCGGCGGGATCTTTCAGGATCAGGGATGGGGCCTTTGAGACCAGGTACGTGTGGCGGGGAAGGTCATCGGCCTTCTCGATCGCCTTCTTCGCCGGCACCTCTCCGGGGGCCGCGTCCGCGAGGGACCGCGCCGACCAGCAGAGGGCCAGCGCGGCTGCCAACAGGACGCGCGTCGGGACAAGTCTCATGGTTGAGGGATTCATGGCTTTTCCAGTATCCAATTGGCCGTCGAAGCCATAGGAAAGAACAAAGGGTAGTCATCTGCCCAAGGCGGCGCCGTGAGAAACGCGAACTCACCTGCTCTGCCATGATCTTTGCATTGTGGTACCGAGGAATCCCGGCCTCTTAGGGCGGGGAGGATGTCAAGGACCAGCGTTCGCCTACGGCTTAAGGTGCAAGACGACTATGGCCGTCAGGGAGCCAATGCTGACGACTAGCCATAGGGTCAATCCGCTTGCCACCGTTCGCCAACCGACTGCCCTGAGTGAGCGCACGGAAAGCGAAGTGCCTATCAGGAACAGCACCAGGATCATGCCTCGACGGGCGATTGCGGAGAGATGCGGCGACCATCCAGAGATCGTCGAATTGTAGCTGCTCAAAAGTGAAGCCAGGAGGAAAAAGCCGATGAACCAAGGCGCAGAGATTTTGGAGCTCCTGGCCTTTCGCGGGCGTTTGGTCTCGGTCTTATTCTGCCTGCTCAGCCCAAAGGCGATTGCGAGGGTCAGAGGTACAATCCACAACGTGCGCGACAGCTTCACTGCAATCGCGGTTTGGAGTGCGTCGTTGCCATAGTTAAGGCCTGCGCCCACTACAGATGAAATGTCATGGATAGCTACCCCGGCCCATAGTCCAAAATCGGCCTGGCTTAAGTGCAGGAGATGGCCAGCAATGGGAAAGACATAGAGCGCAACGGCGTTTAACAGAAAAATTGTGCCGATGGATACCGCAATCTGTGCCTCTGAGGCACCGATGACCGAACTGACGGCGGCTATGGCCGAACCGCCGCAAATGGCAGTTCCTGCCGACACAAGGAGACTCGTTTTGGAATCCAATGCCAACCGCCGACCGAGCCAGTGGCCAAGCAGTAAAGTGGCTCCGATAGTCGCGGCGGCGAACAATGAACCGTCAAATCCCAGCCGAAGTACCGCTGGCAGGTTCATGCCAAAACCGAGAAGGACCACACAAATCTGGAGAAGCCACCTGGTGACCTTGTGGTTCCAATGGGCGAACGGATGCCCGATCAGGAGAGTGAAAAGAATGCCTGCGCCGAGCGCTATGGGCGGCGTGGCCCAGAGAATCAGGCCGGTCGCCACGACGACGAGGGCGACGACCCGGACATAATGCCCAGGCGGAGTCGCTGGGGGTTGTGAGTGAGCCTGCTCGCAGACTACTGCTAACGATGTGGTCGTCATGACGCCTTAAGAATACTCGTCTTGAGCCAATGCCACAAAGACATTGTTTATATAGCAACCATGCTATAAAAGCATGGCATGAATAGGAATCATCTCGCCCTCTTTCAGGCGGTTGCCCAAGCCGGAAGCATCAGCGGCGCGGCTGCTGTTGTAAGGGTGAGTCAACCGGCAGTTTCGCGGCAAATCGCCGAACTGGAGGACGAGTTGGGCGTCCGTTTGTTGGACCGCCTTCCGCGCGGTTGCCGTCTTACGGAGGCCGGCGGCATATTGGCAGATTATGCCACCCGCTGGCAGTCGGTGGAAAGGGGCGCAGCGCGCGCTATTGAGGAGTATCGCGGTTTAAAACGCGGCCGGCTCACCGTGGGTGCCAGTCTCACCATTGGTGGCTATCTCGTTCCTGGATTGCTTGCCGAGTTTCACAGCCGGTTTCCAGAGATCGAACTGCAAACGGAGATCGGCAACACGGAGCGGGTCCATCACGCTCTTATGGCTGGCGTCGTTGAACTGGGCATGACTGAGGGGCCTTTGGAGACGGACGAATTAGAATCCACTGTGTTCTACCAGGACGAGCTCGTCCCCATAGCTCCGCCCGATCACCCGCTCTTGAAAGGGGGTGGTGTGACAGCACGCGAGATGTGCCGTGAGCCGATTCTCTTTCGGGAGGAAGGCTCTGGAACTCGGGCTGTCGTAGAGAGGGCGTTGCGCAAGAAGGGGATTACGGTTCAGCCTATCCTCTCGCTCGCGAGCCCTGAGGCTATCAAGAACGCAGTCGCTGCGGGCATGGGTGTGGCGATTGTCTCGCGCCTAATTGTGTCGTTAGAAGTGCAGGCCGGCACTCTGGGAATTATTCCGATCAAGGATCTGTTGATCCTGCGTCCCTTGTATTTGCAGCGGGTTCGCGGACGGAGTCTGAGCCCATCTCTAAGTAAATTTTTGGAGATCGTTGAGAAGCGAAATCCCCCGCGTGTTCGGCAGCGATAACCGGTTTCGCCCCGAGCAGCGGTAACCGAAGGTACCGATCAACTGCGCCCTTGATCTGTGGGATTGCCCTTTACGCTGCACGTGGTGATCCCAAAGGGAGCATATGCAGGACAAAACCCGACGAAGGCAGTGAGGAGCGGGACCATGCCAACCAGGCCCCACCAGCTCTTGAAGTAATAGCCTGCGCCAAGGATGCCGACGCCGACCATAATGCGAATGACCCGATCGATCGAACCTATGTTTGTTTTCATGCTGTTTTGAGGTTTGAACTGAGAAATCGTGCCGCCAAGCGGGATTGGTAGCTAGGGTGTTCGCATCGGCAGTCCGCTATCCTGCCAACCCGAAAGGGTCCCTATATTGGCAGCATTGAAGCCCTCCGCCTTTAGAATGGATGCGGCCATCCCAGACCGCATGCCGGACTGACAATAGAGCAGGATGCGTCTGCTCCGGTTCTTGTTAAGAAAGGGAGCCCAGCGCTCGCGTTGTCCGCGCAAATCGCTGAACGGAAGGAGGACAGCTGCTTCGGCAACGCCCCCATTCCATTCGGCCGCCTCGCGCACATCGACGAGCACAGCAGTTCCCGTTTCAACAGCGGCAGAAGCTTCTTTGGGAGACATTGTAGGGCGACTTTTGACTGCCGTTCGCGCGATTAGGAACGCGGCGACGAGAATAGCGATGATGAGGAGTGGACTCATGGCATTACGTCGTACTTCTCCGCAGCCTGGGCGGGGGGCTGTGGCCCAGCATGGGCGCGTGCATGCGCAACGTAGTAGATGAGCGGCACGGCAAGCGGGCTGATCAACAGCGAGGCGACCGCGCCGAAGAGAAGTGAGATGGCAAGACCCTGGAAGATCGGATCGGAGAGAATCACGAGGCCTCCCACGACGACGGCGAAAGCGGTCAGCATCATGGGTCGGAAGCGGACAGCCCCGGATTCGATACAGGCATCACGCAAGGAACGGCCGTGGCTCAGCCTCAGTTCGATAAAATCGACCAGGATGATGGAGTTCCTCACGACGATCCCGGCGCCTGCCATAAACCCGATCATCGAGGTGGCGGTAAAAAAGGCTCCCATGAGTGCGTGGCCCGGCAGAATGCCGACCAGCGAAAACGGAATGACTGTCATCACAATGAGCGGAGTGGCATAGTTTTTGAACCAGCCGACCATGAGCATGTAGATCAGGATCAGCACGGCGCCAAAGGCTAGCCCAAGGTCCCGGAAGACCTCTATCGTCACCTGCCACTCGCCGTCCCATTTCATCGCCGGCTCGCGGTCATCGGACGGCATCGTGGAATTGTACACTTTAACGCTCTCTTGCGTGCCACCGTATGCGCGCCCGTCGAGCTGTTCGAAGGCGTGGTTCATCTTGAGGATTGCATAGACGGGACTCTCGATGTCCCCCGCCACGTCGCCCGTCACGTAGGTCACATTTTGAAGGTTTTTATGGTAGATATTGCGCTCACTCGGCACCGTTTCGAGCGTGACGAGTTCGCGCAGGGGAACGAGCGGTGCCTGGGGGTTCGTCTCCGAGCGCATAGGTAGCGCGAGCAGATCGTCAGGGCGGGCGCGGAGGGAGCGCGGAAGTTCCAGCACCACATTGACGGGCTCGCGGGCGTTGGGGAAGTGCATCAGGGTAACCGGATAGCCCTGTGCCGCCATCTGGACCGTGCGAGTGATAGCTGCTTCGGTCACCCCTTGAAGGGCGGCCTTAGCCTGATCGATGTGCAAAAGGGTCTTCGGTTGTTCGGCCTCCACATACCAATCGACGTCAACGACTCCCGGGGTGGAGCGGAAGATTTCACGGACATGTGTCGCGAGCTTCAGGCGGGATACCTCATCGGGCGCGTAGATTTCAGCGACTAGTGTCTGGAGGACCGGGGGCCCCGGTGGCACTTCGGCGACAGCGACCGCGGCGCCATATTTGGCCGCGATGGCGGCCAGTGCAGGGCGCACGCGTTTGGCGATCTCGTGGCTTTGCGCACGGCGCTCGTCCTTGGGGAGAAGGTTCACCTGGAGATCGGCCACGCTCGGTCCGCGGCGGAGGAAGTAATGACGAACCAGTCCGTTGAAGTTGAAGGGCGATGCGGTACCGGCATAAACCTCGTAGTCGCGGACTTCAGGTTCGGAGCGGATCGCGGCCGCCATTTCGCGGGCAACCCGGGCGGTCTGTTCCAGCGTGCTGCCCTCGGGCATGTTCAGAATCACCTGAAACTCGGATTTGTTGTCGAAGGGCAGCATCTTAACCTTCACGGCCCCGACACCGACGAGGCCAATCGCGCCTGCCGTTGCGGCGGCAACGACGAGCAGGAATCCCCAGCGCCAGGCACGGTGGTCCAGGAGTGGGCGCATCGCGCGTTGGTAGAGGCGCGTGAACCGGGTATCCGGCGTTGCCTCTTCGGCGGCCTCCTCTTCCTCGGTGAGGGGTGAATCGATGAATGCGGCGGCTTGGGCCGGACGCGAGGCGTGCCCTCGGAGAATCTTCAGAGCCGCCCAAGGGGTGACCGCGAAGGCGACCAGGAGCGAGAAGAGCATTGCCGCACTCGATCCGATTGGGATAGGGCGCATATAGGGCCCCATGAGCCCGCTGACGAAGGCCATGGGCAGAACGGCCGCAATCACCGCCCAGGTTGCCAGGATCGTTGGGTTACCGACCTCATCGACAGCCTCGACTGCGATCTGGAGGAGGCGCTTGCGCCGGCAACTGGGTAGTCCCATGTGCCGGACGATGTTCTCGACGACGACGATCGCGTCGTCCACTAGGATGCCGATCGAGAAAATGAGGGCAAAGAGCGTGATCCGGTTAAGCGTGTATCCGTAGAGATAGAAGACGAGGAGCGTGAGGCCCAGCGTCACGGGAATCGCCAGCAGAACGACTAGGGATTCGCGCCAACCTAGGAAGAGGAGAATTAGGATAGCGACGCCGAAGACCGCCAGCCCCATATGGAGCAGGAGTTCGCTGGATTTGGCGCGCGCCGTTGACCCGTAGTCGCGGGTGACCGAGACTCCGATATCGGCCGGAATGAGGTTGCCGCGGAGGCCATCCACTTTGGCGACCACGGCTTCCACCACGTCCACGGCATTTGCGCCGGGACGTTTGGCAATGCTTAGGGTGACGGCGGCTTCCTCGTTTGGAATGCTTCCGCCATGACCAAAGAGCACATAATCCGAAGGATCAGCGGGCTGATCGGCAATTTGGGCCACATCGCGCAGGTAGATCGGATTGCCGTCGAAGACGCCGACGACGACGGCTCCGACATCCCGGGAGCTCCTGAAGTAGTCACCTGTCTGGAGGAGGGTCTCGCGATTGGCGAAGGCTTGGGAGCCCGTTTGCGCCTGAGCGTTCGCCTGTTGCAGCATCGGGATCAAGACTCCTGGGCTCAGATTGCGGGAAGCCAGGCGCTGCGGATCAAGAAGCACCCGGATCGAGCGGGGCTGGCCGCCAATGACCGTCGTTTCTGCGACCTGCGGCAACGCCTTGATGGTGTCTTCGACCTGCACCGCCAGTTGGCGGAGCGTTGCATGGTCATATCGCGAGCTGTGGAAGGTGAGGGCCAGAATCGGTACGTCGTCGATCGTCCGCGACTTGATCAGCGGAGGCATGACCCCAAGGGGCATGCGATCGACATTGGCCTGGAGCTTCTGGTTAAGTCGGACCAAGGCCGCCTCCGGGTCGATGCCGACCTTGAAACGGACGATGGTCATGTCAGCGCCGGGGCTCGCCGTTGAATAGAGGTATTCGACCCCGGGGATCTCCCAGAGGAGCATTTCCATGGGCCGGGTGACGCGGTTTTCGATCTCGTGGGCCGTAGCCCCCGGCATGGCTACCATGACATCGATCATCGGCACCTTGATCTGCGGCTCCTCTTCGCGAGGGAGGAGGAGCACGGCAAAGACGCCGAGCAGCAGGGACGCTGCGATTAGGATCGGGGTCAATTTCGAGTCGATAAAGATCGACGCCATCCGGCCGGCAAAGCCATAGCGGGCCGGCTCGTTAAAGGGAGACGCTGGAGGGGCTTTCACGGCTGAATCTCCAGCATTTGGCCTTCCTGCATGCCGGCCGGCGGGGCTAAGATCACCCGGTCCCCATCATCGAGGCCGGAGAGGATTTCGACCTGATTGCCGCGCCGGGCTCCGGTCGTGACCAACCGTAGGACCGCGCGGCTGTCGCCACCGACGACAAAGGCCCGCTCCATCTGGCCCAGGGTGGCGACCGCCGCCCAAGGCGCCAGCAATGCCCGGATGGGTGATCCGGGAATTTGAATTCTGACAAATTGACCGGATCGAACCGCCACGCTGTCGGGCACAGCGATCTTGACTGCAACCGTGTGGGAGTTGGGATCGGCCGCAGAGGACATCTCACTGATTTTACCCGAGAAAGCGACGCCTTCGGTTAGAGTTTGAACCACGAGTAGCTTTCCCAGGGTCAGGTCGCTAGCCAACGAGTCAGGCACGCCAGCCTGCACCTCAAAGCCTTTCAGCCCCTCGATCTCAACGAGGGGAAGTCCGGGTGAGGCTAGATCGCCGACGTTGGCGAATTTCCGCGCGATCACCCCGTCGAATGGGGCCTGGAGGGTGCTATAGCCAAGCATGACCTTGGCCTCGCGAAGCATCGCTTCGGCGCCGGCACAACGGTCCTCGAGATCCTTGACCATGGTGGCCGTGCTGGCCCCTTTGGGAAGGAGATCACTCTCCCGCGCCAGGTCGCGACTCGCCTGGGTGTATTGGGACTCGGCCTGCGCCACCCGGGCGCTGATTTCACCGGCGCTGATTGTCACCAGGATATCGCCGCGTTTTACCCGCTGGCCGAGTCTGGAGGGCATCGTGTCAATCGATCCCATAACTTTGGCGGCCAATTCGGCGTGCTCTTCGGCGTGGATCGTGCCGCTGATCTCGGTCAGGACAGGTACGGTCTCCAGATGGACCGCGACGACCTGTGCCTTGATCGGCGGGAGGGATGGACCGGCACCGGAATCGGGCGCTGGGCGACCGCACCCGGCAAGGAGTGCCAAGGCAGACACGGCGAAAAGAGTGAGAAGCGATTTCATGGGATTAAAACTAGAGTTGGGGCAAAGGGTCGAATCCCAGGGCCCGTCGGAGATCGACGACGGCCATCCGCTCGTCGGAGGCGGCCACGGTGCGGCGTAGCCGGGCCTCGATAAGTCGGCTTTCAGCGCCGATCAGGTCGGCGGTCAGTAGCGCCTCCTTTTGGAACCGCGCTTGAGTGAGCGAGGCGCTTTCCTCGGCTTGTTCGACGACGCTCGCCGTTACGGCAAGCCGTTCCACGGCATCTTCATGAGCGAGCCGGGCCTGCTCAACTTCGAGTCCGATGCCGAGTTCAGCCTTGCGCCTAACTTCTTTAATTTGAGCTAGTTCCGCCGAGGCTTGCCGAACCTTTCCGGAAGTCTGGCCGCCGTCAAAGAGGTTCACATCAACCGATACGCCAGCCAGCCAGCTGTCGGCGCCGCGGCTGAGCTGCCAGCCGTGGTCGTATTGGTAGCTGGCGAACGCGTTCACGGAGGGCCGATGGCCGCTACGAGCGGCTTCGACCATGGCTTCGGCGGCGCGTTGGCGTGCGTCGAGGCCGAGCAATTCGGGCCGCTGGGAGTAATCCCGAGTGTCCGGAGGTGCCAGCTGGGAGAGAGAGGGGTCGTTGGGCGCCAGATCCACCGGCAAATTGGCAGCACCAAGACCTAATGCGAAGTCGAAGGCCCGCTCCGCCAAGGATGCCCCATGCCGAGCCGAAGAAAGGGTCTCCCGAGTCTGCGCTAGCTGAACTTTGAGGCTGAGCAGGTCCGCTTTGAGCAGCTGGCCGGCGTCAAATCGGGCCTGAGCGACGGAGACGGCAGCCTCGTAGGCCCTCACACCTTCTTCAACAGCTCCGACCGCTTCCCGAGCTTTTTGGAGATTGAACACCGCTTTCACTACAGCGGCAGCCAGTTCGTGGCGCGCGGCATAAAGATCGTAATCGGCGGCCTGGGCGCCCGCCCGGGCGGCTTGGCGGCTGGCGGAGGCCTTGCCTCCGCTGTAGAGGTTGTAGGCGACCGTCCCCGCGGCATCGAGATTGTCGATCTGCCCGGGATGGTTGAAGTCCAACCCGAAATTGAAGGCTCTCTGGTTCAGGATTGAGCCAAAGGCCATCATCGGGTTGTTGGTGTCCGTGTAGCGTCCGCTGACCGCAAGCTGCGGATACCAAGCGCTCTGGGCCTGCTGCACCAGCGCCTGAGCGCCATCGACACGGGCGCGGGCTACCATCGCATCCGGACTATGGGCGAGCGCGTACGTCACCGCGCGGTCCAGTGTCCAGGGTTCCGCGGCAACGACCACCGACGAGGCGGCAACGAAGGCCGAACTGGCGAATAGGAGACGAAAGCGTGCGAAGGACATGGAAATTAGAGGGTTCGTGAACCGAAGGCGACCAGGAGGCCGATAGCCGCCCCATTGAGGGCTCCGTGCGACCAGGGAGAGGTCAGGGGGCAGGTGCCGGAGGAACACTGCCCAAAATAACCCATGGCGGCACCCAAGGCGGTTGGGCCCCCGACAATGAGCAGGACCCGGGGTATGGAGGAGTACATGGCAGTTTTCCGCGGCCTTACTTGGCTCCGCCCCAACGGATGGTGCCGTCTTTGTCCAGCCATCCGAGTTTGCTGAGGATGAGGGAGGGCGGACATATGCCGGTGATGGCCGATTGGGCCAGGTTCGCGCCGACGAAGGTCGGCAGGAGGAGCCACCACGGGCTCATCAAACAGGTCAGGCCAACCCCGAGAAGGACTAGGCTGCCGGCCATGAGGCGGATGAGGGGCTCGACTTTCATATTCTCATTGACTTTATATGCGCATATACGCATGTGCTTGAGATCATGTCAAGCTTTTGTTCAATTATGCGCATGGACAAACACCTCCCGCTCTCTGATGACGCACTGGGCCTTGTCGCCCGCCGCTTCGCCGTGCTGTCGGAACCAATTCGACTCAAACTCGTCCATTCACTATTTGACGGAGAGAAGAGCGTTGGCGCACTGGTTCAACTCACAGGTGGCACGCAAACCAACGTATCTCGACATTTGCAGACCCTCACCCAAGCCAATGTGTTGGCCAGGCGAAAGGAGGGGCTCCAGGTGTTCTACTCGATTGCGGATCCGTCGATCTTCAAGCTGTGCGAATTGGTCTGCGGCAGTTTGGAGAAGCAGTTCACAAAACAGGCTGGCGCGTTTGCCGGAGGCCCTCGCCGCTGACTTGAACGGACTTTCACGATGCTGGCGCCCGGCTCATCGCGAGGCCTGCCGTCATTCACTTTCCAGGTTTGTCATGCCGAATCTCTTGTGAGGCCTGGTCCCAGTCCTGAACCGATCCGCCGTCCTTGCGGCCCCGCTTTTCGTAAAGTTCGTAGGCGCGAGCGGCAATCTGTGGGGTCAGGTCAATTGGCTGGCGGGCCACGGCATTGGGAATTCGCCACCGAATCATCATGACCTTGATGGAGTCATTTAAGGCTAGGCATGCGACCAAAGCATAGGTGAAGACGGCGAGCGCCTGCCATCCCGGCAAGGGCAAGAGCCCTGGGAGGCCAACGAAGGTCAGGACCGTGCCGACGAGTGCGTCCGAAATGAGAGCGGCCATGAATGTCTTGCTGGGCAGCGTGGTCCAAAACCAGCGGCGCTCCCGCGCGGAGACGACCGAGAACACGGCGAAATAGAGCAGTGTCAGAAAGCTGAACGTGTAGAGAGCGCCGTTGTGGGTCGCCAGGCCGAAACGCGTCCAACAGATCCAGAGGAGGAGGAGGGTTTCCGCGACCATCGCGAGCCCCAGGACCACGGATACGGTGATGAAACCGCCGATGTTCCACGTCTCCGGCTTCTTGGAAGGTTGGACGTGGTCAGTGGCCAGCGAGATCTTGGCAAAGTCGGTCATGAAGGTCAGGAGCAGCATTGCGAAGGCGGAAACGACGAACTTGCCGGTGGCTACATACGCGACCGACACGAAGGCAGCCTTCAGGATTGTCCGGCTGATCTTGTTGATGATCCAGGTCAGGATGCGTTGGTAGATCGTCCGTCCTTGCTCCACCAGGGCCACGATGTTCGTAAGGCCCGGCTCGGTTAGGACGACGCTCGCTGCACCCTTCGCGACGTCGGTTGCCGAACTGACGGCTATTCCCACCTCGGCTTGCCGGAGAGCGGGAGCATCGTTGACACCGTCTCCTGTCATGCCCGCCACATGGCCCGCCGTCTGAAGATGCTTGACCACAAGATACTTGTCCTCGGGAAAGACCTCGGCGAAGCCATCGGCTCCGGCCAACAGATCCACTGATTTGTTGCCCGCCTGGCCATCCAGCGCTTTGAGATCTGACACCCGCAGGATATTGGGTAATCCGACCCCTTGCCCGATCTCACGGCCCACCGCAAGAGCGTCGCCCGTGAGCATTTTTACAGAAACGCCTAAGTCTCGAAGCTCGGCGATGAGCTGCTTTGCGTCTGGTCTGGGTGGATCGTAGAGGGCGACTAAGCCAACCAAGCTTTGGCTCCCGTTCTCGGGGCCACGCGCGACAGCCAGGGTGCGGTAGCCCTTGGCGGCCGAATCGCGGACTCGCGACTCCAATGCATCAATCGCTGGAGCCTGGAGGCCGCAGGCCTCGGCAATCGTACGGACGGCCCCCTTCATCACGTGCAGGCGCTTGCCATCCTGTTCGACCACAGCCTCCGTTCGCCGATTTTTCGCGTCGAACGGGGCGAAGGACACTAGCGTAACCTTGGAAATGTGGTCGAAAAGATGACGATCCTTCGCCGCGGCCAGAAACGCCAGGTCGATCGGATCGTGGTTGGCCTCCTGGGAGGCGAGCGCTCCAGCCACCAAGACGTCGGCCTCCGTTGCGTTATCCATCGGAATCACGCCGGTTACGGTGAGCTGGTTCAGCGTGATCGTGCCGGTCTTGTCCACGCAGAGCGTGTCCATGGTGGCGGCGTCCTCCGCTGCGCTCAATCGAGTGACCAACACCCCCCTTTTTGCCAATTCCTTCGATCCGACCGCCATGCTGACCGTGAACATGACCGGGAGCGCCACAGGCACGGCGCTCATCAGGAGGACCAGCATGAGGGGAATCATCTCGACTAGCGGAGCGCCGCGAACCAGCGACAGGACTACGACGACGGCGATCAGTGCGCCGACGATCACAAAGAGCCAGCGGACGACTTTTGCCACCACGGCCTCGATGTGAAGCTTGGGGCGGGCTTCCTGAACCAGTTGGGTCGTCCGTCCGAAATAGGTTTTTGCTCCGGTCAGCATAACGACGCCGTTTCCCTCCCCGCGACGGACAACAGAGCCAGAGGAAAGCACCCCACCGACAGTTATATCAACGTCCCTTGATTCGCCCGTTAGTGCTGACTGATCAACGCTCAGGGTGCCCGTGAGCAGCTTGACATCTGCGGGAATAATGTCTCCCGGGCGCACTCGGACAATGTCTCCGGGAACCAATTCCCTTGCCGGAACCACCTGCCAGTTTGAATCGCGCCTTACGCGTGCACTGACTTGCAACCTGCGGCGCAGGGCCTCGACCACGCCGGCCGCTCGTTGCTCCTGCATAAAGCTCAATACTGCGTTGATTACCAGCAGCCCTCCTACGACAACCACGTCCGAATATTTTCGGAGCACGATCGAGAGGATCAGGATCAATTCAAGCATCCAGGCAGAGATTCCCCAGAACTTCTTCAGAAACTTGAGGACTGGATGGCCCTTTTTTTCGGCGACCTCGTTGTAGCCGTTCTCCTTGCGTCGGCTGTCCACCTCTGAGCCTGTCAGGCCCGTCTCGGGATTGACCTTAAGGGCTGCGAGCGTGTCGGGGACGGACGCTTTGGCAATCTCGGGCAGCTTTGCATCTGGTGGCTTCGGGGTCGCCTGCGGAGAATCCGACTTGGTTGAGTTAGTTTCCATAGGTGATCGTGTCATCCTGGACTGAGGCTGCTCGTGCCGGCCCCTTTAAGAATAATGCGTTTCAACTCATACCGGGCGCGGATTCGATTCGGTCACTCAGTTGGATTGCGCCTGAGGCCTGCGGATGGGTCCAAAAAGAATATATCAATGGGTATCTTATCATGCTACCCGTCGACCCTTTTAATGTGGCCGCCTGTGGTGAACCGGGAGGATATACGGATAGGTGGGCGGCAGGCTATGGGGTTTTACCCGACCGCGCACGAGTACTTCTCGAGATTGAGCTCGTCGGACCTCGATAACGCGGAGCGTGCGATCGACTTTACAACCCAGGGAGGATTTTAATAACGCGAATCGGAAACCTGGCTGGAAGGGCGCATAGTGTGAATGGGATGGATCTGTGATGGATATGGAGAGCCAAGAATCTGATACAAAAGGGATGGGGCTCCTGGGGGGAAGCCGAGATGCTGTGCAAGCGTTCAGGTCGCCCAAGTCTCCGAATGCAGGCTTTGTTTTTGTCGGGTGGGGGTCCGGCCCGCACGTTCTTTGGATGCATGCGACGGTCCGACGTCTATGTCAGCATTGTCACGTTCGAGGAGTTTTACGAAAAACGGGGCCACGAGGTTGCGCGTGAGCTTGCCTCGCGGTTTTCGGTCATGGGCCTTCATGTGGGTGACGCATTGCAATGCAGGCTCTTGCAGACTCGTTCTACGCGGCGCCTGGGCGAGAATGACGCTTGGCTCGCGGAGCAATACCTCCGTGGCGGATGTTCAATCGTCACACGGGACCGCCGGTTTGACGATGTCTCAGGCCTTGATGTGCTTAACTCTTGAAAATCGGTGGCGGGGGCTGCTGGTTTGCCTTGCTGGCAACGATCCGGTAAACCAACCGGCTCGAAATGAGTTACAAGGTCGCAAGGCCAAGTGCCACAAGGTGGAAATGGCACAGGGGCGTTTGGTCAGACGTCGGTGATCTTCTCTCCGACATCGAAGGGGGCGTAGCCGAGAAGCTGGGCCAAACCGCATTGCTTAGGTTGGCATGATGGGCTATACCATGCTCCGGTTGGCTCACTGGGTTCTAGAATCTCCTTTTAGGCATGAATCGTTTCCGCCTTCGAGACTACGCATGGATCGGACTATTGATCCTCTCGCTCTCGTGCGGGCGGATTGCGGAAGCCGAGGCCTCGGACTCCGGCAGCGGTGTTCCGTCTGTACAAGCCGTTTGGAGCAGTTCCAACGTGGGAGGAGGAGGATACATCACCGGGCTAATTCCCGATCCAAAGACTCCAGGTCGCGTATGGGCCCGGTGCGATGTGGCGGGGGTATTCTTGAGCGAAGACGGCGGCCGCAGCTTCCGAGCGAGGAATCGCGGTATGACCGAATCCTCCAATCACTCCGTGGAGAGCTTTGCCGTAAGCCCGCACGACCCCAATATCCTTTTCCGCTGTTCCGGGGAGGCGCGCGGGGGAAGAAGCTTCGGCTACATCCATGGATCCAAGGACGGCGGGGAAACCTGGCGCCTGCTCACTGAACAGGCCGACTACATCGGCAACGGCTCGACTCGTTACATGGGCGAGATGATCGGTGTCGACCCCTTTGACCCCAACACCGTTGTGGCGGCGAGCTTCTCAAGGGGAATCTTCGCAAGCCACGACAAGGGCGAGCACTGGACTTACACGGGCCTCAAAGGAGAGCCGCTTAAGTCACTGGTGTTTCATCCGCGCATTCCAAACCGGATTTATGCTGGCACGCTCAGGATGCTTGCTCATGCGGACTACCTTCTCCACGGGCACACTCAGCGCCCGCAAGAGGGCCGTCTCTACCTTTCCACGGACAAGGGAGAGAGCTGGAGCCTTCTCGCCAAAGGTCCAGGTCTAGCTTTTGCCGAGATTGTATTTAGCCCGGAGGGAGATGACGTGATCTACGCCGCCGCGGGCGACCTCGGGCTGCTCCGGAGCATCGACGGCGGCCGTAGCTTCAAGGGGATTAACCAAGGGCTTCCGCCCGTTGAATACCCCGGATTAGCGGTGGATCCCAGGGAACCCCATACACTCTACACGGCCGCCTGTGTAGGGGCGGACGCACCGGTTCCCGTTATTCCGCTTTATATCTCTCGCGACAGCGGCACTACCTGGTCGCCGATCAAGGACTACAAGCCAGCTGACTTTACCGAGTACCCTTACCCTCCCGGAGACATCCGGCCGATTGGCTGGGCAATTTCCAAACTGCGGGTCGACCCTTTCGACTCGAAGACACTCTACATGAGCAATTGGTTTGGCGTCTCGGTAAGCCACGACGCCGGGCAGCATTGGTCGGGTAACCACTACAAGGGGATCGAGAACATCTGCATTGAAAATGTCGTCGCCCTTCCGACAAAGCCGGGCGTGTTCTATTTCTCGGCTGCCGACCAGACGATCGCATGCAGCACCGATGACGGGCGCCGGTTCACCAACTTCTCCGAGGTGCATCGCCCCGCAAATTACTACTGCAGCACATGCGCCGCCCCCTCTCGGTTCATCGATGGGCTTGTCGTATACGGCGTGAACAACAATGGCTCCCAACACAGCGCATTCTACCGCACTGAGGACAATGGTTCCACGGTGAGCTGCGTTCTCGAACTTCCGGGCGGACTCATGATCCAGGCGATTCGTGAGGATTCGGTTCAAGAGGGAGTCTACCTGGCAAGCGTGGATGGCAAACTCGAAAAGGGAGCCGGCCTTTACCGGAGCACAGACTCGGGACGGTCGTGGGTCCGCCTTCAGGGTGGTGGCCTGCCTGAACGAATCCACCGTGTCCCGCAGGACCGCGAGTGGGTCGAAAACGAGCTACTGTCGGTAGTGTGGTACCAGACCAAGAACGCCTGTGGCACCAACCAGCTAATGGGGGCTATCCCGGGCGAGGCGGGCGGATTCTATTGGGGCGAATGGACCGAGGGCCTTTTTAGGACCGGCGATGGGGGGAGGAGCTGGACTGACATTTCTGCAGGACTCCCGTTCAAGAAGAACCGGATCGCCACCTTGGTTTGCGTGACTGCGGACAGGAGCAACCCCAATCGAGTCTATGCAGGCTTCATTGGTGAGGGACTTTGGCGCAGTGACGACAGGGGTGGCCGTTGGAGCAAGGTATTCCCCCACGACGGCCGCCCGTTTAACGCCAGCTCAGTTGCCGTTGGCGGACCGAGCACACTCGACCTATATGTTTCCTGTGAGCCGCTAGGCCTAAGCCCTTGCCGCGCTGCACTGCTGCACAGCGCGGATGAAGGCCTCACGTGGAAGGATCTCTATGATCCAGGCCTTGGAGCGTTAAGGATGAAGACCATCGCCGTGAACCCTAGAAACGGGACGATCGAGGTGGGAACCTGCGGCAACGGCCTATTCCAAGTTGTTCAAAAATAGGGTCCGCTCTGGGCGAACCAACAACGAGTCTATAGTAAACACAAATTGAATAGGTTCCGACGGGCAGTGGAGGTCCAGGCAGATGAGATGTAACTTTCCCCATGCAAAGTGTCCAAAAAAAGACCCATTAAGAAACGCCCGCGGCCGTGCCACATGCTCGTGCCACGCGCGGTTTACCTAATCCCCTCTATTGATGGACAGCGACTGACATTGAGCACCAACGAAAATTTGCATTCCGCAACATCGGCGATCATCTGCGTCAGTCTTACCTTGAAGGCTACGGCGGCTCGGGCCTCCAACCAGAATCTCAAAGCCCGGTACTCTTATTTTGACCCTCCGGCTACGCGAGGCAGGTCATAGGAATGAG
>Ga0302319_10006546_pt1 | contig 23086 bp, 11 predicted proteins | sample Bog_T0_2_FD_203319 | JGI IMG/M metagenome (GOLD analysis project Ga0302319, IMG submission 203319) | Peat permafrost microbial communities from Stordalen Mire near Abisko, Sweden - Bog_T0_2 | ecosystem: Environmental > Terrestrial > Soil > Wetlands > Peat | place: Sweden: Abisko, Stordalen Mire...
TCAGACTCTCTATCGCTTCAGTGACAACTCGATCAATCTGCCCGGCTGGCGCGGTAGTGATGAGTTCTGCAATTTCTACCCATTTCACACCTACCAGTTTGACCTGTTCCAGCTTGCGATCCAGCAACTCTCCAAGCATGGCGTCTTCACCGGCAAATATCTCTCCGTGGGCGAACGCTCGATGCTCGCCGTGTTTCAGGAAGTGGCGAAGACCGTGCGCAATCAGAACGTGGGTCATCTCGCCACTTTCGACCTCATGTATGATGGCATCTCTGCCTCCATCCGGGGGGACATGCAGACTACCATCAAGATGGCCGAACGCCAGTTGGGTGAGGGCCTGCCGATCCGGATTCTCAAATCCCTGTTCCTGCTCAAATGGGTGCGCGAATTCAAGGCCACCCCGCGCAACGTCGCCATCCTATTGATCAACCGGCCAGATGTAGATATTCGCGCCCACGAAAAAGCCGTGTTGGAGGCCCTGGCTTCGCTGGAAAGCCAGTCCTACTTGCAGCGTAATGGGGACATCTACGAGTTCCTTACGGATACGGAAAAGGACATCGAGGTGGAGATCAAAAACACCGAGATTGATGACTCAATGGTAGCCGAACTCCTCGCTAAGGTGCTGTTCGCTGATGTCCTTCGTGACCCCAAGATTCGTTACGAAGGCAACGGACAGGATTATTCCTACGCCCGCAAACTGGATGATTCGCTCATTGGCCGGGAGGCGGACATCGCCCTCAATATTGTCACCACTGAGCATCCGAATCACACCGATGCCACCACGCTGGCCGCGCAAAACACCGGCAAGGCCGAACTGCTCGCCGTCCTGCCGGCCGATACCACCCTGACCGACCAGGCCCGGCTCTTCCTTAAAACCCAGAAATACGTCCAGCAAAACTCCGGGAGTGGGGACCCCTCGCGCAAGGCCATCCTCGACCAGCGCAGCCAGCAGAACAGTCTCCGGCGCACAGCCATGCAGGATCTAGCTGGCCACTTTCTCGGCAAAGCCCCGCTGTATCTCAATGGTTCCCGGCTGGATACTGTCGGCGAAGGCGACGCCCGCAACCGTTTTGCCAAAGCCTGCCAGGAACTTGTTTCTTTCTCGTTCCCCAATCTGCGGATGCTCAAAGGGGGCTATGACGAAACCGCGCTGGCTAATGCATTGCTGGCCCAAGACGACCTCCTGACCAGCGGCACGCAGACGGTATCCGAGGCGGAGCAAGAGATTCTGACCTACGTCATGCGCAACCAAAACAACGGCGAGCGCACCTCCATTGAGGAAATCCTCCGCAATTTTGGCAAGCGTCCTTACGGCTGGTATCCCATGGCGGTTTTGACGCTGGTCGCCCGCTTGTTCAGGATGGGGAAAGTCGAACTGCGCACCGCGGAGTTGCTTGACGCGCGCGGCGCCCTGGAACATCTGAAAAATTCGCGCCAGCATGGCAGTGTGAAGGTCCGCATGCAGGAGCAGTTTGATGCCACCAAGGTCAATGCCCTCAAGGCATTCCATCATGACTTTTTTGACCGTCCAAACACCGGCACGGAAGCCCGCTCCGTCGGGCAGCTTACTTCCGAGGCTCTTGCCGCTGAAGTCCGGGATCTCACCATGCTGCTCGATCAGGTTGCCCGGTATCCGTTTCTGGAACCGCTGCGCCCCATCATTGGCAAAATCGATGGACTTGCGGAAAAGGATTACACCTATCTCCTCAACCACCTGAAGGATTTTTCGGTTGATCTGCTCACAGCGAAGGATGATGTGCTGTCGCCGATCAAGGCGTTCATGCACGGTCCCCAACGGGCCGCGTTTGATGAGGCCATCACCTTTCTGCGGGAAGAGGATGCGAATTTTGCCGAAGTCCCGGCGTTGGAGGTGCAACCCCTGCGGGATTTGGCCGCATCCGGTCATCCGTATCGGGGCAACATTGTGCCGAAGGCCAAATCAGCGGTGTCCAAGTTGCGTGGCATCCTCGCGGACCTGCTAAACAGGGAGCGGAATCAGACTCTGGCCACTTTGGAAACACAGGCTGCCCGGCTCCATGCCGTCGAAGATTTCAAACGGCTGAATGACGCTGCCTGCGTCCAAGTGCTTGCGCCCACCGTTGAGGCTTGTGCCGCCATCCAGTCCGCCCGTTTCGTCACGGGTATCCGCGACCGGCTCCAACGTTACCTCACCCAGGATTATCCAGCCCAGTTGGCCCTGGCCGCCCGGCTTGCAGCACCGGGTCCAACCGCCCCTGGCAATCCCGGTGATAAAACCGCACCGCCGGTTCACTATACACCAGCCACCAGTCTGCGCCCGCAATGCAGTTTGCCCTATATCGCCACCGAGGCGGATCTTGATCAATGGCTTGCGGCCCTGCGTAAGGCGGCTCAAGCGGAGCTGAAAAACGGAAATCGTATCAGCTTATGAATCAATATGATAAACAAATTAAAGCGCGATAAACTAGAACCATTTATCGTGCGTAATTCCACCGCTTGCGTTTTTGGTGGAACCAAATCTATTTATGTTAAAAATATCAAATTCTGTGTTTAATTTAATCAAAAATATCATTCTGACCACTTTGATCCGCCAAATTATATGAAAATATTAATTCCATTTAGCTGAGAAAGCCGGTCAGCCAGTCGGGGTAGTCTATAGGATTTTTGCAATTTAATTTAAATTGCGTGGAAAATATCAAAAAATGTGTTTAATTTAATTAAAAATATCATTTTGGCCGCTTTGAGTCGTCAAATCACATAAAAATAGTATGGCCATTATTTTTGCCAACGTCGCAAAAGCCCTTGAAGTCTCCCGGTCTGTAAAAACGGGAAAGCTGCGGAAGCTTGCCTCCAAGCTTTACACCGATGACCTGACTTCGTCACCGGAGGATATTGTGCGCCGGCATCGGCTTGAAATCGCCGCTCACTTTTATCCAAGGGCATTGATCAGCCATAGATCAGCTTTGGAAGGGAATGTTTCGCCTGGGGGCAAGCTTCATCTGACCCTGCCCAACGCGGTGGCTCCCGTCCGCAAACTTCCCGGATTGGAGATTCGCATCTGGCGCGGCCCCGCACCGCAAGCCGACGATGCCCGGACTCCCTTGGGTGATGGTCACGAGTTGTTCACGTCCAGCCAAGCCCGGGCGGTGCTTGAGAATCTACAAATTGCCCGGGCCCATGGCAGCGACGAACCCAAAACGCTTTCCACCGCCGACCTAGAACGCTGGTTGGATCGCCACCTTCGCATTTTCGGGATCGGCTGGCTCGATAAACTCCGGCAGCAGGCAGAAGGATTATCCGCTGGTTTTGGCTGGGACCGCGAGCAGCAGGAACTCAATCAGTTGGTGGCTGCGATCAAAGGCGAAACCTCAAGCCATCGGCTCACCACCGACTTCATGCGTTTTCGTGCCCGAGGCAAGCCTTATGATCCCGAACGCATGACGCTTTTCGGAACTCTCCACGCCCGTCTGGCTGCCGAGCGCTTCTTGGAATTACCATGGCCGCAGTTGAATGAGTTGGAAAATCGCGCCTTCTGGGAAGCCTATTTTTCCAATTTCATTGAGGGTACCAAATTCACGGTCGAGGAAGCCCGGGTCATTGTTTATGATCGGGAGGCAGCCAAGGCATTGGAAAAAAAACGCCCCGACGACGCTCATGACATCCTCGAAACCTACCGGCTGATCATTGATCCAAAAATCAGCGGCGAAGTGCCGAAGGATGAAACCCATCTGCTTGAATTGCTCAAGCGCAGGCATGCCCGAATGATGGCCAGCCGTTTAACTATTGAGCCGGGTGTTTTCAAAAACACCCCCAACCAATTCGGTTCCCGCATGTTTGTCGCTCCAGACTTGGTGGCTGAAACTTTGGTGCATGGCTGGCCGGCCAGGCGTGACCTCGCTTCACCCACCGCTCGTGCCCTCTACGTCCTTTTTCTGATCGCAGAGGTACACCCATTTAACGATGGCAATGGTCGCATTTCCCGTTTGGGCATGAACGCCGAACTGGAAGCCGCCGGGCAGGCGCGCCTGATCCTTCCGACATCCCTTCGCAGCGATTACCTGACGGTGCTCGAAGCCTTGACGGTGAACAGTAATCCCGAACCTTTTGTTTCATTTGCCCGCAAGTTGATCGAACTGAACAGCCACATGCCTTTTGGCTCCTTCGAGCAATCGCTGGCGTATTTTAAAAAGACCGGGGCACTGGACGAACAGCCTCAAAGCTTTGGATTCTTGCAATCCATGCTGGCTGCCAAAACCTAGCGTCATGCCACTTTCATGAACACCGCCGCCCTCAAAACCTTCGCCCCGGACGTCCGCCGCCAGCTCATGGAGGCGGTCACGCGCAAATTGGATTTTGTGCTGACGGCCAAGACCCCGGATTTCCTGACCACCTACGCTTCGCAAGTGGCGGCGTTGCGCAAACTTGAGCAGGCGGATCGCGCCGGCCTTATTGAGCGCGTGGCCTATACCTGGTTCAACCGCCTCGCCGCGCTCCGCTTCGTGGATGCACGCGGCTGGCATCCTTTTCGCTGCCGTGTGCTCACGCCGGCCAGTCCGGCGGAGACGCAGCCAGAGTTGCTCAAGCTCACCCGCTCCGGCACCCTGCCTGCGGAGCTTCAGCCGCACACCAATCCCCAGCGGATCAATAATCTCCTTGATGGCAAGATTCCCTCGCCGGATGCACAGGGTGAGGTTTATCGCAGCCTCGTGCTGGCGGCCTGCCATTTCTACCACGCCTTGTTGCCGGATATTTTTGAAAAGCTTGATGACGAAACCGAGTTACTCCTGCCGGATGATCTGTTGACCGAGCATTCCATCGTCCACGGCTTTCGCACCGAGATCAGCGATGAGGATTGTGGCGAGGTGGAACTCCTTGGCTGGCTTTACCAGTTCTACATTTCGGAAAAGAAAGATCAGGTCATGGCCCGCAAAAGCGCCGTGCCCACGGAAGATATTCCGGCCGTCACCCAGCTTTTCACCCCGCATTGGATTGTTCGTTACCTCGTCGAAAATTCCCTGGGCCGGCTCTGGTTGTTGAATCATCCCGGCTCCAAGCTGCGCGATCACATGCCCTATTACATTGAGGGCGAGGCCGAAACCGACTTTCTAAAACTCAGCAAGCCCGAAGAAATTCGTCTGCTCGATCCCGCTTCCGGCAGCGGGCACATGCTCACCTACGCCTTTGACCTGCTCGCGCTAATTTACGAGGAGGAAGGCTACGCGCCCAGCGACATTCCTGGTCTCATCCTGCGGCACAATCTCTTCGGCTTGGAAATTTGTCCGCGTGCGGCCCAGTTGGCAGAATTAGCGTTGGTCTTCAAGGCTCGGGAAAAATCCCGGCGCTTCTTTCAAGCGGGACACCTCGTCCGGCCCAATATCATCGAACTGCGCGAGGTGCGCTTTGGTGAAGGGGAACTGTCGGCCTATTTCAATGCCTTAGACGTCCAACCATCGAAGCTTCACCCGGAGTTAGCTAGGTTTCTTTACCAGTTTGAAGAGGCCAAGAATTTTGGCTCACTGATTCAGCCGTGCTTGACGGAATCGGAAATCCAATCGGCCCGTTCCCAAATCATCAATCGTCAATCGCAAATAGTAAATGGTGGTGATCTGATGGTCGGTGCGATTCACGCCAAAGTCCTGCGCGTGCTCGAACAAGCCGAGGCGCTCACCCAGCGGTATCATGTCGTCGTGGCAAACCCGCCGTATATGGGGGGAAAGTTCTTTGCTCCTGCGCTCAAAAGATTTGTTAACACCGAGTTTGGAGACGCTAAAGCCGACCTCTATGCATGCTTTATCCAAAGGAACCTCACTCTCTGCCTGCCCGCAGGCTTGGTGGGAATGATCACCATTCCGAACTGGATGTTTTTGTCATCGTTCTCACAGATGCGGAAGCGCCTTTTTGCGACCGCAAGGATTGAGAGTTTGGTTCACAATGGTCGAGGCATTTGGGGATCCGACTTCGGCAGCTGCAGTTTTGTTTTACAGAACTCTTTCCAGCCAACGCATCGCGGCACCTATCGACGACTATTTGAAAAGGCAGGCAGTGTAGCCAGCAATGAAGAATTGCAGGCACGGTTCTTCAACGTGCAACCCCATTTTGCCTGCTCGAAAGACTTTGAAAAACTGCCCGGTGAAGTTGTGGCCTACTGGATTTCAGATGCCGAGCGTAAGGCATTCGCCGCCAGCCAACTATTCGGAGCGGTCGCGGAGGTTCGACAAGGGCTGGCGACCGCAGATGACAATCGGTTTCTCAGACTTTGGCATGAAGTCGGGACGGATCGTTTAGGACTCAGATTCCCAGGCAACGAGTTGGCAATAAAATCAGGACGGAGGTGGTTTCCCTTCAACAAGGGCGGGGCCTTCCGCCGCTGGTATGGCAACAACGAGTATGTGGTTGATTGGGAGGGTGACGGTAGAGACCTCAAGGCATTTCGCCCACGCTCAGTAATCAGGAACGAAAATGCCTATTTTCTTCCGGGCGTCACTTGGTCGCTAATCTCGATTAGCAGCCCCTCATTTCGACTTTTCGATCCTGGATTCATTATCGGCCACAAAGGCCCCGGGGTATTTACGAGTAACTCCTTACCCGCAGTTCTCTCGTTGCTGAACAGCAATGTTATCTCCCGCTTTTTGAGTATTCTGAGCCCCGCTGTTGGATTCGAGGTCGGGCAGATTCGTGATCTCCCGTATCGCGAACCTGGGACGCAAGTATCTGAGAACGCTCAACAGTTAGTCGGACTCGCCCGCACCGACTGGGACAACTTTGAGACCTCGTGGGACTTCCGGGACCAGGCGTTGCTGCGGCCTGGGCTGAAGGGCGCGACGTTGGAGGCGAGTTGGCGGAATTGGGAGGCGCAGGGCACCGCCGCCATCCGCCGGATGCAGGAACTGGAGACGGAGAACAACCGGCTCTTCATCGCCGCCTACGGCTTGCAGGACGAACTGAAGCCCGAAGTGCCAGAGGAGCATATCACCCTCGCCCGTCCCGATGCCAAGAAGGACATGGCCGCCTTGCTCTCCTACGCCGTCGGCTGCATGATGGGGCGCTATTCGCTGGATCATCCCGGCCTCATCCTCGCCAACGCCGGCGACACCGTGAAAGAATATCTGGCCAAGGTGAATCGCCCGCTGGACAAACTCACCTTCACCCCGGATGAAGACGGCATCATTCCCGTGCTCGACGGCGAATGGTTCGAGGACGACGTCGTGGCCCGCACCCGAGATTTCCTACGCGCCACCTTTGGTGAAGCCACGCTGCGCGAAAATCTCCAGTTCATCGAGGAATCGCTTGGCAAAAATCTGCGCGACTATTTCCTGAACGACTTTTACAAGAATCACCTTAGCAACGAGCGGGCCTATGGCTACAGGAAGCGCCCAATTTACTGGATGGTTCAAAGCCCCCGAAAAGGTTTTCAGTGCCTCATCTACCTGCACCGCTACACCAAAGACACGATGAACCTGGTGTTGAACCGTTACCTGCGTGACTATCAGGTGAAGCTGCGCAACCGGATTCCGCACCTGGTTCAGGAGCAAACCACCGCCAGCACGGCCAAAGCCAAAACGGATGCCCGCAAGGAAGCCGACAAGCTGACCAAAATCCTCACCGAATGTGAGGAGTGGGAACGCCAGACCCTGTTGCCGCTGGCCCAAGCCCGCATCGAACTCGACCTCGATGACGGTGTGAAGACCAATTACCTGAAACTCGGCGAAGCCCTCGCCCCCATCGCCGGCCTGGCGGCCAAGGAGGACGAATGAACACCGAAATTGAAAATCAGACACCATCAGTCGAGACCTTGAGCCAACGAAGCTTCTTCGTGCCGTCTTATCAACGGGGTTATCGCTGGACCTCGGACGAAGTGCGCGACCTGCTGGATGATATTCGGCAGTTTTCCGTGCAAAAGTCACGCGACCCGGAGGAATTTTACTGTCTCCAACCTTTGGTGGTTCGTCTCATGAATTCCGGGCAATGGGAGGTAATTGATGGACAGCAACGCTTGACTACCATTTACTTGATTACCCGCTACATCAAAAAAAGGTGGCCGGGCCGGGACAAAGACCCTGTGCTTTCACTGCATTACGCCTCAAGAGAGAAGACCCAAGAATTTTTAGAGAGTCTCGCGGTGAAGGAAGACGGATCGGTCTATTTCAACGATGAAAACATTGATTTTGCTTACATTTCGAAGGCATACCAAACCATCGGGGAATGGGCGAAAAATCTTGGAAGCACCCTGGATAAAGACCAGTTCACGAGTATATTCCGACGCCGGGTTCGGGTGATCTGGTATGAACCGTCAGGTTCTGATGGTGTGCAGATTTTTACCCGAATCAATCGCGGGAAAATCCCCCTGACCAATGCCGAGCTCATTCGCGGCTTGTTCCTGAAAAGTACCAACTTCCAAAAGCCTGGTGCCTCATCCGAGGAGACAAAATTTGCACTGCTTCGACAAATGGAGATCTCTGGAGAGTGGGATCGCACTGAAGCCGCGCTCCACGACGACAAGTTCTGGTATTTCCTCACCGGCCCGAGCGATCCAGTGGAAACACGTATCGACCTAGTTTTTCGGCTGTTAACCGAAAGCGACGATGCCGACAGTTACGACCTATTTCGGGAGTACGCCCACGATTTTCCAAACGAGCTCGACACCGTTTTGAAGAAATGGCAGGAAGTCAAAGACTGCTTTCAACAACTCCAAGATTGGTATCTGGACTGGGAACTCTACCACTTAATCGGCTATCTCATTGCGACCAGCACCTCCTTGAAGACACTGTGGGAGGAGTCCAAAGGGCTTCGTAAATCCGAGTTCAGAGTGAGATTGAAAAGCTGGATTCAGGCGACCTTGCCCAAACAATTGGACTCGTTGGAATACGGACATGGCGGGGTTCGAGCAGTCCTGCTCCTCCACAATATCTTGACGACTCTGGAGAGCCGGGAAGAGCACTTCCGTTTCCCTTTCAACCGCTATAAAAAGCAGAAATGGGATGTGGAGCACATCCACTCCGTCAGGGAAAAACGCCCTGAATCCGAGCGTCATCAGCGCGAATGGCTGAGCGACGCTGCTGGACACTTGCGTGACGAACAACTGAAAGCAAAAGCTGCAATGTTCCTGAACAATTCCGAGTGGGTCGAAAATGAGTTTGGGGACATTTATCTGGAGGTGCTGAGGAGTTTTTCAGAAAAGGGTGAACCCGAAAGTATCAACGATTTGAGCAATCTTGCCCTGCTTGATAGCGGCACAAATCGAGGGTATGGAAATGCAGTTTTTCCGGCAAAGCGGGCCACAATCATCGAAAAAGAGCGCGAGGGAACGTTCGTCCCTATCGCGACCAAAAATGCCTTCATGAAGTATTACACAAACTCCGTTAAGGAATTCACCTTCTGGTCCGAGGCTGACCGCCAAGCTTATTTTGAGGCGATACAAAACACTCTGGAATCATTTTCTGCCGAAAAGAAAGGCCAGACGCAATGAGCGCACCCTCCTCACATTTTGAACGGCTTTCCTTTTGGGAGTTGCTAAATCGTCATGCCGTTCAGATCCCGGTTATACAAAGAGACTATGCGCAGGGCAGGAAAACCAAAACAAAAGTCATAGACGAGTTCTTGGGTGCTCTCAGATCCGCAGTTATCGGGGATCCGATAGAGTTGGATTTCATATATGGTGACGTAAAGGACGGTTTTTTTCGTCCATTGGATGGGCAGCAACGACTCACGACTCTTTTTCTATTGCATTGGTATGCTGCGCGGGCAGCCGGGCTATCCGCTGATGTTTACGCTCCAATCCTGAGCAGGTTTTCCTATGATACGCGCGCCAGTTCCCGACGTTTCTGCGAAAGGATGGTCCAGGAGACCGTTATTGTAGATGGAACATCTGCACAAGATTCCTTGAGCCAACGAATCAGGGATTACCCATGGTTTGTGGGGGCGTGGGAGTTTGACCCGACGGTAGCCGGCATGCTCGCCGTTTTGGATAAAATCTCGTCAATAAAATGGCCACACGATCTCTGGAATCGGCTGACGGCCACCGGGGATTCTGCCCCCATTCGTTTCCTTTTGGTGGAATTGGAGAAATTCGGTCTGTCCGATGATCTCTACATCAAAATGAATGCCCGCGGAAAGCCGCTCACGCCTTTCGAAGGCTTCAAGGCCTTGCTTGGCAAGCGGGTTGTAGATGAGTGCTGGGAGGACGATCTCAGCACGAAAGATCGGTTCGCGATTCGAGTTGATACCCGCTGGACCGATGTTTTCTGGAAGCTTTGTCCGAACGAAGAGTCGGGACTAAAGCGAATTGATGCTGCGTTCCTTTCTTTCATCGCCCATTCCCTCGCCTGCTCGATTGCTAGGCACACCATGGTGGCTGAAACGGTCGCCGATGTTCTTCAGCGTTTACTGAATGACCCGGAGGCCATGGAACCGGAAGATTTCAAGGAGCCATCTTCCTACAGCGAGCTGCGGGATCGCCTTGAGCTGCTTTCCGAAAAACTCGGAGCTTTGCTGAATGAAGCTCGCTTGCACTGGGAATTCCCCGATCCTTCAACACCTTCGCACAAATCGATTTTGGAAGAGGTCATCCAGACCTCCGGACCGCAATATAAAAGACGCTTGATTCTGTATGCCCAAGTGAGGCTTCACGAGGCCAAGGCTTCTATTTCCCCGGAAGAAATGGCCGATTGGAGGCGGGTTTTGCGCAATGTTATCGCTCGCAGTGTCGCTGATCGTCCAGAAAACTTCGTTGCGGAAATTCGTTTAATCGACGAACTGGCAGAAGGAACAAATTCGATCTATGAATTCCTCGCTTGCACCAAAATCCAGTCGCGCTTTGCCAGCATGCAAGTTGCGGAAGAGCAACGCAAAGCTCGCTTGCTTGTTCACAATCCGGGGCAAAAGAGGCTTCTGCACCGGCTTGAGGATACGCATTTCCTGCTAGGCCGGATCTCATTTGCTTTGGATTGCGTGAATAACGATCCGACTTCCGAGAATTTCGATTTCGCACTGCTCGCAGAGGTTGCATCCGTCATTGAGCGCGAGTTCGGAAATGGCATCACCCCGGAAATTCGCCGTGCCTTTTTTACCATCGGCGACGGAAACTTCTTTTGCTATTGGAGCTCTTGGTTCCACACAAAGAACCTGCCCAAATACTGTCTGATTGAGAACTATAATGAATTCCGCAGCTTCACAGATCCCAACCTCCCATCGCGGGGGGAGGCTCTGAAAGCTTTTGTGCTGAAATTGATCGGGAAAAGTTGTGCGCAGTTGATCGAGGAGTATGAACCAGCCCCGGATACGCCCAACTGGCGTGTCCGTCTGATTCGTGAAAGCAATCTGATTGGACGTGCGACTGCCCATTTTATCGCACTGGATAAGCCGGGTAAAATCGTTTATCCCATCGACGGAATTCGCCCGCACAACAACACCAAAACCCTGGAATACCTGGAGGCGAACAAAATTCAATGAAACGACGAGTTCAAAACCTCACCAAGCTCGCTGACTGGGAGCGCGAAGTAGTCCACTCGCTCGCCCAACAACGCATCAAACTCGACCTTGATGACGGCGTGAAAAACAATTACCTGAAACTCGGCGAAGCTCTCGCCCCCATCGCCGCTGCTTGCGCCCAAGGAGGATGAATGACCTATGCCTGACGAAGCATCTCAATTTTCAGCCTCGGAACCGGCTCTGGGTTATCTGTATCAACTCCGCTACGCGTTGCTGCAAATCCTCCGGCTACCGGAGGAAACCACCTGCTTTATTGAAAAGGATGACGACATTGATTTCACTGACGCGGACGAGGGCCGCATCCTGGCATCGCTCAAGCATAAAGCTCCAGGGGACGCGCTAACGGATCTGTCACCAGATTTTTGGAAGTCAGTTCGTATATGGCTTACCAACTATCTCAACGAGACAAAAAAGCCTTCGTCGGCCAAATATATCCTCTGCACCACGGGAACTGTACAGGTTGGATCCTTATTGGCTTCTTTTCTGCCCAATACGCCGCTGGACGGAAAACTTTCCGCGCGTATCACTGAGGTTTTAGCTGGTTCGGATTCCAAGACGATTAAAAAGACCACCGATCTCCTTACCCAGCTACCTCAAGACCAATGGTCCGACTTTTTTCGCCGGATCACCATCTACGATTGCCTTGAACGAATCCAAGATGTTCCCGAGTTGATCATCACCGAAAAGCTGCGGACGGTGCGGACGCAATTCCGTCGTCCGGTGTATGAGCGTCTGGAGGGCTGGTGGACCAACGAGTGCATTGAACTGCTGACCGGCAACCGGCAGGATCCCTTCCGCAGTTCGGAAGTCTCGGAGATGCTCAGTTCTATCACCGAGCAATTCCGGGAGGATAATCTTCCCATTGATTTTGAAAATGCGGAGCCGGTGCAAGGTGTGAATCCGGATTCCGATGATCGCTATTTCGTAAAACAGTTGCGGGCGGTCGGGCTCGGTTCTGGCCGTATTACCCGCGCGATTTTGGATTACTACCGGGCCTTTGAGCAGCGAGGGAAATGGCAGCGCGAAAACGTCACGTTGACCGGTGAGATTGAAAAATACGACGATCGGCTGGTAGATGAATGGGCGAGAATTCGTGAAATCATCTTTGATGAGTTGAAAGCAGATAGTCCAGAATCGGTCCTTCAGGCGACCGGGCGTAAATTATTTACCAACCTTTCAACCAGAGATCATCCCAATCTTCGCATCCGCGCTGATGTGACCGCGACGTATGTTGTCATGGGCAGTTACCACATGCTCGCGAATGAGGAAGGCCCGCGTGTCCACTGGCATCCTCGTTTCACCGAGCGTATGGCCGAAATTCTTCATGGGAGGGCCGCATGAAGCCGTGGAGCCACCGTCCCCGCGAGGTTCGCAATCTGTTCAATCCCGCATTCTGCGGCCTGGTGTTAGCCCGGGGCGTGGAAGGGTTTACCGAGGCGGCCAGTCGCCCCATGCCGTTTTCACTCACCTTGTTGATCCTGCCCCTGTGCCTGCATAAGCGGACACGGGATCAATTAAAGGAAGCCAATCGCTCTTACCTCACCAATATCCTTGAAGAACACCCGGAAATTAGGATTGATTTGGCACAACGAGCGCGCGGCCTTTTGCCTTATACCATGGAAGCGTTCGGCTACCTGATGGCCTGCGGCGTGATTACGGTGAATGACGCTGGGGCAATAGTCTTGCGCGATAATACGATGCGTAAGACCATCGGCGGATCCCAAGATACCAAGGATTGTCAGACGGTCGCTCGTTCCCTTGGTAAAAAACTGGCGTTAATCAACGATCGGGTAACCATTTACACAACTCTAGGAATCAGACCATGAATATTCGGGACATTGTCATATACAGTCACGCGGGCGACATGAGGCGAATTTCCCTCAAAGTCACTGGCCTCAATATTGTCACGGGGCGTTCGTCAACCGGCAAATCGGCGCTCTCGGACATTGTCGAGTATTGCATGGGCAGGAGCGATTTCAATATCCCCGAGGGTCCCATCCGGGACAAGGTCGCATGGTATGCCGTCATCTTTCAATTCCCCGGCGAGCAGGTGATGATTGGAAAACCAGCACCAGCACCCAATGCTGCGAGTTGTTCCCGGGCCATGATCCGGCGCGGAGCAACCGTGGAACCGCCTCCTTTTGCCGAACTACGCCAGAATGCGGACGATGATGCGGTTGCCTCCCTGCTTTCTGGTTTGCTCGGCATTCCGGCCAATCGCACAGAAGTGTCGGAAAAGCAAAGTCGCGACTCCTATATCGCGACCATCAAACACACGTACTTTTATTTGTTTCAGAAACAGGGCCTGATTGCGAACAAGGAGCAGCTCTTTTACCGGCAGAACGAGCCATTCATGCCGCAAGTCATAAAAGACACCCTTCCGATCCTTCTCGGCATTGCACCGGATGACCGGTTGGAAACCGACTTTAAGCTGCGGAGTGCCCGCCGGGATTTGAAAATTGCGCAAAAGCAATGGTCCGAGGCTCAGCAGTTCAGTGAACAGCTCAGCATTCGGGCCGTTGGCCTGATGTCCGAAGCTCAGCAGGTCGGAATTCTTGCCCGGGGACCGGTCCCAACCAATAACAAGGAGGCTTTGGAAACGCTGACTGGCATCACAAAATGGAAACCAGCCGCGATTCCAGAAGAGGACATGCGGAGAATTGCCGGATTGGAAGACGAAATCGCCGCCATCCGCAAAGAACGGACGGCGGCCAACGAGATGTTTCGGGCGACTCGCCTCTTTGCCGAAAAAGAGGATGGTTTTACCACCGAAGCGCAGGAGCAAAAGAGCAGGCTGGAATCAATCGAAGCCCTCCCCAAGCATCCTGAGACTGGCGAATGGCAATGGCCCTTTGCCCCCGTGAATCTCGGCCTCGAAACTCCCATCGGCAAAGTCCTCGTTCAAGAGCTTCAATCCTTGGATCGGGAACTCAAAGCGGTGGTCGGTGAACGCCCCCAGTTGGAGGAATACAGTCAAAAACTCCAAATTCAGATTGGCGAAATTAACCAAAGGTTGCGCAGCAAAGAGGAAGCGCTCGCGGCGGCCATTGCCGCCAACGCTGCCATTGCGGAAATGGGCAACCGTAACGCCGCCGCAGCCAAAATTGTCGGCCGCGTCAGTTGGTTCCTGGAAACCTACCGGCCGGACGATGACGTTGCACGATTTAGAATACGAGTGGAGGAGTTGCAGTCCTTGGTGGCGCAATTGGAAAAAGCCTCGGGTTCGGACGATAGTGCGGAACGTCTGGCTTCGGCGCTGAACATCATTTCCAATCAGATCGGTCGCTATGTAAAAGAGCTGGAAGCGGAGTTTTCTGAATTTCCATTCCGGCTCGACTTTAGTCAGCTCACAGTGGTCGCGGATCGTCCGGAGCGGCCGGTTCCGATGAACAAGACCGGGGGTGGCGCAAACCATTTGGCCTACCATTTAGGGGCGCTGCTCGCTTTGCATCGCTTTGCCTCGACAAATCGCAAACCGATGCCGTCTTTCCTCTTTCTGGACCAGCCGACTCAGGTCTATTTCCCATCTGAACAGGTTTACAAGTCCGCCTCCGGTTCAGTCGAGGAAACGGAGCGGGACTCCGATTTGGAAAAAGTCCGGAAACTGTTTTTGATGCTCTATAACTTTGCCACTAAGGAAGTCCCAGGCTTCCAAATCATCGTTACGGAGCACGCCAATCTACGCGACCAATGGTTTCAGGATTCCATCGTGGAAGTTCCGTGGACTAAGCCGCCGGCGCTGGTTCCGGATGAGTGGCGGGGTTCTGATAATATGCCGGTTGCGACCCCAGCCAAAACTAAATGAAACGCATTTACGACAGCCTACAGCGGGTGAGCCCTCGCAAAGTTGATCACGTTGCGTGCAAAGGAGGAGAAATGAGCCATGGCTGCTGATCCCACCATCCCTGTGAAGTCCAAGGATGCCTTCCGCATTCTGCACACGGCTGACTGGCACCTCGGCAAGTTGCTCAATGACCAGACTCGCGATGAGGAGCATCAGCTTTTTCTGACCTGGCTGCTGGCGGCGATAAAGGAACATGCAGTGGATGCCATCATCCTGGCCGGGGATGTCTTTGACACCGCCAATCCGCCGCAATCGGCCTTAGGGCGTTATTACGATTTTGTCTCGGCCCTTTTCCATCAGGGCGATTGCGTGCTGGCGGTGATCGCGGGCAATCACGATTCCGCCGCGCAATTGGAGGCTCCCCGGCAGGCGTTGCAAGCCTTGCATGTCCATGTGGTGGGCTTTCTCGCGGAAACACCGGCGGCGCGGTTGCTGGCGCTGCCCAATGCGCAGGACCCCAAAGTGCTTTTGGCCATGCTGCCATTTCTGCGGGACCGCGATTTGCGCACCGGGAAGGCGGGTGAAAGTGCTGATGACATTCGCGCACAGATCGTGGCTGGCATCCGGGAGCGTTATGCAGAGGCTGCGGCGGTGGTTGAGGCTGCGGCGGTGAATTGTCCGGCCGTGGCCACGGGGCACCTGACGGTATTGGGGGCAAAAACTTCGGATAGCGAACGGGACATTCACATTGGCGGCCTGGGAGCCATCACGGCAGAGTCGTTTCCGGCCACGTTTGCCTACGTGGCCTTGGGCCACTTGCACCGTCCGCAGGCTGACCCGGCGGGGCGCGTGCGTTATGCGGGTTCGCCCATTGCCTTGAGCTTCAGCGAGGCGGAGGATGCCAAAGAGGTGCGGATACTGGATGTGATCATGGGCGGCATCACGCAATATGCGCTGCCCATCCCGGTTTTCCGTCGTCTGGTGCAGGTGCGCACCACCGTTGCAGGCTTGGAGGAGGCGATCAAAGCCATTAAAGCCGGGACTGGCGCATTGCGCACCTGGGTGGAAGTGGTCGTGGAAGATGCCATCCTAGAGGATGACCTTAACGAGCGGGTGCTGAAGCTGGCAGAGCAACAAGGGGTGGAGGTTTTGAAAGTTCTGCGGGGTGGAGTGGCTTCGCTCACCGGGATGAGTGCGGGCGCGTCCACGGACGACGAGGCGATTGATACCTTGCTGGACCAACCCGTCCAAGTTTTTGGACACTTGCTGGAACAGCATAAGGAACTGACGGAGGCGGAAACGGAGCAACTCAAGGCGACGTTCGCCGTGTTGCTGGACCTGGATGCGCAAGCCGAATCGACAGCGGAAACGAACCAAGCCCAATGAAAATTTTAAGCATCCGGTTGATGAATCTCAATTCCCTGCGGGGGGAACATCTGGTGGATCTCCGGCGAGAACCGTTGGCGAGCGCGGGTTTATTTGCCATCACGGGGCCAACCGGGGCGGGTAAATCCACCGTGCTGGACGCGGTCACGCTGGCCCTGTACGGCAAGGCCGCGCGTTATGGCAACGAAACTAATCCCGAGCATGTCATGAGCCGCCATACCGGCGAATGCAAGGCGGAGGTGGAGTTTGAGGTGCCTTCTGGAATTTATCGCGCGGTTTGGGAACGCCACCGGTCCCGGAAAAAGGCGGACGGTGCGCTGCAAGCACCGAAGCGTTACATTTACAACCAAGCCGGGGAACCGCTGGCGCAGCAGATTCGGGAAGCAGAAGTGAAAATTGAGGAATTGCTGGGGCTGAATTATGAGCGGTTTCTACGCAGTGTGCTGCTGGCCCAAGGCGAATTCGCGCGTTTTCTGAAAGCCGATGCCAATGAGCGCGCCGAACTGTTGGAGAGTCTGACTGGAACGGTGATTTACTCCCGGCTGGGAATCCTCGCCTTCGACGAGGCCAACCGGCGGGAAAATGATCTCACGCAAAAAGAAGTTGGGTTAGGACAAATTCCCGTTCTGGAGGCGGCGGTGAGGCTGGAACTTGAAACGGCGATTTCCCAAGGCGAAAAAAGGCGGGTGGAGCTTGCCCAACAGATGGCAACGGGTGCGGAGATGCTGGCGAAGATCTCAACTTTGGAGGGTGCGCGGAAGAAGGAGACTGAGGCGGTGGCTGAGCTGGGCAAAATCGAAACGGATCAACAGCGTGCAGCCTCGGACTTGGAGCTATTGCGGAGCCACCGGTTGACACTGCCCTATGCCGGCGACCTGGCCCGGTTGGATGCCGCCGAGAAAGCCGCCAAATCAGCTAAAGAGCTTGAGACCAAGGCGGTGACAGCCCATGCCAATGCGAAAACAGCCCTTTACCAGGCCAATCACATTTATCGCTTGGCCATTGCTGCCGCGCTTGAGACGCAGCAGGGGAAAGCCGAACAGGCAAGTGAGACGGAGCAAACGGAAGCCAAAGCTGCGGTGGCGGCGCGCGAATGGTTGGGTGCGCACAAACCTGATGCGGTGTTGGCGGATCAAATGGGGGACGTGACGGCAGCCATTGGAGATTTAAAATCCGCTCGCAGCACCCTCGCGGGTGAGTGGAAGGATTGGAAAGCCACAGCGGTCCAAATTTTGCCCACGGAAGCAAAGGCTCTCCCCGCACACCTGGATGCCATCGCGGAAGCCGAGTTGGAGGCCAAATTGGAGACCTTTTTGACGGCGGCAAAAAAAAAGCAGACGGCGGTGGAGGCGGAGGAGAAGGCGGCGAAAACGCAACTCGACCTGCGCAAGAATCACTTGGATATGGCGAAACTGGTGGCGAAGCTCGAAGATCATCGCCATATCCTCAAAGGCGGGGAGCCCTGCCCGCTGTGTGGTGCCTTGGAGCATCCTTACGCCGCTGGAGCGGCCCCGAACCCGGAAATCGCTGAGCTTGAAGCCGAGGTCAGAAAAGCCACTGCAAAACTTGAATCCAGCACCGAGGCCAAACGCCTCCATGTGGAAAAATTGAAAGACCTGAGCATTGACAGGGCCAATCTCATCCAGGGTTTGGTTGATGGTGAAGCAAAACTGAAAGCGTTGGCAACGTTGCTGCAACCATTGGCCGAAAAAATACCGACTCTGGGACAGGAAGATATACTGCGGTCTGGATTACAGGAACGGGAGCGAAATTATCGCAAGCAACTGAAAAGCGAGGAGACCGCAATTAAGCGCAAGGGGGAAGCGACCCAGAGCTTGAAGCTGGCGGGTGTGGAAACAGCCAGTTTGACGAAAAAGCTGGGCAAGTTGCCAGCGCTGCCACCGGATCAAGAATTTGAAACGGTTGACGTGGAAGACATGCTCACGGTGCCGGACGCTGAGGAAGCGTTTGCCGAGGCGGTTCAGACAGAGGCTACCACTGCTGCTCAGGCGCACGACCGCGCCGGCGATGCCGCGCGGGCGGTCCAGAGGCTGAGCGAAGTACGCCAACCGCTGGAGGCAACGGTCGCCGGCACGGAATTCCAAACGCTCGATAATCTGCAAAAAGCCCGGCTGGCGGAGGCGGCGGCCAGGAGAATTGAAGCCGTCGAAAGTGGTTTGCAACGGCGGGTGACGGCAGCGGAGGCCTTGCTAACTGAAGCCCGGAAGGATATTACAAGTCTGCTGGAGGCAAAAATCTTGGAAGGTGAGGAGGCGGTGGCTTTCAAGGCTCGGCAAATCCAATTGCAGCGGGACAATGAGGCGCTGGTGGCATCCCAGACCACGCGCGGCGACCAAATCAGAACCGACGACCGGAATCAACAATTGCGACGCACCAAAGAAACGGAACTGGCCGAGGCACGGGCGCAGTTGGTGGTATGGAAACGACTGCGGGAAATGATTGGTTCGCACGATGGAAGCAAGTTCCGGCGCTACGCCCAAGCCATCTCGCTGGACATTTTGACCCGGCACGCCAATCGCCATCTGGTCAAACTGAGTGACCGTTACCGCATCAGCCGGGATGAGCAGGATGCCTTGAATCTTCAGATTGAAGATCTGCATCAAGCCAGTGTTCGCCGGCCGATGACCAGCCTATCTGGCGGCGAAAGTTTTCTGGCAAGTCTGGCGCTGGCATTGGGGCTTTCGGATCTCGCCGGAAGAACTGTCCGAATTGATTCTCTGTTTATCGACGAGGGCTTCGGCAGCCTTGACCCAGAAGCGCTCGAAGTTGCCATTTCCTCACTCGAAAGCCTCAGACAAGTTCATAAGACTGTCGGGGTTATCTCACATGTCGGCTTGCTTAAAGAGCGAATTAGCACTCAAATCGTGGTCGAAAAAATAGTCGGTGGCACGAGCCGCATCCGGATCATTCCCGAAGAAACAACTCTATGAAACGCATCCATGACAGCCTCAACCGGGTGTTTCAGCGCCATCGTCTGGTCTTTTGGTATGACTCCACCGGCGAATGGAAGGACGCTTTCCAATCTTTTGTCGCTGACGGCGTGGAGAGGCTTATGGTGGCAACCAATGAGTTCGGCACCAAAGTTCGGATCGTGCGCGACCCGAATCCGGAAGCCCGGTTCCTCATCTACATCCCCACCACCCGGCCGGCCGATGCGGACAACTGGCTGCTGGACCTGCTGCTGCAAGGCTATGAATACAAAGGAGACAAGGCTTCCCTCGCGTTGCAGGATGCCGGGCTGCAGCATGAGTTTCTCCATTTGGCGGAGGAACACGCCACGTATTTCACCAACGCCAAGCGGGTGGAAGGGCTGCGCGAGTTGATCCACAAGGACGATCAAAACCCGGAAATCCGGCTCAAAATGATGGCCGTGCTCGCGGGAACGGCGGTGGAGGTGGACGCGCTGCTTCTGCGATTCCTCAGCACCAGTGCGGAGGTGGAACTGATCGCCAACGACCCGGTGAATGAATGTTTGGGATCGGCGTCCCTGGTCGAACCGTTCTGGAAGGAGGTGGAACGGCTGTTCGGTTACACCTCAGTCACACCTTCGTTGCGGGATTTCGCGGTATTCCTCTTTCGTGGTGCCAATCCATTGGATGGTCAAGTGGTCTTGCAACCGCACGCCAAAGTTTTTTTGCAACGCTGGAAGGACAGCCAGGCCCACGGTGTTTCTTTCAGGCAGTGGTCCCGTCAAATGGAACAGGCTCTGCAAATTGCCACTGCTCTCGGCAATCTGGAAGACCGGAAGTCGCTTGGCGATTGGGATACCTTCGAGATTTTTGAAAAGTTTACGCTGCACCGGCTCTGCCAGTCGTTTGCCAGTGGGGTGTCCGCCGCCGTCCTTCGGACGGTCATTCAACAACGGCGGACTTCTTTCTGGTGGCCGGAACATGAGCATGGCTACGCCGCGCTGGATTCTGCCGTCGAACTGCGTGAATTGCTGGCCTCGGCCGAATTAACGGTGGATTCGGTGGCCAGCGGCTTCAACCGTTATGTGTCCAGTTGGTGGCGGATTGATCTCGCCTATCGTCATTGCAACTGGAATTTGCGCCGCTACGGCCAGGTGAAGCTGATGGAGCAAATCTCGCAATGGGCCGAGAAATCCTATGTGAACAATTTTTTGCGACCGCTGGCCGACCTCTGGAGCGACCAAGTCCGTGGCCTGGCGTCATGGGAGTGTCCCGGGGTGATGACCCAGCGGCAATTTTTCACCCACTATGTGCAGCCATTCCTATCCAAGGGACAGAAGGTGTTTGTCATCATCTCCGATGCCTTGCGCTATGAGGCGGCGGCGGACTTTGCTCGGCGCCTGCGCTCCGCCAATCGCTGGACGGCGGAGGTGGAATCGGTTCTTGGCGTGCTGCCGTCGTATACCCAGTTGGGCATGGCCGCCCTGTTGCCCGGACGGCAGTTGGCAGTGGATGCCGCGACATCCACGGTCACCGTGGATGGCCAGAGTGCCACGGGCACCAAAAAACGGGCGGAAATTTTGGCCCTCGCCTGCGACGGCAAGTCGATGGCTATTCAGGCGGAAGATTTCCTGGAATTAAACACCAAGACCGATGGCCGCGCGCTCATGCGCGATCATGAGGTTATTTACATTTATCACAACGCCATTGATAAAGTCGGCGATGCCCCCGGAACGGAGGGCAAGACGTTCGAGGCAGTGGAGGACGCCTTTAAGGATTTGGACTTGATCATCAAGAAGGTGGCGAACATCAACGGGAGCAACATGCTCTTGACGGCGGACCACGGCTTTCTTTTCCAGCAAGGCGATGTCGCCGGGGATGATGCCACACCGCTGCCCGCCGCAGGCGAATGGATGTTCCGCAACCGGCGATTTTCCCTGGGTCGGGTCATCCCCGCCAGCTCGAAGGTCAAAACCTTCGACAGTGCCTCCCTCAACGTGGGAGGGGACTGGTCGGCAGCATTTCCCCTTTCGCTAGGGCGCTTTCCGCTACAGGGTTCTGGCATGCGGTACGTCCACGGCGGAGTGAGTCTTCAGGAAATAGTGGTGCCCGTGGTCAAAATCCACAAGGCGCGTACGGATGATACCGGGCGAGTGGAGGTCGAGTTACTCCGCGTGCCTGCCAAAATCACGACCGGACACCTATCCCTCGCGCTCTTCCAAGATCGCCCTGCGGTTGCCAAGGTGCTCCCTCGAACCATCCGCGTTGGGGTTTTTGCCAAGGACGGCACCAGCCTTTCCGAAATCAAGACGCTGACGTTCGATTCCAAGGACACGGAGGCACGGAACCGGGAGACCACGGTGGTGCTGGTGTTGTCATCCGCTGCGGATGCCTCCAACAATCAGGAAGTGGATCTCCGCCTTGAAGAGACGGTGCCCGGCACAGCGCAGATCGTGACTTACAAGAGCCACAGCCTTAAACTCCAGAAACCATTTACCAGCGATTTCGAATGAACAACGATCTTCAAACTAAACCCGTACCCGAACCGGAACCAGTCGCAACCCCGGTGGAAACCCCGGAGCCGTTTGTGGTGGTGCCGCGCCAACTGAGTCCGCTGGACCAGAAGATCCTCCAGCACTTTCCCGGCCTGGTCGTACGCAAAGACCTGACGAAGGGACTGAAGCAAAACGCGGTGGTGCCCACCTACGTTCTAGAGTATCTGCTGGGGCAGCATTGCGCCACCGACGACAACGCTGTCATCAAGTCCGGCTTGGAATCCGTCCAAAAGATCCTCGCCAAGCATTATGTGCATCGGAATCAGGCGCAGTTGGTCAAATCCACCATCAAGGAAAAGGGACGGCACAAGATCATTGATAAACTGACGGTCGAGCTGAATGACAAGGGGGGCTTTTACGAGGCCGAATTCACCAACTTGGGCCTCAAGAAAGTTCCCGTATCCGATGACTTTGTGCGGCGTTACCCCAAGCTTCTGGTGGGCGGCATCTGGTGCATTACGGATGTGACATACGAGGTTGCCGAGGATCAAAAAGTCAGCCCCTGGCAGATTGATACGCTAAAACCCATCCAGGTGGCCAGCGTGGATTACGAGCAGTTTCTGAAAGCCCGAGCGGAGTTTACCACGGAAGAATGGATGGACGTCTTGATGCAAAGCATGGGTTTCAACCCGGAAATGTTCGGGCGACGGGCCAAGCTCCTGACCCTGATCCGTCTCATTCCTTATTGCGAACGCAATTACAACCTGCTCGAACTGGGGCCGAAAGGCACAGGTAAGTCGCATATTTACGCCGAGTTCTCGCCCCATGGGATGCTGATTTCCGGCTCAGAGGTGACGGCTCCCAAATTGTTTGTCAGCAACGCCAGCGGGAAAATCGGACTTGTCGGCTATTGGGATTGCATCTGTTTTGACGAATTTGCCGGCAAGGACAAGAAGGTGGACAAGACGCTGGTGGACATCATGAAGAATTACATGGCCAACCGGACGTTCTCGCGGGGGATAGAG
>Ga0302319_10006549_pt1 | contig 23074 bp, 18 predicted proteins | sample Bog_T0_2_FD_203319 | JGI IMG/M metagenome (GOLD analysis project Ga0302319, IMG submission 203319) | Peat permafrost microbial communities from Stordalen Mire near Abisko, Sweden - Bog_T0_2 | ecosystem: Environmental > Terrestrial > Soil > Wetlands > Peat | place: Sweden: Abisko, Stordalen Mire...
CGCTTCTCAGACACCGTTCGCCATCGGCGAACCGGCCGTGGAGCACCTATCTCCCGCTCATCACCCATGACGACATCGTCGTCCTCAAACCAGCAGTCATGCCAGAGGGGAACTCGGGACGCTTACACCGGCTGTACCAGGTTGAGATCTTCTATTGCATCGTCCTTGAAGGCGCGCGGTCGAAGACCGGCGTCGGAGCCGCGCTGGCGCGTCTGCTCCGTGACCCGGCCGGAGCGGTGGACGAGCTAAAAACGCAGTTCTCCGGAAGCAGCATGAAGACCCTGCTGCGGTCCCAGATCGAAGCCGGGGTTGCACGGCTTGAGCAGCGCGTCCAGACATTCACGCGACAGCTCGGCGATTTCGTCGGGATCGAGGTTCTGAATCAGCGTGGCCAATTCGCGTTCCTGCGGCGCCTCGTTATCCAGCATCTCGCCGATTTTCTGCTTGAGCTCGGGGATGATTTTGCGTTCGTCGGCCGTCAGCGCAGAGTTCGCATCGACGACAATTGGTTCCGCGTCGATCTCGTCTTCTTCCACCGCCGCTTGAAATCACTACTGGTCGTGGATCTCAAGATTGATAAATTCAGCTATGCCGACCCCGGGCAAATGCATATGTACCTCAACTACGCCCGCGGGCATTGGATGAAACCCGGCGAAAACCCGCCAGTTGGCCTGATCCTGTGTGCCGAGAGAGGTGCCGCAGAAGCCCACTACGCCCTCGACAATCTCCCGAACAAGATTCTCGCAGCCGAATACGAAACAATCCTGCCGGATGAAAAGCTGATTGCGGAAGAACTTGAACGCTCCCGGCACAGACTGGAAGAGCTCCGCAAGTCTGGTGGCCGGGTCTGAAGCAATCTCCACGACCAGGCGAACGTCGATGTGGGTCGGATTTTGCGGCTTGATTGTCATTAGATTATTTTGCTCTGGAAAATGTCATCTCTTGAAAAGAGACGCCTATCATTCTGGCAGCTGTTCGCCTTATCCCCAAATCAGACTTAGCCAAAGATTTCGCACTAGTGGATCCGACATCGTCGCTGGCAATGAATTCTCCTGTCTGAATTTTATTTGGGGAGACAAAATTAGGAAAAGCGTTGTGGAAGAGAAGCCAACAGGCGTCTCACAGCGACTTCTCCGTGAAACTCGTGCGGAGATTCCAAAGCGTGCTTGAAAGCAGATTGCAAACGAGGAAAGACCGCTACAAAATCGACTACATCGAGATGTGTCAGAGAGAGTGTTTCAAATCGTATTCCAATTCGGGCGGATTCAAGGGGGGGCAGGTCAGACAGGCACCGAGGCTCGGGAGCCAGACCCTGCACCCGGTTGGCATTTTGGCGAGGCACATGCTCTCGCGAAGGCTAATCGATTCCCGTTGTGCTTTCGACTCTACTCGTTAGTGTCTTCCCGGTGTCTCGGGGCTCGTATTGGCCAGTTGGAACTGTTCTAAGGACATCAGGTGCGGACTATTCGCCTGAAGAACAAAAGTAGCTTTTAACGACACATCAACCGGAACAATAGCTTGCTCCACCTGATAAACGGTGACTACCTCGCAGAAACCTCGCCTGTCGGATAGCCCATTCTCGATGTTCACTCCTGCAGCACAGCCTTCCAGGTGACGACAGGTGATCGACTTCCCACAAGACCACTCATGATGAAGTCCTACCGACGAGGCACTAATGCTGACAGAATTGCATTCCAGTCCGTAACCCTCAGGGCGTTTACCGGTGCATAGCTGATAGTGAGCTGCCGTGTCCGGAACGCTATTCAATCTGCTGCTGGTTGATACTTCCAAGGTCTCGGTTACGGCTGTGTATGACAAGCCTATTGCTCCGAGCGGCTTGCCTGCAGAGTAAAAGACAATAAGCGGAATCAGCTTGTCATTGGAAGGACGTAGTTTTATCAAAAGTGAAGCTTGTGTGTGCGGCCCGATGGCTTTGCGACTGGAAAGACCATGTTCGTCATCTACCAACTCCCACTCGACAGATACATTATCACTTGAATGAAAGGCGTCGATAGTCAGGGGACCTGATACAAGAGCACCAACACTGAGTTTGAGATCGATATCGCGATCGATAGGGACCATGCCTAAGTCTATTACGAAACGACTCCCTTGAACCCGCTGGCCGTTCAGTGCCAGGTCAAAGCTCGGAGCCGATTCCGTTTGCCGGTCTTTGGAAAAACACATCACAGATGTGTATGAAATCAGACCAAACGCAAAAATCAGACCTATCTTCATTGCGGCACCTGCATATTAAGGCATGCGCTTGCGCTAGGATCACAGGACGAAGGGCTCGATGGTGGGTGACCGGAATCCGGAAGATTTGGAGCAACTCCACCGGGTTGCGACCTATTAGAATTCTGTTGGCTATCCAGCCGCTTGTTTTGCTCTATAGCTTTGCCTTGGGCAGCTCTCACCTCAAGAGCATGAACGTAGCTGGCAGAACTCGTTGTATTGCCATCTTCAACCTCGCCTCGACTTGTCGCGGCAGTCGCCGCATCTTCCTCCAGTGCAGTGCTTATGGCCGCGCGCGCTCTTGATATGTCACCTACCAACTCGACTTTCATACTGTCGAGTATTCGCGCTTGGTCAGCCACGTGCATGTAGAACGCGCCTTCTGGGCCAGTGCGCTTCATGTAGGCCGAGGGGAAGATGGCACGATATTGAGTCGATAGCTCTTGGGCGAATTGTGGATTATTAGAGTCCTCAATTGCGTTGAAGGAAACGGGATCAATGCGCAGTCCGGGGTTTGTAAAGACGATGTCCATCGGTAAGGCTGCAACAATTACCTCGCAAAAGTGGGTGGGTATAGCTGAAACTGAATCGGACGCGTTCGTCTTCACGAAGGAAATCACACCTTTCGACACTCCGAATGGAACGAGGAACTTGGTGGTCACAAATCGAGGATTCGTCGCATCGCTGAAATACAGCGCGGAAGCAAGACCGAAGTGGTAGGGGCTCGGGACGATCATACCCAATAGCGAACCCACAGCTTTCAAGGAGGCCTTATCTGCGAGGTCCTCCACGAAAAAGCAGAAGGGGTTAGAGCTGCTGTCGGGTGGCGTGTGGCCTGCAGACTTCGGAACCTCTTCTACCTTAACCGAGATGTCGGTTACGATCCCTCCAGATTGCCTCACCGTAATCGATGTGACATACCGTCCCTGAGGTTCAGACATGGCTATCGCTTCATACAGACGTTTTAGATCCCGCACAGTAACAAATCTTAAGTTCGGATCACCCGTAGGCAGAAGCACTGATGGAGAGAAGACGCTCTGAATGTTTAACTGGTTTATAATCGCCCACGTGTCAGGCACCACATAGGAATCGGTGCTTTTCAGTGACGAAAACTCAAGCGCCATCGGGTTTTGCGAGGCTGCAGTGATGTGGTTTGCTACGAACTCCTTCGCCCCGACAACCTCCAAGGGACTCTCTGTCTTAATTGTGAGCTCTGGTTTTTGGATCATTAATTGATTTGCCGATACGCGAACTTGCTTATCCACCCAAATTGAAACCCGCTCAAGCGCCGTTACTCCTCTGGCAGTCGATCCGTCCGAGAATACACCTGATGTCACTGCAGAATCTGACACCAGCTCATCGGTCGAAAATGATGCATGCACGGGAACCATCACCCCGCTGGCTAAGTCAACATCAAATCTATTAGGTTCGGATAACGAAGATGCAAGTTGCCCCGATAGCGCACCACCGGAAAAATCTGATCTTGCGCCTAGAAGCTGGGTTCCGAAAGTATGAAGCTCTACGTGTCCAATGCAGGACGCAACTGAGCAGTCCAATTCTCCCGTCGAAGTGATGATCAAAGAGTTTCCATCCAAAAGATTCAAACGTCCACCCCAGAAGGCGACACTTCCAACCGGATGATCTAGGCGAATCCGAATCTCGCGTACTACATATTTGAGTAGCTCGGAGTTTTTCCACTCAAACCGGCCAGTTATCGTTGCGGCGGGCATTGTAGCGGAGCCCTGAGAGATATCGGCTACAATATCGTCGGACGAAGAGCGATTCGAGTCACCGATATGGAGACGGACCGAGCCCCTGTCAAGCACCATCGTTTCAAGCCTGCTGGAGTCGGACGTAGTATTGACCCACGACTTGCCTGCTGTATGCCAACGGCTAATTGTCAGAGCTCCCAGCCGAATCGGCTCTGACGGGGTGGACTGGCCCACCCCCCGACAAGCCAGTGAGTTAACGAAAAGGAAAACGAGTGACGCGGCAACGAATGGGGGGCGATTCAACATTTGCGCACCTTTGAATCGGTCAGAGTACCGATAAGTATGTCTCTGTAGCTGCCAAGTGTCAACTTCAATCGGCAATCCAGCCACTTGCGTAATTAAATTTCCATTTGGGATTACCGACCGGGAAGCATATGACCCCGCGATGCACGTGTTGCGCCGTTAAGGGCTGTCAGTAGAACGTTCATCACCACAGCTCCGACTACGACGGCGGGTTTTGCTCGCCCACAACCTGAATCGAGAAACTCCGGCTACCGCGACCAAGCGGGTGGGGAGGGAAAGGAATGGCGATGATCGATGCTAGGTTGCATTCCGTGTGGGACGAACTCGCGGGATTGGCGGCCCTTCTTGTATCATCATTCTTGCGCTCTGCGTAATGGTGGATGCGGTGAAGCCGAGTGAAACTTCACGAGATCTCGGCGTGATCGTGGGTGCTGTGACGCTGCTTATCATGCCGCCCAACATGATCGCGGAGCTCAGGAATACGATGTCGTTCGGACAGGAGCTCGGGATCATCACCTCTTGAATGCGGCCAAGGAAGCGAGGCATGACTTCGAGTTGCTTTTGAAGCCTGTTCAACATCACTGGCGAAGTGGGCGAACACCGCGACCGGATGATTGCATTCCTCGCACAGCAGAACATCAAGCTGGAATTCAATGAGAAGATCGCCCCGGCCCTTGGAGTCTCCTACGGCGGAAAGATTGCTTTGCTTCCCGGCCAGTCGAAGGCCGAGGAGTTCACCACGTTGGTTCACGAAACGGCGCATGAGCTATTACACAAGGCCGAACGCCGCACCATGACCACCGCGACCGTGCGCGAAACCGAAGCCGAGGCCGTGGCCTTCATCGTGGGCCAGAGTGTTGGTTTGGAGATGGGAACCGCTTCGAGCGATTACATCCAGATGTACGCGGGCAACGCCGCGCTTTTGGCTGAAAGCCTTGAAGTCATCCAGCGCACTTCCGCCGTGATTCTCGCCGCCATTCAAGTGGACGAACCAACCCAAGAGAACGAGGCCGTCGCGGAGGTGGCGTAAACCACTCACCCCGGCTTTGAAGTGGCGGACGGCCTAACGCCGTCCGCTCAACTCGACGGCACACCCCAACCGCTCAAAGGAGAGCAACCCATGAACACGAATACCGCAACCGAGTACCGCAACCTTCCCCTCGCTGCCCTCACAGAGTCAACCACCAACCCGCGCCATATCTTCGAGGATTCGGCCCTCAAAGAGCTTGCCGAGAGCATCCGTAGCCAGGGCGTTCTCTCTCCCTTGCTTGTGCGGCCTCTCACCGACCAGAGCTTCGAGATTGTCGCCGGAGCCCGACGTTATCGTGCGGCGCAGATGGCCGAAGCCCCGACAGTTCCCGTCCGCATTGTCAACCTGACCGACGCCGAGGCACTGGAGGCGCAGTTAATTGAAAACTTGCAGCGCCGCGACGTTCACCCGTTGGAGGAGGCGCAGGGGTTCAAAGCGCTGCTCAACTTGGAAGACCCGAAGTACAGCATCGAACAGATCGCCGCGAAGGTTGGAAAGAGCCCTGCATATTGCGCCGCCCGTGTCCGCTTGACTGAGCTTGCCGCGCCAGTAGTCGAGGCATTCTATGCCGAGGAAATCGGCGTAGGCCATGCCTTAATACTCGCCAAATTACAGCCCGCGCAACAAGAACAAGCAATGGCCAATTGCTTCAGGGAGGAGTGGAACGGAGCCGGAGGCAAAGCCAAGCGAATCCTGCTCCCGGTTCGGCACCTGCAACAGTGGATTGAGCATAACGTCCTTTTGCTCTTGAAACAGGCGCCTTTCAACAAACGCGACACGCAACTTGTCCCCGCCGCCGGAAGCTGTGGCGATTGCCCCAAGCGCACCGGACACAACAAACTGCTCTTTGCCGATGTCAGCGGAACTATGGACGCTTGCACCGACCCGAGTTGCTATGCCGCCAAGCTGGACGCGCACGTAAAAGCCAAGGTTGCCACGCTCGAAGAGACTGGTCTGAATTCGCCGTTCGATTTGTCGGAGTTGTTTACTGAGAGCTGGTTCGCTTATCCCCAGGCGCTTGGCGGCCTGAGTCATATTGCCCTCTTCATGCAGGGCAACGACCAATTCGAGATCGCGGATTCGGAATTGGCCTTCCGTCATGACGTATCTCCCGCGGCGCACACGAACCCCTGTGCATCACCAAGGCAAGCCGGGAGGCCCCATGACTGGTCACTGATTCCACCCGGAAATGACGGGCAATTGAAGAGCGTTTTGTACAACCCTCGACCATATCTACTGCAATTTGACACGCTTATCGAAATTTAGTTTTGCATCATCGAGAAAAAAGTTTTTTCTCCCCGTCCTGGCTTTGCCTCCACATGACAAATTCTCCCAAACAAATCTGATCGGACCGGCATCCAATCCCGTAAAGTTATGACCAACTTCCAGAAAGTTATTGGACAAGCCGGCACTTACTGAAGCAGAGTAGCGGGAAGGAGCGCTCGGAAATCCTCGGCGCTCAACGTCCCCAGAGGAGGTCAGAAGATGAATACCCAGACTGACAGACTCGACGAACACATCGCAGTTCCGAAGCGCCCTCCAGCTTCCGAGGTGTTCGTCCCAGAGCGCTTGCTGGACACAGACGAGGCGGCGGCCATCATGCGCATCCACCCAAAAACGCTTCAGAAGCTAGCGCGCCGCGGCGTGATTCGCGCTATACAGATCGGCAAAGTCTGGCGTTTCCGCGCATCCACTCTTGAGGAATGGATTCAGGAAAAACTCGCCGGTTGATTGAAATCACATCTCGACCTCTGCCCCGTCTGGCGGTACTCTGGAATCAGTCGTCCGTTGCCGCCTGAACCAGGAGGATTCATGTTTAGGCGAACACGGTATCAACAAGGAAGCGTGCAACGTGAGAAGCGGCGGAGCGGGCCAGATGTTTGGGTCTATCGCTGGTATGAGGTTGGCTCTGACGGCGCAAGCAAGTATCGCAAGGCCATCGTCGGAACCGTATTGACCTTACCCACCGAGGTAGCAGCCCTCAAGGCAGCACATGCGTTGCGCATTGACGCCAACCAACAAACCCCGCAGACAGAAAGTGGGCCAAGCACAATTGCCGAACTCGTTGCGCATTACCGGCTGAAAGAGTTGTCCGGCGACAGCAACGGACGCAAGGCATTTTCCACGCGCGACGGCTATGAATGCTACCTGGACAACTGGATATTGCCGAGGTGGCAGAATCATAAGTTGAATCAGGTCAAGCCTGTCGCGGTAGAAGCATGGCTCGACAGCATCAAGCGGGCAAGAGGCACAAGGGCCAAGATACGGAACATCATGAGCGCGGTCTTTAGTCACGCAATGCGATACGAGTGGTTGGATGCCAACCCGATCAAGCTCGTGCGGCAAAGTGCGAAGAGGGAACGGACTCCAGATGTTTTGGAACTTGCGGAGCTGCAACTTCTTCTCAGCAATCTCGACGTTCGAGAAAGGACATTGGTTCTCCTGGATGCGGCAACCGGGCTTCGCGTCAGCGAACTCCTCGCACTGCGCTGGGAGGATGTGGACTTCAAGACTCTTGAACTGAGTGTGACCCGATCGATTTGGCACCAGGTGGTAGGCAACTGTAAGACCGAAACCTCGGCTAAGCCGGTGCCTCTGGACAGCTATTTGGCAGAGGATCTGCTCCAATGGCGACGGGTTAGCCCGTACCCGATGCCGCACGATTGGGTCTTTGCAAGTCCGACCATGAAGGGGAAACAGCCTTATTGGCCGGACAATCTGATGAAACGTTACATCCGGCCTGTGGCACAGAAAGCCGGTATCCACAAACGAGTCGGTTGGCATACCTTCCGCCACTCCTTCGGCACGTTGCTGAAGGCAAACGGAGAGGACATCAAAACCGTCCAGGAGCTTTTACGGCACGCCAACAGCCGCATAACGTTGGAGGTCTACACGCAGGCCGTGACCTCGAACAAGCGCGCCGCACAGAGCAAGGTTGTAAAGATGATGGTTCCAAATTCGGGTGCAATTCGGGTGCAAACGCCCGCTTAGGCGCAGCAATAAGGCCGGACAGAAATCGAAGATCAAAGGCCCGATTTCACAGTGTTTTTTGGATGTGGGCAGAGGTCGTGGGTGGAATGAGGTTTTTGCACACCCAGATTTTGGAAGGTTCTGGGCTTATTGCACCTTTATCGAACCCAGATTTGACTGTCACTTTGATTGCCAAACACTCCTAAGTCTTTTGGAATGTATGGCGGGGACGACGGGGCTCGAACCCGCGACCTCTGCCGTGACAGGGCAGCGCTCTAACCAACTGAGCTACGTCCCCAGCTTGTTTCTTCGACTTGTACTTCGTCTCAGAAGATGCTGTCGTACCGCAATATCTATGTCAACTGCTGCTTCCACCCTGGCCCAGAATCCAAGCGACCCTTGCACAGGATGAGCTGCTCCGGCGACCGGAACCGTTGCCATCGCCAGCGCTGCAGGCAACACAACAACCAGAACATCTGTCCATGTCCTGTGAATGAATTGTACCAAACAAACCCGGTCCGTGACTCGGCCGGGGAAGGTTTCCAGCAAGCCTCTCCGGGAAGTGCAGTCTCTCTTCGTTGTTGAGCCTCCAAAGCAGCGGCTTTCAATCAAGAGGTTGCGCAATTCCGCTCAATGAGCGGGGCGGCGCACAGGTATTGATGTTGCGCAACGGCGGTGCCGGCCGTTGCATCAGTCTGCCGCACCGCGTCCGGCTTGGACCCACGATCGAACTGCGTCCCAGCGCCGTGGGTCGGCAAACCTTCATCGGAAGCAGGCACAAGAAATGTCGCGGCCACGGGCTCCTGGGGTATGATTCGTCGGTAGCCAAAGGCCTGGTGGAGCTTCTGTCTGGAACCGAACACCGCGGGCCATGTGTTCTGTTGAATTCCCGACTTCGCCTAGCCGATTGGGCCAAAGGAGCAAGCAAACAGTGATCGTCCCGCTGACACCGCTGCGCTGCCTGCGGTATGCCGAAGAACAATTCCCCAATAAAACCGCGATCGTGTGCGATGACCAGCGGATCACCTACAAGCAGTTTGCGCTGCGAGCCGGCCGTCTGGGAGGTGGTCTGCGCGACCTGGGCGTCAAACCCGGTGATCGGGTTGCCTTCCTCAGTTCCAACTGTCACCGTCTGCTGGAGGCTTACTACGGAGCCCTCGAAGCCGGCGCCGTGCTGTTGCCGTTGAATATTCGCCTCGCAGCGCAGGAGCTTGCCTACATCCTCAACGACGCGGAAGTGAAGGTTCTCTTTTTTGAAAATCAGTTCCTGCCGAAAGTGGAGGCCTTTCGACAGCAGGCCAGCTCCGTTGAATATTTTGTTCCGCTTGATTCCAGCCCTGAAACAACCTGGGTGTCGCGCCAGAACTACGAAGACATCCTCGCCGGCGCCGAAGTGCTGCGGCGCGACGTGATGAGTGTCGATGAGAATTCTCTGGCCGAGTTGTTTTACACCAGCGGCACATCCGCCAAGCCAAAGGGCGTCATGCTTAGTCACCGCAATATTTACCTGCACGCATTGAATACCGCAATCGCGCTGCAAATTGGCGGCGCAACGGTGGAGTTGCACACGATTCCGCTCTTCCACGCCAACGGGTGGGGCAAGGCGCACAACACAACACTCGCCGGCGGAACGCACGTCATGATCCACCAGTTCTCTCCGCTTGAAGTCTTCCGCCTCATCGAGCGCGAGAAGGTGCAAGGCTGTTGCCTGGTGCCCACCATGGCCATCGCTTTGGTCAATAGCCCGGAGCGAAGCCAGTTCGATTTGAGCAGCCTGCGTCGCGTGATCATCGGCGGGGCAGCGTCTTCTCCGTTGCTGGTGCGCGCGGTGGAAGAAAAGCTGAGCTGCACCTGCATCTCCGGCTACGGACTGACGGAAACGTCACCGGTGCTGACGTTCTCTTCGATCAAGCCGGGCTTTGAATCCACCGTGGAAGAACGCCGTCGGCGCCAGGCGATGGCCGGTTTTGCCATTCCCGGAGCTGAAGTCCGCGTGGTTGACCGCGAAGGAATCGATGTGTCTCCCGACGGAAATGCGGTCGGCCATGTGGTCGCCCGCGGCGATGGCGTGATGGAAGGTTACTGGCGGCAACTCGAAGAGACTGAGCATGTGTTTCGCTGCGGCTGGTTTCACACTGGCGACCTGGCCACTATCGACGACGAAGGCTATTTGCTGATTGTCGATCGCGAGAAGGACATCATTGTCAGCGGGGGCGAAAACATTTCATCGCTGGAACTGGAGAAGACGATTGCCACGCACCCCAGCGTGTATGAGGCAGCTGTCATCGCGGTGCCTCACGAGAAATGGGGCGAGGTTCCAAGGGCATGTGTTGTCTTGAAGCCCGGTGAAACCGCAACCGAGACCGAACTGCTCGATCTTTGCCGCTCCTGCCTGGCGCGCTACAAATGCCCGCATTCAGTCGTGTTTCTCGATAGCCTGCCGAAGACCGGAACCGGCAAGATATTGAAGAGGGAACTGCGCAGGGAGTCAACCGCATCGAGTCAGTGACTCAATGCGGGGTCGTCCCTGCTGTCTTCTCAGGCAGGGCCGCAGCCGCGACCAGCAGGTCCAGCGCAGAGCTCTCGCTGCTCGCATTGGCGGCACCGAAGGGCGCGGCCCACTGCGAACCAAGACGATGGCTCTTCGGTCGTGTCTGCGCCCACACGCTGTCTGCATTTGCGCGGATGAAGCGCTCGTAATCCTGCACTTGTTGCGTGTCATCGAGATTGCTCAGGTTGCGCACCAGGATCCCTTTGAACTGCGTGCCATCCGCGCCGCATTTCGGTTCGCAGGTATCGTGGAGAATCCCATGCGAATCGGTGAGCGTGGCGATCGCTGCGCCGGCAATCACCTGGGCATGCGATAAAAGCACCGCATCGCCATTGCTCTTCGACAACTCGACCAGCCCGCCCAGGATGACACCCTGGTTGTACGACCATGTCGTCTGTCCGTTGTTTGCGCATGAATTGTTGAGCCCATCGTTGACCAGGTGGCTGGCGTTGATCATGCCAGACTGCCTAAACCAGTGCCACTCCTTATTGGCCCAATTGAGATACTCGCGCCGTGGCTCGTCTGCTGTCCTGTTAGCCAGTGCTGCCGCGACACTAAGGAACAGCTCGTTGGCAATGGCGTTCTTGTACTTCCGGTCCTTGCTCCACCAGATGCCGCCGGCGCAGGTCGAATCCCATCCGCCGGCCATGTCCGCGAAGATGGATTCGGCTATGGTGAGATAGCGGCCATCGCGGGTGAGATCGTATACATCGATCCACGCCAGCGCCCACCAGCCTTCGTCATCGTAGAACTTGTTGAGAAACCCAGGAGAAGTTTGCTGGGCGGCTGTCAGTGTATTCGAGAACACCGGCCAATATTTCCTTGAGCCGGAGACTCTCGACTCATCGGCCAGAGCGGTGATTGCGTTGGCAGAGTTCCACCAGCCGGTTGTGCGGTAGAGGCCGCTCTCCGTGTTATACCAGGATTGAAGCGCACCCGCCGCGAGGGCCGCGTGCCTCTCATCGTCAGCGCGCTGTGGAGTGCCGGCGCCAAGCCCGCGGCCCGCGACGGCGCACAGTATCAGTAGGACCCATGCTACGCGCGGCTTGGGGCCGAAGACCGGCATCTGCATTCTCCTTATCCGCGAATAGCCAAGGCCAGCCAACGCTCAATGCGCGGAAGTCATCGAGAAGGGCACCTCAAGCGGCTGCGTCGACCAGGTTGCGTCGCCTTTTGTGCTCATCACAAAGTGCAGTTCGCCCCCCTGCATGATTTCTTCGTGGCGCAGATAGAGGCGTGTGAGCGGCTTGCCATTCAGCGTGACCGACTTGAGATATCCATTCGCCGGGCTCAGATGCTCGGCTACAATCTTGAAGCTCTTTCCATTGGGAAGGTGCAGCGTTGCCTCGTCCACAAACGGACGGCCGATCACATATTCATTCGAAGCGGGCGCAACGGGATAGAAGCCCAGCGAGGTAAACAGCAGCCAAGCAGACATCTGTCCCAGATCGTCGTTGCCCACCAGCCCATCCGGCGCCGGCCGGTATTGCGAGTCAACAATCTGCGCAAGCCGCTCCTGTGTGCGCTCGGGAGCGCTCGCATAGTCGTATAAATACGCCAGGTGGTGGCTCGGCTCGTTGCCGTGGATGTATTGCCCAATCATGCCGCTGATGTCTTCCACATCGGCGTACTGATGCGGGTCCACCTTGGCATCGAACATCGCATCCAGCTTGGCAACCAACTGCTGCTTGCCGCCCAGAAGATTGATCAGACCCTGCTCGTCCTGCGGCTGAAACCACGAGTACTGCCAGGAGTTGCCCTCCGTGAATCCGCTGCCATTTCCTGCCTTGGCAGGGTCGAAGGGAACGCGGTACGCGCCGCTCTCCAGGCGCGGCTCCACAAAGCCATCCGCAACGTTGAAGTTGTTCCGCCAGTTCGACGCGCGCTTGGTGAATGTTTCGGCCACTTCGGCCTTCTTCATCGCAGCTGCCACGCGCGCAATGGTCCAGTCGTCGAAGGCATACTCAACAGTCTTCGAAGCGGCCTCATCGTCGTGGTCCACCGGCACGTAGCCCGAGTCCATGTATGCATCCAGGCTGCCGTAGGGACCATAGCTTGCGCTGGCCACCATGGCCTTGAGCGCCTCATCCGCGTCGAATCCGCGGATGCCCTTCATATAGGCATCGGCAATCTCCGGTACCGCGTGGTAGCCAATCATGCACCAGGTCTCGATGCCTTGTTCCTGCCAGATGGGCAGGATACCGAACTGGCTTTCGCGCCGCGAGGCCAGCATGGAATTCACCAGGTCGCTGGTTCTCGACTCCGGCTCCAGAATCGTCATCAGCGGCTGCTCGGCGCGGAACGTGTCCCACAGGCTCAGATTGGAAACGAAGTGGAAGCCCGTCGCGTGGTGAACCTGGTTATCCGGTCCGCGATAGCTGCCGTCCACATCCATGGTCAGGTTCGGCGACATCATTGCGTGATAGACAGCCGTGTACAGGCTCTTCCGCATCTCCGGAGCCGCGGTAATGTCGATTCTCTTTAACTCCCGCGTCCATGCCGCCGTGGCCGCAGCGTGCACCGCGTCAAAATCGAAGCCCGGCGCCTCGGAGTTCATGTTGGCAATGGCGCCTTCTTCGCTTACCGGCGAGAGAGCCACTTTCACCACCAGCGGCTTCGCCTGCTGCGCAAACCCAATCACCGCGATCAGCCCGCGGCCTTCCATGGCCTGCGTGTTCTCCGGCGTCGTGCCCGGGCTCTTGAAGCCGTGATACTCAACCGGCATGGGCTCGCGGTCGTACAGGCTGTGCTCTGCAATCGGTTCCGAGAAGCGCATCGCGAAGTAGAGCTGGCGGCCCGGCGCCCAGCCGCGCGTCTCGCGCATGCCCGTGATTGTGCCGTCTTCGCGGATGCGCAGCCGCGACCATAGCACCTTGCCGGGATAGTTATAGATGGAAGAACGCAGATCGATCAGCACATGCTCCGGCTTGCCGGCTGGGAAGGTATACCGGTGAACACCCACACGAGCCGTCGCCGTCAGCTCGGCGTGAATGCCGTAGTCGAGCAGATCCACTGCATAGTATCCAGGCTCGGCCCGTTCCTGCTTGTGGTCGAAGTGCGAACGGTAGCCGGACTCCGGCTTGTCGCTGTCGCCGGGGTCGAGCCTCACCTCGCCGGAGATCGGTTGCATCAGCACATCGCCCAGGTCAGAGTGGCCGCTGCCGGAAAAGTGTGTATGCGAGAAGCCGAGGATGGTCGTGTCCGCATAGCTGTATCCCGAGGCCCACTTGTAGCTTTGCTTGAAGGGACGAATCTGCGTGTCCGGCGACAGTTGCACCATGCCGAAGGGCACCGTGGCGCCGGGAAACGTGTGTCCATCCGGACCCGTGCCGATGAAAAGATCAACCAGCGCCAGCTTGGATTCGGCCGTTGGCGTCTGCTGCGGGAGGGCCGCATGAGGAAAACAAATGAGCAAGCTGACAAGGGCGAGGAGTGCGGCATGCACAAGGGGGCGAATTGGACGCCAGGCGGAGGAGATTCTCTTCATACGAATCATGATAGGGCCTTGAAATGGGGTTTGTATGGGGTTGGATTGAGGCGAAGCCGGGATTTGTCGGACACAGGTGCGCATAACGCTGGCATGGGACGCCGGTCGGCCCAGACAGGGGCGGAATCAGCGGTGATGATTCTCCTGATTCCCGCATGGCAAAATGCTGTTGCTGAACCGCGAGTCAGCCTCAGGGGTCCTGTGCTACTATCAGCCTCGAGAGTCAGTCTCCACGGAGAATTCTTCAGATGGCATACATCATTGCAGAACCCTGTATCGGAACCAAGGACACCGCTTGTGTGGACGCCTGTCCTGTCGATTGCATCCACCCCAAAAAGGACGAGGACGGACACGCCGAGGCCGACCAGCTGTTTATCGATCCGGTCGAGTGCATCGATTGCGGCGCATGCGTACCGGCCTGCCCGGTATCGGCCATCTTTGCGCAGGACGACCTGCCCGAGAAGTGGGCTCACTTTACCGAGAAGAACGCAGCGCACTTCGGCCGCTAATCGCCTTCCGCCTGGCGCCAAACTGAGTGTTGCCACCGCGCGCGTCCCGTTCGACGGAACGCGCGTACGTGTCTGCGGGCGGGGTCTCCGGGGCAGGGAATTGCCCGAGCTGATCCACATCGGCGAGCCGGTTGGCTTCGAGCCTACCCGGGCGCAAAGCTAATCTAACCAAAAGCCTATGGAATTCCTTACAGCTTGTACTTGGGCACATCAACGTCATGCAGGCTTTCGCCTACCCGGTCGAGCGAGCGCCATGCAAACGCAGCTGCGCCGCTTCGCTTCAAAATCCAGCCATTTCGCAGCGCGCCTTACTGGATGGTCTCATCCAGTTCTTTAAAACGGGGCTCTTCGGCTGTCGGGGAGAAATCCAGGTTTGGAACCCAGCCCTTGGGATCGGACATCCCCTCGCGGATCGAGCTGGCAGATGAACTCAGGCCGGGTGCAAGGGCAAAATGCCCATTGCCAATCTCGACAAATTCAACGCTGTCGCCGGTCTTCAGTCCAAGTTGTTTGCGTACATCGGGGGGAAGGGTAATGCGGCCATTGAAGGTGACCATTGCGGAAGGCATTTGGAACCTCTGAGCCCATTCTAACCTTGCAGCCCTGTGAATCTCCGGGAAAAATTTCGGTAGGCTATAGGGGTATGGCTTGTGTTGGGATTCATGCCAGCAGTTGCATCCCGGCGTCGCGCGCGGCCACACGGTCGAGGGTCACGGTCCGGTTGCATCCGGCTGCCCGCGCCGAACTGGCGATCAGGCAATCGGCAAAGTCCGCATTGTCATTGATGTCAAACGGCTTAACTCCAAAACTTCCAAAGACAACCAGTCCAGCCTCCGCTTCTCAACCCGCAATGCGAAGATAGTAGACGCATGACCGTACTTACCTCGGAAGCCGTGGTTTTGCGCACCTGGCCCCTACACGAAGCCGACCTCATCGTGAGCTTTTTCACGCGCGACTACGGCCGCGTCAAGGGCGTGGCCAAGTCCGCGCTCAGGAGCCGCAAACGGTTCGGCGGGGCGCTCGAACCCATGACGGTGGCCCGCGCCTGGTTCGCGGAGCGGCCCCGTCAGGAGCTTGTCCGCCTGGACCAGCTGGAAATCATGCGCTCCCCACTCTCGGCTCCGGTCGACCACGTGCGCATGGCCGTGCTCAGCTTTTATGCCGAAGTGCTCGACGAGGCCCTCCCCGAGCACGACCCGCAGGAGACCGTCTTCCGCCTGCTGCTGGCTGTTCTGGAACAAACCACAGTGGAGCAGCCGTGGATGCCGCTCACCTATTTCTCCCTTTGGATGACTCGCCTGATGGGCCTGCTGCCCGACATCGCCCACTGCACCGCCTGCGGCGAACCGCTCACCGCCGGCGAGGCGAACTTCAACACCCTCAGTGACGGCGTGTTCTGCGCCGTCCATCGCAACGGCAATGCCAGTGCGCTCTCGGCCGATTCCTGGCTCCTGGCGCAGCGAATGCTCCGTGCACCCGCCTCCGCCTTTGCTGCCGAGCCCTGGCCGCGCCGACGCGCCCAGGACCTGCGCCGATTCACCCTCCAGTCCTTCGAGCGCCACCTCGAGCGCAAGCTCCGCACCGCGGAAGTGCTCGCCCGGTTGTAGGCGGCTCGCGCGCAGTTGGCGCCATTACTCCCGGGGTCCGCACCTTCAAAGGCTACGAATGAAGGGTACGGGCTTCAGCCCGTACATCCAAGGGCGAAGCGCTGGCCAGAGGGCTTCAGCCCCCGAGGGAACACGAAGTCCGCAGCAGCAACCGGATCCGAGAAGCTTGAAAATTCACTCGCACAAATCCCGCTCGAATCGGTCCGCTTCTCCCCGGCTGATAAAATCGTCCGTAGTCCAGCAGCCCCGTCGAGAGTGAGCCAACCGTGTCTTCATCCACCGCTTCATCCATCCCAAAGCCCTCCGCGCTGACCTTTCAGGAGCTTCTCTTCCGCCTGCAAGGCTTCTGGGCGGCGCGCGGCTGTGTCCTGCAGCAGCCCTACGACGTTGAAGTCGGCGCCGGCACCATGGCCCCGGAGACTTTTCTGCGCGTTCTCGGCCCCAAGCCCTATCGCGTCGGTTACGCGCAGCCCTCGCGCCGCCCCGCTGACGGCCGCTACGGCGAAAACCCCAACCGTCTCTTCCGCCACACCCAGTTCCAGCTCATCCTGAAGCCCCCGCCGGTCAATGTGCAGGAACTCTATCTCGAGTCGCTCGAAGCTATTGGCATCGACCTCAGCAAGCACGACCTGAAGTTTGAAGAAGACAACTGGGAAGGCCCCACCGTGGGCGCCTGGGGCGTGGGCTGGCAGGTCATGATGGACGGCATGGAGATCACGCAGTTCACCTACTTCCAGCAGTGTGGCGGCCTCGATCTCGATCCCATCTGCGCCGAGCTGACGTATGGGCTGGAGCGCCTGTGCGCCTTCCTCCAGGATGTGGACTCGGTCTACGACGTGGTCTGGGCGCGCGATTCCGATACCGGCGCTGAAGTCACTTATGGCGATGTGCGCCTGGCCGAGGAACTGCAATACTCGGTCTACAACTTCGAGGAAGCCGATGTGGACCGGCTCTGGGCGCACTTCAATAGCTACGAGGCTGAAGCACAGGCGCTGCTGGCGCGGGCTAACGTGCTCCTCTCCGGCGAGAAAGCAACGGCAGCCGAGAAGCGCCGCTTCCCGCTCATCTCAACCTACGAGCTGGCGCTCAAGTGCTCCAATCTTTTCAACCTGCTGGACGCGCGCGGAGCCATCAGCGTGACAGAGCGCGTCGGCATGATCGGCCGCATCCGCACCCTCGCCGTGGGCGTGGCCAAGGTGTATGCAGCGCAGCAAACGCATTAGCCGGAGGGAGCAGGAGCCTTCAGGCTCCTGACACCAGCGGAAACAAATCGTGGGCTTTAGCCCCGGGTCTTTTGATCCCCGATTCTGATCTCTGAACAACGCAGAAAGAATCTCAAAGTTATGTCGGATTTCTTGTTGGAAATAGGGTTGGATGAAATTCCCGCCCGCATGATAGCCGGGGCTGAGGCCGAGTTAGGCAAGCGGGTAACTGACCTGCTCACCCGCGAGCGCCTCCTGGGTGCAGCAGGCAAGGTGACCACTTACTCCACGCCGCGTCGTCTCGCCGTCGTGGTCGAGGACGTGTTACCCGCGCAGGCCGATACGGAAGAGAAGCTCACCGGTCCCTCGTGGAAAGTCGCCTTCAAAGATGGTGCGCCTACGCCCGCCGCCGAGGCTTTCGCGAAGAAAGCCGGCGTGCCCGTCGCGGCTCTCGAAAAGATCACTAACGCCAAGGGCGAGTACGTTGGAGCTACCGTGGAGCGCAAGGGGCGCGCGGCAGCGGAACTGTTAGGGGCCGAACTTCCCAAGGAAGTGCTTGCTCTCTACTGGGCCAAGAACATGTACTGGCGGGCCGGAAAGCCGGAGCGCTTTGTGCGCCCGGTGCGCTGGGTCGTCGCGCTGCTCGACTCCTCCATCGTCCCCCTGGAGATCGCCGGCATCGCCGCCGGCAACACGAGCCGCGGCCATCGCGTGCTGCACGGCAGTGCGCCGGTCATCATCGATCAACCCGGCAGCTACGTCGAAGCCCTGCGCAAAGCCTATGTTGCGGTCGAGGTTGCCCAGCGCCGCCACACCATCCGCAAGGCCCTGGACGCCGCCACCCGTACCGTTTCCGGCGCGCGCTGGCGTGAAGATGCGGCGCTGATCGAGACGGTGGTGCACCTCACCGAGTGGCCTACCGTGATCCTCGGTGACTTCGAGCCCGAGTACCTCGCCCTGCCGGAAGAGGTGCTGGTGACCGTCATGCGCGACCACCAGAAGTACTTTGCCGTCGAGGGCAGCGACGGCAAGCTCTTGCCGCACTTTCTAGCCGTGCTCAACATCCAGGTCGACGACGAAGGCAAGGCCACCATCCAGCACGGCAACCAGAAGGTTCTCCGCGCCCGCTTCAAAGACGCCCGTTTCTTCTGGGAAGTCGACCAGAAAACCCCGCTCGTGAACCGCGTGGAAAGCCTCAAATCCGTAACCTTTCAGAAAGAGCTTGGCAGTTATTTCTGGAAGACAGAACAGAATCTCAGCGTGGTGAAAGCGCTTTACAATAGCCTTCCGCAGACAGACAGCCATTACTGTGACTATCAAGCCACCGAAACAGCGACTCGGCTAGCGAAGACGGACCTTACGACGGAGCTAGTTAAGGAGTTCACCGAGTTACAAGGAGTTATAGGTGGACTCTATGCCCAGGCGCAGGGCCTCGGCAAAGGAGTTAGCGCGGCCATCTATGCCCAATACACCCCCGCATCGACAGACGACGCGATTCCAACGACGGTCGAAGGACGGTTGCTCGCCCTTGCCGACCGCATTCAAACAATTACTGCAATGTTCGGAATCGGCGCCGCACCGACTGGGTCCAAAGATCCGTTTGCCCTCCGCCGTGCCGCTAATGGCATCATCAAGATTCTCGCAGAATCAGAGGTTCCACTGGCGTTGTCCAGCGTATTGAATGCGGCTGAGACGAAAGAGGTTAATAGGCAGCAGCTCAATGATTTCTTTCGCGAGCGCCTCCACTTCCACCTAAGAGACGTCCGCGGCTTCGCCTACGACGTAGTCAACGCCGTCCTCGCAGCAGGGGCCGACGATGTCCGCGACGCTATCGCCCGTGCCGAATCGTTGACGGCAGCGCGTGAGTCCGCAGATTTCGCCGCCATCTCGGCCGCCTTCAAGCGCATCAAGAACATTCTCCGTCAGGCCGAAGAGAAGGGGTTTGCCATCCAGGCAGACTCCAGCGTGGCTCTCTCGGCCGAGGCTCAGCAGCTTGCTGACGCTGCAGCACTCCTGGTTCCGGAAGTGGCCGCGCTCCGCAAATTGCGCTTCTACGGCCAGGCGTTGGAATCAATCGCCACCCTCCGCCCCACTGTCGACGCGTTCTTCGACAAGGTAATGGTGCTCGACCCCGACCCCGCCATCCGTGGCGCCAACCTGGCGCTGATCGACGAAGTTCTGCGCGGCTTCAGCGGCATTGCAGACTTCAGCGAAATTGTGACGGCCTAGCAGTTCATAGCGCACTCAATCACGCGCGCCGTCTCGTTTTCATCCTCGTGCGATGAGATCATCAGGTCGTAGAGGTGGGGGTTGAGCCAGTGCTTGCTGTAGTACTCCTGCAGGTACTTGGCGCGTTCGGCATCCACGGAGCGAATGCGCTGCTCGATATCGGCGCCCTTTTCCAGGCGCGCCCGCAGCCGTAGAATGCGCTCCTTGTGCGGCGCATAGACAAACGCGTGGAAGGCATCGGGCTTGTGCTGCAGCACGCACTGCGAGCCGCGGCCAACGATCACGCAGTTGCCCTCCGCATAGGCCTGATCAATGATCTTCTGCGAAATCTTCACCATTTCCTCGGCATCGAAGACGGCGTTGTCGCGCAGTTCCAGTCCGGCGGCCAAGGCAGCCGAGCGCATGGCCTGCTGGTTCAGCCGGCGTAGCCACGATTCCACATGCTCATCGTAGCGCTGCACCACGCGCGGATCCACGTGTGCGGCATAGGCGATGGCGTCGATGATGTCCTTGTCCAGCAGCTTCCAGCCCAGGCTCTCGGCAATGGTCTGCGCAATGCGCCCACCTCCGCTGCCAAACTCCCGGTTGACGGTCAACAGGCGATATCTCATGATCCCTCCCTCTCATTGATTCCCAAGGAGCCGCGCAGGGCTCATGGACTGTCGTTCCGATCGGTCTCTAAGCCCCTTTTGAACGCGGTTTCCGGTCTCCGATTGCCGATTATAGTGCTCGCCCGGAGCCCGGTCGGTGACGGCTGACTCGCAAAGCATCTGCGGTTGCTTCTCAACCCTCCATCCACAGCCGCTCCCGCGCCCGCAGCGCCAGCCCGTGCGCCACGGAAGTAAACTCATTTCCCCCGCGAATCCGCTCCGCGCCAAACCGCGTCTCAAAGATCCGCCGTACCGCCGGCACAAACGAACTGCCGCCGGTCAGAAAGACTCGATCAACATCGCGCCGGTCCACGCCCGCTGTCGTCAGCAACCCGTCAACGGAACCCTCCACAGCCTGCAAGTCCCGCTCAATCCACGCCTCAAACTCACGGCGCGTCACCGGAATCCGCAAATCAATAATCGGATGCACCGAGCTCCCGTCGCGAAAGCGGAACTCCGCCGTCTCACTCTTGGACAGCTCAAACTTCACCTGCTGCACCGCCTGGTGCAACTGGTAGCCCAGGTCTTCGTCGATCAGCGCTATCAGCGCCTCGATCTTTTCGGGCTCCAGCGCCCGGGCTCGCGCGCTCTTCAGAATCTCACGCACGTTGTTGGTGCGCAGGAACGATAGATAATGCCAGCGCTCCAGGTTGGCATAAATCCATGCCGGAACCGCGGGCAGCAGCTTGCCCATGGAGCGCGCCTCGGAGTCCGATCCCAGCGCCGGCGAAACCAGCTTGCGCACAATCCGCGCGTCAAACGCGTCGCCGGCCAGGCCCAGGCCGCTGTTGCCTAATAAGTCATTCTCAGTACGCCCGCGCCGCCGCACCGTTGGTCCCACGCGCAGCAAAGAAAAATCACTGGTTCCGCCGCCGAAATCGCCAATCAGAATCAGTTCATCGTGGTCCAGCGTCGACTCGTACGCGCAAGCCGCCGCCACTGGCTCCATCTCGAAGTCTATCCGCTCAAAACCCGCATGGGCAAAGGCCTCGCGCAGGCGCGAGACGGCAAATTCGTCGTCCTCCGCTGACTCAGAGCCCACAAACCTCACCGGCCGCCCCACCATCGCATAGCGCACCGGCCGCTCGAACTCATGCGCCGCCTGCTTGCGCAGATCGCCCAGCATGCGCGCGATCAAGTCTTCCAGCTTGTAGCGCCGGCCAAAGACCTCCGTCCCAGTCAGCGAGCGGCTCGCCAAGTGCGACTTGAGCGACTGAATCAGCCGGCCCTTTTCGTCGGACTGAAGGTAGTGCTCAATCGCCGCCGGCCCGGCGAGCACATGCGTCCGCTTGGGCCCCGCGCCGGTCTTTGACTGTTCGAAATAAAGCACTGATCGGAACGACTGCGTCAGCCCACCGAGGGAAGGGAACGAAGCCAGCCGCACTGCCGCGTCCCCTTCCACCAGCGCCACGGAACTGTTGGTCGTCCCAAAGTCAAATCCCACCGCATCGAATTTTTCTTTTGTCTGCACATATCCATTATTTCGTACCGTGCTGCGATGACCATTCAGCACCCGCATGCGCCCCGGAAGGGCGCAACGAGAATAGCCCCGGACGAAGTCCGGGGAAGGGATGCCAATTTGAACCTCTCCGCCCCGGAGGGGCGGAGCGAAGTAATCGAAGCACACCATGCTGCTAACGCGATTGCTTTGGAAATAGGCTCACCCGGCGCCGAATCCGCGTCAATTCGGTTAGACTTTCCGCATGAACGACAACCCCCGCGACGAGCGCTATCCGGCAATTCTGAAGGACGACGAAGAGCTGCTAAACGACCTGCTGGCAATCCTTGCCACTCGTGCTACTGGCGATCCCTATGGCGACGACGGTAGTTTTGCAGCAAATATTTCGTCTCTCCCTGCCGGTTTGAGGGCCATGGCGGCGACGCATTGGCTCGACATCAGCCTTACTCTGGACAGTATGACCTGGCACTTCGGCAACTTCGGCGAACCGCATCTTGTATCCGAAACCGAGGTGGGACTGGTTGAGTTGGGCCTGAGCGATCTAGCATTGTGCTTTCGTCAAGCGAAGGAACTGATGGTCCCCATTCTGGCTGAGCGAAAGGAGGCCGACGGCGATCCCGACGAGATTGTTGAGCGGTTGGAGCGTGGGCCTGAGGCGGACGAACTCAATCGCCGAGCGTGGGACCTGCACGACCTTCGGTCCCACAAGTCCGCCATCTATGCGGCATGGGTCAATTACGCTCGCCAGCACCCTGCAGAAGCATTCGGCGACCAGCCGGCCTGACTGAAAGGTGCTTCACAGAAGCCCCCCAGTAAGCTCAACCATTTCCGGCTGGACAACCATGTGCCGTAAGCTGTAAAAGTGCATTTTCGCGGCCTGATTCCGGCCGCCGCAATTCGCTTTTCAGGGAGACAACGCGCAATGAAAAAGATCGGCATTCTGTTCGGCATGGAAAACAGCTTTCCCGGCGCGCTCGTCGAGCACATCAACGCGCGGAACATCGACGGCATCCAGGCTGAGTTCGTTGAAACCGGCGCTGTGTTCCTCGATCGCGCTCCTCAGTACTCCGTGATTGTTGACCGCATCTCCCACGATGTCCCCTTCTATCGCGCCTTTCTGAAGCATGCCGCGC
>Ga0302319_10006550_pt1 | contig 23073 bp, 19 predicted proteins | sample Bog_T0_2_FD_203319 | JGI IMG/M metagenome (GOLD analysis project Ga0302319, IMG submission 203319) | Peat permafrost microbial communities from Stordalen Mire near Abisko, Sweden - Bog_T0_2 | ecosystem: Environmental > Terrestrial > Soil > Wetlands > Peat | place: Sweden: Abisko, Stordalen Mire...
GTTCCTCGGCGCTGTAGGCCAGCATCGAGACGAAGATGAACAGCGTGAACCGGCGCGCCTGCGGCTCCGACCACGTTTGCGCGAAAGCGTCGCGAAATTTTGGCCGCTGATGGGGCGCAGGCGCGGGGATTGTCCGCGCGGGTTCGACGCCGCGCATGGCGACGGCGGCCAGCGCGAAGGCGAGCGTGGCGACGGCGCCGGCGACTTCGACGAGGCGTGTCGGCGAATAGGGGTCGAGGAAATGTCCGGCGAGCGGAGCAGTCAGCGCGAAGCCGAAAATCATCATCGTCCACACCAGCGTCGCGGCGGCCGCGCGCCGTTGCGGCGCGACGCAGGCGGCCAGCGTCGCCAGCACATTGGTGCCCGCCGCGCCTGCGCCTGCGCCGACGACGAAGAAGCCGAGCGCGGCGAGCGTCAGGCCGGCGAGCCGGGAATCCGTCGCCAGCGCCGTGCCCAGCGCCGCCGTCACGCCGCCCAGCGCCAGCGCCGCCATACCGCCGACGATCCAGGGCGTGCGCCGCCCGCCGACGTCGGAGCGGAATCCCCAGGCGGGACGCAGGATCTGCACGCCGTGAAAGGTTGCGACGAGAAAGCCGGGAACCAGCGCCGGCAGCGCCAGTTCGATCACCATCACCCGGTTGATCGTCGCCGTCATCAGCACGACGACGGCGCCGAGCGCCGTCTGCACGAGCCCGAGGCGGGCGATTTGGGTCCAGGCGAGGCCTTGCGGGGTCATCAGCTCGCGACTCCCGAGCGCAGCGCGAAGGCGGAGGCGAGCATGCCGAGAACGTACAAGGTGGTTCCGGTCGCGTTGTAGAAGGCCGCCTGTCCGCGCGGATCTTTGAGCAACCGCGCCATCAGAACGAACTGGCCGGCGAGCAGCGCGACGACGGTTGCGGCGTGGTAGGGGCGCCCCCAGGCGACGAGCAGCCCGATGACGACGAACTGCGGAACCGCCATCACTACGCAGGCGAGCCGCGCCGCGCGCGCCGCGCCCAACTGTACGGGCAGCGAACGCACGCCCATCTTGATATCGCCCTCGATCGCCTTGAAGTCGTTGAGCGTCATGATGCCGTGGGCGCCGAGACTATAGAGCAGGGCGAGCGCGATCACCCGCGCGTCGGGCAGGCTCGAGGCCATCACGGCGGCGCCGGTGAACCACGGCAGGCCCTCGTAGCAGATCGCGACCGCGGAATTGCCCCACCAGCCGTTCTGTTTCAGCCGCAGCGGCGGCGCGCTGTAGGCCCAGGCGAGCGCGAGGCCGAAAGCGGCGGCGACCAGCACGGGCAGGCCGAGGCTCGCGGCGACCGTCAGCGACAGGGCGGTCCAAAGGCAGGCGATATAAAGGCCCCAGCGGCCGGGAATGCGGCCCGAGGGAATCGGCCGGTTCGGCTCGTTGATGGCGTCGACGTGGCGGTCGTACCAGTCGTTGACGGCTTGGCTGGTCGCGCAGACCAGCGGTCCAGCCAACGCGATCCCCACGATCGCCACCGCCCAGCGCGCCGAGGCGGGAACTCCGCTCGACACCGCGCCGCAGCCGAACGCCCACATCGGCGCAAACCAAGTGATCGGCTTGAGCAGCTCGAGGACGGCAGATGGCTCTGGCCTGGACATGACCTGACGCTAGACTTGACACTAAAGAGTGTCAAGTAATATTGACGAATTGCAGGCGGTGGGGCCTAAATGCGACAACTTGCTCTCGGGTCTGTCAATTTGCGCTTACGCGTCGCCATCCGCCGCGTCATCGTCGAGCTCGCCGAGACCGTAACGGCGCAGCTTGGCGTAGAAGCCCTGGCGGCTGAGGCCTAGCATCTCGGCGGCCGAGGCGCGATTGTCGTGGGTGAGCTTGAGCGCAGCCTCGATGCAAAGCCGCTCGATCATGTCGGTGGTCTCGCGCACGAGGTTCTTCAGCGGCACCCGGCCGACGAGTTCGGCGAAATGATCGACGGTGCGCGGCAATTCGCGTCCGCCCAACCTTTCGCGCCCGGCGCGCCAGCCGACGGCGCGAATGGTGAGGCCGTAGCTGGGCGCCTTGCCCTGGGGAATGGCGACGCCGGCGATTTCCACGTCTTCGTTGGAGCCGAACTCGCCGCGCGCCACGGTCGAGAAATGACGGACGACGCCATGGGCGTTCAGATTGGCGAACAGCACGTCGACGTCGACGCCGGGGCGGCCGATCCAGCGCTCGAGCGGCGCGCCGCGCGCCTGCGCCTCGCCGCCGATCTGCGCCAGATCGAGGAAAGCCGCGTTGACACTGACGATGCGCCGCTCGGAATCGACGATCGCGAACGCCTCCGGCATCGCCGCGACGACGCGCAGCAGGCCCGCTTCCTCTTCCGCGCGCACGCCGACGCCGCTTTCGACCCGGGCGAGCAGCACCAGCAGGTGCGAAGCGGTCTCCTGGCGATACAGCGACCCGGAAATGAGCACCCGAATCCGGTCGCGGGCCAATTCGACATGCACATTGTCGACGCGCGGCGCGAGGCGCGCCGCGGCGACGAAAGACTGAACCGTCTGCCGGCTGCCGTCGTCAAACAGTTCGACGAACGGGCTGCCGCCGAGACGGCGGGCGTCCTCGCCGAACAGCGCCGCCGCGGCCGGGTTGAGTTCGACGACCCGCTGGGTGACGGCATCGACGATCACGACCGGTTCGGCCGAAAGCTGGTACAGCAGGCGATAGCGCTTCTCGGCGTTACGAATGCGCGCGTATTCGCGCTCCATCCCCTGCTGCGCTTCGGCGAGCCGTTGCTGGAGCGCGGCCAGCGCGCGCAGATCTCGGCCGATGGCGACGATCGGCTTGCCCGGACCGAGCCTGAGCGTCGAATAGCGGATGGGCACGTCGGGACCGTCGCCGACGGGATGATTGACCTGCCGCCAGCGCGACGGCGTGCGACCGCCCGCTTCCTTGAGCAGGTCCTGAATTTTGGGGCGCGTTTCGCTGGTGACCGTGTCGACCCAGGTCCGGCCGATCCAATCGCGATAGACCGCTTTGGCCAGTTCGGCGTCGGCAAACGCGGCGTCCAGGATCACGCCTTCGGAGTCGAGCACGAGCGAAACGTCGGCGCTATGGGCGATCAAGGCGCCCGCCGTTTCGGCGTCGATAGCCGCGAGGGTCTCCTTAGGAGCGGCGAACCGCGCCTTGGGCGTCGATTGCGAGACCGCGTCGTTCAAGGAACTATCTCCTCTGGCATGACCAGACCCGCGGACACTTAGGTATGTGCCGAAACGATTACAACGACCTCCCCTGTAACAAACCACAGGAGAGTTGAACAGCAGCGCTGGCGTCCGCCGCGCAGCCGTCGGCGCCTAAACTCACAGCTAATCCAGGGTTTTCGGCGAAGATGGCGCCGCCGACGACGACGTGCAGACGGGGATTGCAGGACAGGGCGCGAGCCCGGGCGATCGCCTGCGCCAAGGCGGGGGCGAACCTGTCGCAGCTCAGCGAAAATCCGACGGCGCCGAAGGACTCGCGGCCGAGCGTCTGAAGCCACCGGGCGCTGCGTCCGCGGGCGACGCGCCAACCGGCGGCGGCGAACAACCGTTCCGCCATCTCGACGCCGAGCGTATGGGTTTCGCCGGGGGCCAGCCCGATCAGGATCGACGGTCGCCGCCCTTCGGGTCGAGCGCCTTGGTCAGGGATCAGTTCGCGCAGCATCGTCTGCAGGCCGTGCAGGGCGATGTCGACGTCGACGAAGTCGCAGGCGTCTTCGTCCCAGAGCGCGCCGAGCCGCCGCGCCGCGGGCGCCAAATCTTCCGTCATCACCGCGCCGGCGGTCGCGCCCGCCGCCAGCCGAGCGACGATGAAGGCGCGCGCCTCTTCGAACCGGCGCGCGACGAGCAGGGCTGCAAGCGCCACCGGATCGGCGGGCTGAGTCTGCGCGGGCTTTGCGCCACGCGACTTGATCGCACTGGCCAGATTCGGCGCTATCCGATCTTCGGCGACCTCGGCCAGCCGCGTACGGCGATTCCAGATCGACATCGCGCTCTCGGCCATTCGAATTCGCGTCCGCGTCGTCGACGCGTAGATAGGGGACGCTTTGAGGCGACTTTCCAGTTCCCCCATTGTAGCCCCCTCGGTGGTTGCCGGAGGGCGCCCGGAACAAGGGCGCCGCGGCGGGGGACGGGCGCGAGACGCATGCTCTGCGACAGGCTCGGGCGCCGTCGACTCATAGAAGTGTATTTTTTAGTGGACGTCAACAGTACTTGACAGTCGGACAACCCGAGACCTATCCTTGCCCCTCGAGACGGCGGCAATTGTCGTTGATCGGGGGATCGGGCGATGGGCGCAGATCGGTCGACGCAGACGCGATCTAAGCCGCTCTACACGGCGGCACAGCGGGCTCGGCGCGACTCGTCGAAATGGACTCTCGTCCAGGGCGTGCTCGCGCCGTTGCAATTCCTGGTGTTTGTGGCCTCGCTGGCCCTCGTCGTCCGCTTCCTGCTCACCGGCAATGGTCAGGATAGCGCGACAGTCTCAGTCGTCGCGAAGACCCTGGTCCTTTATACAATCATGATCACCGGGGCGCTCTGGGAGAAGGTCGTGTTCGGCCGCTACCTGTTTGCCGAGGCGTTCTTTTGGGAAGACGCTTTCAGCATGCTGGTGATCGCGCTGCACACCGCCTATCTCGTCGCGCTCTTCGCCGGCGCGCTCAGTGCGCGCGGCCAGATGGCGATCGCGCTGGCGGCCTATGCCGCTTACCTCATCAACGCCACGCAGTTCGTACTGAAACTGCGCGCCGCCCGGCTCCAGCCGGCTCGGGATTTCGGCGCCGCAGAGGCCGCGTCATGAGCGCCGCGCTTCCGGCTTCCGACGCCTCGGCGCGCGAAACGTTCCCGGTGCTGCGCGAACGCGGCCAGCGCATGGTGTTCTGCGGCCTGACCAGCATCGTCTGGCTGCATCGCAAGATTCACAACGCCTTCTTCCTCGTCGTCGGATCGCGCACCTGCGCGCATCTGATCCAGTCGGCGGCCGGCGTGATGATCTTCGCCGAGCCGCGATTCGCCACCGCGATTCTCGAACAGCGCGATCTCGCGGGCGTCGCCGACATCGACGACGAACTCGACGCGGTGGTGGCGCGACTCGTCGAGCGACGGCCCGACATCGAGCTGCTGTTTCTCGTCGGTTCCTGCCCCTCGGAAGTGATCAAGATCGATCTCAAACGCGCCGCGGCGCGGCTTTCGCAGCGCCACAGCCGCCCGCGGGTGTTGAGCTACTCCGGCTCCGGCGTCGAGACGACGTTCACGGAAGGCGAGGATTCGTGCCTTGCCGCGCTCGCCCCGACGCTGCCAGCGGAAAGCCCCAAAGCCGCGCCGTCGCTGCTGGTCGTCGGCGCGCTCGCCGACGTCGTCGAGGATCAATTCGCGCGGCTGTTGGCCGAGCTCGGCGTGCCGCCGGCGCGATTCCTGCCGATGCGCCGGCCTTCCGAGGCGCCGGCGGTCGGACCCGCCACCCGCTTCCTGCTCGCCCAACCGTTCCTCGCCGAGACCTCGCGCGCGCTGGAAGCGCGCGGGGCGCGACGTTTAGCCGCACCGTTTCCGATCGGCGTCCAGGGGACAACTCTCTGGCTGAAGGCCGCCGCCGACGCTTTCGGCGTTCCAGCCGCCCGGTTCGAGGCGGTCGTGTCCGCGCCGCGCGCTCGCGCCGAAGCCGCGCTGGAGCGCTACCGCGTGCGCCTGACCAGGCGGCGCGTGTTCTTCTTCCCCGACTCTCAGCTCGAAATCCCGCTCGCCCGGTTCCTGTCGCGCGAGCTCGGCGTCCGGCTCATCGAAGTCGGGACGCCCTATCTCAATCGTCAACTCCTGGCAGACGAGCTGCCGTTGCTGCCCGCGGGCGTGCGTCTGAGCGAAGGGCAGGATGTCGAGCGCCAGCTCGACCGCTGCCGCGCCGAACGTCCCGACCTCACGGTCTGCGGTCTCGGCCTCGCCAACCCCCTCGAGGCCGAGGGGCTGCCGACCAAGTGGTCGATCGAGCTGCTGTTCACGCCGATTCAAGGCTTCGAACAGGCCGGCGACCTCGCGGAAATCTTCGCGCGGCCGCTGGTGCGGCGGTCTCGGTTGGAGGTGTAGCCATGCAGCTCACGCTGTGGACCTACGAAGGACCTCCCCACATCGGCGCGATGCGGGTCGCCACCGCGATGTCCGGCCTGCACTATGTCTTGCATGCGCCGCAGGGCGACGCCTACGCCGATCTGCTGTTCACGATGATCGAGCGCCGCGCCGAGCGTCCGCCGGTCACCTACACCAGTTTTCAGGCGCGCGATCTCGGGTCGGATACGGCGGAACTGTTCAAGACCGCCGTTCGCGAGGCCGGCGAGCGGTTCCGACCGCAGGCGATGATCGTCGGCGCCTCCTGCACCGCCGAACTGCTCCAGGACGATCCGGGTGGGTTGGCGCGCGCGCTCGGGCTCGATATTCCGGTAATCCCGCTCGACCTGCCCGCCTATCAGAAGAAAGAGAACTGGGGCGCGGCGGAAACTTTCTATCGCCTCGTGCGCACGCTTGCCGGCCCGCGCCGCGAACGCACGCCGCGCGCGGCGCCGCGGGCGAACCTGCTCGGCGCGACCGCGCTCGGCTTCCATTGCCGCGACGACGTGAAGGAAATCGCCAAGCTGCTCGGCGCGCTCGGGATCGAGATCGGCGTCACCGCGCCGCTGGGCGCCTCGCCTGCCGACCTGGGCCGACTCGTCGAGGCCGATTTCAACGTCGTGCTCTATCCGGAAGTGGCGCTGCCGGCCGCCCAGTGGCTCGAAAAGGCGCACGGCCAGCCCTATACCCGCACCATTCCGATCGGCGTCGGCGCGACCCGAGATTTCATCGCCGAAGTTGCGCAGCTCGCCGGCGTCGCCCCGCGCGCGCCCAGTGAGACCTCGCGCCTGCCGTGGTATTCGCGCTCGGTCGACTCGACCTATCTGACCGGCAAACGCGTCTTCATCTTTGCCGACGCCACCCATGCGCTGGCGGCCGAACGCGTCGCGCGCGAGGAGCTGGCGCTCGACGTCGTCGGCCTGGGGACCTACAGCCGCGAATTCGCGCGCGACATCCGCGACGCCGCCAAACGGCTGGCGATCGAACCGCTCATCACCGACGACTATCTCGAGGTCGAGAAGAGAATCGCCGAAGCTCAGCCCGATCTCGTGCTCGGCACGCAGATGGAGCGCCACATCGCCAAGCGCCTCGGCCTGCCCTGCGCGGTCATTTCGGCGCCGGCGCATGTCCAGGACTTCCCGGCCCGCTACGCACCGCAAATGGGCTTCGAAGGGGCGAACGTCATTTTCGACTGTTGGACCCATCCGCTGATGATGGGTCTCGAAGAGCATCTGATCGGCATGTTCCGCGGGGACGCCGAATTCCATGAGGGCGCTGGACCCTCGCACCTCGGCGCTCGCCGCGCCGCGCCGTCCGTCGCCCCGCCAAATCCCCCCCACAGTGAGGCGGTGGCGGCGGCGGTCGCGAGCCAGGCGCCGGTGTGGACCGAGGAGGCGGAGAAGGAGCTGAAGAAGATCCCGTTCTTCGTGCGCGGCAAGGCCCGCGCCAATACCGAGAAATTCGCGCGCGAGCTTGGCCTCGCAACCGTCGCGCTGACAACCCTCTACGACGCGAAGGCGCATTATGGCCGCTGAGACGCGCCCCTATCGCGTGACCATCGTCACGCTCGACAATCATCTGGCCGGAGCCGTCGACCGGGCGCGGCGCACGCTGGCGCGCGATATTCCCGATCTCGTGCTCGACTTCCACGCTACCGCCGACTGGAACGACCCCGCGCGCGTCGAAGCCTGCCGCGAGTCGATCCGCCATTCCGATATCATCGTCGCCACGATGATCTTCATGGAAGAGCACGCGCAAGCGGTGCTCGGCGAGTTGAAGGCGCGGCGCGACAGTTGCGACGCCGTTCTCGGCTGCATGTCGGCGCCGGAAATCGTCAAGCTCACCCGCGTCGGCCGCTTCAACATGGACGGCGCGAAACGCGGCGCCTTCGACTTCCTGAAGAAACTGCGCGGCAAGGACGCCAAAGCCACCGGCGGCGCGGCGCAACTCGCCATGCTCCGGCGCATCCCGAAGATTCTGCGCTTCATTCCCGGCCCCGCGCAGGACGTGCGGGCTTACTTCCTCACCCTGCAATATTGGTTGGCCGGGTCGGATGAGAACGTCGTCAATCTCGTGCGCTTCCTCGTCAACCGCTACGCCGGCGGCGCCCATGCGCATCTGAAGGGCGCCTTGAAGGCGGATTTGCCGATCGATTATCCGGAGGTCGGCGTCTACCATTCGCGGCTGCCCGGCCGCGTCGCGTCGAGCTCCGCGAAGCTGCCGCAGCCCGCGGGCAAGGTAAAGGGAACCGTCGGCCTGCTGCTGATGCGCTCCTACATTCTGGCGCGCAACGCCGAGCATTACGACGCGGTGATCGCCGCCCTGGAAGCGCGCGGCCTCGCGGTCATTCCGGTGTTCGCCAGCGGCCTCGACGCGCGCCCGGCGGCGGAACAGTATTTTCGCAATCGCGACGGTTCGCCGCGTATCGACGCGCTGCTGTCGCTGACGGGTTTCTCGCTGGTCGGCGGCCCCGCCTATAACGACAGCCGTGGCGCGACCGAACTGTTGAAGAGCCTCGACGTTCCCTATCTCGCCGCCCACGCGCTGGAATTCCAGACGCTCGAACAGTGGGAACAGTCCGAGCGCGGCCTGTTGCCGGTCGAGGCGACGATCATGGTCGCCATTCCCGAACTCGACGGCGCCACGGCGCCCACCGTGTTCGGCGGCCGGCGCGCGACGGGCGACGGCTCCTCGCGCGATCTGAAACCCCATCCCGAGCGCATCGAAGCGCTCGCCGATCGCGTGGCCAAGCTGGTGACGTTGCGCAAGACGCCGCGCGCCGAGCGCAAGCTCGCCGTCGTGCTGTTCAACTTCCCGCCCAATGGCGGCGCCGCCGGCACCGCCGCGTTCCTCGGCGTCTACGCCTCGTTGCTGAACACGCTGAAAGCGTTGAAGCGAGAGGGTTATGCGGTCGAAATCCCTGTCGACGAAGATGCGCTGCGCGACCGGTTGTTGAAGGGCAATGCGGCGCGTCTCGGCCAAGGCGCCAATGTCGTCGATCGCATCTCGGCCGAAGACCATGTACGGCGCGAGAAGCACCTGCGAGAGATCGAGACCCAATGGGGTCCGGCGCCCGGTCGGCATCAGACCGACGGCCGCTCGATCTATGTGCTCGGCGAACGGTTCGGCAATGTGCTCGTCTGCTTCCAACCCGCCTTTGGCTACGAAGGCGATCCGATGCGGCTGTTGTTCGAGCGCGGCTTCGCGCCGACGCATGCGTTCTCCGCTTTCTACCGCTATCTGCGCGAGGATTTTGCCGCGCACGCGATATTGCATTTCGGCATGCACGGGGCGCTCGAATTCATGCCGGGCAAACAGGTCGGCATGAGCGAGGCCTGCTGGCCGGAGCGGCTGATCGGCGCCACGCCGAACATCTATCTCTACGCCGCCAACAATCCGTCGGAAGGCGCGCTCGCCAAACGCCGCTCGGCGGCGACGCTGGTGAGCTATCTGACGCCGAGCCTCGCGCAGGCCGGGCTCTATCGCGGCCTGGTCGATCTGAAAGCCTCTTTGCAACGCTATAGCGCCAGTGAGCCCGACGCCCAGCGCGAGCGCGACGAACTGGCGATTTTGATCCAGACGCAGGCCGCGGCGCTCGATCTCGCGCAAGCCGAGCCGGCGTGGGAAGGGGAAGCCTGCGAACGCGTCGGCCAACTCAACGACAAGGTGCTCGAAGTCGAGTATTCGCTGATCCCGCACGGCCTGCATGTCGTGGGCGAACCCGCGAGCCGCGAAGAGCGCGAGGATACGCTGGCCGCGCTCGGCGAAGCGCGTCACGGTTTGAGCAACGTCCGCGCCGGCTTGCGCGCGCTGATGGGCGGCGCGACTCCCGAGCAGGCGATCAAGGCGAGCGGCGCCAAGGCCGACGACAAGGCGGTCGCCGCTTACGCCGAGTTGCGCGACCTCTCGCGCCTGCTCGCGGTCGACCACGAAATCGCGGGCCTGATGCGCGCGCTCGACGGCCGCTTCATCGAGCCGGTCGTCGGCGGCGATCTGATGCGGGCCCCGGAGATACTGCCGACCGGACGAAATCTCCACGGTTTCGACCCCTATCGCATCCCCAGCGCCTTCGCGATCGCCGACGGCCGTCGTCAGGCCGAGCGGGTGCTGCAACGCTACCAAGAGGACGGCCACGATCTGCCGGAGACCGTCGCGCTCGTGCTGTGGGGCACCGACAATCTCAAGACCGAAGGTGGACCGATCGGTCAGGCGCTGGCGCTCGTCGGCGCCGCGCCGCGCTTCGACGCCTACGGCCGGCTGTGCGGCGCTCAGTTGCTGCCGCTGGAAACGCTGGGACGGCCGCGCATCGACGTCGTCATCACGCTATCGGGCATCTTCCGCGACCTGCTGCCGCTGCAAACGCGTCTGCTCGCCGAGGCCTGCTGGCTCGCCGCCAGCGCCGACGAGCCCGAAGACGTCAATTTCGTGCGCAAACACGCGCTGGCCTTCGCCGTCCAACATGGCTGCGATATCGAGCAGGCGGCGCTGCGGGTGTTCTCCAACGCCGAAGGCGTCTACGGCGCCAATGTCGGCATGTTGATCGACGCCGGCGCCTGGACCGACGAAGACGAGATCTCCAACACCTACGCCCGGCGCAAATGCTTCGCCTACAGCCGCACCGGCCAAGCCTCGGCGCAGCTCGATCTGTTGCAGAGCGCGCTGGCCACCGTCGATTTCGCCTATCAGAGCCTCGACAGCGTCGAACTCGGCGTCACCGCGATCGACCAGTATTTCGACAGTCTCGGCGGCATCGGACGCGCCGCGGCGCGCGCGCGCGGCGGCCGCGTGGCGCCGATCTACATCTCCGACCAGACGCGCGGCGAGGGCCGTGTGCGCTCGCTCAGCGAGCAGGTGGCGCTGGAGACGCGCACCCGCGTGCTCAACCCCAAATGGTACGAGGGCATGCTCAAGCATGGCTACGAGGGCGTGCGCCAGATCGAGGCGCATGTGACCAACACGATGGGTTGGTCGGCGACCACGGGTCAGGTCGAGCCTTGGGTCTACGAGCAGATCACCCGCACCTTCGTGCTCGACGAAGAGATGCGCCAGCGCCTCACCGAACTCAATCCGGCCGCGTCGGCCAAGTTGACCAACCGAATTCTCGAAGCGCGCGAGCGCGGCTACTGGAATCCGGACCCGGAAATGCTCGCTTCGCTGCTCGACGCGGGCGACGAAATCGAAGACCGCCTCGAAGGCGTCGTCGCGGAGGTCGCATGAACATTGCCATTCGCAATCGCCAGCCCCCGGGCTCGGTGCAGGTTGAACTCGATCCGACCGTCGAGATCGGGAGCGCGAAAGTGTTCGCGATCTACGGCAAGGGCGGCATCGGCAAGAGCACGACCTCTTCCAACCTGTCGGTCGCGTTCTCCAAGCTCGGCAAACGGGTGTTGCAGATCGGCTGCGATCCCAAACACGATTCGACCTTCACCTTGACCAAACGTCTGGCGCCCACCGTGATCGACGCGCTGGAGGCCGTGCAGTTCCACACTGAGGAATTGCGCCCGGAAGACTATGTAGTTGAGGGCTACAACGGCGTGATGTGCGTCGAGGCGGGCGGCCCGCCGGCGGGCACCGGTTGCGGCGGCTTCGTCGTCGGCCAGACGGTGAAGCTGCTCAAAGAGCACCATCTGTTGGAAGACACCGACGTCGTGGTGTTCGACGTGCTCGGCGACGTCGTCTGCGGCGGCTTCGCTTCGCCTTTGCAGCATGCGCAACGCGCGCTCGTCGTCACCGCCAATGACTTCGACTCGATCTTCGCCATGAACCGCATCGTCACGGCGATCAACGCCAAGGCGAAGAACTACGAAGTTCGGCTCGGCGGCGTGATTCTCAACCGATCTTCGGGCGCCAACGAGGTCGATCGATATTGCGCGGCGACAGGACTGAAGCGCGTCGCCCATATCCGCGATCTCGACGCGGTGCGCCTGAGCCGATTGAAGAAGAGCACCCTGTTTGAAATGCCCGACAGCCAGGATGTGCGCTCCGCCCAGGACGAATACATGCAGCTCGCGCAAAAGCTCTGGGCGGGTTTCGAACCCATCCTCGCTCAGCCGATGAAAGACCGCGACCTGTTCGAATTCTTAGGGTTCGACTGATGACCAGCCTCACCTACCACAGCCGCCGCAAAGAGCTGGAAACCTATTTCGACCGTACCGCGGTCGAGGCGTGGAAGCGGCTGACGTCGGAAGCGCCGCTCGGCTCGATCCGCGCGACCGTGCGCGCCGGCCGCAACGAGATGCGCGACAAGCTGCTGTCCTGGCTGCCCGAGGACTTGCGCGGCGCCCGCGCGCTCGACGCCGGCTGTGGCTCGGGCGCGCTCGCCGTCGAACTCGCGCGTCGTGGCGCCGAAGTCGTCGCCGTCGACATTTCGCCGACGCTGATTGAACTCGCGCGTGAACGGGCGCCGGGGGATCTCGCGCCGGGCCGCGTCGACTGGCGCGTCGGCGACATGCTCGATCCCGCCTTCGGCCGCTTCGACTATGTCGTCGCGATGGACAGCTTCATTCATTACGAAGGCGCCGACGTCGCCAGGGTGATTGCGGGGCTGGCCGAGCGCACGGCGCAGGCGATCCTCTTCACCGTCGCCCCGCGCACCCTCCCGCTGACCCTGATGCATGCGGTCGGCCGCTTGTTCCCGCGCGGCGATCGCGCGCCGGCGATCGCGCCGATCTCCGCCCCGCAGTTGGAGCGCGCCTTGCGCGCGCACGGCGGCCTCGACAGCTGGCGTCTGCGCCGCAGCCATCGCGTCGCGCGCGGCTTCTACATTTCTCAGGCGACGGAGGCGCGCCGGTCATGAACCGCGCCAACGCCGCCCTGCTCAAAGGTTTGATGCGCGTCGGACCGCAGTTGTTGCCGTTCGCGGACGCCGCGACGCAAGAGTTGCCGATGAGCCGGTTGCTGCGTCTGTCGCTGTTCCAGGTGACCGTCGGCATGGCGGCGGTGCTGATGATCGGCACGCTGAACCGGGTGATGATCGTCGAACTCGGCGTGCCCTCGTGGATCGTCGCACTGATGCTGGCGCTGCCGTTGCTTGCCGCCCCCTTGCGCACGTTGATTGGATTTCGTTCCGATCAACATCGCTCGGTGCTCGGCTGGCGGCGCGTGCCGTTCATCTGGTTCGGCACGATGGCGCAGTTTGGCGGTTTCGCGATCATGCCGTTCGCGCTGCTGATCCTGTCGGGCGATACGACGGGCCCGTTGTGGGTGGGCGACGCGGCGGCGGCGCTGGCGTTTCTGCTCGTCGGCGGCGGCCTGCATACGGTGCAGACGGTCGGACTGGCGCTGGCCACCGATCTGGCGCCCGAGCGCGCCCGGCCGCGCGTCGTGGCGTTGCTGTGCGCGATGTTGCTGCTCGGCATGGCGCTGAGCGCATTGGTGTTCGGCGTGCTGCTGCGCCATTTCAGCGAGGTTCGGTTGATCCAGGTCGTGCAGGGCGCCGCGGTGGTCACCATGGTTCTCAATTCGCTGGCGCTGTGGAAGCAGGAACCGCGCAATTTCAAGCCCGCCGCCGTCGTCAGGCGCATCGGCTTCTTCGACGCCTGGGCGACGTTCTCGGGCGTGGCGCGCACACGCCGGCGCCTCATCGCCACCGCCCTCGGCACCGCCGGATTCAGCATGCAGGATATCCTGCTCGAGCCCTATGGCGGCAAGATTCTCAATCTTCCGGTCGGCGCGACCACGGCGTTGACGGCGATGCTAGCGCTCGGCGGCGGCATCGGTCTGATGCTTGCAGCGCGCCGTCTCGCGCACGGCGCCGACGCGCATCGCGTCGCCGGGTATGGCGCGCTGGTGGGCGTCGTCGCCTTCGCATCCGTCATCTTCGCCGCTCCCGCGCAGTCGGGCGCTGTGTTTGCGCTCGGCGTCGGCCTCATCGGCCTGGGCGGCGGTCTATTCGCGCATGGCACGTTGACCGCCTCCATGGCGGCGGCGCGGCCGGAGGATCGCGGTCTCGCGCTCGGCGCCTGGGGCGCTGCGCAGGCGACGGCCGCGGGTCTCGCCATCGCGCTGAGCGGGTTCGTCAACGACGCCGGCGCCACGCTCGCCGTGAACGGCGTCTTCGGCGATGCGCTCGCCGATCCCGTCACAGGTTTCACTCTCGTCTACGTTCTCGAAACTCTGCTGCTGCTGGCGACGATCGTGGTGATTGGTCCGCTCTCCCGCAGACAGTTGAAACTGGTCGAAGCCGCGCCGCCCGATATGAGCGTCCCCGCGCGAGTCGGCCTAAACCCCGGAGGTCTCAGATGATCCACGGCGCCCTCGGCCATTTGGATGTGGCCCAGATCGTAGTATACGCCTTCTTTCTGTTCTTTGCTGGGTTGGTCTGGTACCTGCGCCAGGAAGACCGTCGCGAAGGCTATCCGCTCGAATCGGAAGCGATGGGGCGGTTGAAAGATCGCGGCTTCCTGTTCATTCCGCCGGTGAAGACCTATCGGCTCGGCGGCGGCAAGACTCTGCAAACGACGACCGGCCTTGCCGATACCCGCCCGATCAAAGCCGCGAAAGTCGAGCCCTGGCCGGGCGCGCCGATCGAACCGATCGGCGATCCGCTGACGGCCGGCGTTGGGCCCGGCGCCTGGGCTGAGCGTCCCGACGAGACCGACAAGACCTTCGACGGCCATGACCTCATCGCGCCGCTGCGCGTGGCGACCAACTACGCCGTCACCGAGGACGTCGGCAACCCGCTCGGCTTCACGGTGCTCGGCGCCGACGGCAAGCGCGCGGGATCGCTCAGGGATCTCTGGGTGGATCGCGCCGAGAGCGTCGTGCGCTTCTACGAGATCTCGCTCGATGCCGGCGGCTACGTGCTCGCGCCGGTGCACTTCGCCGACGTGTCCTATTCCGCGCGTTCCGTGAAGATCAACGCGCTGCTCGCCGCCCAAATCGCGCGTGCGCCGCAGACCAGGAACCCTGACGCCGTGACCATGCTCGAAGAAGAGAAGATCTCCGCCTTCTTCGGCGCGGGCACGCTCTATGCGACGGCCGAGCGCCAGGAGCCGCTGCTATGAAAGCGGTCAACCTCGAAAAGCTGCTGCCCGCCGACGTTCCCGCCGGCGAGCGGGTGCTGTGGTTCGGCAAGCCGGAGGCGATGAGCTTGTGGCGGCGGGCCTACCGCGCCGACGGGGCCGCGGCGTGGTTCGGGGTTATGACATTGTGGAACTTCGCGTCGACGACAGTCGACGACGGCGCTCTCGCGGGTTTCGTCTCGGCGCTGCGCACGCTGGGCGTCGGTTGCGCCGCGCTGGCGCTGCTGGCGCTGTTGGCGTGGCTCAGCGCGCGCACGACGCTCTATGTGATCACCGAGCGGCGCGTCGTCATCAAGAGCGGGATCGCGCTGCCGGTGTTCTTCAATCTACCGTTCAAGCAGATCGGCGCCGCCGCCATGCGCGCCTGTCACGACGAGACTGGCGACGTGGCTCTCGCACTGGTTGACAAACAACGCATCCCCTATCTCGCGCTGTGGCCGAGCGCGCGGCCGCTGCGGTTCTCGCGTCCCGAGCCCGCTCTGAGGTCGGTTCCGCACGTCCGCGACGTGGCGAGTATGCTGGGCCGCGCCTTGGCGGAGGCCTCCGGGCAAACGCCCACCGCTGTGCGCGCGCCGCCCGTCGAGGCGGGCGAACCCGCGCGCGCCGCCACCGTTCCCGCGTGAGGAGGCTCGAGCCATGAGCGAAGCTGTCGAAGTTCCCAACGCCGGCCTCCCGCGCGGTGTGCTGATCGGAGCCGGCGCGCTCATCGCCTTCACGATTCTTACCGCCTGGGTCGGGCGCAATGCCGACATCGGCGCCGTGCATATGCCCGACGTGAAAGCCTACAACGTTCTGCGGCTCCGCTTCGAGGACCAGGACGGCGGTCGCGTGGCGGTGCGCGACGCCAGCGGCGGCGCGACGCTCGCCACGCTGCAGCCCGGCGCCGACGCCTTCATCCGCGCGACGATGCGCGGTCTCGCGAGCGAGCGCCGCCGCGAAGGTTTTGGCGAGGCGCCGCCGTTCCTGCTCACCCGCTGGAGCGACGGCACGCTGTCGATCGAAGATCCGACCACCGCGCGGCGTATCAATCTCGACGCGTTCGGTCCGACCAACGCCGGCGCCTTCGCGCGGCTGTTTCCGGCTCCCGAGGCGACGAAATGACGTTGTTTGCTCGCCGCCATTTCGAATGGCCGTGCACCGTCGAGGTGGAGCATACCGCCGACTCGCTGCACGCCCATGTCGAACTCGACGACGGTTTCGACGTCGAGCCGGGCGACGAAATCCAACTGGTCGACGCGCCCCGATTCGTCCCGCTCGGCGCCAAGTTCTCCGTTCGCGGCAAGGCGATCGTGACGCGCGCGAGCGCCTGGGAGCGCGCCTGGACGCGCCTGGTTGGCTATCTCGAACTGACGGAACTCTACGACGTGAGTTTCAGCCTGCGGAGGAGTCTGTGAACGCGCCGCTCAAACAGCCCGATGTCTTCGACTCGACGCGCGCCGCGCAGGCCGACACGCTGTTGACCCCGCGCTTCTATACCACTGACTTCGACGAACTCGACCGCACGAACATCGAACCGGTGCGCGCCGAGTGGGACGAGCTGATCGCCGAAATGCGCGCCGACCCCAACAAACGGCACTTCCAGCGCACCGAGGAATTCAACGCGATCTTCGCGCTCGACCCCGAACTCGACACGGAATTCCGCGATTTCCTCGTCTCTTCGTGCACCGCCGAATTCTCGGGCTGCGTGCTCTACGCGGAGATGAAGAAGCGCGCCAGGAACAAGGACATGAAGGATCTCTTTACCTTCATGAGCCGCGACGAAGCCCGCCACGCCGGATTCATCAACGACATCCTCAAGGATTTCGGCATCGGCGTCGATCTCGGCTTTCTGACGAGAGCGAAGAAATACACCTACTTCCGGCCGAAGTTCATCTTCTATGCGACCTATCTGTCGGAGAAGATCGGCTATTCCCGCTACATCACGATCTACCGGTTGTTCGAACGGCATCCCGAGCGCCGCTTCCATCCGATCTTCAAATGGTTCAAGGAGTGGTGCAACGACGAGTTCCGCCACGGCGAGGCGTTTGCGCTGCTGATGCGCGCCAACCCCAAACTCACCGAGGGCGTCAACGCCTGGTGGATCAAATTCTTCGTGCTCGCGGTGTTCGCCACGATGTACGTGCGCGATCATTGCCGCCCGGCCTTCCACAAGGCGCTCGGCGTTTCTCCCGCGGAATACGACATGCGCGTGTTCCGCCTGTGCTCGGAGATCTCGCGCCAGACCTTCCCGCTGACCCTCGATCTCGATCATCCCGCTTTCATGCCGGGTCTCGACCGGCTGTATCGGCTGGCGAAGGCCGGAGAACGCGCTGACGAGCGCGGCGGGCTCTGGGGCAAGATCGTCAAGGCGGCGTGCTCGGCCGGGGCGGCGTCGGTGTTCGCTCGGCTCTATCTGATCCCGTCGAAATCACATGCGCTGCCAGCCGAAATCCGGCTGGAAGCGATCTGGTAGAAGGACAGGCGCGCGATGGCCGACTTCGGGCTGCCGATACTCGCCACCTTGGCGCTCTGGTGGGGTTCCACCGGAGCGATCTTCTATGCCGACAGCCTGCCGCGCTGGACGTTTCGCTATACTTTCGCCGCAGCAACGGGTCTCGCCGCGCTCGCGCTGTGGGGCCTCGTCGCCACCGCCGACCGCACGACGTCGGGCGCTGCCTACGGCGGCTTCTCCTATGGCCTGCTGTGCTGGGGTTGGCAGATCGTCGGCTTCTACATGGGCTTCGTCACCGGTCCCCGCCGCGAGCCCTGCCCGGCGGACTTGCGCGGTCTCACGCGGTTCGTCGAGGGCGTGCGCACCAGCCTCTATCACGAGTTGTTCGCGCTCACCGGCGCCGTCGTCCTGCTCGCTTTCACCCACGGCAAGGCCAATCAGTTCGGCGTCTGGACCTATCTGACGCTGTGGTGGATGCACGAGAGCGCCAAGCTCAATGTGTTCTTCGGCGTGCCCAATCTCGGCGAGGACATGCTTCCCGATCACCTGAAATATCTCGCCAGCTACATGTCGCGCCGGCCGATGAACATGTTCTTTCCGCTGTCGGTGACGATCTCGACCTGCGTGACCTATTGGTTGATCGCGCGCGCAATTGCCGCAACGACACCGTTCGATGTAATCGGCTACACGATGCTGGCGACGCTGATGGCGCTGGCGGTCGCCGAACATTGGTTCCTCGTCGCGCCGATGAACGCCAATGCGCTCTGGGGGCCGGTCTCGCGCCGCAACGGGAACGATCTCGCCGAACTGCTCGAGGGAGAATTTGCTGCGCTCGAAATGTTCTGCGAAACCGCGGGAGCCCGGGACCCCGAGGAAAGCTGGTGCGCGCCGCTGCCGGCGCTCTGCGACGCGCGCAATCTAGCCCATGTGCTCGAACTCGCGGCGGCCGGCGCCTTCGGCGAGGTCGAATCGGTCAAAGGCGCGATGCGCACCCGCGCGCACTGGGTCGCCTTCGAAATCGACGGCCGGCGGGCGCGCATGTCGCCTTTCGCGCCGCAACGTCTGCTGGAGCCGGTCATTGTCGCGACGGGTCGCCGTTTCGACCGCGTTCGGCTGAAGGCTGCGCTGGAGAACTGCGCAGCTTAGTGCTGATGAGGAGAGGTAGTATGCAAACGCTTTACAACAACCATAAACGACACTTCTCCGCCGCGGTGCAGTTGCTGAAGGACGAAAAGCGCTATCGCGTTTTCGCCAATCTCGAGCGCAGCGCGACGCGTTTCCCCCTGGCGCTCTGGCGCCCCGACGACGCCAACGAGCCGCCGCGCGACGTGACGATCTGGTGCTCGAACGACTACCTCGGCATGGGCGGCCATCCGGAAGTGCTGAAGGCTGCGGCGGCCGCGGTCGATCTGCATGGCGCCGGCGCCGGCGGCACCCGCAACATCTCCGGCACGCACAACCCGATCGTCGAACTGGAGCGCGAACTCGCCGACCTGCACGGCAAACAGGCGGCGCTGGTCTTCACTTCGGGTTGGATTTCCAACCTCGCCGGCATTTCGACGATCGCGAGCCTGCTCCCGGACTGCCTGATCCTGTCCGACGGGCTCAATCACAATTCGATGATCGAGGGCGTGCGCCGCTCCGGATGCGCCAGGAAAATTTGGCGGCATAACGACGTCGCCCATCTCGAGGAACTGCTCGCCGCCGAGCCGCTCGAACGCGCCAAGCTGATCGTCTTCGAGAGCCTCTATTCGATGGATGGCGACATGGCGCCGATCCGTGAGATCGTCGATCTCGCGGACAAATACAACGCGATGACCTATATCGACGAAGTTCATGCGGTGGGCATGTATGGCGCGCGTGGCGGCGGTCTCGCCGACCGCGAAGGGCTGATGGATCGCATCGACGTCATCGAAGGTACGCTCGCCAAGGGATTCGGCGCGCTCGGCGGTTATATCGCGGGCGATGCGGAAGTGGTCGACGCCGTGCGCTCCTATGCGCCGCAGTTCATCTTCACCACCACGCTGCCGCCGATGGTGACGGCGGCGGCGCGCGCAGCGGTCCACCATCTGAAGACATCGACCGCCGAACGCACGCGCCATCAATATATGGCTCTGGCGACCAAACACGCCTTGCAGGCGGCGGGTCTGCCGGTGCTCGAAAACCCGTCCCATATCGTGCCGCTCATGGTGGGCGACGCCGACCGCTGCAAACAGGCGAGCGACCTGTTGATGCGCCGCCATGCGATCTACATCCAGCCGATCAACTATCCCACCGTCGCCATCGGCACCGAGCGGCTGCGGATCACGCCGACGCCGCGCCACACCGAAACGCATCTGTCCGATCTCGTCGAAGCGCTCGTCGATGTCTGGAAGGCGGTGGATCTGCCGTTCGTCGGCGCGAAAATCCTGCCGTTGCGGAGGGTGGAAACCAAGGTCGATTGCGTCTATCCCGAGATGCGCAAGGCGGCGGAATAGACGCGCGACGGAGACCCGCCGCCTCGGCCCCGCCTCGCAAGGCGAAGATGAGGAGGGGCCGTTGGCGGCGCCGGAAAGTTTCGATCTGAACTCGGCGCTGCCGCCGGACCATGTGTTACGGCGACAGCTCAACGACGAGGTGCATGCGCGCCCGCCGGAGCGGATCGTCGCCCCGGCGCGCGTGGCGTTTGTGGCGCTGCTCGCCGACGCCCGACAGCGCGAGGCGTCCTGGGACAGGATCGGCGCCGTCGCTCAGCGCTTCGGCGTTGCGCCGGCCGGGAGGGAAGCGCTTCACTACAGCGCCGGGTTCGGCGATTGCCGGGTCAAGGCCGAGCGCCACACCGAATTCCTGCGCGTCAAAATCATCGCGCCAGGTTATGGGCGGGGCGGAGCCGCGGACCCGTTCCTCGAAAGCGCCATCGACAGCGCTAAAGCGGATTGGCTGCGCGATCTCGAAGGCGAAACGATCACCGCGGTACGCGCGGCCATTCTGCCCGGCGACCCCTGGCCGTGGCGCTCCGAACGGGCGGCAGAAATCCTTCGAACCGGAGAGCCGCTGGTTGGGGCGATGCTCAGCGGCGGGATCGGCGCCGCTTTCACCGACTTGCACATCGGCGAGGATGGATTTTCGCGCCTTCTCCTGCTCGACCGAGGCATGACGGCCGGTCAGATCGGGCGCAGTCTGCAACGCCTGCTCGAGATCGACGCCTACCGAATGTTGGCGCTGCTGGCGTTTCCGATCGCGCGGGCGCGGATGGGCGAGCTGACCGGCATCGAGGCGGGGTTGAGCGCCGTCGCCGCCTCGCTGGTCGACGCCAAGGAGGCGGAGGAGCCGGCGCTGCTCGAGCAGTTGACGCGGCTCGCGGCGACGACGGAAAGCCTGCAATCGGCGAGCCAGTTCCGCTTCGCCGCCGCCGCCTCCTATCACGAACTGGTCGAGCGGCGAATCGTCGAATTGCGCGAAGGGCGGATCGAGGGGTTGCTCACCTTCGGCGAGTTCTTCGAACGTCGTCTGGCGCCGGCGATGCGCACCTGCCGGGTCGTCGTCGAGCGGCAGGAATCCTTGTCCGCCCGCATCGCGCGCGCGACCGAATTGCTGTCGACGCGGGTCGAATTGTCGAGCCAGCGACAGAGCCAAGCGTTGCTCAATTCGATGGACCGGCGCGCGCAATTGCAACTGCGCTTGCAGGAGACGGTGGAGGGACTGTCGGTGGCGGCGATCACCTATTACATCGTCTCGCTGGTCGGCAAAGGCGCGGAAGGCCTGGAGGCGGAGGGCGTCAAGGTCGATCCGGCGCTGGCGATGGGCGTCGCCATCCCCGTCGTCGTGCTGCTCGTCGCGTTGGGCATCCGCAGAATTCGCCGCAGCGTCGCCAAAGCGTTCGAGAAATCGGGCCAGTGATACGCCGGCGCCTGCGACACACTGTCAATTCCACTTGATAGGTATTTGTGCGAGATCATTGCCAAGTGTCTAGTTAAGGTGACATATGGCGCCGAAGCCGTGGGGGCTTGCCATACGATGACTCAGTCATTTCCGTTTTCCGCGATCGTTGGCCAGGAGGACATGAAGCTCGCCTTCATGATTGCCGCGGTCGATCCTTCCGTCGGCGGCGTGCTCGCCTTCGGCGACCGGGGCACCGGCAAATCGACGGCGGTGCGCGCGCTGGCGGCGCTGCTGCCGAAGATTCGCGTCGTCGTCGGCTGCCCGTACAATTGCGCGCCCGATACGCCAGCGGGCCTGTGCCCGCACTGCAAAGGCGACGGCAAGCCCAAGACGGCGCAGCGCATGGCGCCGGTGGTCGATCTGCCGCTCGGCGCTACCGAGGACCGCGTCGTCGGCTCGCTCAATCTGGAGCGGGCGCTGAGCCACGGCGAGAAGCGCTTTGAGCCGGGCCTGCTCGCCCAGGCCAATCGCGGCTTTCTCTATATCGACGAAGCCAATCTGCTCGAAGACCATCTGGTCGACCTGCTGCTCGACGTCGCCGCTTCCGGCGTCAATGTCGTCGAGCGCGAGGGCCTGAGCCTGCGTCATCCCGCCCGATTCGTGCTGATCGGCTCCGGCAATCCGGAAGAGGGGGAGTTGCGGCCGCAGATGCTCGACCGTTTCGGCCTCGCCATCGACGTGAAGACCCCGCAGGAGGTTCCTGCGCGCATCGAGGTGGTGCGCCGCCGCGACGCCTACGAGCGCGACCCGGAAGCTTTCCACAAGAAATGGGCGGGCGAGGAACGCAAGCTGCGCCATAAGATCACCCACGCCCGCGAATTGCTCGGCAAGATCGAGACCCCGGACGCTGCAATCGAACGCGCGACGCGGCTCTGTCTCGCGCTCGGCACCGACGGTCTGCGCGGCGAATTGACGCTGATTCGCGCCGCGCGAGCGCTCGCCGCGCTCGAAGGGCGGAACGCCCTCGGCGACCCCGAATTGCGCCGCGTCGCGCCGATGGCGCTGAGCCACCGTCTGCGCCGCAATCCCCTCGACGAATCCGGCTCGGGGGCGCGGGTCGAGCGGGCGCTGGCGGAAGTATTTGGGCCATGAGCGCGCGCGATGCGGTCGCGACGCCCTGGCGACGCGCCGCCCTCGCGGCCGCTATCTTTGCCGTCGACCCTCCCCGTTCGGGCGTGGTGTTGCGCGCCGGCGCGGGTCCCGCGCGCGACGAATGGTTGGCGCGGCTCATCCAATCGCTCGGAGCCACAAAAGCCTTCCGAATCCCCGCGCAGATCGCCGACGACCGATTGATCGGCGGCCTCGACGTCGCCGCCACCTTGCGCACGGGCAGGCCGGTCGCCGAGAGCGGGGTGCTGGCGAGCGCCGACGGCGGCGTCATCGTCGTCGCGATGGCGGAGCGAATGACGGCTTCGGTCGCGGCGCGGCTCACGGCGGCGCTGGATTTGGGGGAAGTCGCGTTGCAGCGCGACGGCCTGTCGCTGACTTTGCCGGCGCGGATCGGCGTCGTCGCGCTCGATGAGGGGCAGGAGGACGAGCGCGCGCCGCTGGCGCTCAGCGAACGGCTCGCTTTCTGGGTCGATATGGAGGCGGTCGGCTATCGCGACATCGAGG
>Ga0302319_10006551_pt1 | contig 23073 bp, 25 predicted proteins | sample Bog_T0_2_FD_203319 | JGI IMG/M metagenome (GOLD analysis project Ga0302319, IMG submission 203319) | Peat permafrost microbial communities from Stordalen Mire near Abisko, Sweden - Bog_T0_2 | ecosystem: Environmental > Terrestrial > Soil > Wetlands > Peat | place: Sweden: Abisko, Stordalen Mire...
CCTCTGGCGCGGTCACTATACTGAAGGCCGACGACATGGCGCGCGGCGTCGAGCCCAAGGAATGGCTCACGGGGGGCGACACGCAGGAGATCGCCCTCATGCTGGAGCGTAAGGAGAAGGCGATCAATTCGGCCTTCTTCGTGGACATCTTCAAGGCCCTCGGCCAGTTGGAGGACAAAATTACCCAATCTACCTACGGTGCAATTGCCCTACTCCAAGGGGAGAAATTGGACCAATTCACCGGCACCTTTGACCAGTACCGGACCGAACTGATTAACCCGCTCGTGCGGCGTGCGATCGGTATCGCGTACCGGAACGGCCTGTTGAAAGACCCGCCGCAGTCGCTCATGGTGAAGGGCAACGACCCGAAGGCCGAGCCCGAGCTGGCATCGCCCAAGATCACGATCAAGAGCCGGGTGACGCTGGCCCTGTCGCAGGCGAAGATCGTCGGCACCGAAAAGACGCTTCAGATGCTCGCGCCCTTGATGGAGCAGCGCCCGGAGATCGGAGACAATTTCAACTGGAACCAGCTCTCGCGGAACGTGGGGCGCGGAAACGGCATGGCCGAGAATGACTTCCTGCCGCTTAAGACCGTGCTCGAAAAGCAGGAGCAGCGCGTCAAGATGCAGAAGCAGGAGATGGCGCTAAAGGCGGCAGAGATCGCCGCCAAGAGCGCGGGCGCGATGGGCAAGGCGCCGCCACAGTTTCAACAGAAGGCCGGCGACATGCTAGACAGCGCCGCACAACCAGCAGCTTAACCCACATACACCATGGCAAACGTAGCACCACGCACACCCCTTCAAGCGACTTCCGGCGTCACGCCCCTGGCCTCCGCGTCACCCGTGCAGGTGTTCGCAGCACAGAGCATCGCCGCCCTCGGCGTCAACCCGACCGTGAGCAACACGGGTGCCGAGCCCCGGCCCCTGCGCATCTACGTGACGGACATCATCCTGACGAACAGCGCGGCCACGGCTGCGGTCGTATCTATCCTTGACGGCGCCACGGTGATCTGGGCATGCAACGTCTCGGCCACGAGCGGATGGATCGACTGGAACGCCTCCACCGGTATACGCGGAACCCCGAACACGGCGCTCAGCATCCAGTCGTCCTCGGCGTCCGCCAACATAAACTGGGTGGTGACGGGGTACGCCGCGCAGTAAACTCCGATGGCTGAATCCAACCAGCCCGCGGAGACGACGGCGCAGCGTTTGGCGAAGGCCTACCTGCAGGTGTTTGGTGCAGGGGACCGCGAGCGCAGCGCAGACCAGCGCCTCGTCTGGCGCGACATTGAATCCTTCTGCCACGCCTACCGCTTGAACCCCGAGGTACTGACGGACGGCGAGTATAGTGCAAACAATATGCTTGTCAACGAGGGCAGGCGTTCCTACTGGTTGCGCGCGAGGGGGCAAATCCTCGTGGCGACCGAGCCACCCGCCCCGCCTTTGACAGTCTCACGAAAGCGAAAGTCAGCGAAACCATAATCCAACATGGCTGAGAAGAACACCGAACTGGACATCAACGATAAGCACCAGCTTATCCTGCTTCACGGCGTCAACAAGGGGCGGCAGACCATCCTTGCGCGGCTGGACCCGCCCGGCGGCTACACGACGATCTACTGGGTGAACCGCGACCTGCGCGACACCTACCACAAGAGCGTGACGGCGTTCCTGCCGACGCAGAACATCCACGTCTCGACCTTCCTGATCGAGGGGCAGAAACCCGACGTGATCCCGGCGAAGGCCCCGCCCCGTCCCAAGCAGCACAAGATGCAGGGCGACCTGACTCCCGACGAGCTTGACTGGGTGTACAAGTGGGCTCCGGTCGAGTTTGAGAACCGCATGGGGGTTAAGCTCCGCGAATTGAAGGCGGGCGAGGACGCCCCGAAGGATACGCGCGACCTCTGGGTGCGCGACAACGTGGTGCGCATCCACAACCAGCCCATCAAGGCGACCCACGGCGGCGAGTACCTGTCGGTCAAGTTCACGGCTGAGAACCAGATCATCGCCCGGCGAGCCTCGCACCTCACCTTCACCGAGAAGGAAATCTACCGGAGCGAGATCGACCCGGCGACCGGCGACACGGTCCAGGTCATGGCCGAGCCGTACAAGGACATTTACTCACCCGAGGCGCTGGAGCAGATGGAGAAGAACGACAAGATCAAGGTCTTGTGGAAGCGCCCCGGCACGGCTTCAGCGGGATCGGTATTCTAAATGTGGAAGCTGCTCAAGGTCACTGAGGTTAGGGACGGCAAGGCGACAGTGACCGAGCACGCGAAACCCGAACCCAAATCCAACAATGCCAGACGCACCATCAGCGCCAGCGAGTCTCGACCCAAATGCCCCGCCCCCAGCAAGCCCGACCCCAGATTCAGGAAATACGGGCCCGGGGGCAGGGCCTCCCCCTTCACCGACTAGCGAGTATTGGGGCAAGGGCATCCTGAAGGAGGACGGCAGCTTTGACCACACGCGCTGGGACAAGGCTCCCGACGACATCAAGGATGTCGCCAAGGACTTCAGCAAGTTCAAGAACTGGGATGAGGCCGCCAAGGCGTGGAAGGGCAAAAACGAGCTTCTAGGGCGCAAGGGCATCGCGGAGCCACTTCCGCCCAATGCGACCCCCGAACAGCGCGCAGAGCACCTAGCTTTGGTCAGGAAGGCCCTTGGGGCGCCCGACAAGCCCGAGGGCTATACCTTTGAGTGGCCGAAGGAGATCCCCGAGGCCATGCGGGATGTTAAGTCCGTAACCGAGTTTGCCAAGATCGCCCACGAGGAGGGCATCTCGCCGGCCGCCTTCCAGAAGGCCGTGAGCCTAGAGATCGCCCGCCAGAGCGAGGCCGCCAAGGCCAACGAGGCCAGCATCAAGGCCATGTGGGACGGTCAGGACAAGCTGATCCGCGAGTTTGCGGCCAAGGAGGGGATGGACTTTGGGGCGGCCAAGACCCTCGCCGAGAAGGCGGGCATGAAGTGGGGCGTGGACAAGGATTCGCCCCTCATGCAGAACGCGACGGTTTTTGCGCTCCTAACGCGCCTCGGAAAGGCCGGGGGCGAGGCCGGGCTCATCAAGGGCGACACGACCGACGACAACCTGGCCGCCCACACGCCCGAGACGGCCCAGAAGGCCCTTGATAAGATCCGCGACGACAAGACGAACGCCGACTGGTTCGCCTACTGGAACCGCGACCCCGAGAACCCGTCCAAGGAGAAGGCGCACCCGAGGCATGACGAGGTGGTCGCCAAGGCTAAGAAGCTCTCGGCGCTTGCCAATGCCAACAGGCCAATGAGGACCGGACGATGACAAAGCCAAAGAAAGAGACAGTGATCGGCAGCCTCACTAGGCATGTAGGGTTTATCAAGGGAGACGTTACCGACCTGCAAAAGCGCGTGCAATACTTGGAGCAGATAATCCTGAACCTGCCTAAGCCCGAGCCAAAGAAACGCAGCTTTTGGAATCGCTGGACTTGGCTATGAGCGACGAGCACCTTTGGCGCGAAATGAAGGAGCAGGAGATGGCGGACGATGCCCGCTACCGGCAGAACCTTGCGCCTCAGCAGATCGGCAAACTGAAGGAGAAGCCGATCGACTACAACGCCGCCATGAAGCGGTTCGAGCAGGACTTTAAGCCCGTGTTCGAGCGGCGCGAGCGGGCGCGCACCTCGAAGGCCTACCGCCTGTTTTTGAAGGCCACCGGCCAGTGGACCGACATGGACGCCGCCGAGGCGATCAACCCCACGAAGGGGCTTGTCCCTGACGGCCTGACACCCGAGCAGCTCGCCAAGGAGATCCAGCAGAACCCGGAGGCCTACAAGCATCTGGCTAAGGCGGCACCGCGCGTCACGCCCGTCACCGCCGAGCACCGCACCATAACCCCCAAGTGGGATAAGGACGAAGGCAAATGAACCACCCCCAAGCCCTAGGACAGTACATCTTCTGCATCAAGGACGCACCCAAGGAGTGCATGGAGGGCGGCATCCTGATCCCCGAGTCTTTGGAGCGCACACCCCGTTTCGGTCCATCAGTCCTTGCGACGGTGGTAAGCGTGGGGGCGCGTTGCACCGTGCTCAAGGCGGGGGACCGGATTTGCCTTAAAGACATCGCAGGAGACGACCTGATCTACAATGATAACACCTACACAAGACTCAGAGAACGCGACATCATCGGAACCGTCAGTTGAGACCAAGACCAAGATCGGCGTGTTGGTCGCAACACCGATGCGGTCGTTCTCGGGCTTCCACCCGCAGCACGAGGCGTTCCTAGCCGAGCTTGCCCGCCTATCCGAGGACCCCGACTGCCCGTATGAGTTCTGGCAGGCCGTGGTCGAGGGGGGCCGCACATGGGGGCGCTGCCGCATGGTGTCGAACATGAGGAAGCTGCGCCTGCAGTACCCCAACCTGAAGTGGCTGTACTGGCACGACGACGACGTTGAGCAGACGGCAGAGGGCCTCTTGAAGCTCCTCTCCTACAAGCTGCCCGTCGTGGGCGCCATGTACGCCACCAAGGAGAAGGACTGCCACTGGTGCGCCAACTTCCTGCACGAGGTGAAGCTCCAGCCAAACGGCCTACTGCAGGTCTACGAGCTGGCGGTCGGGGCGCTGCTCACCCACTACGAGGTGTACGAGAAGATTGAGGAGCGGTTCGCCGCGATCCTCTACACGGACAGGAACACGGGCGAGCGGCACCAGGGCTTCTTTCAGGAGGTCGTCATCGAGCGCGTCCCGTATTCGGAGGACTACTTCTTCTGCTACCTGATGCGCAACACAGGCATTGGCATCTTCGCCGACACGAACATGAAGCTGCGCCACCGCGGGGCGGACGGCACGCTCTGGCCCGAGGAGTGGCCGCCTATACCGATCGACGAGGTGCACGAGGTTGCAACCGACTAGCATGAAGCTGACGGCAATAACCTGCACGACGCCTGCGCGAGCCGAGGCCCTTGAACTCTGCAAGGGATACGTCGCCCGCCAGACGCGCCAGCCGGACCAGTGGCTCATCCTTGACGGACCGGAGCTCATGCAAAACAAGCTGGCCGACGCGATCAGCGGCGGGAAGGTCGAGGGCGACTACATCGTGTTCGCCGAGGATGACGATTGGTTTAGCCCTCATTGGTTCAAGTGGTGCGAGGATCGTCTGGCGCGAGGATTCGACATGGTTGGGCAGGGTAACGCGCTGTACTATAACGTCGCTCACAGGTGGTGGTCCCACTGCGGCAACGTGCGCCATGCGTCCCTTTGCCAGACGGCGATCAGGAAGCGCCTCTTGGAGCACACGTATCGCATCATTGAGGACTTTGGATGCCCGTGGATCGACGTGCAGCTCTGGAACATCGAGTGCAACAAGTACCTGCATCTGCCGACGGAGAAGGAAATGCTGCTGATTGGCATCAAGGGCCTGTGCAGCGGCTACAGCCGCGAGCACCGGCAGGTGGCGGGCGACCTGAACAAATTGGACTACGACCAGTCCAAGCTGCGCGAGTTGATCGGGGACGATGCCGCGCACTATGCCAAGTTCTTCCACGGCGAGGAGGAGCTGCTACGGCTGGCCGGTGCTTTATGAACCTATGCGTTATAGGGCAGGGGGTGCTTGCCGCGACGACCAAGGAGGCGTGCGCGAAGGTGGGGCATACGCTGCAACCGATAGCTCACAAGGGGCTAGAGGTGCTCTGGGTGTGCTACGATACGCCGGTCACGGACAAGGGTGACGCCGACTACGAGTGGGTCATCAACCGGATGCAGGAGGAGTTCCAGAACCTTGAGGTTGACCCGGTGATCCTGATCTCCTCCCAGCTTCCGGTCCTGACGACGTTTCGGATGCGCGAGCGGTTCCCGCTTCGCTTCTTTGCGTGCAGCCCCGAGAACATCCGGGTCGCCTCTGCACTTCCCGACTTCATGCACCAGTCGCGCATCGTGGTCGGCAGGCCAAATTCCAGTCGGGATTCGATCCTAACCGCTTTGCTTTCCCCGTTCTCGAACGACCTCATGTTCACGAACTGCGAAACCGCCGAGATGGTAAAGCACGCGCTCAACTGCTGGCTTGGCATGAACATCGCCTTCATCAACGAGATAGCTCGGGTATGCGACTACGTTAAGGCCGACGCCGAGACGGTCGCCGATGCGCTCTTAAAGGAGCGGCGCGTGGGGCCATCTGCCCCCCTGCGTCCGGGCAAACCCTTTGGCGGCGGGCACCTCATGCGCGACATCAAGCACCTGGAGTCCATCAGCCGTGGCCGGGGCATGGCGCTTCCGATCATAACCCACATCCGCGAATCCAATGAAAGTTGATGTCCACGTTCTGCGCTACGCCGACGACTGGCTGGTCCCGTACGTCATCCGGCACTACCTGACGTTTGCGGAAAAGGTCGTCATCCACGACGCGGGCGGCGGCGCTCCCATTCCGCTCCAACCGGGAGTCGAGGTCATCCCATGGGACTGCCCCGAGGTGAACGACCTGCGCTACGCCGAACTGCGCAACAACTGCTGGAAGGGCACGAAGGCTGATTGGGTCGTCGTGTGCGATCTGGACGAGCTGCTCTGGTTCCCTGACGGCGCAGAGGCCACTCTGGGCGCCTACGAGAAGATGGGTGCCGCCGTGCCAAAGCCCCACGGGATCGAGATGTTCAGCGAGACGTACCCGGCCGGCGACGGCCAAATCTTCGACCAGATCAAGATGGGTGCGCCGGACAACAAGTGGTACTCAAAGGCCATCCTGTTCAACCCGCGCCTCGTGTCCGATATGCGCTATGGACTTGGAAGCCATGAGTGCGACCCGTATCTCCACGATGGAAGGTCATTCCATGTGGGTCCTCGCTGGCCCCACGCGAAGCCCCCCTGCTACCTGCTCCACTGCCACCACATCGGGCCAGCCGAGGAAATCGGAGCCAAGTACGACGCGACGATAACGCGCATGTGCAAGGAGAACAAGGCGAACCACTGGGGCAACTTGGCTCCGGGTCACATTCATGTTAAGGAAAAGCGCGCCAACATCGTTCCCAACCTCCGTCAAATCATACCGTAATGGGCTCCGTGCGCTTTGGCATCCCGAGGGAGTTGACGCTCGCCCTAAAGGCGAAGTGGCGGATAGAGGATTTCGTGGAGACAGGAACCCTTGTCGGCCACACAGCTGCGTGGGCAGCGGATCACTTCGCTCGGGTCGTAACTGTGGATAATGAAATGGATTCGTATCACAAGATAGCCGGACCCCTCGTAAAGGATCATCCCAACATTCAGGCATATTGCGATCACTCCCCTTGGTTCCTTGCTGGACTGAGACTCAACTATCAACCAGTGCTCTTTTGGCTGGACGCCCATACCAACGAGGAATGTCCCGTGCTTGCGGAAATATCCGTAATCAACAAGTCGGGCCAACCCCACGTGATCCTCGTTGACGACGCCCGCCTCTTCGATGCACTGACGGCGTGGCCCCGCAAGGCCGATGTCATCGCAGCCTTGGAGAACGGCGGCAAACGCACGGTCTGGGAAGTCGAGGACGTTCTTGTAGCCGAGCCATGCCTCTAGTCCAGGCGATCATCGGCGGCGGTCTTGGCAACAAGCTCTTTGGCTACTGCTTCGCTAGGGCCTACGCCGAGAAGCATGGATGCGACCTGCACGTGCAAGGGGGCCTCTACCCGCAGAAGTGGAACATCGTTTTCCAAGGCACCGACCACCCTGCCGTATCCAGAGAACTGCCTATTCGACAGTCGTTCGACTTCGAGAAGTGGGAGGGGCAGACGGACATACGCATCGAGGGCTTTTGCCAGCACCAGAAGAACCTGATTTACACGCGCCGGCAGATCCGCGAATGGCTGCGCTTCACCCCCGAGGTCGAGGAAATGGTCGCGGGCATCGAGTCCGTCCAGATCCTTTGCAATCAGCGCCTTGGCGACTACTGCCTGCCGTGCAACCCGTTTGCGTGGGTGAGCCGCGAGAGCTACATCGAGTGCGCCAACCGCTTCGGGCTTGGCGCATCGAACATCACATGGCAGGACGGCGACACGCACTACCCTTGGCCGGGGATAGACGCCTCCCTTTTCAAGCGCCACGAGCACCACGCCGAGTTCGATGAGCGCATGGACTTCCTGCCTGACTTTGTGGTTATGATGCGCGCCAAGAACCTGATCCGCGCCAACTCGACCTTTGGCTGGTGGGCTCACGAACTGGGCAGCAACGAGCGGGTGTTCTGCCCCGACGTGACAAAAGTTGATGCCAACCAGGGGGTCGTCGGCCTGAAGCGCGTCCCGCAGTTTGTGCCCTTTGTTGAGGGCAACCATATGCCCGTCGTGCCCGGCATCCCGTACCTGTCCGAGCTTCACCTTGCTCCATGACGATCGACGTAATCGTAGCCCGCTACAAGGAGGACCTGATGTGGACAAAGACGGTCCAGCCCGGCAAGCGCATCTTGGTCTACAACAAGTGCGGGATAATGTGTAACTCGCTGCCCAACGTGGGGCGCGAGGCCCACACGTACCTGCATCACATCCTGCACGAATACCGGACACTGCCCGACTGGACGTTCTTCACGCAGGGCGACCCGAACGCGCACTTGCCGAGGACGCGCATCCAGACGGTGCTTAACGGGTTTCCCGACAACCGGCTTAGGAGCGTCCTCATGCTGGAGGGTGGCCCCATCTTTTTCGTGGATGAGCCGGTTCGCCCGCTGGAGGCCGACCCGCAGAACGGGGACGCGCAAAACGACGTGCGCGGCCTGTGGGACGAGCTGTTTAAGAGCCCGTTCCCCGAGGACATCCTGTTTGCTCCTGCCGCAATCTTCGCCATTCACAAGAGCAACTTATACACGCGGAGCATGGCCTTCTACCATCACGCCATGAACGCGGCGGCAAGGCGCCCCCGCGGCCCTTGGGAGTTCGAGCGCATCTGGGCCTACCTGTGGCGCGCCAAGGACACCCCACGCCTTTAACATGGACATCCTTTCCCGCTACAAGGTCCTGATCGAGAACACGGACTGCCCTGTCGTCATGGAAATCGGTGCCGCCGAGGGCGAGGACACGACGCGCTATCTTGACTGCCTGATCGCGCTCGGTCGCCCGTTCCGCTACATCGCCTTTGAGCCTGACGAGCGCAACGTCTGGCACCTGACTCGCCTCTTGGAGAAAAAGCCCTTTGAGCTGGTCCCGCACGCGCTGGGGGATAAGAGCGGCCTAGTGCCGTGGCGCTCATCGAACCACCCGTACAGCGGCAGCGTGAAGGAGCCCAAGGCCCACCACGAACTCTGGCCGCACATCAGCTTTTCTGAGCCCACCATGATCTACATGGAGGAATTGGACAACGTGGCGGCACGGATGCAGATAGCCAAGGTGGATTGGATCTGGTGCGACGTTCAGGGGGCCGAGGACTTGGTGATCGCGGGCGGGCTTAAGACGTTCGCCAGGACGCGCTTCTTCTACACCGAGTACATCGAGGTGGAGGCCTACGTCGGCCAGATTGGCCGCGACGAGATCCACCGCCGCCTGCCGGGCCGCTGGCGCATCGCCGAGGACTACCGTTCATGGGACAAGGGCGGGGATTGTTTGTTTGAACGCTTGACATAGGCCACTCGTTGGCAATAGCAGTAGCGGCAGAGGAATGTGATGGACACTCGCGCCTAGCGCGACCCGGTGACTCCTCGGACTAACAAGCCGAGAACCAGACCGGACTTCCCGATACTCTGGCGGTAGGCCGATCAGGCAGTTAACCGCAGTATTTTCCTCTTACAATGGCAACAGGTGTACTCACAGTACAACCGCACTACGAGCCCGACTTCGACCGCGTGTGGCATGAAATCATGGCCCAGCAGATCGACCACCGGCTCGCGGGGTACTACATCAGCGACACAGTCGTTGGTAACTCGAAGCGGTACAGCCAGATGGGGTCACAGTCCTACGCGATGAGCCAAAAGACGGCTCGCGCCGCATGGACGGAACCCTCTGACGTACCGACCGCAATCCGCTGGGTTCTCCCCACCGGATACCAGAAAGCAACTTGGATCGACGAGGATGACGCCGCCCTTCTGGGCTCGCTCCCCGATCCGCAGAATCAGGTGGCGATGAACCACGCGATTGCCGTCAATCGCCTGAAGGACCAGCTCATCATCAACAACCTGATTGGCATCAACTACACGGGCGCCTCGGCGCAGACCGCGACGGCGCTTCCGGCGCTCCAGCAGGTCGGCGTGCAGTTCCCGGCCACGACCAACACGGGCATGACGCTCGCCAAGATCCTTGAGTCGCTGTTCGTGCTCGACTCGAACGATGTCCCCGAGATGGACCGCGTCATGGTCTACGCCGCAAAGCAGCTCTACGATCTGCTCTTGAACGTGGATCAGGTTGACTCCGTCCTCTACAACGATGTCCGCGCGCTGATGAAGGGTCGCTTCGACGAGTTCGCCGGTTTCCGGTGGATTCGCACCCAGCTCCTCCCGACCGTCGGCACGCCGTCCATCCGCTCGTGCATCGCCTACCAGAAGAAATTCGCGCTCTTGGGCGAACTGAAGGGCATGAGCACGAAGATCGACATCCTGCCCCAGCAGTCCCACGCGATTCAGGTGCGCACGACCTACACGGCCAATGCCACCCGCATGGAAGAGGCTGGAGTGGTCGTGATCGCCTGCGACGAGACCCAGTAACGTTTTAACCAAAAGGACAAACTACCATGGCAATACGTTACACACAGAACGTCGCAATCATGCAGGCGCCGTTCAGCCTCTCATCGGGGCCGGGCGACTTCATCGGCGGCGGCCCCATCGCGGGCCCCCAGTTCGGGGCCTTCCCCGTTCAGTACAATGACTCGGGCCTTGAGCTTGGACAGGTGGAGGAAGTCACCGCCATCTACCAGCTCTACGGCAACGAGTCGGTCAACGACATCATCAACATCTACCTGGCGCAGCCCGGTTCGATGCTGGACCCGGCGTACAGCTCTGTCTGCACGACGGCCGGCAGCGCGACCCTGACGATCACGGTGGGCGACGACGACGTGACGGGCTTCGGCCTTGTCTCGTCCGGCGTGGCCTTTACCGCGACGCCGCTTCCGACGACCGTGACTCCGCTGGGCGCCAACGCCTCGCGGTACTCGACCTCGATCTCGGTCGCCTCCGGTGCCACGAATCCGGTCGCCTTCACGGGCGGCACGGCGTTCACGGACCCGTACGTCATCGGCACGCTCGCCATCGAGCCGGTCGGTGGCTCCCCGGGCACGGGCGTCTCGGGCTCGTGGATTCAGGCGACGATCGGTTCGATCGTCACGCAGGCACCCGGCAAGGTGCTGATCTTTAGATTACGAATCATAAAGCCGTAATCTAAAGTTAGTTATGATGGCCCCGTCTTGGATGTGTTGGATCATCTGGGGCGGGGCCTAACTTTTTCAACATGCAGCAATTATCACAGGTAGAAATCTGCAATCTGAGCCTGATGCAAATCGGCCAGAACAAGATCCAGTCGATCACGAACCAGAACGACCCGAACGCCGTTGCGTGCAACGTGGCGTGGAGTCAGGCGTTCGGAAGCGTGGCGCGCGAGACGCCTTGGAACTGCCTGAAGGCGATTGCGTCACTGGGGCAGGCCATCATCCCGAATCCGGCCTCTGCCACCTACGGGACCAACATCCCGAGCACGGCGACTACATGGACGCCGGGGACGAACTACGCCGTCAATGCGTACGTGATCTATGCGGGCTACCTGTACCAGTGCCTGATCGCCAACACGGCGAGCGCCTCGTTCACGGTGGACTTGACGAAGGGCTACTGGTTCCAGACGAACACCTACTCGCCGAGCTTCTTCGGGGTGCCCGCGGGCAACACCGTGAGCGGGGCCCCATGGAGCTACGCCTACACGCTGCCGGCCGATTTCATCGCGTTGGTGAGCCTTAACGGCGGCGGGTGCTGGAGCGGATGGGGATGGTGGGCGGGATGGGGCGGCACGAGCGGTTGGCAGGGCGGGAACTCCTCGCAGGGCCAGCCCCATGAAATCTACGGACGCTACCTCTACACGAACGCCGCCTTGGCGAACATCGTGTACGTGCAGTACCAGACCGACACCACGATCTACGACTCGCTCTTTACCGACTGCCTCGTCCTGAAGCTGTCGGCCATGATCGCCACGCATTTGCGGAAGGACGACATGGGGATCTCGCAGACCTTGGCCATGGCCTACCGCCAGCGGATACAGGACGCCCGGGTGAAGAACGCGGGCGACGACAGGCTGAAGCGGTTTAACCCGATCTCCTCGTCCCGCTTCGTTCAGGCTCGCAGGCGTTCCACAAATGGGTAGCCTTAGCCCCATCGTTCAGTTCACGGGAGGCGAGTGGGCGCCCTCCATGGACACCCGCTACGACCTTGAGGGCTACCGCAACGCCTGCCGGAAGCTGCAGAACGTCATCCCGACGAAGCAGGGCGGCGCCCAGCGCAGGCCCGGCACTCAGTGGATAGCGCAGGGCAAGATCAACTCGGCGGGAACGGCGTCCATTTCCAGTTTCCGCAAGTTTCAGGTGGCCCCGGGCGTCACCTTCCAGCTTGAGTTCTGCGACCAGGGGATTCGCTTCTGCGCGAACGGCGTGCAGATCACGGTCAATCCGACTTCGATGCCGAATTGGACCAACGGCAACAGCTACGCGGCGGGGGCGTTCGTGAATGTGGGCGGCATCCCATACTACCTGTACAATGGCCCGCTCAACAATTCCATCGTGTCGCCCGGGTCTGACCCGACGCATTGGGTGCTTCAGGCGGTCTACGAGGTCCCGGCTCCCTACAGCGGGACCAACTTCACGGCACCCAACTACTGGACCGCCGACGTGGCGAACGTGCAGCTTCAGGTGCTTAACGACGTGGCCTACATCGTCCACCCTAACTTTCCGGTCTACAAGCTGACCCGCTACACGAACGTCTACACGGGGGTCCCAAACACGGGCTGGGTGATGCAGCAGGTGCAATTCCTCCTGCCGCCGATGCTGGACGAGAACGCGACGGACGAGACGCTGACGGCAAGCGCGGTATCGGGCAGCGTAACCTTGACCGCCGCGGCGAACAGCGCGTGGGCAGGCACAACGGTCTACGTCCCCGGCAACACGGTTTCCTCGGGCGGCGTGGTCTACAACTGCCTGCAGACGCATACGAGTGGCACCTTCGCCAACGATGTGGCGAGCGGGTACTGGGCGACCGTGACCAACTTTGTGGCGGGGCACGTCGGGAGCTATTGGCAACTCGCTTACAACAGGCCCACGTCTTTCATCGAGTTTGACGCTACGGGCTCAAGTGCGAGCTACACGTTTTCGGGGGGCTCGTGGTATTCGAGCGGGGCCACGTTCAACGGGACCGCCGGCCAGTTCTTCCTTGTCGGCACATGGGAGGTGCAGACCTACGGCGTCTGGCAGAGCGACATCACGATTCAGGTCTCCTACGACAACGCCGTGACGTGGCAGACGATCACGATCCTGTCGAGTCGCGGGGATGCCAATTATTCCATTTCGGGGCAGGAGCTAAACGGAGGCGTCTACCGCTTCACGCTTGGAAACAACGTGGCATGGGCCTCCTCCACTCCTCCCCGCATTGTTTTGACCGCCGAGAACCAGTTCATCTACGGGCTGGTGAAGATTACCGCAGTTGCGAACGCCTACTCGGCCACGGCGACAGTCATAGGCGCGCAGCTCTACAACACGGCCAGCACGATTTTCTGGAGCGAGGGGGCATGGTCCGCCGTCCGCGGCTACCCGCAGGCCGTCACCGTCTTTCAGGAGCGCGTCTGGTACGGGTACTCGGCCTATCAACCGCAAAACGTCTGGGCATCGCAAACCAATGACATCGAAAACTTCGCGCTCTACGATCAGAGCCAGTCTACCTACGGTCTTGCCTTCACTCTCAATGCTCCGGGGCGCGGTCCAATCCAGTGGCTTGCCGCTCAGACGGATCTCTTTGTCGGGATGGCGTCTGCAGAGTGGATCATCTCATCCGGGTCGGCGACATCGGCGATAACGCCCACGGCGATCCAGGCGCTTGAGCACACGGTGAACGGGAGCGCCCCCAACCTGCCCGCCCTCATCATCGGTCAGGCGTGCATGTACGTGCAGCGGAGGGCGCGGACCTTCCAGCAGATGATGTTCAGCGTGTTCACGAACAAGTACATGAGTCAGGACATGCAGACGACCTCCCAGCATTTGACCAATGCCGGGATCGTGCAGTTCGACTACCAGCAGGAGTGGCAGAACCAGCCGATCATCTGGGCGGTCTGCGGCGACGGGACGCTTATCTCCATGACCTACGCCATGGAGCAGAAGGTGTTCGCGTGGGCGGGGCACAGCACGGGTACGGACGCGGGTGACAAGGTGATTTCGGTTCAGGTGATCTACGGCGTCAACGGTGCCGACGACGAGGTATGGGTCACGGTGCTCCGCGACATCGGGACCAACAACGGCAAGGGGTGCCAGCTTGAGCGGCTTTGGCCGGTGGACTGGCAGGCCTACAACTCGGGCGCGCCTCAGCTTAACCAGATGTGCTACGCGGACTGCGCGACCTTCTTCACGTACGGAGCGCCGCCCTTTGCGAACACGAACTCCATCTATGGGCTCCCGCTTTGCCTTGTCGGTAGGACGCTTGTCGCCTCCATCGTTCCCGCGTCGGGCAGCGGGGCATGGGCGATACGAAGCCTGACCTGCACCCTTCAGTCGAGCGGGCCGTTCCTCGGGTGGGCCTATGTGACGATCCCGAACTACCAGCCGGCGCAGGGGGATGTGGTCTGCGTCGGCCTGCCCATCAACTGGCAGATCGAGCCCATGCGGCTGGACCTTGACCCAAGAATGGGGCCCACGAGCGGGCTCACGAAGTCGATCGAGTCGCTTTACCTGCGGACGCTCAACTCCATCGGCGGGCAATGGTCCTGCTACGGGGCGCCGCCTGTGGCGGGGCAGTTGACGCAGGTGAAGGACATCGAGGCGTACCCGATCACGGCGAACACCAACACCCCTCCCGCCCTTCAGCCCAACGTGCCGCTGGATGTGGACATCGAGGTGGGCGGGCTGTTTGGCTATTCGCTCGACCCCGCCTTTGCCATTCAGGGCTATGATCCTTTGCCCTTCTATTTGCTTGGGATAACCGTTAAGAGCAACGTCGCCGGAAGGGTATGAAGATCACAACCTTTGAGACGGAAAAGCATTACGAGACCCTGAGTGGGTGGTGGGAACGCCATGCGGTGCCCGCCGTGCCGCTGGCAATCCTGCCAACCTTTGGCGCATTTGTGGGGGTGGGCGACACCAACATCGCCGTTGGATTCGTGTACTTCTCCAAGGACAACAAGCTGGGGGTTGTGGACTGGATCACGACGAACCCCGACATGGCCACGGGGCCCACGACACGCGAAGCCGTCGCCCGCCTGCTGGGGTACTTCGAGCATCTGGCCAAAAGCGAGGGATGCCACAATCTCATGTCATTCGTCGCAAAGGACACGGGCCTTTACCGCTTCATGGTGCGCGCGGGCTGGCAGGACCCCAAGAGCACCGCACACGTTTACCTCTGTAAGTCATGGTAGCAGCACTCGTCATTTCCGCAGTGGCAACGGCGGCATCTGCCGCAGAGCAGGCTCACGCCTCCTCCATGCAGGCCAAGGCGGCCACGCAGGCCGCCGACTACAACGCAAAGGTGGATCAGGCCAACGCCCAGCAGATTGCGCTGAACGCCAACGCGAACATTGAGAAGCAGCGGCAGGACGACCAAGCCTACCAGTCGAACCAGCGGGCGGCGCTCGCGGCTTCGGGCGTCCTGTCCGACACGGGCAGCGCGATGCAGATCGAGGCTACGACTGCGGGGCGGCAGGAGCAGGACATCCAGACCTATTGGACGAGCGTGCAACAGAAGGAATCGGCGCTCTACTCGTCAGCCGAGGAGGGGGTCTACGAGGGCCAGATGCAGGCCGACATCTACCACCTGCAGGGGGCTGCCGACATCTTTAACGGGATAGCCGGCGTGGCGAGCACAGGAGCCAAGGCGTACAACGTATCCCAAGGGGGCTAACATGGCGAACATTCCCACAATCCCTGGAAGCGCCCGCGTCCAAGACCAGCAGATTGGCGCGAAGCGCGATGTGACGCCCCAGCTTCGGGCGCTCGGCCAGTTGCGGCAAACCGTTGGCGCGGCCAACAACGCCGTGCAGGAGGGCATGTCGGCCATCGTGGACTACGAGGAGAAGAAGCGGAAGGCCGAGGAGGCCTACGTGTTCAACTCTTCGTCGCTGTCATTCCAGAAGATGCACTCGGACTTCCTTCACAACGTGAAGAAAACGCCTGACGAGCAGATTGTCCCAAACTGGACCGAGCAGACGCAGACATGGAAGCAGCAGCAGCTTGACCAGTACGGGAGCAAGCTGTCGCCTCGGGCGACCAAGATTTTCAACATGAACCTGGACAATGCCATCGGGCAGTCCACGGCCAAGTTTCAGGTCGTCGCCGACAAGCTGGGGAGCCAGCGGCGCGAGGGGGCGGCGGTCGCCAACTGGAATGAGTTCCTGAAATCGGGCGACCCGGAGATGGCGACGAAGGCGATGAGTTCCATAAAGCTGGCGCAGGCGGCTGGGGACATCACCCCCGAGAAGGTCGCGTACTACCAGTCACAGGTGCAGCCGGTCCTCCAGAAGAACCAGATTTTGAACGGGATAGACCATGACCCGTACGCCACGCTTAAGGACATCGACGCGGGCAAATTCAAGAGCGTGCCCGAGACCGAGCTTTCGACGCTGCGCAACACCGCCGAGAAGCAGGTGAACTACCTCCAGCGGACGACGGCGGGCGAGGCCGTGAACGACTACCAGACCAGCGGCCTGCCCAAGAGCGACAAGGAATTGGCAGACCTGAAGGCCAGCGGCAAGGTGACGGGCGAGTTTGTGAAGAACTACAAGGCCATGGTGGCGCGTACCGACTACCACACGGCGCAGGACGAGCAGGCGCTTATGCTCAATAGGCTCCGCGACATGGACCTAAGCGACTCGGACAACCCCGAAAAGGACGTGCGGCAGGTTACGGACGAGGCGGCCAGCCTGCCCCCGCAACTCCAGAAGGAGATCCACACGTTGGCGGATACGAAGCTCAAGGCTGCGAAAACAGGGCAGCGCAACGAGATGCACGCCGAGCAGCTTGACCTGATGCGGCAGGCCCACGAGGAGTCCATGGGGCGCATCCTGATTTCCCCGCGTACGGACACCGAGCCCGCCCGCAGCGCCGAGAGCGTGGAAAGCATTGAGCGCATGGACGACGACAAGTTCGCCGCCGAGTTTGGCGAGAACGCTGACCGGAAGGACGTGCTCAAGACGGCCAAGGATTTCGAGGCCTCTGAGAAGCTGCGCTATGCCAATGCCCAAAAGGCGTTTGTGAACTGGACCAAGACCAAGAAGGGCGCAGAGGCCACGCCCGAGCAGGCGGCCGCGGAGAGGGAGCGCCTCGGGTTTGGGCGGTACTCGACGACCGATGATGTCGCCGCCGCCTACAAGGCAGGCAAGGTGGACCGTGGAACGGCCAAGGAGATCCTTCTTAGGCAGTTCGGCGTACCCTGATGTTCAACGCCGACGAACTACTGGACGGCAAGCCAGGGGCCACGCCTGGAGCGGGCGCGCCGGCTGCCCCTCCCATGCCTGCCGACGCCCTTCTGGACGGCGGCGATAAAGGCCAGGGTGCCACCACTGACTCGATTAGGGCGGCAACCCCCTACGAGGAGGCTGCTGACCATTTCGACCGCCTGACCTACCATCTGTTTTCGAGTGGACCCAAGGCCCGTCCGCAGCCTGAGGGTATAAAGATGGGGTGGGGGGATGTGCCCAATGCCGTTGCAGGCAAGGTTACAGAAATGGCCCTCAATCCCGGCAACCTCCTGCTGGGTGCCTTCACGGGTGGCGCAGGTCCCCTAATCAAGGGTATCGTTGGCAAAGCGTATGGAGCGTATGCGGTTGCGCAGACCGCTAAACAAGTTCCCCAGCTTTACCGCGAAGTCGCAGACCCGAATGTCTCTGGGGCTCAAAAGACTGTGGATGTGACCAGTGCGACGGCACAGGCGGGACTGGGGTATCTTGGGCTGCGTACCAAAATGTTCCCCAAGGTGGCGGCGGCGGCTCACGCCATGGGCCAAGTCCAGACGCTCGTTCCTGAGGCCGCCAAGGCCGCTGAGGCGGTTACCCCTGCCGAGGCCCCCCGCGTGCTGTCGGAAGCCTCGCTAGAGGCCGAGAAACCGCAGGAAAAGGCCGTCCTGATGCAGGCTGCTGAGGCCATCCATGAGGTAGCCCCGACAGAGCCCGTTCCAGAGGCCCCAGCTCCCGAGGTGAAGCCCGTTCCCCCAGAGGACGTTAAGACGGAGACCGCCCCCGAACCCAAGAAGGACGAGGGGAAACTCATTGGCATCAAGAACGTAGCCCGGGAGGAGGCCGCAACGGAACTCGGCGACGAGGCCCCCAAGCACGGTGAGGAAACGACCGATGAGGCCGAGCAGGCTAAGGCGCAGGCCAAGCTGGAGGCGGACCCCCTCGCCGGCCGAAAGCTGATCGAGCGCCTTGCCCAGATCCTCGCCACGGGCAAGCCCACCAACGTCTCGACAGGCGATGTGTTCCTCGCCTCGCATGAAATGGTGACGGCCACCAACGAGCGCGCCGCCGCCGAGTCCGCGTATCAGGACGCCCTCGCAAGCGGCGACAAGGAGGGCGCGCAGGATGCCGAGCAGCGAATCGCCCGCGCAAGGGACTACTACACAAAGGTTTCCAATGTCGTGACGCAGTTCGGAACCGAGCAGGCGCAGGCTTTCCGCGCGCGGGCCGTAATGTTCCGCGACGACTATTCGATTGCCTCAATGGAGCGGCAACTGGCCGCAGCCACGAAGGACGGCAAACTGACGCCCGAGCATGAGTCCTTTGTACGGCGCATCCAGAAGTCTTTCGTCAAGACGCAGGAGCAGCTTGCCGCCCATGAGGCCAAGCGCCTCGCCGCCGCCAAGCGCCGCGCCGAGATAGCTGCCGAGGAGATTGGAGCCAAGCTTCAGCGCGGCGACCTTTCCCCCAACCCCAAGCCGGAGCCCGTCCAGCAGGATGCCGAGCTTGAACGCTTGCAGGCGGCGCACGCCCGCGTAAAGCAAGAGTTCCAAGAGGCCGTGATACGCGAGCGCCTGGAGAACCGCACGCCCTTCGAGAAGTTGCAGGATTTGGCGGTCAAGTGGCGGCGCGGTTTCGTGCTGTCGGGACCGGTCACGCTGGCCAAGCTGACGGCGGCAAGCGCCTTCCGCATGGTGTCCACCCCGTTGGAGGATGCCGTTGGGGCTCTGTACGGCAAACTGCCTGTCGTCCGCGAGATAGCCAAGGGCTCCCCGGTCGAGAGCGGATTCAATACCCGGGCACTCGCCAAGGCTTACAGCGAGGCATGGAGCAAGGGCCTGCGCGATGCCGCGCAAACGCTAAAGACCGGCCAGAGCGACTTGGATGTCCTGTTCGGAAAGGGCAAGGATGACGCCGTTGGCGAGGGTAGCGTCGTTGACAGGTCCATCATCGACTACGTCGGCAACATTCACGGCGCGCTCAAGGCCCCGCTCAAGCGGTTCAGCTATACGCTGGCGATGGAGAAGCAGTTTGACCACGCCATCAGGACGGAGGCTGACGCTGGAAATCCTGCCGTGCAGACCGCCATGTCTAATCGCGCCTACCGCAAGGCGCAGGCAAACCTGTTCCTTCAGGATAACGTCTTTAACGATGCCATCAGCGCGGCGTTGGGGACCGTAGAGCATAGCAAGACCGCGCCGGGAATCGGCAAGGCTGTCGGTACTGCCGCCCGCATTGCCATGCCGATCCGCAAGGTGCCGACCAACATGGTGGGCGAGGGAATCGAATACTCGACCGGGCTTGCGACAGGATCGTGGAAGATCGCCAAGGCCGCGCGTGCCGGGTTCGAGACGCTTACCGCCGACCAGAAAGATGTCATCATGCGCAACTTGAAGAAGGGCACGCTGGGCGCGGGCGGTCTCGCCATGCTGCTTGGGTACTTCACCGCCAAGGATTCCCCCATCAAGTTCGGCGGCTTCTATCAGGCGGGCGAGAAACGCAAGAAGGGCGACGTGGCGGCCGGCAGCATGTCCATCTACGGGGTTGAGCTGCCCTCATTCCTTCTCGACCACCCCATCTTTCAGACTTTCCAAGTAGGGGCGACCACCTACCGCGTTGCCAATTCCAAGATCAGGAAGGGCGATCGGGATGCGCAGGGCTGGCTGTCGGGGGCAGGCGCCGCCGCCATGGGCCTCGTTGACGAGACGCCGTTCGGGCGCACCGACGTTGAGCTTGGCAAGGTGATCGGCGGCGACCCCTCGGAGCGGCAGTACCAGTGGGGCGAGTTCGTCAAGGGGCTTGTCGTCCCGCAGGGCGTGCAAACCGCCGCCCAGATGACCGACAAGGACCGCAAGGGCGAGCCTGTGAAGCGCAAGGCCGACACCGTCATGGAGCACGTCGAGAGCGGAATCCCTGGCCTTCGCCAAACGCTGCCCAAAAGGAAGATCGACCACAGTGAACGCTGAACATTTCACCGACGACATACAGGAGATAATCGACGCCGCAGAAACGGGCGAAAAAGGGTGCCTATTGCCCGAGCGAGACGACCCGAGAAAGGGGGAAGACGATGACGCTGGGGAATAAGACCGCGCTAGTGGTTTGCTCTGGCCTGTTCGTCAGCATTGCCGAGCGGCTAGGCCGCGACTTCAAGAAGGTGTACCTCTACGTGCCCTACGCGGGCAACTTCCCCACGATGTCAAAGGGGATGCTGGGGCACGGGCTTGAAAATGTCGAGCGGGTTGACGGGATTTTCGGACCTCACTTCGATTCGGTGGACCTTTTCGTGTTCGTGGACTTGGGCCACGCCGCCCTTCAAATTCACCTTGAGAAGCTCGGCAAGCGCGTGTGGGGTCCTCGCAACGCCGAGGAGCAGGAAATCTACCGCGAGCTGTGCAAGGAGCAGATGGAGAAGCTGGGCCTACCCGTGCAGCCGTGGAAGATCGTGAAGGGTGTTACGGAGCTGGAGAAGCACCTGACGGCCCACAAGAACCAGCTTGTCAAGATCGACAAGTGGCGCGGCGTAACCGAGACGTTCTTCGCCCCGTCGTTCGACATCGTGGAACCCAAGGTCCACGCCATCGCGGAGACGCTCGGTCCGTTCAAAGAGGAGCTGGAGTTCATCGTCGAGAACGAGCTTCCTGATTGCGTCGAGGCGGGCATCGACACGTTCACGATAGACGGCCAATACCCTGCGCAAACCCTTGTTGGAATCGAGGTTAAGGACTGCGGATACCTAGGACAATTCGTGTCCTATGCCTCCATCCCTGAACCGCTGCGCAGGTGGAACGACGCCTTCGCCCCGCTCTTTGCCCAATACGGCGCGCGCGGCACGGTCTCCAACGAGGTCCGCATCGGCAAGGACAAGGTGCCGTACATGATCGACGCCACGATCCGCGCACCGTCGCCGCCCTCCGAACTCATGCAGGAGCTTTGGACCAACTTTTCGGAGATCATTTGGGAGGGGGCAGGCGGCGTCTTGGTCGAGCCCATCCCCGCCGCCAAGTGGGGCGTCGAGGTGATCGTCAAGAGCGCATGGGCCGAGCACAACCTTCAACTCGTGGACTACCCGGAGGAGTTCGCCAACCAGATCAAGCTCTACAACTTGGTGATCGTTGACGGCAAGCGGTACGTCGTATGCCAGGACGACGAGATGACCGAGATAGGTGCCGTGGTCGGTTGGGGCGACACCCCCGAGGAAGCGTTCGAGCACGCCAAGAAGGCGGGCGAATCGCTCAAGGGCTACCAAATCAAGTTCGAGATGGGCGCCGCCGACAAGGCATACGAGCAGATCGAGGAACTGGCTGAGCTTGGCGTCTCCCCGTTCAAACTTGAAAAGCAAGCCAATAACAAATAGGAGAATCTCATGAGCGTCTCATCCACCTTAGCCCGCTGCCAGTACACCGTAACCGTTCTGCCGCAGACCTTGGCCGTGACATTCCCCTTCAACACCTCCGCGGATCTGGCCGTCGTTGACGGGGCGGTGGCGTGCCTCTTGGGCGGGGACTACACGGTAACGGGGGGCGGCTACAACACCGCAAACCAGTTGCAGACGGGCTCCATCACCATTGTCTCGAACTCCTCGCCGGGCGCGGCCAACATCCAGATTGGCGACATCATCACGATTTACCGGAACATCTCGCCGGTCCAGACGACGGCCTTCGCCAGCACGGGGCTGCAAACGCCGCTGATGATCGAGAGCGACGACGACAAGCTGACGACGCTCGTACAGCAGCTTCTCCTCAACTACTTCAACCCGTTCCCGGTGGCAGGCGCCAACATGACCACCTCGCTGGGAACGCAGGTCATATCGGGGACCACGTCCCCCATCTACTTGGGCTGGATCACGGCAGAAACGGGCGGGATAAAGACTTCGATAGACTCGCTCAATGTAACCTCTATCACCACGATCCAGCTCCCCCTCTTGCTTCAGGTAACGATCAGCTACCCGGGCGGCGGGTACGTCCTTGAAAACTGGATGCTGCGCCCGATGCAGATCGGCGACCCGAGTGCAAGCGTGGCGGGGGCGTTCATTGTTCCCGTGACGAACCCGAATAGTTTGATTTGGAATCGAGTCCTGTAATGGCCAGCACGTCCAACTTTGCGCTAGCCTTTAACCAGACCGAGGTCCGCTCGGCTGGGGCGCATAGCAATGCGCAGACCCAGCAGCCGGCGTCAGGCGGAGGCGGTGGGGGCGGACCGCCTACGGGTGCCGCTGGCGGAGACTTAGCCGGAACGTACCCCAATCCTACGCTTGGAGCGATCGGCTCCGCGACGGGGCCGCTGCCGTCAACTGCAGCTAGGGTCCCGGTTGTCACCATTGACACGAAGGGTCGCGTCACTGCTTTGACTGACGAGGCTATCAACGGAGTGCCCTATGCGAACATAACGGGGACGCCTACTTCCCTCCCGCCTAACGGCAGCGCTGGCGGAGACTTAGCCGGAACGTACCCCAATCCTACGCTTGGAGCGATCGGCTCCGCGACGGGGCCGCTGCCGTCAACTGCAGCTAGGGTCCCGGTTGTCACCATTGACACGAAGGGTCGCGTC
>Ga0302319_10006552_pt1 | contig 23072 bp, 14 predicted proteins | sample Bog_T0_2_FD_203319 | JGI IMG/M metagenome (GOLD analysis project Ga0302319, IMG submission 203319) | Peat permafrost microbial communities from Stordalen Mire near Abisko, Sweden - Bog_T0_2 | ecosystem: Environmental > Terrestrial > Soil > Wetlands > Peat | place: Sweden: Abisko, Stordalen Mire...
TTGACCTGCGCTGCGCAGGTCAAAGACATCCACCTGACCCCTTTATTCTCCCCGGCTTGGCTGAAGCTTCGCGTTGCAGACATCCAGAAGATCGATTTTCCTCAGTGCATGAAACGCCGGATCCTATGCGGAATCTTTCTGATCCTCGGGGCCCCGGCCCTTCCAGCCGATGAGCCGGGGTTTTCGCGGCAGCTCGCGCCCGCCGACTTTGCCGCGGCGGGGCTTCCCAAGCTGACTCCGGCCGAGCTCGCCAAGCTGGACCAACTCGTCCGCGACCAGGGAAGCGCTGCGGCGGCGGCCCAGGCCGCCGCCGAGGCGAAGGCAACGCAGGCTGAGTCGGAAGCGGCTGCCGCCCGGGCGGCCCAGGCGGACGCTGAGAAGAGGGCGCAGGGCTTCCTCGCAAAGACCCGGGCGCTGCTCCTTCCCGGGGGTGTGGCCGAGTACCAGGCGATCGACTCCCGGATCGTCGGGACCCTCCGGGGCTGGAAGCCCGGCACCGTCTTCAGGCTCGAGAACGGACAGCGCTGGAGAGTCGAAATCAGCGCCGACGAGTACGACGGAGACACCGTGACGAATCCCAAGGCGAGGATTGTCCCAGCCCCGATCAGCGGCTTCAAAATCGAGATCGAGGGGTTCCCGGCAGTCCGCGTGAGGCTTCTCGGGCAATAAGGGGACCCCTTACTCCGGGGCTTCAGTGGGCGCCCCGTTCTCGATCTCCACGATCCTGGCGATGTCGAGCAGCTTGTCTCCCTCGGCCAGCGTGAGCAGCTTCACGCCCTTCGCCCCGCGGTTGGTCTCGCGGATGTCCTTGACCGGGCAACGGATGCTCTGGCCCTTCGCGGTGAGCAGCATGACCTCGTCGTCATCGCCCACCCTCAGGGCCCCGGCAAGGCGGATGGACCCGTCCTCGGGAAGGTCGATCGCCCAGACGCCGCTTCCGCCGCGGTTGATCAGGCGGTAGTCCTCGAAACGCGTGCGCACGCCCTGGCCCGCCTCGCTGGCGACCAGGAACTTTGCCGTGTGGTCCACGACTTCGATGGCCTGGAGAAAATCGCTCGGGAGCTTGAAGCGCATCCCGGTGACACCCCCGGTTGCCCGGCCGGTCGCCCGGAAGAGCTCCTCGCCGGTTTCGGTGTCACGCTCGCGGAAACGGACGGCAAGGCCCTGGTTCGAGACCAGGATCAGCTCGTCGCCGCCGGTCGTCAGGACGCTGCCAATGACGGCGTCGCCGTCAGCCAGGTTGATGCCGATGATGCCGCCCTCGCGGGTGGCATTGGCGTAGTCGGAGAGGGTGCTCTTCTTGATGACTCCGCTCCGGGTCGCCATGACGAGGAACCGGTCGGCCGCAAAGTCCTTCACGCAGAGCATGGCCGCGATCTTCTCGTTCTCGCCGAGCCTGAGAAACCCCGACACGGACTTTCCCTTCGACGCGCGCGTTCCCTCGGGGACGTCGTAGACCTTCTTGGCGTGGCACTGCCCGGTGCTCGTCAGGAAGAGGATGAAGTCGTGCGTCCCGGCGGTGAAGAGGTGCTCCACGAAGTCGTCCTCGTAGGTTTCCGTGCCGATCACGCCCTTGCCTCCCCGCTTCTGGGAGCGGTAGTCGGCGACGCGGGTGCGCTTGATGAAGCCAAGATGGGAGACCGTGATGACGCATCCCTCGTTGGGAACCACGTCCTCCATCCGGAATTCCTCCGCCGTACCGGTGATCTCCGTCCGGCGCGGGGAGGCGTACTTGCCCTTGAGGGCCAGGAGCTCCTGCTTGATCAGCGCGAGCAGCTTCTCCTCGGAGTCGAGGATGCTGCGCAGCTCCAGGACCAGCTTGAGGAGCTCGAGGTACTCGGCCTCGATCTTGTCGCGCTCGAGGCCGGTGAGCTGGTACAGGCGAAGTTCCAGGATGGCCTCGACCTGCCGGTCGCTCAGCGGGTACCTGGCCTGGAGCTTGACCTTGGCTTCCTCCTTGTTCGCAGAGGAGCGGATCAGGCGGACGAAGTCGTCGAGGTTGTCCAGGGCGATCTTGTAGCCCTCGAGGACATGGGCCCGGTCCTCGGCCTGCCGGAGGCGGAAGCGGGTGCGGCGGGTGACGACCTCGCGGCGGTGCTCCAGGTAGCACTCGAGGAGCTCCTTGAGGTTCATCTGCTTGGGCCGCTTGTTGTCGAGGGCGAGCAGGATGACGCCGAAGGAGGTCTCGAGCGCCGTCTTCTGGAAGAGCTGGTTGATGACAACCTTGGCCTGCTCCCCGCGCTTGAGCTCCACGACGATCCGGGTGTTCTCGTCCGACTCGTCGCGCAGGTCGCGGATCCCTTCGATGTGCTTCTCGGACACAAGCTCGGCGATGCGCGTGACCAGCGTGGAACGGTTCACGTTGTAGGGAATCTCGGTGATGATGATCTGTTCCATCCCGCCCTTCACCTCCTCGGTGTGGGCCCGTCCGCGGATCCGGACGATGCCGCGGCCGGTCTTCAGGTAGCTGAGGATGCCCTCGCGACCCGCGATGACTCCGCCGGTGGGAAAATCGGGCCCTTGGACGATCGCGCAGAGCTCCTCCACCGTGACACCCGGCCGGTCGATCACCGCGCAGGCCGCGTCAATGATCTCGTTGAGGTTATGGGGCGGGATGTTGGTCGCCATTCCGACCGCGATGCCCGTGGACCCGTTCATCAGGAGCCCAGGCAGGGCCGCGGGAAGGACGGTCGGCTCGGTCGTTTCCTCGTTGTAGTTGGGCGCGAAATTGACCGTGTCCTCGTCCAGGTTCGAGAGAAGCTCCTCGGCCAGGTTGTCGAGCCGGGACTCGGTGTAACGGTAGGCCGCGGGCGGGTCGCCATCGACCGAGCCGAAATTTCCCTGCGGCATGATCAGCGGGTAGCGCATCACCCAGGACTGGGCGAGCCGGACCAGGGTGTCGTACACCGAGGCGTCCCCGTGCGGGTGGTAATTGCCGAGCACCTCGCCCACCACCTTTGCGCACTTGGCGAAGGGGCGGTTGTGAAGCAGCCCCAGGCGGAACATTGCGTAGAGGATCCGGCGCTGGACGGGCTTGAGGCCGTCCCTGGCGTCCGGCAGGGCCCGCGAGATGATGACCGACATCGAGTAATCGATGTAGGCCGTCTGCATGATATCGGTGATGTTCGCCGAGGAAAGCTTTTCGGAGGAAGTGTACATGAGGGTCCTCCAGGACTTAGACGTCCAGATACTGGACGTTCAGCGCGTTGTCCTCGATGAACTGGCGGCGGGGCGGAACCTCGTCGCCCATCAGAAGGGTGAACAGGGCGTCGGCCTTGGCCGCGTCATTGACGGAGACCTTGAGAAGGCGGCGCTTCTCGGGATCCATCGTGGTCTCAAACAGCTGCTTCGGGTTCATTTCCCCGAGGCCCTTGTACCGCTGGATGCTCAGGCCCTTGCGCCCGTTCGCGCGGATCTGGGCCAGGATGTCGAGGGGAGCGAGCAGCTCCGTCTTCGACTCGTTCTTCTGGCCCGGGTTCTCGGTGAGGCTGTACAGGGGCTTGTCGGCCGCGCTGAAGCGGTCGACCTCCAACTCGGTCTTCGCGATCAGCTTCAGCAGCTTCGACATTTCCGTGCTCTCGAAGATCTCATGGATCGTCACCCGGCGCGGGGCCGAACCGTTGCCCTCGGGCTTGGCGGCGGGGGCCTTGGACTCGCTTTGCTCGAACAGGTCGGCGTCCATCCCGTGCTCCTGGATGAAATGGGCCCGGGCAGCCTCGTCCTGGAGGAACTCGTGGGACTCCTGGTTTCCCGAGCGTATCCTGGCGAGGTACCTGGGCAGGGCATGGGTCTCCCGGTCATGCCGGTCGAGATAGGCATCGAGGGGCGCACCGTAGCGGGAGACGCCCGCCCCGAGCTTCTCCAGGGCGGCCAGGGCCTCCACGATCCGGTCGATCTGCTGGGGGGGAAACACATGGCGGTCGCGGATGCGCTCCAACACCACGTCCTCGGATCCGAGCTCGAGAAGGATCCGGTTGAGCTGCTCGTCGTTGTCCACGTACTGCTCCCGCTTCTTGCGCTTGATCTTGTAGAGGGGCGGCTGGGCGATGTAGATGTATCCCCGGTCGAACAGCCCGCGCATCTTGCGGTACAGGAAGGTGAGCAGGAGCGTCCGGATGTGGGAGCCGTCCACGTCGGCGTCGGTCATGATGATGACCTTGTGGTACCTCGCGCGCTCGATGTTGAAGGCCGCGTCGTCGCTCTCGTTCTCGGTCGTTCCAATCCCGGTCCCGATTGCCGTGATGAGGGTCCGGATTTCCTCGTTGTTGAGGACCTTGTCGATCTGGGCCTTCTCGCTGTTGATCAGCTTGCCGCGCAGGGGGAGGATCGCCTGGTAGCGGCGGTCGCGGCCCTGCTTGGCCGAACCGCCCGCCGAGTCGCCCTCCACGATGTAGAGCTCCGTGAGCGCCGGATCGCGCTCCGAGCAGTCGGCCAGCTTCCCGGGCAGGCCTCCGCCGGAGAGGGCTCCCTTTCGGATCGTCTCGCGGGCCTTGCGCGCGGCCTCGCGCGCCCGCGCGGCCATCATCGTCTTGTCGATGATCCGCTTGGCGACGGAGGTGTGGGCCTCGAGGAAAAACTTCAGCTTTTCGCCGACGATCTTCTGGACGATCCCGTCCACCTCGGAATTCGAGAGCTTGGTCTTGGTCTGGCCCTCGAAGCGCGGCTCGGAGACCTTGACCGACACGACGGCGACCAGGCCCTCGCGGACGTCGTCGCCGGAGATCGCGGGGTCCTTCTCCTTGATCAGGTTGTTGGATTTCGCAAAATTGTTGATGACGCGGGTCAGGGCCGTGCGGAACCCGGAGAGGTGCGTGCCGCCCTCCAGGTTGTAAATCGAGTTCGCGTAGGCGAAGACCTGGTCGTTGTAGCCGTCGTTGTACTGGATCGAGACGTCCACGGCGGTGGGCGCCTTGGAGGGATCCTCGTTGGGCACCTCGTCGCTGAAGGTGATCGGCTTGTCGTGGAGGACGTTCTTGTTCTGGTTGAGGAACTTCACGAACTCGGTGATCCCGTCCTTGAAAAAGAATATGTCGCTCTTCTGCGAGCGCTCGTCGTCGAGCTCGATCCGGATGCCCGGGTTGAGGAACGCGAGCTCGCGCAGGCGTTTGGCGAGGATCTCGTACTGGAACTCCCGGGTGGCCAGGAAGATCTCCGGATCGGGCTTGAACGTGATCTTTGTCCCGGTCTTCTTCGTGTCGCCGATCACCGTCATCTTCTGGGTCGTCTTGCCCTGGGCGAAGCGCATCTGGTAGACCTTGCCGTTGCGCCGGACCTCCGCCTCGAACCATTCCGAAACGGCGTTCACGCACTTGGCCCCGACGCCGTGCAGGCCTCCCGACACCTGGTAGGCGCCCTTGCCGAACTTTCCGCCGGCGTGGAGGTTGGTGAGCACGAGTTCGAGGGCCGGGATCTTGTAAACCGGGTGCTCGTCCACCGGAATGCCGCGCCCGTCGTCCTCCACCGAGCACGAACCGTCCAGGTGGATGGTTACCTTGATCGCGGTGGCGTAGCCCGCCAGGGCCTCGTCGATCGAGTTGTCAACGACCTCGAAGACACAGTGGTGGAGCCCCCGCTCGTGAGTGTCGCCGATATACATATCGGGGCGCTTCCTCACTCCCTCCAGGCCCTCCAGTTTTTGAATTTTTGAGGCGTCGTACGTGTCCGGCGAGGCCTTGGCGACTAGGGGTTTTTCGGGGTCGGTTGTATCTGCCATGAAGGGTCGGGAAGGGGGATAAATGGAAACACTGAATCTTTCCGAAAAGGCACGGGCACGCGAGGGTTTTTTGTCAAAAAAACAAAGGTTTTTCCGGGACAATTTTTCCGGAATTTACTGTTATGTAAGCTGGTAATATGCAATAGATTACAACGCCGCTTTTCGGAGGTTTTTCCAGAGGTTTTTTGCGGTCATAATTCCGGCGGGAAAAAGCCCATGTTTTGACAAAAAAAACATGGATTATCAGGGGTGCTCCGGACCGCCGGGTTCCGACAGGCACGCGGCATGACCGGCGGAAAAAAGAGTTTCGTTTGACCCGGCATCCCCGGGCTCCACAGTGGACCCAGCATGCCCAGCCCAATCCTTGAAAAGCTGCTTATCCTGCAGGACCGCGACACGAAGCGGTTGGGCTTGGAAAGGCAGCTCAAGGCCGTGCCCGTGGACATTGCCGCTGTCGAGGCCGCAATCGCGGCCGACAAGTCCGCAATCGAGAGCGCACGCTCCGAAATCAAGAGCCTGGAGTCGGGCAAGAAGGTGCTCGAGACCGAGATCGGCTCGGCCGAGGGAAAGCTTGGCAAGTACAAGACCCAGCAGCTTGGAGTGCGGAAGAACGATGAGTACCAGGCCCTCGGCCACGAGATCGACGTGACCCAGTTGCAGATCGGGGAGCTCGAAGGACGCGAGCTGGAGATCATGTACTCGATCGACGAGGCCAAAAAAAAATTTGCGGCTGCAGAGGCCAAGCTCAAGCAAGACATAGCCGGGCACGAGGCCCGGATCGCCGTGTTGCGGGAACGCGGCAGTTCGCTTGCACTTCTGCTCAAGACCGCGCTGGAGGAGGTTGCCGCAGCCCGGGCACAGGCCGATGAAGCCGCCCTTCGCGCCTACGACCGGATGGCGTCGAGGGGAATGCCGGTCGTCGTTCCCGTCCAGGACGGCAAGTGTGGCGGCTGCCACCTGAAGGTTTCCAGCGAGGTGGAGTATGCGGCCCGGGGCAAGGGCCCGCCGGGCGAGCTGCCGATCTGCGACCAGTGCAACAGGATTGTCTACTGGGCGGCCAGCTGAATGGGACCTAAAGGACACCTAGGACCTATTTTAATTCAGTTTGCCATCGGAGCCGGAGGCCATACGGTCGGCCCCCTTAGCTTTGGGGCCAGGCTGTCGCTCCAGGTTCTTTGATCCCAAGGCGCGGTTAAATCGCCGCGCCCGTTGTACTTGGAGAGGAAAGTCCGGACACCATAGGGCAGGATGCTGGTCGAGCCGCAAGGCAAGCCCAGGCGTTTCGCGTCAAGGCGGGACGACGGACAGTGTCACAGAAAACAAACCGCCCCCAGAAAGCTGCGCAAGCGGCGTGTCGAAGGGTAAGGGTGAAAAGGTGGGGTAAGAGCCCACCGCGCCGCGCCGTGAGGCCGGCGGCACGAAAAACCCCGTCTGGTGCAAGACAAAATAGGAGACTGGGCTGCCCGTCCTACAGTCTCGGGTATGTCGCATTGCAGCCCCTGGCGCGAAAGCGCAAAGGACTGCGGCCCGCTGACGCCTCGCAAGAGGGGAAGGCGGGAGAGAAATGGCAGCCGAACCCCGCGCGCCTCGGCGCAGTCGGGGGGAACAGAATCCGGCTTATCGGCCCCAAAGCTAAGACTTCCCCGGAATCACCAAGCTTGACACCCGCTCCCGGGTTTGAGTCTTTGGCCGGCTACCCAAGGAAAAGACCATGGCAAATACCAAATCCGCGATCAAGGCTGCCCGCAAGGCGGCGCGCCTCACGGTGCGCAACCGGGGGGTCCTCACCCGCATCAAGACCCTCAACAAGAAATTTGCGGCGGCAGTCGCCGCCGGCGACGCAGCCGCTGCCAAGGCGACCGGCATCGCGTTCATTTCGGCCATGGACCGCGCGGTGAAGTCCGGCGTCGTGCACCGAAATGCGGCGTCCCGGGCGAAGGCCCGTGCGGCGCGCCACACGCTCGCCAAGTAATCGAACATTTTCGATCCACCGGCCCGCACGTCCCTCGACCTGCGGGCTTTTTTGTGCTCGGATCGGGGCGTGGGTCCCCCCGAAGTCCGCCGCCACTTTCTCCCCTGGGACAGGCCCCTGCCGGAGCAGGCGGCCCGACATCTGGCTTCCGGCTGGATTCCCAGCGGCCCGATCGAGCTTTCCCGGTTGCTTGTCGTCGTCCCGACGAGGCAGTCCGGCCGCCGCCTCCGCGAAGCCCTTTCGGAGCTTGCCTCCGGGCAGGGGCAGGCGGCCTTTCCCCCGCGAATCGTCACCCCGGATCAGCTGATCCTCCCTGCCCCGTCTGCCGGGATTGCGTCCCGGGCCGAGTCCTCCCTCGCCTGGGTTGAGGTGTTGCGGCGAATCGATCCCGGGGAATTCCGGGAGGTCTTTCCGTCGGATCCGCCGGACCGAAGCTTCGGATGGGCCCTTCGGCTGGCGCGGACCCTTGTCGGTTTGCAGGCGACCCTGGCGGAGGGCGACCTGGGCATTGCGGACGTGGCGGCAAGGGCCGGCGACGACTTTCCCGAGGCGGGACGCTGGCTGCAGCTTGGCGACCTTGAGAAAAGGTACCTGGGAGTCCTCGCAAGGGTGGGGCGCACCGATGCACAGGCGGCCCGCAGGGCGGCCGCGTCCAGGCCGCCGGGCCTCGAGGGCATCGACCGGATCGCGGTGCTTGCCGTGCCCGACCCGCTCCCCCTGGCCGTGAAGGCCCTGGAGGCGCACTCCCGGGTGCTTCCCGTCGAGATCCTTGTGTATGCGGACCCAAAGGAGGCGGGCTCCTTCGACTCCTGGGGCCGGCCTGTCGAAGTGGCCTGGGGACGGCGCAACCTCGACCTGCCCGGGTTTGAGGAATGCGTCCGCCTCTGCGCCGATCCCGAGGCCCAGGCGGACCGGGTGGTCGAGGCCGCGAGCGCCTATGGGGATCCGGACGGTGCCATTGCGGTTGGGTCGGCCGACCCCAACGTGCTTCCGTATGTGGAGAGCGCGCTCGACCGGGCCGGATTGGCAGCCTTCAATCCGGAGGGCGTCCCTCGCCGCGGGGATGGCCTCTACCAGCTTGTGTCCGGGCTCTCGGCCCTGGCCGGCGATCCCACCTTTGCCGCGGTCGCGGCGCTCGCAAGATGCCCGGACATCCTGGCGTTCCTGGGATCGGCCCTTGGCGGAGCCTTTTCCGTGGAGGCGTGGCTTTCGGGCCTGGATGCGCTTCATGCCGGCCATTTTCCGGCGGACCTTGCGGCGGCGCGCGCCCACGCGAATACAGACCCGATGCTTGCCGCGCTCGGACCTGCGCTCGACCTCGTGGAGGACCTTCGTGCAACGCTGGCCTCGGGGGGCCTCGCCAAGGGCGGCCCGGAGGTTCTCGGGCGCATCTTCGGTTCGCGCAGGCTGGACCTGGGCCGCCCTTCGGACTCCGCGTTTGAGGAGTCCGCCGCGGCCTGGATGGATGCCGTCCGGGATTCCTCGTCGGCAGCCGGGAGATTTCCAGGCACCACCGACAGCGAGGCGTGGACCCTCGCGCTTGACGCCTTTGCCGAGGGCCGGCGGACCGAGGACAAGCCCGACGGCGCGTTGGAGCTGCAGGGCTGGCTTGAGCTCCTGTTCGAGGATGCCCCCCACCTCGTTGTCGCCGGCTGCAACGAAGGCTCGCTCCCGGGCGCGGTGACCGGCGACCCGTTCCTGCCCGAAAAGCTGCGCACGCGGCTGGGCCTCAAGGGCAACGCAGGTCGTTTTGCGAGGGATGCCTACGTGCTCCAGGCGATCGCCGCGTGCCGCTCGCGAACCGGACGGCTGGAACTTCTGGTCGGCAAGGTTTCCGGCGACCGGGACCCTCTCCGGCCCTCGCGCCTTCTCTTCCGTTGCGACGACTCGGAGCTGCCCCGCCGGGTCCGGGACCTTTTCCGTCCGGCGGAAAAGGGCCGCCCGAGCCCGGCGTGGGACCGGGCCTGGGTATTGAGCCCCCAGGATGTCCAGCCCCGCCGGCTCGAAAGAATGCCGGCCACCGCCTTCCGCGACTACCTCCAGTGCCCCTTTCGCTTTTACCTGAAGCATCTGCTGGGGCTCCGCCCCTTCGACCCGGAAAAGACGGAACTCGACAGCATGGACTTTGGCACCCTCTGCCATGAGGCGCTTGGGGCGATGGGCGGGGAACCGGGGCTGCGCGGCTCCACGAATGCCGCGGAGCTAAGGGATTTTCTGGTGTCGCGGCTGGACGCCTCCGCCCGCGACCGCTTCGGCGCGCGCCTCCCGGTGCCCCTGGTCGTGCAGCTGGAGTCTGCGCGGCAGAGGTTGTCCGGGGCCGCCGCGGTCCAGGCCCGGGAGCGGGGCAGGGGATGGGTCATCGAGGAGACGGAGAAGAAGTTCACGGTCGAGATCGGCGGGTTCCCCGTCACGGCCAAGGTCGACAGGATCGACAGGAATGAGCGGACAGGGGAGAGAAGGGTGCTCGATTACAAGACCTCGGACCGCGCCGCATCCCCGCGCGACAAGCACGCGTCGCGCCCGGCCCCGGAGTCCCCCGGCTTCTCCCTGTTTCGCGCCGGGGAAAGGGAACTGGCATGGGTGGACCTGCAGCTGCCGATCTATCGCGAGGCGCTCGGCGGGTCCGGGGGCGATCCGGTCTCGGTCGGCTATTTCAACCTGCCAAAGGCGGTCGGCGAGACGGGCCTGGAACTCTGGGACGAGTATACGCCCGACCTGCACGCGTCGGCGATGAGGTGCGCCGAGGGTGTGGTGGCTGCCGTGCGGGAACGGAAATTCTGGCCGCCGGCGGAATCGGTGGAGCACGACGAGTCGAACGGTTTTGCGGGGCTCTTCCACCAAGGGGTCGTCGCGAGCGTCGATCCCGGCTTTGCAAGGGAGGTTGCCGGCCGATGAATCGATCGCCTGGACACGTGATGATCCTCGCCTCGGCGGGATCGGGCAAGACGTACCAGCTCACAAACCGGTACGTCCAGCTTCTCGCGGGCGGGGCGGGCCCCGGGCGGATCGCGGCGCTCACCTTCACGAGGAAGGCGGCCGGCGAGTTCTTCGACGAGATCCTCGGCAAGCTTGCCCGGGCAGCGGCCGACCCGGGGTTCGCCGCGACGCTCGCCGCGGACATCGGCCGCCGGGACCTCGCGCCGGCGGACTTTGCCGGGATGCTCCGCTCTGTCGTGGACGCGATGCATCAGCTCAACCTCGGGACCCTCGACGGATTCTTCGCAAGGGTCGTCCGGGCCTTTTCCCTGGAACTCGGCCTGGGGGGCGACTTCGAGATCCTGCCGGAGCAGGCCGTGAACCTGGAGCGGCGGCGGGCGCTCCGCCAGCTGTTCGCCCCGTCCAGCGGAGTCCCAGGGAAGGCCCGCAGGGACTTCATCGAGGCGTTCAAGAGGGCCACCTTCGGGTCGGAGGAAAAGAGCCTGGGCAGGCTGATCGATGAATTTGTCGGGCGGAACATCGAGGTGTACCTGGCGGCTCCCAGGGAGAGCCGCTGGGGACAGGCTGGCGCCATCTGGCCGGCAGGCTGCCCGTGGCTCGATGCGAAAGGCGGCCGGGAAGCCGCCGCCCGGGAACTCGAAGCCGGGCTCCCTTGGGAAACCTTTGCAAAGGGCCAGGAGACCCGCTGGCGCGACTTCTTCCTCGAACTCCGGGGTTGGGAGCCCGGGGCGGTCCTGCCCAAGCCCGTGGCCTACATCGTCAACTCCACCCTCGATGTGTGGCCGGAGGCCGAAACCCTCATGGTCGAGCGCAAACGGCTGTCGCTCCCGGCCCCGGCGGCCTCGGCGCTCCGGCGGCTTGTGGCTGCGGTGGTCGGCCTGGAACTGGACCGGCGGCTGGAGATGACGAAAGGGCTCTTTGCGGTCCTCCAGGCGTACGAGGAGGTGTACGACTCCACAGTCCGGCGGACCGGAAGGCTCACCTTTGCCGACCTGCAGCGCCTCCTGCTGCCGGACGGTCCGGACGGCGCGCTACCCCTTTCCTGCCGGCCGGGCGGCGACGAGCGCCTGTTCATCGACTGGCGCCTCGATGCGCAGATCGAGCACTGGCTGCTCGACGAATTTCAGGACACGAGCTTCGGCCAGTGGAGCGTCCTTCGGAACCTGATCGACGAAACCGTGCAGGACCCGACCGGTTCGCGCAGCTTCTTCTACGTCGGGGACGCGAAGCAGGCGATCTACGCCTGGCGCGGCGGCGACTCGCGGCTCTTCCGGGAGATCCACGACCACTACAACAAGGCTTCGCCCGGGGTCATTCAAGTGGAGCACCTCGAGGTGTCGCACCGCTCGGGGCTGGCGGTGATTGCCATGGTGAACCGCGTGTTCCGGGATGCAGGCGCCTTTCGGCGGCTCTTCCCGGCTGAAACTGCGGACCGCTGGACCGGAGAGTGGAGGGACCATGAGTCGGCGAAGCCCGACCTTGCCGGTGTGGCGGAATTGCGAACGGCCGGGGACAAGGCGGGGCGCCTCGACGCGACGCTGGGAATCCTTCGGGAGACCGATCCGCTCGCGCGGGGGCTCGCCGCCGCCGTCCTGGTGCGCACGAACGAAATGGCCTCGGAGCTCGCGGAGCACCTGCGCAAGGGCGGGTTTCGGGCGGTGGCCGAGTCGGACCTGCGCGTCGGATCCGACAACCCGCTCACGGCGGGATTGGTGGCCCTGTTTCAGGTCGCGGCGCACCCCGGCGACGCGGCAGCCTGGGGGCATGTGGGCATGACGCCGCTGCGGGCGGTCCTCGACGAACAGGGAATCACGGACAGGGAAGGACTCTCGGTTCACCTGCTCCGCGAGGTGCATGCCTTTGGATTCGAGAGGACGATCGGCCGCTGGCTCGACCTCCTGGAGCCGAGGCTCAAGACGGACGACGAGTTCAGCCGCGAACGGGGCCGCCAGTTTGCAGAGGCCGGCCGGCGTTTTGACGGCACCGGGAGCCGCGACCTGGCCGAATTCGCGGAGTTTGCCGGCGAGTACACGGTGCGCGACGCGGAGTCGGCCGGGATCATCCGGGTGATGACGGTCCACAAGGCCAAGGGACTCGGCTTCGACCTTGTGATCCTGCCCGATCTCGAGGGCAACTCGCTGGACATCCGGCGCCGGGAGCACCTGGCCGTCCACAAGGCGGCGAACCGTTCCGTGGATTGGGTGCTCCAGTTGCCAGGCCAGGACATCTGGAGGAAGGACCCCGTGCTGGCGGCGTATGCGCGGGAGGCGGAGGCCGACGCCTGCTACGAGAACCTGTGCCTGTTGTATGTGGCCATGACCCGGGCCAAGCGGGCGCTGTACGTGATCACCGAGCCGGTGGGGAAGTCCAAGTCGCACAATTTCCCCAGGCTGCTCCAGGAGACGCTGGGTGAAGCGTGGTCCGCCGGGGACCCCTCCTGGCACGAAGGCGTTCCGCGCGTGGACTCAACCGACGCGGGACGCGAAGGCCGCCGGGTCCAGGCCGGCGTGCGGATGCCGAGGGCGCCGCGCCGTCCGGCAAGGCGTCCGTCCGGGGAGCGGGCCGGCGAGGTCGTGGGCGCGGCCGTCCTCTTTGCGGCGGAGCCGGAGGGGGCAGCCGCCTTCGGCGCCGCGGTCCATGCGCTGCTCGCCGAGGTCGAGTGGGGCGGGACGGTGCCGGAGGCCGGGTCGTTTGAAGACTCCTGGCGAAAGCGCGGCGTCGATGCCGGGATTCTTGGGGTTGTCTCCGCGTGCCTGCGGGAGCCGGGGTTCGCCTCCGTCTGGCGGGAACCGGCCGGGCGCTCCGAGGTGTGGCGGGAGCGCTCGTTTGAGGCAGTGCTGGACGGAGCCTGGGTGACGGGCGTCTTCGACCGGGTGATCGTGGAGCGCGATGAGGCCGGTCGCCCGACGGCCGTGAGGGTCTTCGACTTCAAGACGGACGGGATCGCCGGCGCCGGGGAGCTCTCCGCCGCGGCCGAGCGCCACCGGCCCCAGTTGGAATTGTACCGGCGCGCCGCCGGGGTCCTGGCCGGGATCTCTCCGTCCGCCGTGGAGGCAGGCATCGTTTTCACGCATCCGCTGAAGATCGTTTTCCTGAAGATGTAAGCCCCGCCCTCTCCAGGCTGCGCTGCTGCTTGTACCGGGCCTCCGCCGCCTTTTCCTGCTGCTTGCGATGCTCCTCGAGGGCGCGAACGGCGACCCTGAGCCCCTCGCCGGGATGGGTTGAACGGAGGCCCTCCGCAAAAGTCCGCAACCCAAATCCCGCGGCCTCGGCGTAGCGGCGCCCAGGGTGTGCCGCCCCGCCTCCTTCCGTGGGCGCGGACCGTTCCCGGCCCGGCTGCTGCCGTCCGGGCTCCGCGCGCGGTGGTTCCCCGGATGCGGCAAGGCGCCCCAGGGGCGGTCGCCGGCCTCCTCCGGTTCCAGCGCCCGACGGGGACGGCTGGGAAACCGAGAGTACCGGCTCCGGCCGCGCCACCCCCATGGCAGCCCGGGGCGCGGCGCCTGAGCCGAGCAGGACGCCGGCGAGGCTGCTGCCCCCGACCGCGGAGGATGCGAGCGCGGTGGCGGCGCCCGCGATCAGCCCGGTTGCAAACGTGGAGAGAAACGCGCCCCCCACACCCGCACCCTTGAGGAAGACCGCCACCAGTTTCGGCGTCTTCAGGGCGGCATAGACCGCAAGGAACGCGTAGGCCACCAGGTAGCAAAACATCACCAGGGCCACGGTTTCCCCTCCGCTTCCAACCGCGGCGACTGCGCTCGCAGCCAGGTAGGCCGCGCCGCCCGCGGCCTGCAGGGGCCCTCCGTTGCCCGCGGCCAAGGGGCCAAACATCACGTAATTGAGGACGAGGCCCATCAGCGCGTCCACGAAGAGCATGATGAACTGGTAGGCGGGGGCCGCGAGCGAGAGGGCGAAGAGCGCGCGAAGCACGCCGTAAAAGGCGTCCTCGGTGGCGGGGAGCAGCCAGAGCGGCATCGCGAGCACGAGCACGAAGAGATCGATCTCGATGAGGACCTTCGTCGCGGCCGTGAAGAAAAATGCGAGGATCCGCGTTAGGGTGAGGCCGATCCCCCTGCCCAGCCAATCAACGGCGGAGCGAAGGTCCGTGAGGAATCCCGTTGCCGCGGATGCGGCCTGCTCGACCTTCTCCGTGAACCATTCCTGCGCGCGCTGCGCCAGCGTCGGGGAAGCGTTGAGGGTGGGCAGGACCTGGTTGTCCAGATAGGCAAGCGAGTCGGCGGTGACATTCCTGGCGTAGGACTGGCGTGCCGCCTCGAACTGGGAGCTGCTCGACGGCGTGTTGGGCAGGCTGAGCGCCTGGGCGGCCTGGGCGTCGTCGCCCGCGAGCGCAGCCGAGAGCAACCCGAGGGAGGTGGACCCGCCGGCTGGAAACGGGACGGAGAGTCCGCCGGATCCGCTGGCCGGCAACGCCCCCAGGTCGGCGAGCATTTGCCCGAAGTTCTGAACCACGTTTCTTCCGACGTAGGCCGCCACCCGGTCGTCCGGGGTCTGTGGGTTGGACCAGAGGGAAGGATCCAGCGTGGACAGCTGCCCCGGGAGTCCCTGCGCCGCAAGCGCAGGGTTGATGGATCCCGCCATCGCATTGTACCAGGTGCCAACCTGGATCATTTCGTCCCGGGATGCGCCTCCCGGGTAAAGGGCCATGGTCCGGCGGGCGGCGGCCGACCGGATGGCCTCGATGCGCGCCTGCGCGAGGGTCAGCGTGCCAAGGCTCCCTGTCTGGAAAAGGCGGCCCATGGATTGGGCCGCGATCGCCTGGATCCCCTGCGAGGCAACGCTGTTGACGGTCATCAGGACCGCATACAGCAGGGGCAGGTTGCCAAGGATCAGGATTCCGGCCGCCAATCGAAAATAGACCTGGGCCAGGGAATCCAGGGGATACCGCCCGCGAACGGTGTGCCGGATCGCGTTCTGCATGGCCAGCACCGTCATGACCCCAAGAAAGATGACGATCGCGCTCCAGTAGAGCTCGTGAAATCCCCCCGTGGCCACGAACTGGAACGGGTTGAAGCCAAGGAAGGCGAGCGACGGGCCGCCTCCGCTCGCCCGGTATGCGTTGGCGAACTGGGTGAGGCTGTCCGCCCCGGAAGTCGCGACGACCCCGATGGCCTGGTCCAGCTGGGCCTGGGAGTCGATGAGGCCGGCGGAGATGGTCGTGCCGCCGAGCGGGCTCACGGAGGGGCGTCGAGGCGCATTTCGCCGGCGTCGCGGCTTTTCTCGCCCTGGTCCTCGAGAATCCGGCTCTGGGCCCCCGCGGTCCTGACAGCCGCCTCGGCCGCATCCGCGTTCTGGGCGGCGGTTTCCAGAAGGATGGAGTTCGTGGCCGAGCTGAGCTGGGCCCCGGCGTGCTGCTGGTCGAGGAGCGTCCGGGCGTTCCCCGCCCGGTTTCCCGCATCCTTGTTCGCAGCGGACAGCCCCTCCAGGTTCACACGCCTCTGCCGGGCGCCGCCGAGCCAGTCCGCCGCAAGCAGGCCGGACAAGTCCGCCGCCGCGGCCGCCCCAAGGCTGTCCTTGTCCTCGGGCGAACGCGCGGCGTACCATTGGGCGTAGGCCACTGCCGGCGTCCCCAGCCCGGCCGACTGTCCCAGCCGCTCGATTGCAGGATTGACCAGGATGTTCCTGTAGAACCCGACGGGATTCTCCACGGCCTGGGTCCACTGGTCGAGCGGGACCCCCAGGAATGCGTCGAGAAGCCCGTTCGGGTTGAACAACGCGCCCAAGTCGGCCGACGCAAGGCCGGGCGCCGATTGCACCGCCTGCTGCAGCTGTCCGGGCGTGGGTTCGAGCTGGTAGGGGGCGGACTCGACGGCGTTGCCCAGGGCGGTTGTCAGCTGCACCAGCTGGTCGAACTGTTGCGTCGACACGCCGAGGATGGATCCAAGCCGGTCGAACTGCTGCTGCGTCTCGCGGAGGACATTGATCGTCTGGAGCGTGTTGGCCGGGTCGAACACAATGTCGCCGACGCCGAAGAGGGCGCGGGTGGTCGCGGGCGTCCCCAGGAGGAGGGCGAACGCAAAGGCGGGTGCCAGGAATCGAGTTCGGAAGGGCGTCATCGGTCGGGCTCGGCCAGGGAGGCGTCGGGGGCAGCGCGCGGGCCGAAGCGGATGCCATCGTACGTCCCAGGCGGATATTCGAGGGGGGCTGCCGCGTGCGCCGGCTCCCCGTCCACGGACGGCGAGAGCGTGTGGTCGTACCAATACGCCTGCAGGATCCTCAGTCGCTCCTCGCGCCGCGCCCGTTCGACGGCCTCGGCCTGGGGGGCGGAGGCCGGCACCGGCGAGGTCGGGAGGGCACAGCCGCCGCCAAGGGCCGCACAGAGGAGGGGAAGCCGTGGCACGCGCATGGCCTTTCAGGGGGGCTGCCCGGTCCGCGATGAGAGAATCCCGCGGGGATGGGCCCGGGCGAAGGCGCGCACGGCGTCTGGACGCGCAAGGCCTCCCTGCATGAGCCTCTCCAGTTCGCGCCGGTCCCCGGGGGAATTGGCTGTGAAGGCGTATTTCAACGGGGTCGATGCGCTCACCAGGTGCAGCGTCCGCTGGCCGTGCGGCGTCTTCTGGACGAGGAGAAACTCCGCGTGGCTCCCCGGGACCGTATTGATCGAGTGGATCTGATCGACCTCCCGCTCCGAGAGGTTCTTTTCACGGGCGAGGACGCGGGCCTTGTCGTGGTTGTCCTGCTTGAGCACGAAAAGGTTGTCGGCCGCCCCGACGAAGGCATTGCGGGCCTTCGCGTTGACCAGGAAGTCCTCGAGGCCCTGGGAGATGGCGCAGACGGCGACGCCGGTCTTCCGGAGCGTGCGGAAGCAGTACTCCATGAACTCGGCCGTGACCTCGTCCTTGAGCATGATCCCGGCCTCGTCGAAGGTGAGGAACTTCGGCTCGGGCCCGGGTCGGAGCGACAGGCCCGACACCGTACCGACGATGGAGTTGAAGATCACCCTCGCCAGGTCCGCATCGCGCAAGTCGCCCAGGACGCGCTTGAGATCGAACACGACGACCTCGGCGGAGAGGTCGACCTGGCTCGGGCCGTCGAACAGATTCGCGAGCGAGCCGTCCTCGCACCAGGGGGACAGCCGGTGCGCCATCCCGGCGCCGCGTTCGTCGCGCCTCAGGATTGCCCGCACATCGCGGAGATGGACGGGCTGCTGGAGATCCCGGAAGTAGGCGCGCCGGAGGGCGTCCTCGAGCACGACCAGGTCGTCGCTCCCAAGCCTGCGGCCGCGCTCCATGGCGAGGCATTCCAGCCAAAGAGCCCGCGAGCGCAGAACCTCCGGGTCGGGGACGGTCCCGGGCGGGAGCCAGAGGGGGTTGATCCGGTTGGCGCGGCTGTTCAGGTTGTAGTCCACGTAGGTGCCGTTGCTCGCCTCGCAAAAGTTCGCGAACGAGCCGCCCAGGTCGATGATCACGGCCCGCGCCCCCCGCCGGCGCATCGCGATGAGGATCTCATCCTCAAGGGCGGACTTGCCGGAACCCGTGCCGCCCACGACCAGGCGGTGCGGGTTGGAGAAGAGGCTTTCGTCCGGGACGATCCAGTTGAAGATGCTCCGTGAGGCGGTCTGGCAGAGGGCGCCGATCGCCTTGCCGGGCGGCAGGTTCGTCGGCTGGCCGAACAGGGGAAGCAGCCGGACCAGGTGCCGGGTGGAGTAGTCGAGCAGGCGGTACCGGTCCTTGTCGCCGGTCCAGAAGGGCTGCATGGCCCGCCAGTAGGGCCAGAGTGCCCGCTTCTCGTGGATGAACACCATGTCGCGCGACCGGGCCAGCGAGATCGCCATGGCGATCTGCTCGCGCAACTCGGCCGCCCCCGGGGCCCAGAGGTGGAGATAACAGGCGGCGCGCCAGGTTCCCTCCGAGTTGGCGCCCATCTCCTCCAGCTCCTGGACCAGCTGGGCCGTGGCGGCGCGCTCCGAGGGATCCTCGGCCGTCTCCGGGCTCGACTGGCGCTGCCGGAGAAGGGTCTTGAGGCGCTGGATCCGCTTGAGCCTGTCCCCGCGCTCGGCATTCACGACAAGCTCGGCGCGCAGGATTCCGGAGACGAGAAGCAGTTCGTCGAAGACCGGCCGTCCCATCTCCTCGGGCGGCTCATAGAGCGTGAGGACGGCATGAAACCATCCGTCGAGTTCGGCCATCCCCGCGGGCACGGAGGCTCCGCCCGGATCCCACCGGAAATCACTGTGAACGAACCGCTCGGTGATGGGGAGCCCGGGATCGGCCCGGAAGGGGCGCGGGTCTGCCCCGGCCTCGAACTGCCGCGGGTTCCAGCGCTGGAAAAACAACCGCACCACGGCGTCGCTATCCAGGGCGGCCGGGGCCCACCCGAGGCGCGCCAGGATCTCGGCGAGGGCGCGGGAATGGGTGAGCATCTCGGCGGCCGCGGCTTCGAATTCCGCGCGCTCGTAGCGGAAGCGCCCGCGGGCGTCCGCAAAAAACCCATGGGCCCATCCGACGGGGCCACCCCGGTTCGGCTGGCGGTCGGCCGCCTTCCGCCGGAGCGCGCCCTCCTCCCAGGGAAGCTTTCGCACCAGCAGCAGGTAGACTTCGATCCAGCGGAGGTGCCCCCCGCGGAGCAGCCCGAGGAGGTTCTCCTGCTGTTCGCGCTGCACCTCGCCGACCAGTCCCGGCGAGCACCCGGCCGCGCCGATCCGACCGGCGAACTCCGAGGACCGGGAATGCTGGGTCCAGATGACCTGGATGTCGAAGTGCTCCGGAAGGGCGTTGAAGAAGCCCGCGAGCGCGACGTAGACGCCGTCCTGGTCGCTGTCGGAGACCGTGCGGGTGTAGGGAGGGTCCAGGCGGAAGCCGTAACCGAGGGAGCGGTCCTTGTTGACCACGAGACCCTGCTCGATCGCAAGGGGCGAAAGCTCGCGGTCGAACGTGCTCCCGTTCAGCTCATTGGTCCGCTGGAATTTCCTGGCAATCTTTGCGAACATGGGGGAGGGGGCGCCAGTCGGAGTCGGGCTCGCTCCTTCCGGGCCGGAGAAGGCGCGGCAGGGCGAAGGAGAGGAAAAAATGAGCATCGTTTCCCGGCGGCCGCCCGAGGCGGAAAACCGCAAGGTAAGCCGGGTACCCGGCGAGGAGGGCAACCATGCCGATGCTGCTGTTGAAGATCAGCATGTTGATGGCGAGGCCGACGATCAGGGCGCCGAAGTCGCCCGGCGTGAAAACCCCCCACACATAGATGGAGCGCGAGAGCTGGCGATGGTAGCGAACCGTCTGCATGGCCCGGTGCCCTCACGGGGTTCGCTCCAGGAGCGCAAGCGAGGCATCCAGGTCGGAGAGGATCCGGCGCAGATCGCGTGCGCTCCATTCTTCCTGCTGGCCGAGGCGGACCGCCTCGTCATAGGCCTGTCGGAGAAGGCGCACCGCCTCCCCGTGATCCGCGCAGGCGGCGGGATAGTAGACAAAGATGGGAAGCGAGACCGTGACCCGGCTCCCGCCGACGTCAAAGACAACGGGCTTCCTGACATCCAGGGAACGAAGTTCATACCCCGGAATCCGCAGGGGCAGCGACGGGTCTTCCGCGGGAGTCGCGGCGCGGATCCCGGCTGCAACCAGCAGGGTCCCGGTCAGGAGGAGGCATCGGCGCATGCCTGCATAATAGCAAGCGCCGGCCCTGCTCAGGGCACCGGGTGTTCGGGGGGCTCCAAGGATTCCTTCTCAGCCGCGGCCTGGGCGCGCTGGCGCATGATCTCGCGCAGGGTCGGCAGGCCGATGCTGTAGGTAAGGATGATCCAGAAGGGCGCCAGGACGACCCAACCCAGCATGGCGTGGACCAGGACGCCGTTGAACAGGTGGAGGAAATGCCGCGGGTCCTCCCAGATCATGGTCTCGAGCGCGTGGAAGCCCACCTTCACATGAGGCGTGCCGGTCAGGAGGTCCCCCGCTCGGATGAACAGGAAGAAGAGGGCCACGTGGAGGGGTGTCAGCAGGCCGTTGACCACCTGGATGATCGGCTGGTTCAGCTTCAGGAAGATGCCGACAAACAGGCAGAGAAGGGTGGTGGTGCCGGGCACCGGGAAGACTCCGCACGCGCTGCCCACCGCGAGGGTGAGCGCGATCTTCTCCGGCGAGATTCCCTGGGTCATCTGCCGGACCACGGGCTCGACGACGCGGCGCTGCCAGAAGGTGCGGGGCGTCCCGGGGAGGCTGTTGTCGGGCAGGGAGGGCATGCGTGAAACCACAAGAAATAAACAAGCGCGGGACCAGGCACAAGAAGCTTTCGACCGGGCGCCGAGGGGGATTTGCGTTGATCGGCAACCGCGTCTTTCGAAGTGTCTCGCCCCTTGTCGTGACACTGCCGCACTTCCTACGTTCCCTGGCATCGCGCAACTACCGGCTCTACTTTGCAGGCCAGTGCACGTCGCTCGTGGGCAATTGGATGACTTCCACGGCGGCGGCCTGGCTGGCGTACAGCCTCACCGGGAGCCCGTTCATCGTTGGCCTCGTGGGGTTTGCGAACCAGATCCCCGTGTTCATCCTGGCCCCCTTTGCCGGGGTGTGGATCGACCACCTGGACAGCCTGCGGCTGGTGCGCGTCACCCAGGTGCTCGCGATGCTGCAGTCCGCCGCGCTGGCCGTGTTCGCGCTGACCGGGCACATGACCGCAACGGTCCTCATTGTCCTTTGCTTCCTCCAGGGGCTGGTCAACGCCGTGGACTGGCCGGCCCGCCAGACCCTTACCTTCCGGCTCGCCGATGAGAATGCCCCGCTCGAAAACGTGATCGCGCTCAACTCGATCACATTCAATCTGGCCCGCCTCGTCGGGCCGGCAGTCGCGGGATTTGTGATCGCAGGCGTCGGGCCCGGGGGATGCTTCGCGGTGGATGCGGCGAGCTACCTCGCGGTGCTGGCCGCGTTGCGCGCCGTCAGGCTCCAGCCGGCCGCCTCACGGGCCCGGGGGGCAAGGCCGCTTGCGGAATTCCGCGACGGAGTGCGCTATGCCTGGCGGAACCCGAGGATCCGAAGGGTGCTCCTGATGATTCCCGTGATCGGACTTGCCGGGTTCGGGCACAGCATCCTGGCCCCCGTGTTTGCCGGCGAGGTGTTCCACGGCGGCCCCCGAACGCTCGGGTTCCTGCTTGCCGCCACCGGCGCAGGGGCCCTGGTGACAGGCGTGTTCCTCGGTTCGCGCGAGTCCGCCGAAGGGCTCGAGAGGCTTCCGGTCGTCGGCGCCGTCATCGGCGGCGCGGGACTCTGCCTGCTCGCGCTTCCCGCAGGCGAGGGGGTGGGCCTCCTCTGCTTTGCCGCAGCCGGCATGGGCGGCGTGCTCGTGATGGTCGCCTCGAACACCCTGCTGCAATCGCTCGTCGAGGACGAAAAGCGGGGCCGCGTCCTGGGCCTGATGACCATGGGGCAGAGCTTTTTCCCGATCGGGAGCCTCCTGGTCGGGGCCCTGGCGGAAGGCGTCGGCCCGAGGCTTGCCATCCTCGCCTGCGGGGTCGTGTGCCTGATCGCGGCACTCCTGTTTTCCGGGAGCGAGGCGGGGCCAAAATCTGGAGCCCTTACCCCGCGGGGGGGGCGCTCTCCAGGGACGCCAGGCGGGTGGCTGCCTCTTCCCAATCCACCGTTGCCGACTGGATCTGGTCGACAACCGCGCTGAGCTCGCGGTTGAGCTGCTGGGCCCTTCCCGGAGCCTGGTACGTCTCCGGGGCCTCGAGCTCCGCAGCCAGTTCCGCCTGCTTGGTCTCGAGTTCGGAGACCCTCTGCTCGAGCGCCCCGACCTCCGTCCGAAGCTTCTTGGCCGCGGCGCGCCTTTCTGAGTCCGCGCGCTTGGAGTCCTTGTCGCGCCCCGGGGAGGGAGACGCCCCGCCGGCTTTCGCAGCTGGGAGATTCTGGACGGGCCTGGCATCGGTGAAGCCCGCGGTCAGGGCCGCGCGCTCGTTCGTGGCCTTGGACTTGTCGAGGTAGTAGTCGTAGTCGCCCGCATACGGCGTCAGCCGGCCGGAGTGGACGTGCAGGACGGTCTGCGCAAGGGCGCGGATGAAATAGACGTCGTGGCTGATGAAGATGAGCGTGCCCGTGTAGGCTTGGAGGGCGCGGACCAGGGCGTCGATCGAGGGGATGTCGAGATGCGTCGTCGGCTCGTCCATCAGCAGGAAGTTCGGGGGGGCGAGGAGGAGCTTGGCGAGGGAGAGGCGGGACTTCTCGCCGCCCGAGAGCACCGAGACCTTCTTCAGCACGTCGTCCTTCCTGAACAGGAAGCCGCCGAGGATGGCCCGGGCCGTCTGCTCGGTGACCTCGCGGTTCACGTTCCGCATTTCCATCGCCTCGGCCATCACCGTCCGGCTGGCGTCGAGGTTGTCGAGGCGGTTCTGCGCAAAGTAACCCGGGACGACATTGCTGCCGAGCTCGCGGCTTCCCCCCTGGATGGGGATGATCCCGGCGAGGATCTTCAGGAGGGTGGATTTTCCGGCCCCGTTGGGGCCGACGAGGACCA
>Ga0302319_10006554_pt1 | contig 23065 bp, 17 predicted proteins | sample Bog_T0_2_FD_203319 | JGI IMG/M metagenome (GOLD analysis project Ga0302319, IMG submission 203319) | Peat permafrost microbial communities from Stordalen Mire near Abisko, Sweden - Bog_T0_2 | ecosystem: Environmental > Terrestrial > Soil > Wetlands > Peat | place: Sweden: Abisko, Stordalen Mire...
GGACCAAGTGAGGATGCAAGCGGATATCGCCGACGGGAGCTTATGGATAATTTCGCGTGCATAAACCAGGCGTTTGCACGCGATCAGCCGACTGCATGCGGCGCAATCCGGAGCCTTCATGAAAACGTTTCATTGCACCTCCTGCCAGGCATTGGTGTTCTTCGAAAATACGCAGTGTTTGACATGCGGCCACAGCCTCGCGTTCGATCCGAAGCGGATGACCCTGGTCAGCTTGGAACAGCAGGGCGATGGCGCCTGGCTGCCGGTCGAAAAGGAGGGCTCGGCGGGACTAGTCTATCGGCTTTGCGCAAACTACACCGACCACGGCGCATGCAATTGGGCCGTAGCGGCGGATGCGCCGGAGTCCCTTTGCACCGCCTGCTCAATCACCCATACCATCCCTGATTTGACCGTCGCCGGCAACAAGGACGCATGGTTGAAACTGGAGACGGCCAAGCGCCGGCTGCTGTTCGATCTCTTGAGCCTGAAACTGCCCTGGATGAGCAAGCGGGCCGACGCCGAGCGGGGTTTGGAGTTCAGGTTCCTGAGTGACGTAGTCACTGTGAACGGAGACCGAAGCCGCGTGCTGACCGGACACGACAACGGACTCATCACCATCAACGTCGCGGAAGCCGACGATGTACACCGCGAAGCGCAACGGCTGCGCCACCGTGAACCATATAGAACGGTGTTGGGTCATTTTCGCCACGAGATAGGCCATTACTATTGGGACCGCCTGATCCAGGGTACACAGCGGCTGGAATCGTTTCGTGGTTTGTTTGGTGATGAGCGCGCGGATTATCAGGCGGCCTTGAAGGTACATTACGAACAAGGTGCGCCCGCCAACTGGGCCGACAACTTCATCAGTGCGTACGCCTCGACGCATCCATGGGAAGACTGGGCGGAGTGCTGGGCGCATGTCATGCATATGGTCGATGCGCTGGACACCGCGCATGCGGTGGGGCTCTCGGTGCGCCCGCCGCGGGGAGACGAACCTTCCTTGGCGATTCCTGCCAAACCCGCGCAGGCGCGAATTGGCGACTTCAATCAGCTCGTGGGCGAATGGCAGGCCCTGACTTATGTACTCAACAACCTCACCCGAGGTCTCGGACTTGCGGATGCCTATCCCTTCGTACTGTGCGGGCCGGTAATCTCGAAATTGAAATATGTTTGCTCCGCGATGGTGGATGCGGCGGGGATGATGGGCAGCGCGCAAGATACGCGCATTGCTGCGTAGTAGTAAACTAGAAATCAATGTTAGTTATTATTGCAAGATATTGATTATTATATTATTATAAAATCTGATATTCGGGCTCATGGCGGTTGCCTCGCGCGGCGAAATGGGTCGGTCACTGATCCTTTCGGGGACTCCGCCGGCGGCCGGATCTTCCCTGCCGATCCTGGTCTATGCGACTGCAGGAGGGCATGATCCACCGATGCTGATCCAAACGGTCTTTCCGATGGAGCACCGCGCTGCCGGCGCCTTTCATTCGTCACGGGCCGCGACGAACACGGGCCGCGACGAATGCGGTCGCGGGCCCATGATCCGACGATTGGCGTGGTGGCCGTTGTTTTTCGCATGGCTGGCCGGTTGCGCCAACCGGCCAGCGGCTCCGGTGATGTACGACGCAGCCACGTCCCGCGAATTGATCGATCAATCGCTGCCGCGCAATCTGGCGGATCGCAGCGGCTGGGCGGCGGATATCCACGCAGCGTTTACCGTTCAAGCGCTGGCGCCGAACCGGGAGAATGTATGCGCCGTGGTTGCGGTCATCGAACAAGAATCGAGTTTCCAGGTGAATCCGATCATTCCCGGACTGCCGGCGATCGCCCGGCGCGAAATCGACCGGCGTGCGGCCGAGGCGGGGGTTCCGAGAGTGCTCGTGGATGGGGCGCTGGATTTGCATTCTTCGACCGGCCGAAGCTACAGCGAACGAATCAGCGCGGCCAAAACGGAAAAGGACCTGAGCGACATCTTCGAGGACTTCATCAGCCTGGTGCCGATGGGCAAGAAGCTTTTTGCGGATCGCAATCCGATCAGGACGCGGGGTCCCATGCAGGTGAACGTCGCCTTCGTCGCGCGGTACGCGGCGGCTACGCCCTATCCCTATCCGATCAAGACCACCCTCGCCGACGAGGCGTTCACACGTCGTGGAAGCCTCTACTTCGGCGTCGCGCATCTGTTGGGCTATTCCGCGCCGTATGACGGTCGCTACGAATTTCGCTTCGCCGACTACAACGCCGGGCAGTATGCGAGCCGCAATGCGGCATTCCAGAGCGCGCTGAGCGCGCTCTCGGGAGTCGCGCTCACAGCCGACGGCGCGCTGCTGCCGCGGGATGCGGACGACAGCAATCCGGGGCGCACCGAACTTGCGGCGCGCGCGATCGCCGCCCGGCTCGACACGACGGATGCCGCCATCCATCGTGCACTGGCACAAGGCAAAAACAAGGATTTCGAGCGCACGCCGCTTTACTCGCAGGTGTTTTCGTTAGCGGAACGATCCGCGCGGCGTCCGTTGCCGCGCGCGCTCGTACCCCGCATCAAACTCCAGGGCCCGAAGATCACGCGGCCCCTGACCACGGCCTGGTACGCGGCGCGCGTCGTCCAGCGCTTCAAGCGCTGCCTCAGCCGCTAACGGGAACCCTCTCATCAGTAGGGCGCGGATGACATCGCGATGGACCTGCACGATGAGAAGTGGCAGGCGCATGAAGTGCCGATCAGCGCCGACGCATCCCAATTGTTAGCACTGAGGGGCATGGGCCATGAGGGATCCAGGCACCCCTCACGCGTAGCGCAATGGGCTTTTCGTTTGAGCAACTCTGCGTTGCCGAACGGCCCGCAACCGTGGTTGACCTGCGCTATCTTGCATGTTTTCATTGGCTCTGCATTCGAGAACCTCATGCATAATCCAATGACCGACTCACCACAGGCTCTCGAACCATCACTTGTGCGTGGGACTGCAGGTTCAGAAGTCGGGGACAAATGAAAACAAAAGCTGCGATTTGCCATGCCGCGGGAAAACCTCTGGAGATCGTCACCGTCGATCTGGCCGGTCCGAAAGCGGGCGAAGTGCTGGTCGAGATCAAGGCCACGGGTATCTGCCACACCGACGAGTTCACGCGCTCCGGCGCCGATCCGGAAGGCCTGTTTCCCGTGATCTTCGGCCACGAAGGTGCCGGCATCGTCGTGGACGTCGGCCCGGGGGTGACTTCGGTCAAGAAGGGCGACCACGTCATCCCGCTTTACACCCCCGAGTGTCGTCAGTGCAAGTCATGCACCTCGCACAAGACGAATCTCTGCACCGCCATCCGCGCAACGCAGGGCAAGGGCGTGATGCCGGACGGCAGCAGCCGGTTCTCGATCGGCAAGGAGATGATCCACCATTACATGGGATGCTCGACATTTTCGAACTTCACGGTTCTGCCGGAGATCGCGGTGGCGAAGATCCGTGAAGACGCGCCCTTCGACAAGGTCTGCTACATCGGATGCGGGGTGACCACGGGAGTGGGGGCCGTTACTCATACTGCCAAGGTTGAGGCGGGCGCCAACGTCGTGGTGTTCGGACTCGGTGGTATCGGCCTCAACGTGATTCAAGGAGCGCGTCTGGTGGGGGCCAACATGATCGTCGGCGTTGATTTGAATCCGCGAAGAAAGGCGCTCGCGGAGAAGTTCGGCATGACGCACTTCGTCAATCCGAAGGACGTGGGCAAGGACTTGGTGGCGCATCTCGTTGAGCTGACCGGCGGGGGAGCCGACTACAGTTTCGAATGCATCGGTAACGTCGACGTCATGCGCCAGGCGCTCGAGTGCTGCCATCGCGGCTGGGGCGTTTCGGTGATCATCGGTGTGGCGGGTGCAGGCAAGGAAATCAGCACGCGGCCGTTCCAGCTCGTGACCGGACGCGCGTGGAAGGGAACGGCGTTCGGCGGCATCCGCGGCCGCACAGAAGTCCCGAAAATCGTTGACTGGTACATGGATGGAAAGATCAACATCGACGATCTGATCACCCACACGATGCCGCTCGAGAAGATCAATGATGCGTTCGATCTGATGCATTCCGGCGATTCGATCCGTAGCGTCGCGATTTACTGACTCCAGGGGAACGCCGCCTGACCGACGTCCTGAGCTCGTTCAGGGTTTCAGGGCCCCGCCACGATTTCGAGCAGCGACCCGTCGGGGGCGCGCAATGTGCCGGCGCGCGCCCCGCCATAAATTGCGCCCGCGTGTGCCGCGGGCGGCGCGATCCAGGGGCCCTCGAGCAGATCGAAATCCGGGTGCTGCAACGTCGCCATGCAGATGCCCGGCGGCAATTGACCGGGGAGCGTCGGCCGCGGCGTCGCCGCGCCGGGATACTGGTCCAATTCCAGGAAAACGTCGCGTCCGTGGACCATGGTGGCGATCGAATGCAGTCCGTCCATCGGGAGATCGAAGGACTTGGCGATCATCGTGTAGACGATATCCGCCTCGCGTCCCAGCGAAAGGCGCGCGTAACGCTCGAACCAGCGCAGCGATGCCCTCAGATCCGAGCAGGCCAGCACGACAATGAACGGCTTGTCGATGGCCGACCCCGCACGCGGCAGGTCAAAGTCCGGCAGATCCGAACGGATTTGTGTCAGGTAGATGATCTCCTGATCCGGTCCCTGCACCTGCATGGGATAAATCGTCGGCAGCCCGTCGATCTCGTGCGGCGGTCCGATGATTTCGAAGGGCGAGCGCCGCATGCGCTCGTTCACGGCCAGCACGTCCTGGACGCAGATCTCGACGGCGGCCCAGCCGAAGGTACGCAGCGGGGCGAATTGCGCCACGGGTTCGCCGGCAATGAAACGCAGATAAACATGGGCGCGGGAGGCGGGCGCGAGCGTGATGAACGTTCTGCCGGCAGCGCCGGGGGCGCCCCAACTCTGCGCGAGGTCACCGGCGATCCGGCCCTCGTCGACGACGCGATAGTCGAACCAATCGACGTAACGCCGGGCCGCAGCGAGAGGGTCGGCGACGCTCAAAGTGGCTGCGCGCAGCAGTTTCATGCCTGTTCGTCGTCCATGCCGCGCGATGGGTCAGGTGTGCAGATCGAGCCGCAGCTGAAAGCGGTCGGATCGATAGTGCGCCAGGGTTACGAGGATCGGTCTTCCGGAGTGATCGGACACGGTGAGCGCGATGCGCAGAATGGCGGTCCGCGGTTCGACCTTGAGGGTCGAACTCATGACCGGATCAGCCAGGATCGCGGCGATGATCTGCGTTGCTTTACCCAGGCGATAGCCGGCTTTGCGTATCACGGCCAGAATCGGCATCTCGCCGAGGGCGGCCCGGGTCACTGCGCCGGCGAGCTCCTCGAGCACATAACTGACCAGGTACCCCAATGGTTCGCCGTCCAGGTAGCGCACACGCACCGCGCGAACCACCCGCGTCCTGGGCGCGATCTGCAGGGCCTCGGCAATCGACGGGGTGACGTTCTCCTTGCCGACCCCGAGTACCTTGACCTTGGTCGCCCGGCCGAGCTGCAGCAGCGAATCCAACGCCTGGTCGATGTTGGCTTCGATGGGTTTGGCAGGAGGGCGGAAAATGACCGTCGTGCCCACGCGGCGCTTGCGCGCGACGAAATGTTGCTGCGCAAGTTCGTCGAGGGCGCGCCGCGCCGTGATGCGCGAAACCGAATAATTGCGCGCCAACTCCTGCTCCGTCGCGACGAGCGCGCCGTAGGCACGCTGCCCCGACAGGATCTCATCCCGTATCTGCAGGAATATCTGATGGTAGAGGGGTATGGCCGCCTCCCGGTCGAGAGCCCGAGTTTCCCCGTTTTTCATCAGTATCCCAGGCCTGTCGTAGCGGCGGAATCGCGCCGCAAAGTTTAGCATCTGCGGGGGCTTTGAATGGTGGTCACTCGGCGACCGCGGCTGCTCTGCGTTCGTTCGTGAGCGTGATCTTGTACAGCTGCTGATCCTTGAACCAGTGCCAGGTGCGCGCCTTGTGCTGGCCGTCGTCGCTGATCTGGATCATCTCGCAGACCGTGATGCTCGGGTCCCTGCGGTAGCCGAACCGCAGATAGACGGTGAAATCGTCCACTTCCCACATCGATCCAATCAGGTCGCCGGCGAACCAAAGACGCCCGTCGCGATAGTTGGCCTCGTGCATGAGATGTGCTTCGCGTCCATCGGACCACACATTGTGGATACGCAGTCTAAAATCGCAGCTGCCGTCATCGGGCAATTCCGAAACCGTGCGGACCTCATGATGGTCCACTCGCTTCCCGTCGGGCGTGATGTGGGTGTAGGTTCCCACCCAGCTTCCAGCGTGGCGGGCGAAATTCGGCATCAGACCGTAAATCCGATTGGTCATGGAATCTTCCGGGGTTTTGACGACAAATAGGACGGCGCTCAAGCTCAGCGCTGCAGCTCAGTCAGTTCGTACCAGGTTTGCATATAGCCGCCGACGCCGCCCTGCACGAACAGTGAGTCTTCGTCCGCCGTCACCCAGATATCATAGGGTGGATGCGCCCCGTGCGCGCCGACCATGCCGCCGGCCTCGTCGGTGAAACGGAAGCGGCGGCAGAGAAAGCGGCCGGCCGGAGTCTGGACCTCATCGTCGCCAAGATACTCGAGGAACATCTTGCTCTCCACGACGATCGGCGGCGTCGCCCCGCGATGATCGGTCGAGGGCAGGAATACGCGGATCGCACGCTTGTGCGGCCCGAGCGCGAGATCCATACAGCGGGTCATATACGCATCGGCGATGATCGGATGGGTTCCGAAGCCATCATAAGCGCCGTCCGCCGGCAGGCGCTGGGACAGGTGGCCGATGCTCGGGCCATGACTGTCGCACAGGATATTTCCAGCGTCGAGCCGCACGAAGCCCGCGCCCATGAAGGTGTCGCCCACGACCAGCCGCACATAGAGATCCTTCGGGCGCCCTGATTCGTCCAGCGCATACACGATGTCGCGCATGACGGTCGGCTCGGGCTCCTCGATTTCGCAATGGGCGGTCAGCACCACGCTGCCATCGCCGTGGCGCGTGAACCGGAATGCCTCGAAGCCCCGGCGCTGGCCCAGCCGCTCAGGCTTGCGCGATGTGTATTCGATCCGACCGCTGATCGACCGATGTTTCATGATTCAACATCCTCCCGGCATGCCGAGGTCGCGGAAAGCGCGACCGCCCATCCCTGAATATCAGTTTATATCAGCGCTGCGCCAGCGTCAGGCGGGGTTGCGCTTAAATGATATAAAGGTATAGTAATAGGACAAAATAAAGCGAGGGATGAAAATGGTGACGCATAGACGCCCTGAATCCGCTGCAGCCGCGCTGGCGCTCGTGGTTACGATCCACGCCTGTTGCGGCACCGCCAACGCCCAGAGCACCTCGCCGGCCGCGGTTCCGGGCTCGTCGGCATCGGCACCCGACGACACGTCGCTTGGCGAAGTCATCGTCACGGCGCAGCGCCGCTCCGAGCGGCTTCAGGATGTGCCCATCGCCATCACGAATCTGACGCGTGGGCAGATCGAGAACGAGCAGGTGAACGGCACCGCCGACATCCCGCGCCTCGTGCCAAACATGTTCACCACGAACAACACCGGCGCCGGCTCCGCGAACGTCTATTTCCTGCGCGGTCTGGGCCAGACTGAATCATTCGCCACCTTCGATCCCCAGGTTGGCATCTATGTCGACGACATCTACATAGGCCGCGGCAGCGGCGCGAATTTCGGCCTGTTTGACGTGGATGAGATCCAAGTCCTGCGGGGGCCGCAGGGCACACTGTTCGGCCGAAATTCAACCGGCGGCGCCATCGTCATCTCGCTCGCGAAACCGAGCGACACCTTCGGCGGCTATGTGCAGATAGGCTACGGCGCTTATAACCGCTTCACCGAGCAAGGTTCGATCAACATCCCCATCAATGACGAGATTCTGACCAAGACAGTCGCCTATGGGGTCAACGACAACGGCTATGTCAATGACTTGGTGACCGGTCAGAAACTGAACTTCCATGACGATCGAGGTTTGCGCGAATCGGTGACCATCAAGCCGAGCGCGGCACCGAACGTCGTTTGGAATCTTTCCGCCGATGTGTCGGAGAGCAAGTACAACGCCGTGCAGAACTCGCCCCTCGACGGCCGGCGTGTGTCCTATTCGGGCTTCGGCGACCTGTCCGCCGCGGTTCCGGTGCTCGGCGGCGCCGCGATCGTGCAAGACGCGGACAGCATTTTGGGGGAATCCTTCACGAAGCTTCCCAACGGGGAGGATATGAGGACCTGGGGCGGAATGTCGAACGTCGAGGTCAAGTTCGACCCGGGTACCCTGAACTTCATCTCCGGCCTCCGGGCGCAGCACCAACTCGGCGCCGCCGATTTTCCATTCCCCGCGGTCTCGGGTGCATTGGTGCCCTACGACGACAACTATCTGGGACAGTTCGGGATTTTCCTGAACTCATTGGACCGCCAGTATTCGCAGGAGCTGAAGTGGACGGGTGGGGTAGGGGACAACCTCACGTACACCGCCGGTCTGTTCTACCTTTACGAGGAGAACACGACCGATTTCATGGAGACCCTGACCATACCGGTCGGTCCGCCGGCGGCGCCGAGCGTGTTCGGTCTCGAGTTGTCGTCGCCGGAGCGTTTCCACAATACGACCCGATCAGAGGCCGCCTATGCCCAAGGGGATTACAAGGTGACGGACAAGTTCACCGTGACCTTGGGCGGCCGGTTCACCGATGAGCACAAGGGCTATGAGGTCTGTTGCCACGGCCCCAACGGCTACGACACCGCCGACGTGATCGCCGCCGGACATCCGACAACGCTCACTGCCAACGAATTCACGCCCCGCTTGGTGCTGAAATACCAGATCGATCAAAACTTGATGGTCTTTACCTCGGCAACGCGGGGCTTCCAAGGCGGCGGCTGGAACTCGCTGACCGCCGCGGCACTCACGGTGACTGCCTTCACGCCCGAGACCGTCTGGACCTACGAGTCGGGTGTCCGGTCGGAACTGTTCGACCGCAAGCTCACCCTCAACGCCGACGTCTTCTACAACAGCGTCGACAACTATCAGCTCGTCACGCTCGGTCCGGGCAGCGGCAATTTCGTCACCGAGAACGCCGCTTCGATGTACGCCTACGGACTCGAGGTGGATTTCACCTATCGTCCCATCTCCGAACTCACGATCTCCGGCAATTTCGGCCTGCAACAGGGCGGTTATTTCAATCCCAGCGCCAGCACGGCCGCTCAGGCGCTCGCGTGCCGCACGGGAACGACGGCCGATTGCACCCAGGGCATCGTCAATCCGACCGGCGGGCTGGCACCGCCGGAGGATTTTCCGCACGGATCCTTCTCATTGAATGCAGCCTACTTGTTCCACGCCCAAGACTTCGATCTGACACCGACGTTCGGCGTCCAGTACACCTCGACAACCCACGTCGACACATCCGGATCCCCCTTCGGGGTCTCCGCCGCGCATGCGATCATGGACGCGGGCCTCAAGTTTCAGCTCCACAATTCACCCTGGTACGCGACGGCCGAATGCCAGAACTGCTCCAACAAGGTCTATCAAACCCAGTTACTGTTCCTGCCGTACTATAATACGCCGAGGTTTTGGGACATTAAGGCCAACTACAGGTTCTGAGTGCGATGCGAGCCCGGCTCGCGCAGCTGGAGGCGGTGTCGGGTCACGCGACATGACTAATACCAACGCGATCCGACGCGCCTTCACGGAATTGGCGCATGGCCAAATGCATTACCGCACAGCGGGCAGGGGCGGACCGCTCATAATCTTTCATGCATCACCCGGCAGCTCGAAGCAGCTGCTGTCCTTGATCCGCGACCTGCAGGGAATCGCACGGGTGTTTGCACCCGATACGCCCGGCAACGGTGACAGCGAACCCCTGCCGCTCGAGGCGCCGCGCATCGTCGACCTGGCCGAGGCCATGGCGCGCTTCCTCGACGTGATGCAGCTCGACCGCGTGGATCTCTACGGTTCGCACACCGGCGCTGCCATTGCGGCGGAGCTCGCAATCCTTGTGCCCCAGCGCATCGGGCGGGTGGTGCTCGAGGGGGTTCAGGTGCTGACGCCCGAGGAGCGCACGGAGATGATGGCGCGCTATGCCTTCCCATTCGCGGCGGACCTCGACGGCGCCTACCTGTCGCGCGTGTTTCAATTTTGCCGCGACCAGCATCTCTTTTACCCCTGGTACGAGCGGACGCGCAAATGCCAACGTGCGGGTGGGCTCCCGGCGGCGGAAGATCTGCACAACGCGGTCGTCGAAGTGCTCAAGGCCCACGAGACCTACCATCTCAACTATCGCGCCGCCTTCCAGTGGGAGGCGCGCAAGCGCCTGCCGCTGTTGATGCGTCCGACGCTGATGCTGGCGGCGGAGAACGATCCGCTGATGGAAACGACACGGGACGTCACAACCGCGCTGCGCGACGGGCGCTACGTCGCGCTGCCCCGCTTCGATGCCGCCGACTTCTCCACGCGCCGCATGGCCGCAATCACGAGTTTCCTGACGGCGGAGCGCCGCCGTGACGGCGACTCTCCGACATGACGGCGGCGTATGGCCAGTGCGCGCCGCGCAGGTCAACCGCGACCTTACCCATCGATTGACCCGACAGCAGCCGCTCGACTGCGTTGAAAACCCCGGCCAGCCCGGCGAACTGGGGCTCATCGAACACGATGCGCAGCTTGCCGCACTCGTAGAGTTCGAACACCCGCCTGCGCGCGTCCCCCCATTGGTCGCTCAGCAAGCCGTTCATGAACCCCCGCACCGACGCGCCCTTGTAGTACAGTTTGTGCACGATGCGCGGTCCGGTGATGATTTCGGGTCTGCCTTCCAGGTCTTGCGCCGCGCCGCCGACGACCAGCCGGCCATGCGGCGCGATGTTGTCGAGGAAGGCATCGAAGATGGTGCCGCTCACGGTGTCGATTGCGACATCGATGCGGTCCGGATATTCGCTGGCGAGCACGTCGGCAACGGACTCGGTGCGGTAGTCGATCACCCGGTGTGCGCCGAGGCCGCGGACGAACTCCGCCTTGGGTCCCCCGCCGCATACGGCGACGACGTGGCACCCGCGCAGCAGCGCGAGCTGAACGAGGATATGGCCCAGGCCGCCCGCGGCGGCGGAGATCGCCACCGTCTCACCGTCGCGCACGGCGCCAATTTGTTCGAGGGCCATCGTCGCCGAAACGCCGGTCGATGCGAGCGCCAGCCAATCGCGATCGACCTTGGGGACACGCACGAAGTGCGCAGCCGGCGCGACATTCCATTCGCGATAACCGCCCGGAAATCGCGTTGTCACGACTGCATCGGAGGGCCGCAGGCCCTCGACACCCGGACCGCAAGACTCCACGACGCCGAGCGCCTCGACTCCGGTCAGGCTCGGGAGGGAGATCTCCACATAATCGACCGCGTTGCGGGCAATCTGCGTGTCGAAGATACCATTGACTCCGCAAAAGGCGTTCCGGACCCGAACCTGACCGGGGCCGGGCTCGTGCAGCGGAAGTTCCACGATGCCGGCTGCCTCGCGAAAAGTTGCGGCGAACCGATCGAGCCGAATGGCGTGGAACGTACCGCTCAAGCTCGGAGCCTGTCTGACTACGAAGCCGGAAATCCGAGCACGCCAGGGTTCAAGCGGCGATCCGGATCGAGACACCGCTTGATCGCGTCAAGCAGGTCGACCGAAGCAGCGTCCCTGCTCTCCCGGTAAGGGTAGGTACGACCGATCTGGAAGTGCCCCGCTCCGTAGCGCGTGAAAATCGCGATCACGCGCTGGCGTGTCGCGGCGACCAGTTCGGTTGCCTGCGGATTCTCGGGCCGCTGGGTCAGGCGCCCGAGATGGGCGGGCTCGATCGCCGCGGCGTGAATCGGGCGCCAGCCGTTCGGCCAGTAGAAGACCGGCTCGATGATGATCGCGTTGCTCGACAGAGTCGTGAACAGGAAGCCTGTCTTGATGCCGGCCGCCCGGTGCACCGCTGCCATCTCCGCAAAGAGGGCTTGGATCTCGGCGAGCGCCTTGGGCGCACTGGACAAAGACACGACACCGTGCACGGGGACCCAGGATTCCCCATCGGGACCGACCATGGAGTTGAGCGCGGGGAAGGGCACGGCGCGAATGACCTTCGCAATGGTGTTCGGGATCTCCGCGCCCCCCGCGGTGGCGGCGATGCGGCGCAGCTCGGCCATGTCGGACTGGACGCCGGCGGCCGACCGACCTTCGCACGTGACATGCAGCGGGTATTCCTCGGTCTCGAGGAACTTGCGGCCATCCATGGCGATTTTTGCGGCCGACAACAGCCCGCGGCCGAATGATTTCTCCTTGGAGATCACCGCGCCCAGCGTCTTCACATCGCTCGCCAGCGAGGCCCGAGCCAGGCGCACCGCGGTCAGCCCGGGATCGAACGCGCAGGTTTCGCTGGCCACGCCGGCTCGCGCGATTCCGGCCATCGCCTCCATCAGCGCCGCCCCGGTTGGAAATGCAAACGACGCATAATCCTCATGAGCGGGCAGCGCCATCAGGCGCAACGTGATCTCCGCCTTGACCCCGAACACGCCACAATCACCGCAGAAGAGACCGGTCAAATCGGGACCGTAGTGGCGGTAAAATGGTAGCGCGGCACCGACGCCGCGGGCACCGGTGCGCAGAAGACGTCCGTCGGCCAGAACAATCGAAAGCGCCACGACGCTTTCGCTCGACGTGCCGTGGTGTCCCGCGCCGAGTACCGCGTTGAGCTGCGACACGCCGCCGCCCACGGTCGATCTGAGACCCGACATGGGGCCCCAGAAAGGGGTTCGCAGCCCCTGGACAGCGAGTGCCTCACCGAGCGCCTTCCATGTGACACCCGCTTCCACCGTCACGGTCATGTCGTCACGGCTGATCGCGAGGATCCGGTTCATGCGCGACAGGTCGAGCGACACGGTGCGAGCGTTCACTGGAATATAGCCGCCCGTGTAGCTCATGCCCGCACCGCGCGGCGCGATCGAAAAGCCCGAGTCGTGGATGGTGCGAACGACCTCGCCAAGCTGCACGGTGGAGGCTGGCGCGACGATGAGAGCGACCACCGCGTCGGCGCTGAGCCAGATGTCCTCGCTGTGGAGGCGACGGCTCGGTTCGTCAACGCGCACGTGTTGGCCGCCGACGATGCGCGTCAGCGCAGCCCCCAGTTCGGCGGCCGCCGGTTCGACATCCGGCAGGATTGAGGACTCGTCAGATCGCATCTATGTTCAACCCCGGATCCCTCAGAGAGTGATCATCACCTTGCCGACATGCGCCGCCGACGCGAGGCGGGCATAGGCGTCGGCAGCACGATCGAACGGGAAGGTTGCGTCGATCACCGGCGCGAGGCGGTTGGCATCGGCCGCGGCGACCAGATCCGCCAGCATCGCGCGGCTGCCGGCAGCAATGCCTTTGAGCGTCAGGTTCTTGCCGATGATCGTGCCGAAATTCGGCAGACCCTGGGCGGCGGAACCGGCGAGCGCACCGATGATGGCGATCCGGCCGTTGGCGGCGGCGGCGGCGATCGATTGGCTGAGCGTGGCCTGTCCGCCGGTTTCCAGCACGATGTTCGCACCACCGCCCGTCGCCTTGTTGACCGTTTCCGCCCAATCAGGCTCGGTGCGATAGTTGACCGTTGCATCCGCGCCGAGTCTGCGGGCGCTGGCCAGCTTCTCGTTGCTCGATGATGTGATGATGACGCGCGCACCATGCATTTTGGCGATCTGTAGTGCAAAGATGGCGACGCCCCCGGTGCCCAAGGCAAGAACCCAGGTCCCAGCCTTGATCGAACCGAACTCGACGAGCGCATTCCATGCCGTCAACCCGGCCGCGGCGAGCGGCACAGCCTGGGAATCTTCGAGGGTTGCCGGCACCCGCACCAGCGCCGAGGCGGGAACCAGGATTTGCTCGGCCAGCCAACCATCATGCGTGACGCCCAGATCGGCGGCGAACACGGATGGACTGAACGGACCCCCGAGCCACGTCATGAAATGACCGCAGATGACGCGATCACCGACGCCCAATCCCGCAACGCCCGCGCCGACCGCAATCACTTCACCGATGCCATCGGATACCGGAACGCGTTCGGCAGAGCGGCGGGCACCGTAGCGGCCCGACAGGATCAGAAGGTCCCGATGGTTGAGACAGACCGCACGCACCCGCACCACAGCCATCCCCGGAGCGGCAGTGGGCTCCGGCCGCTGCACTGCCGTAAGGGATTGCAAGCCTGTCTGCTCGCCAATCTGAAATGCCTTCAACGCCCGATCTCCCTCGACGGATCCGCGAACACGCACGCCCAACCAGGACGGATTTCCGCCCCAATTGCATTAGTATTAGATCAAATGAGGCGCGCTGTCACCAGTTATAATCGGCGTTCCAAGCGGCCTCAACGTGCGGCGGCCGAATTCGTCGACGCCTGGATCCGTTCCGCCAGTATTTCCGGCCCGAAATTGCGCATGCGTTGAATGAACACCTCCGTGATCTCGAACCCTTTTGGTGCCAGGAGGGTGCCCATGTCCGTGCGCACTTCCTGCAGGATCACCATCCCGGGCTTGACCTGACTCAACGGGATCACGATGGTTTCACTCCGACCCGATCCAGCCCCGACGACCGCGGCGAGGACGTCGATCAAGTCCTTGTCATGTTTGTCGCCGCGCGCGCGCAGGGCGACGGTCGCCGCCTCCACGCTCTTGCCTTGCGCGATTTGGAGGTCGTATTCCAGCACCAATCGCAAGATATTCGCGCCCAGTGTCATCTCGCCTTCGGGTGCGGCCCCGATGGATTTTCGACTCAGCGTCAGAATTTCCAGGACTTGCTCGAGACGCGGAATGCGGCCGAGCAGCGTCTGTGCCACCGCAGGCGCTCCATCCGCAAGGATCTGCTCTTCGCGCGTCAGCCTTTGACCATAGTAAAGTTTCTCCACGAGTTCGACCGGCAGGGAGATATATCCAATTTGCGACAGCATGGCAGCCGCTTGCAGCTGCCAGAGGCGGGGCTGTCCTGCCGCCTGCGCCAATTCCATGGATAGGCGCCTCACCCGGTTGGAGCGCCCGAAGGCCACGGGGTTGGTCATCGCCAAGACGTCGATCAACGCCTCGATGCACCCTACCAGAGTCTCTTGAAGCAGCGTTTTTTCCGCGGTCAGCAACCGGTGGTACGTGACCCCCGCCTCGACCGCCGCCAACACTTGCTCCGGAGCACAGGGTTTGGTCAAAAACCGGAAGATCTGACCCTCATTGATGGCGGACACCGCCGCGTCGCGTCCGGGCTCCCCGGTCAGAAGTATTCGGGTCGCCTCCGGATAAAGGCGTCTGACGGACTTGAGCAGCGCCGCCCCATCCATGCCCGGCATGCGCATGTCGGACATGACGACCGCCGGCGTACCGATTTCCTGCAGACGCTCGAGCGCCTCCTGTCCTCCGGCAGCTGTGATCACGCGATACTCACGCCGCAACAGCAGCGCCAGCCCCTCCGTGATCCGAGGCTCATCGTCTATACAGATAATGCAAGGGCGCTGGGGTGCGGTCATGATGGGGTCCGATACAAGTCAGGTCGCCATTGATGGAGCAATGCCAAGATGTACCCGGCGCTGCGCTTCAACCAGATCGAATGGAGCGTGAAGGCCCGCGAAATAGGCCGGGTCGACCTCGAGCGGCACCACCGGGAGGTCGTTCAGTTCGCCAGCGATTCCGGCATCCACGAGTTCATGCGCCAGCGCCAGCGTGGCCAGAAGATCGAACTCGCGGGACACGACGGCGCCCGGCGTGTGGTGCATTGCAACCGCTTCGACGATGGGATAGGGAAGCCCCCATAGTCCGAGCAGGTACGCGCCGATCTCCGCATGGCTCGCGCCGATGATCTGCGTTTCGCAGTCGACGAGGGGACGTTTCTCCGTGGTTGACAGCGTGATCGCCCTTTTCAGATCATCGGGACACTGCTGCGCGAGTATCCAATATCCGATGTCGTGCAGGAGACCGGCCAGCCAGGCATCATCGGGCAGTACCTTGCCGGTCGCGAGGGATTTGCAGGCTTGCGCCACGAACTGGGCATGCCTCTGCAGGTGATCCGGAATGACATCGGCGGCCAATATCGCAGGCATTTTCCAGCGTGCGAACAGTTCCACCGACATCACGAGATTGCGAATCGTCGCGAACCCCAGATGGATCACGGCATCCTTGATGCGCACGATCGGCTTGCGCCGGCGGAAAAAGGCGGAATTCGTGATCTGCAGCACCTTGCTGGCGATCGCGGCATCCGTCGTCACGATGTTCGCAATGTCGCCGGCGGTGACATCGGCGGTGGCCAATGCGGCCTGCAAACGCGAGAACACCTTGGGCATCGCCGGCAGTGTGCCGATGCGCCCGACGATCCGGCGCAAGGATTCCCGACCGAGCAATTCCTGAAGCTGGAAGCACCGCTTGATGGTGTCCTCGATTTCATCGGCGTTGCAGGGCTTAGCGACATATTGATGAGCCAGCAACGTCAGGCGCAGCGCCTGTGCCGCGTCCGCGTATCCCGAGAGAATGATGCGGATCGTGGCCGGATGCCGCTCCTTCAGGACGGTGAACAGCTGCCCGCCGTCCATGCCCGGCATCCGGATGTCGGAAACGATCAAGTCAATCGGCTGTTCCTTGAATGCGTCGATCGCTTGAACGCCGTCCCTGAAGAAAAGCATCGTCCAGTCGTGCCGATACTTGTACAAGCGCGTCCGCATGCTCTCGAGCAAATCCTGATCGTCATCGACGAAAATGATGGTCTTCATGGACCGGTTCGGGTCAGACCGTCGATCGGCAGCGTCAACACGAATTCCGTGCCGACGTCCACGGTACTACTGATGCTCATTCCCCCGCCGTGCTTGTCGACCACGATCGAACGGGCGATTGCAAGCCCTTGCCCCGTCCCGCGCCCAACCTCTTTCGTCGTGAAGAACGGATCGTAAATCTTCGTGAGATTTTCGGCCGGTATGCCGCAGCCGTTGTCACGTATTCTAATGACGACGTTCGCGCCTTCCCAGGTGGTGCCGATGGTGATGACGCCGGTCTCGATGGTTCGTCCGGCGTCCTCGATCGCATGCGCGGAATTGACGAGCAGATTCAAAAAGACCTGGTTCAGCGCGCCGATGTGGCACATCACATTGGGCAGATCCGACAGTTCCGTCCGCACCTGGGCGACGAACTTGTACACCTGGCTGGCAATGGTCAGCGTGGACTGCAAGGCATGATTGATGTCGGCCTCGCACGGCTCGCTCGAATCCGGATGCGCGAACTCCTTCATCGATCGGACGATCGTCGCAACCCGCTCGACACCGTCGGCCATCCGCTGGAAAGCCTTGGGTATCTCGATCCTGAGGAACTCCAGCTCATGCCTGGCGGAGAGATCTGCAATTTCCGATTGGAGTGAGCTGGTTTCCGCTCCGGACGGCAGAGCGGCGATCAGACGTTGCGAGCCGGACAGGATCTGTTCCATGTCGGCGACACCGCTTTTGAGGAAATGCAGACAGTCACCGATATATTGAATCGGGGTGTTGATTTCGTGGGCGATTCCGGAAGCGAGGCGCCCGACGGATTCGAGCTTCTGCGCCAATTGCAGCTCCGATAGAATCCTCTCGCGCTCCTTCAGTTCCGCGACGAGCTGGTCCTGCAGTTCCCGTTGTCGCCGGGTGAACTCGCGCTTTGCAGTGATGTCGGCGCCGGTCTCGATCGATTTGATCAGGCGCCCGGCCGCGTCGAAAATCGGGACCACCGTGATGCCCCGCCAAAACGTGGTGCCATCCTCACGTTTGACCTCGGACTCGTATGCGATCTTGTTGCCGGCGGACAGCGTCGCATGATCCGCTTCGAAGTCGGGCGCGACCGTCACGTTGTGCTGGGAGATGAGGCTGATCGGCCGCCCGAGCGATTCCTCGCGCGGAATGCCGCACATCTGCGCCGCCGCCTCATTGCAATATACGATGGTGGGCTCGGCGGTCGTCCGATCCGCGATGACGAACGTCGTCTGAATTCCGTCCAAGGCAAGGTCGCGCAACGCCAATTGGTATCGCAGACTGGCGTTTTCCGCTTGCAGGGCGGCCGCCAAGGACTCGGACGACAAGGGTCGCTCGATGGCATGCGGTGCTTCGGCCGTCGTCGGTTTGCCTCCCATTTGCAGTATCACCCACTTGTACGAGCGGACCGGGAATTCGCGGCAACGGGTGGCCGGCGGATGCATTCCGCCGTCTGCCCACGAGGGACGCGCGCAAGATGCGCGGGCCTTCGCCGCTGCAATGGATGTCGACCTTGCGAATGGATTCTGAAGGCGGGGCCGATAAATAGGGCGGCGGCGGCGGCAATGTGATAATATGTGCACTCATCAGGGCACGGGATCCGTCCTGCAATGAGCATCAAAAATTCCCTCGTTGCGTCATGTCGTCGCATTCTCGGTCCGCTCACGCGAATTCTGATTCGCTTTGGAATCGGTGCCGGAGAACTCAACGCATTGATCGAACAAGAGTACGTGAAGTCGGCAATCCGGCAGCTTGCCCTCACGGGCGAACTCGTCTCTTCTTCGCGCATTGCCATCATCACCGGCCTACCGCGCAACATCGTCGCCTCCATCGTCGAGTCGCTCGATGAGGAGTCGACCCGTCGAGTGGGGTCATTGATCCAGCGCGCACAACGGGTTCTGACAGGCTGGTATGAGGATCGGGAGTTCCAGACGCGGGAAGGCGACCCGCTCGTTCTGGAGGTCGCGGGTTCCGGCAAGACGTTCGAAATGCTGGTGGAGCGGTACGTCGGGGGCGGAGTCCGTGCGAGTGGCGTGCTCAAGGAACTCGCGGCAACAGGCGCGGTGAAGATCACCCGAGATGGCGCCGTCAGGGCCATGCGGCGGTCCGCGGCGGCGGGAGGTGCGGATCCCGAGACGGTCAAACAGCTCGGGGATTATACCCATGCCCTGCTGGTGGCGTTCGAGCACAATCTCACCAACGGGCCGCTCGAGCAGGTCGCCATCCGCGGATTCACGCGGCAAGCCGATGCGTCGATCGTTCCCTTGTTTCGGGCGCAGATGGCAAAGCGTGCCGAGGTCCTCGTCGAAAGCGCGGAGGCGTTCCTCGAGAGCCGCGTGCCGAAACACGCTGACCCGGAGGAAGCCGCGGAGTCCGATGTCTTGGTCGGATCATTCGCGTTCACCAGCGTCCAATCGATCCGTGAGCCTGAGCCGCGGTGGCAACGGGGATTGGCTGCGCGTCTGAAGCGGCCGGGCACTGCTCGATCCGCCGGGGAATGAGGGACATCGGGACGGGTGGGTGGGTCGACACTCCCCCTTGTTCGAAGGGGGAGTGCGGGTAAGGGCCTGCAGACGCTTGCTAGGAGCCTCCTAGTGTGCGGTGATGGTGACCGGGATGGTGGCGGTGCCTGTGAGATTCTGGGGGTCGGTGGCCGTCACCTGCAACGAGTAGGTGCCCGTCACCGGGGTGGCCCAATTAACGCCGAGCACGTTGCCGCTCGCCGCGAAGCTCATCCCCGCCGGTACGCCCTTGATTTGGATCGTCATGGAGTTCGCGGTGCTGTCCGTGAAGGTGATCGACCCGCTGAGTGCGTGGCCGGCCACTCCCGTCAGGGGGGTCGATGCGATGACCGGTCCCGATCGGACGATCGCGATGGTACTGACGCCCGTGCCGGTCAATCCAGTTTTGGTGTCCTGCGCCGTGACCGTCACCGTGAAGTTGCCCAACGTCGGCGTATTCCACGTGATACAGCCGGTGTTGGCGATCGTCATGCCGGCAGGCGCGCCTGTCAGGCTGTAGGCGAGCGGGTTCGTGGCGATCGCCGTCACGCAGAACGAGAGCGCCTTGCCCGCTGGGAAGGTGAGGCTTGCCGAGGCCACCGTCGGGGCCTTGGGCACCGCGATCGTGACCGTATACAGGCCCTGTCCGGAAAGACCCGTGGTCGCATCGTGCGCGCTCACCGTGACCGCATAGGTGCCGGCGAGCGGGGAGGCCCAGCTCACGACTCCGGCCGTGTTCACCGACATTCCGGCCGGGGCGCCTGCGAGACTCCAAGTCACGACATGGGCGTCCGTCACCTGCGGGACGAAAGTGAGCGCGACCTGCGCGGTGCCGCTCACCGAACCGCCGGCGACCTGCGGGGGCAACGCTGCGAGAATCGATACGCCGAGCGTCGCTTGACCCGAGAGTCCCGTATAGGCATCGAGTGCGTGGGCGATGACCGAGTAGGAGCCGAGAACGGGCGCGTTCCACGTGACCAAACCCGTGCTCGCATTCACGCTCATGCCGGCCGGAGCGCCGGTGAGGGAGTACGTGAGGACACGGGCATCGGCAGCCGTGATTGCAAAGGAAAGGGCTGTTCCGACTTTGCCGGCTACGGTCGCGCCAGTGACGACGGGCGCCGACACTGACGGCTGGGCGCTCAACGCCGGCAAGAGGTTCTGCACATTCGGCGAACCCAAGCCCGAGGGCAGATCGTAACCGACGGTTGCGTAGCAGGTCGTGCAGGTGCCATCCGAGCCGGTCGTCACATCGAGAAAGGCACTGGCATAGCTCCCCGCCTGGCTCGCAAAGCCATAAAGCGTCGGCTGCGTGGCACCAATGGGCGCAAGCGCGGCATGTGCCCGCAGCGCGTTGGCCACGGCCAGGACGCCGGCCCACTGTGGGGTGGCGAGGCTCGTGCCACCGACGCTGTACCAACCGACGCTCGTCGAACCTGGCGCGATGACCGCCAGATATTGCCCGGTGTTCGGGTTTGCGTTGAACGTCACATCGGCGACTGTCCGATGGGCCGGGGCGCCAAGGCCTGGGATCATCGTGAGTAGCTGGTAAGCAGGGGTCGCAGTGAATGCACTCATGCCGCCGCCCGTGCCTGACCAGGCGGTCTCGGCGCGAAGACCGGCGCCTCCGTAGGTGAGACTCGTGCCGCCCACGGCGAGGACATGCGCGGACACCGCCGGCCAATTGACGCCTGCACCGGCATCACCCGCAGCGGCAAGATAGGTCATGTTCGCGACGCCGAAGTTCGCATCGAAGCCGCTCGTCCAGCTACCTTCGGGCGCGCCGAAGCTTTGCGACACGACGCCGGGGCCCATCTGATTGGCGAGCTGCACCGCCGCGTAGAGACTCGTTATCGAGCTGTCCGGGGCTTCGATGAGGATGATGCGCGCATACGGCGCCGTGGCGTGCGCCCATTGCACATCCAGGGCTATCTCGATCGCCCAGCCCGAGTTGTAGGCAGGAGCATTCGCCGTCATCGCACCGCCCGGGCTGCTGTAGACGACCGAGAGCGTGCACCCGGCGGCGGGCGCGGCGGCGAGCGGCAGACTCGCCGCCGTCGGAATGGCCGTCAGCGCGCAGCCCGGCAGGCCGAACTTCGAGTCGAAGCTCGCGAGCTCCGCCACGACATTCGGATCGTTTTGCGCATCGATCAAGTAGATGGTTTGACCGGCGCCCCATTGGGCGGCCTGGGCGGAGGTGACGCTGGACCCGCTGCTCGTGAGCGCGGGCAGCCCATAGGCGGCGCGAATTTGCGCAGGCGTATAGGTCGTGACCTGGGATGTAGCAGCCATGGGTTCTGTCGAGCCATCGGCCCACGCGCCGTCGGGCGCGATGCCGTTGTCGCGGACCTGCTCGAGCACCTGGGGAGTCAAGCGCCGGGTGGAGAGCTGCACGAAGGCCGGGTTCACCGCCACGCGCCGTGGCGCCACCGCCGCGGAACTCGAAGGCTCGCTACGATCACTGTCATCGGGTTCATCGAGAATCACGGGCGCCAGGTGAAAGGTTGGCTGCGCGACGCTTGCGGCGGCCGTGTTAGTGGCCGTGAGCGCCATGGAATAGCTTTGCGTGGCGGCAGGCGCCTCTGCCGTGGCACTCGTACCGGAGCCGGAGCCTCCGCAAGCGCTTAAAATCGCCGCATTCAAACTGAAGAGGAGAACACGCCCGACTGCGCGATCCGGGGAATTTAACTTTCTCATGGTCATCCTCTTTTGGTAGTGGCGATTCCAAGAGAGCGACGCCGAAGACGATGGGCAATCCCATCGGCAACCCCGCTACCTTTCTGTGAAAGGCCGGAGGCTTTGCGTCCCCGCCTCACGGCAGGTTTGCTCTCGTTCCGACTTCTAGGTCGTGAACTGACTCTTTATATGCATCCAACAATGCACAATTAATATGCATTGAACGACGCACAAATGAAAGAGAACGACATGGGAACTGGGGGGTCGGTCACAATGCCGCGGCGCCTTTCGCACCTCCCCGATCAACGCCGGATCCGTGTGCGCAGCCGGGATGCCGCGCCGGCGCCGGTAGTTTAAAGGATTTTGTCGAAACGTTATGTCATCGGCAGACAGTTGGCGGCGTTGCGTCAGAGCATAATCGCGCGCCGAGAAGCAGAATCGTTTTCATAAGCTGTTCCATTTCATCCTCCGTCACAACCCCGAATTCAACCAGTCACCGCCATGATGAATCTGTCACCCCTCGTCGGCGCCGCGTACCTTGTCACGATGCTCGCCTTGACCGGCACCGCGATCGGGCAGGTCAACGTCCTCACAAATCGGTACAACCCGTCCCGCACGGCCGCGAACTTGAGTGAAACCATCCTGAACACGACGAACGTCGTGGCGGGTCAGTTCGGCAAGCTGGGTACATACCCGGTCGACGGCGTCATCTACGCGCAGCCGCTCTACGTGCAAGGCGTCACGGTCAATGGTGCCGTTCACAACGTCTTATACGTAGCCACGATGCACAACGTCCTCTACGCTTTCGATGCCGACAACGTTGGCTCGGCGCCGTTGTGGTCGGTCGATTTCCGCTCGCAGGGTTACCAGCCGTTCTTTCTGGATCCCTCGGACGGTTCCGTCACAGGCGCGGCGGACGCCTTCGGCATCTTCTCGACGCCGGTGATCGATCTTTCGAACAACCGCATCATTTTCGTCACGGAGTCCAACAGCGGCGGCGCATTCACCGACCCCGTAACCTGTCCGACGTGTTCCGTGCACTACAATTTGTGGTCGCTCGACATCCGTAACGGCACGACTCTGCAAGGTCCGGTCGAGATCGAAGGCAGCACCAGTTTGGGCCAAGCGTTCGGTCCAACGGCGGCCTCGCCCACCTGGG
>Ga0302319_10006555_pt1 | contig 23062 bp, 14 predicted proteins | sample Bog_T0_2_FD_203319 | JGI IMG/M metagenome (GOLD analysis project Ga0302319, IMG submission 203319) | Peat permafrost microbial communities from Stordalen Mire near Abisko, Sweden - Bog_T0_2 | ecosystem: Environmental > Terrestrial > Soil > Wetlands > Peat | place: Sweden: Abisko, Stordalen Mire...
TGCTGCAAGGGGATTTCTCGCCGGAAGCCATGGAGGAGGTCGCGGATCACTTCACGGTCTCCCCCATGACGGTCGATACGCTGCTGCGCAACAAGGGGCTGATCGAGCGGGAGCCGATGGCCGAGGCTGCCTGAACACCATGCTTCTCCCCTCCCCCGGCGTGGGCCGCGAAGCGGACCAAGCCGGGGGAGGGGGCGGTCCAGCACGGCCGCTAGATGGGCGGCGCGGCACCGAGCGTGGTGACGGCCTCGGCGATCATCCCCCATCCGGCGACCCTGGCCGCCCATGCGGTGAGGTTGTCGTGGTGGGTTGCCGCCAGAAGTTGCCGCCGCAGGCTGATGGCCTGGCTTGGGGGGCGCAGGCGGATGCCATTCCACTGCCTGATGTCAGTGGCCTGTTTTGGTGCAGGGGGTTTTGCCTTGGCCAGCCCATCCCCGGATGCCACGGGCACGGTTGACGCGACGGTGGCCACCATCCGCTGTTCTGTTGCATGGGCTTCTTCCCGCGCTCCGGCATCGCCGGTTGCCGCCGGATCAGAGCGCGCGGCGGGCGACTGTTCTGGTGTATGGGCTTTTGCCCCGGTGCGCGGGTCCGTGCGGTCCGAGCCAGCCGGCGGGGCCGCATCGCGGCGGCCCGCTTCCTTGGCGAGGGCAATCGCCTGCGTCCATGGTGTATGGGCTTCTGCCTGCGCGCCGAGGCTGCCGGCGCCGGCCCGGTCGCCTGACGCAGCGGTGGCGATGGGCGGCTGTTCTGGTGCATGGGCTCCTGCCACGGTGTGCGGGTCCGTGCGGTCCGGGCCAGCCGGCGGGGCCGCATCACGGCGGCCCGCTTCCTTGGCGAGGGCAATCGCCTGCGTCCATGGTGTATGGGCTTTTGCCGCTGTCCTGATGTTGTCGACGCCCGCCGGGCCGGCGCGCGTGGCGGCGGTGCCGGACTGCTGTTCTGGTGCATGGCCTTCTGCCTGCGTTCCGAGGTTGCCGGCGCCGGCCCGGTCGCCTGACGCAGCGGCGGCAATGGCCGCTGGTTCTGGTGCATGGGCTCCTGCCGCGGCGTGATATTTCGCGCGGTCCGAGCGTGACGGCCGGGGCGTTCTCCGGCGACGGGCGGGCCTGGCCAGGGCGATCGCGTGCCTCCATGATGCAAGGGCTTCTGCCTCGGCCCGCATGACCGCGCGGTCCTCGGCACGGGACAGACCGCCGGCGGAAGGCCGCGGCTGCGCCAGCTCCGGCGGCGAGCCGTCCAGCCGCGCCACCATCTCGGGCGGCAGACCAGCCGCATAGCGGAGGGCGTCGAGCAAGACCGAGCCGCGCCGGAGCATGGTGAGGACGTGGCGGCGCCGGGCACGTGCCTCGGCGCTGTAGTGGCCATGGATGGTGCGCGCGGTGCGCAGCCGAGCGATCCCGTCCGCCGTCCGCGGGCCGGTGCTGCGGCCGCCGTGCATGCGGCAGCGCAACTTGCCGTGGATCGCCGGGGCGCGGCAAAGGCAGCCGCTTCGGGTGCTGGCACCCCGCGGGTCAAGCCCGCGGGCAGGCTCCGCGCGGAGCGAGCGCGAGGTTGGGGTTGCCACGGCGCTTGCCGCTCGGGCTGGCAGCCGCCTGGTGCAAAGGTTGCTGCCGGGGGGTGGTTGGGGCGGCGGCGGACATGGCAGGCTCCTGACAACTAGCTCCTCTTTTGTTCATATACTCCAGGTTGTGGTGGGTAGGGAACAGCAATCTCGGATGTGCCGTTTGGACCCGTGCCGCAGCCTCATCGTGAAGGAGGTTCCGTTCTCCCATCGCGGGATCATGCCGCGAAGCCGGCCCAAGTCCGCAAGGGGAGGGGTTTCGCCAGCCTGCCATCCATCCGCCGCTTGCCGGTTCCCACCCAGCCCGCAACCGCGCTACCCTCATGACAGGGAGATGCCGTGACAATTCGCCGCAAGCTCATCGAGGTTTCGATCCCGCTGGAGGAGATCAACAAGGCCTCGGCGCGGGAGAAGTCCATTCGCCACGGCCATCCCTCGACCTTGCATCTATGGTGGGCGCGGCGGCCGCTGGCGGCGTGCCGGGCGGTGCTGTTCGCGCAACTGGTGGACGATCCCTCGGCCTGGCCGGACCGCTTCGTAGGCGAGGCGGCGCAGGAGACGGAGCGCAAGCGGCTGCACGCGGTCATCGCGGCGATGGTGCCGTGGGAAGCCTCCAACAACGAGACGATCCTGAATAAGGCGCGGTGGGAGATCGCGCGCTCGGTCGCCTGGGGCCTGGGCGAGGAGCCGCCGCCTGACGACGATGGGCACGCCATCCTGGACTATCTGCAGACCAAGGCGCCGCCGGTGTATGACCCGTTCTCGGGCGGCGGCTCGATCCCGCTGGAGGCGCAGCGGCTGGGCCTGCGCGCCTATGGTTCGGATCTCAATCCGGTGGCGGTGCTGATCGGCAAGGCGCTGGTGGAGATCCCGCCGAAATTCGCCGGCCGGCCGCCGGTGAACCCGGAGGCTCGGGCGGAGGCGGTGAACGGTGAGTTGCGGGCGTGGAAGGGCGCGCAGGGGCTGGCCGAGGACGTGCGGTATTACGGGCAGTGGATGCGCGACGAGGCGGAGCGGCGCATCGGGCATCTGTATCCGAAGGCTCGACTGGCGGACGGGACTGAGGCGACGGTGATCGCGTGGCTGTGGGCGCGCACGGTGCGCTCACCCGATCCGGCGGCGAAGGGGGCGATGGTGCCGCTGGTGTCTTCGTTTTTGCTCTCCGCAAAAGAGGGAAAGCAGGCCTGGGTCGAGCCGGTGATCGATTCCGCCGCTCAGGATGGCTACCGCTTCGAAGTGCGGACAGGGACTCTTTCGAAGGCTGATGGAGAGCGATTAAAGAAGGGTACAAAGGCCGGAAAGGGCGCTTTTTCCTGCATTCTTACCGGTGCCGCGATTACGCTTCCATTTATCAGAGCCGAAGCAAAATCAGGAAGACTGCCATCGCGTCTCATGGCAATCGTATCAGAATTGAACCGAAAGCGCTTATACCTCGCCAGCTCCGCTGATCAAGAAGCAGTTGCGGCTTCCGCAGAGCCATCTTGGGGGCCAGAGGAACTTGTGACAGTTCCTAGCCACGACGTTGATCGTCTTCCCATGTACGGAATGCCACGATGGCGGGACGCATTTACTCCCCGCCAATTGATGGCACTTACAACATTTTCTGACCAAATTGCCGAGGTGCTGGAGCAGGTGTTGGCGGATGCGCGCGCGTCGGACCTTTCCGACGATGCGACCTCACTTCGCGCCGGTGGTAATGGGGCGGCTGCCTACGCTGACGCGGTGGCGACATATCTGGCGTTTGCCGTTAGCAAGGCGTCGACTCGATCTTGTGCTCTCACCATATGGGAGCCTGGAATGGGTCGCTTGGCCGGCGCTATGGGCCGGCAGGTGTTACCAATGCAATGGAACTATGCAGAGACAAATCCTCTCGCGGGTGCAGGCGGTGACATTGCTGGAACCGCTGTATCGGTGGCGGAGAACCTGGACAACCTTGGATTTCAGGGCGTTGGTCTAATCCGAAACTTAGTTGCCCAACGCAATACATTTTCAGACCAACCGGTCATAATTTCTACTGATCCACCGTACTACGACAATATTGGCTACGCCGACCTATCGGATTTCTTCTATGTGTGGCTCAAACGGTCGCTCAGCGGCGTTTGGCCCGATCTGTTTCGCCGTCTGACGACACCGAAAGATGAGGAACTTATTGCAACAGCTCATCGCCACGGTGGCCGGATTGGGGCCGACGCCTTCTTCATGAAGGGTATGAGCGAGGCGCTCACCGCAATGCGCAAAGCCGCGACAGATGATGAACCACTTACCATTTACTATGCATTCAAACAATCGGAAGTCGGCGAAGATGGGGTCACATCAGCAGGGTGGGCATCCTTTCTACAAGCAGCCGTCGATTCAGGCCTCGCTGTTGATGGCACTTGGCCAATCCGCACGGAGGCGACGAACGCTCTTAAGGCCAATGTGAACGCACTCGCCTCGTCCATCGTCCTCGTATGCCGTAAGCGGAACAAAGCCACGAGAACCGTAACCCGTGCCGAATTCATTCGTGCGCTCAAACGCGAAATGCCGGCGGCAGTAGACACGATCCGTAAAGCAGGGGTCGGTCCGGTCGATATGCCGCAATCGGTTATCGGCCCCGGCATGGGTGTGTTCACCCGCTACGCCCGCGTGCTGGAAGATGATGATTCTGCCATGAGCGTGAAGACCGCGCTCGCGTTGATCAACCGCGTCTGGGGCGAAATCGAGAATGATCTCGACGCCAACTTCGACCCAGCAACCCAGGTCGCACTCGCCTGGTTCGCCACCTACGGCTTCGACGCCCGCACCTCCGGCGATCTGATCAGCGTCGCCAACGCGAAGAACATCCCCTCCAACGCCCTGTTCCGCTCCGGCGTATTCGAGGACCTGCATGGCAAGGCCCGCATCACCCCGCGCGACTCGCTGCCCAAGGACTGGTCCCCCGCCACCGACAAGACAGTCACCGTCTGGGAATGCGTGCAGCACACCGCCCGCGTGCTCAACGCCGCGGACGGCGGCGCCGAGGCTGCCGCGAAACTCGTCGCCGCCATGGGCAGCAAGGCCGAGGATGCCCGCGCGCTCGCCTATCGCCTGTATGAGATCGCCTCGCAGAAGGGCTGGGCCGCCGAGGCGCTGGTCTACAACGAACTCGCCCGGGAATGGTCGCATCTGGAAGACGCCGCGTCCCACCTCGGCCCGACCGGCCGTCCCGCCGCCGCCCCGCAAGCCGCCTTCAGCTTCGGAACCCCATCATGAGCGACGAGAAGGAAACCCTCCAGCGCGTCCAGGGCGGGCTTTACCACCTGCGCCGCGGCCTTGCGCCCTTCGTCCAGGCGCACATGCAGAAGCGCTACCGGGAGAAGTGGCTTCATTACGCAAGCCGAGCCGTTGGTGGCTCGCCCAACGCGCCGCTGGATGAATACGGCCTGCTCAAGACCATGATCGACCAGTGGCGCGACGTGTTCGACGAAGCCTTCACCCGCACCGAGAAAAACCGCGCGCGCAACTTCGTCTCCACCGCGCTGGAGGCGCGCAACGCCACCTCGCATTTGTCGATCCCGATGCAGGATGACGAGGCGCTGCGCTATCTGGACGCCATTCACCAGTTGCTGCGTTCGGTGAAGGCGCCGGCCGAGGAGATCGGCGAACTCAAGCGCCTGTATGACGCGCAACGTCTCGGCGGCATCGCTCCCGTTCAGGCTCCGGCCACCCCGCCGCCCGCTCCCGTGCCCGAGGACGTGCGGGACGACCGGCCGGGCAAGGCGCTGCGTCCCTGGATCGAGGTGGCGCCGCCGCACCCCGACGTGCTGGAAAACCGCTTCAAAGAAGCAGAATTCGCCGCCGATCTGTTCGCGGTCGATGCCGGCATCGCCACCGGCGACTATGCCGACCCGCTTGCCTTCTTCCGCATCACCTTCCTGACCGAGGGGCTGAAGCGCGTCCTGACCTCGGCGCTGGAGCGGCTGGCCGGACGCGGCGGCGACCCGGTGATCGGGCTGCAAACCGCGTTCGGCGGCGGCAAGACGCACACTTTGCTGGCGGTCTATCACCTCGCGAAGCACCTCCGCGATGGCGGCGATCCGGCGATGCTCGGCGATTTCGGGCCGCTGATTGCCGGAATGGGGCCGGTCGCCTGGCCCCGGCCGCAGCTTGCGGTGTTCGTCGGCTCCTCCAAGGGCGCGGATGTGTCGCTGACGCTGAAAGATGGCCCGAAGCTGCGCACGCTTTGGGGCTACATCGCCTGGCGGCTCGCCGGTGACGCCGGCCTGCAACTGATGGCCGAGGCGGAGGCGGCGCGCACCAATCCAGGCTCCGAACTGCTGGTCGAGCTCTTCCGCCTCGCCGGTCCGAGCGTGATCCTGCTGGATGAGCTGGTCATGTTCGCGCGCCAACTGGATGACGCTCGTTTTGAGGCGTTTTTGTCCTTCGTCCAGTCGCTGACCGAGGCGGCGAAGATGGTGCCGGGCATCCTGATCGTCGGCTCGTTGCCGGCAAGCGACGCCGAGGCCGGCGGGCCGCGCGGGGTGGACGCGCTGCTGCGGCTGGAGAAGGTGTTCGGCCGGATGCAAACTGCCTGGCTGCCGGCCTCGGGCAACGAAACCTATGAAATCATCCGCCGCCGGCTGTTCCAGGCGCTGGACACGGACGGCGAGCGGGCGCGCGAGGAGACGGTGCGCGCCTTCGCCGAGCTGTATCGCAAGAACCCGGCCGAGTTCCCGCCCGAAGCGCGGGAGCCGCGCTACGCCGAGTTGCTGCGGCTGTCCTACCCGATCCATCCCGAGCTGTTCGACCGGCTGTCGAAGGATTGGGCAAGCCTGGAGAAGTTCCAGCGCACCCGCGGCGTGCTGCGCTTCATGGCGAACGTGGTGGGGGTGCTGTGGCACGCGCAGGCACGCGACCCGCTGATCCTGCCCGCGCGCGTGCCGGTGGCGCATGAGCGGGTGCGGGCCAGCGTGCTCTATCCGTTGGACCCCGCCTTCGGCGCGGTGGTGGACAAGGAGGTGGACGGCGACGGCTCGCTACCGGCTCGGATGGAGGCGAACCCGTCCCGCCGTATCTCCCAGGCTCGTGCGGCGACGCGGGCGGCGCGTTCGGTGTTCCTGTGTTCCGCGCCGCTGGTGGGGCGGCCGAATGCCGGGCTGACCGGGCAAGGGTTGCGTCTGGCCTGCGCCGAACCGGGCGACCAGCTCGCGATCTTCGGCGAGGCGCTGCGGGAGCTGACGGAGCGGGCGACGTATCTTTACGAGGAGGCCGGGCGCTACTGGTTCTCCACCCAGCCGACGCTGAACCGCCTGGCCGAGGACCGCGCCAAGGCGCTGGCCGACCACGCCGTGGATGAGGCGGTCATGCAGGTGCTGCGCGCCGATGCGGGGAGCAAGGACAAGTTCCATCGCGTGTTCGCGGCCCTCGACGATCCGACCGGCATCGAGGATGTGCAGGCGCTCACGTTGGTCATCCTGGGTCCCGCGACGCCGCATGCCGGACGGGGGGTGGGCAAGTCGAAGGCGACCGAGGCGGTCACCGATGCGCTGATCCGCTGCCGCGCCTCGCAGCGGAAGTTCCGCAACACGCTGCTGTTCGTTGCGGCTGACGAGGCTCAATTGGCCGAGGCGCGCACGGCGATGCGGCGCGCTTTGGCGTGGGAGTCGATTGTTGGGGATACGCGGCTGCAAGGGCAGTTGACCGGGGCGCAAACCAAGGACGCCGGGGAGAAGGCAAAGGCCGGCCGAGGTGGCGCGGTGCAGGCCGTGCGGGCGGCCTGGAGCCACATTCTGTACCCGGTCAAAACCGAGGGCACCGAGGCCGGCACCGCCTTCGATCTGGACCACCTCGCACTGACCGCGAAGGATCCGGCCGGCATTCCGGCCGCGGTCTATGCGAAGTCCTGTGTCAAGGGCGACGGCATCATCAAGGAAACCCTCGGCGGTGAAACGCTGTCCACGCGCCTGCGGGAGCTATGGCCGGGGGACCAGCCGCATCTGCCTGTGAGCGAGGTCGCGGCGTGGTTCGCGTCCTATGTCTACCTGCCGAAGCTGCGTGATCGCGTGGTGCTGGAGACTGCCATCCGCGACGCTGTGGCGCGGCTTGATCCCGCCTTTGCCTACGCGAATGCGTTCGACGCAGTGTCTGGTCGATATGTCGGGCTGCTGTGGCAGAAGGCGCCAAGCGAGCCATTGCCGTCCACGGCGGTTCTGGTGCACCCCGATGTGGCTTTGTTGCAATTGCGCCCGGCGGTGGCCACACTTCCTGTGCCACCAGGCCCACGGATTGCAGGGGAAGAGCCAGAGAGCGGCGATGACGCGCCGCCGGCCACGATACCCTCTGGCCCAAGCTCGAAGCCACCGCCACGACGCTTCTATGGTTCGGTTGAGATCGACATGATCCGTCCGGTGAAAGCCTTCGACGCCATCCTGAACGCGGTGGTTATGGAGTTGCAGCGAACCAAGGGTGCAAAGGTGATACTGACGCTCGAAATCGAAGCCACGGCCGATGATGGGTTTTCTGAAGCCGATATCGGCGTCGTTCGCGACAACTCACGCCAGCTTAAGTTCAAGACGGAATCAACAGGATTCGAGTGATGGCAGTGTGTGTCGATCTCCCTTCCGCGGTTCAGTGTGACCCTTTAGCGCTTCAGTAAAGGGTTTGCGCGAAGCGGGAGAGAGGAAGTGACGTCGCCCGCGCGTTCGCTTTGTGCGCAGGGTGCGATTGGCGCCTGAGCTGCGCCTCCGGCGCCGGATTGTCGCGATCAAGGGTGATTTTACGGTATCCTGATACTCAGATTGTCCTTTGAGGACAAATCAGGCGTGATAAGCCCGGTTATCGCGCCCGGGGGAATTCGGCGGGGATGCCAAGCGTAAAATTCTGCCCGGCTCTTGCTGCCTGCCGAATGCCCGGGGACATTCAGGGATATGGTTGGGGATATAGTTGGAATGAACGGACCCTGATGCCGATTGACGTTTGGCCTGTAGCCGCCGCCCCATTTATCGGCAGCTTCCTGGGTGTCCTGGTGTGCCGCCTGCCGCAGGGAGAGCCGGTCGTTCTGTCCCGCTCGCATTGCGAGGCCTGCGGCACCGTGCTCACGGTGCGTGATCTGGTGCCGCTGGCAAGCTTCGTCGCCTTGCGCGGCCGTTGCCGGTACTGCGGCGAGGCCATTACACTGTTCCATCCGGCCATCGAGCTGGCCGCGACCGGGGTGGCTCTCTCCGCCTCACTGGCCGCAACCGGACTGCAACTCTGGCTCTGGTGCCTGCTGGGCTGGACCTTGCTCGCCCTGGCGTGGATCGATTGGGACTGGATGGTCCTGCCGGACGCGCTGACCCTGCCGTTGCTGCTGGCCGGATTCGGTGCGGCGCTGCTGGCCGGGCCGAACAGACTGTTGCCGAGCGCAATCGGTGCTGTCGCCGGGTGGGTTGCCTTTACCGGCATCGCCTGGATCTATCGCCGCCTCCGAAACCGTGATGGTCTTGGTGGCGGCGACGCGAAACTGCTTGCCGCCGCAGGCGCCTGGCTTGGTCCGGAACCGCTGCCCCGGGTGGTGTTGCTTGCGGCGGTTACCGCGGCGGCCTGGACAATAGGGATGCGAATCTGGCGCGGCCAGGCGGTGGCAGATGAGCCGATCGCGTTCGGACCTTGGCTCGCATTGTCGATCTGGCTGGTCGGGTTGACGGCCTGAGCAGGCCGACGTGGCGATCCGCTGCAACTCGTCTCCGTTCTGGGCGAAGCCCCCGCCAAAATACGGTTCACCGGCAAGGGCCGGCCGGGCACCGCCGCACGAAGAGCCTATCGGCCGCGCGCAGCACCTGATCCCGGTACGCCAGGCCGCGCTCTGGCGTGTGCGAATGATACCAGCCAATCGCCATGAGCAGGTCGCCATGCGTCCCGTTCAGGTAGACGCGCATGATCGCTCCGGCCGCGGCAATATTGAAGCACGGGTCATTGATGAGCCGCGCGCGGACTGTGGCTTCCGGCAGCCTGGCAACCCGCGCGAGCGCCGGTGTCCAGCGGGAGTTCACCTGCATGGGTCCCAGGTCGTCCGATCCGTCCGTGTTATGGCTGATCAACCCCGGGCGGCCGCCTTCGACGGCCTGGATCGACGGCAGCACACGGGGCGGGAGATGGTACCAGGCCGCGGTGGCGACCATGCAGGCCAGGAATGGCAGGGCCATCCGTTACGATCCAGGCGGGTGGAGCGCAGACGGCACCAAAGGCTTGAATGCGATCCGGATAGTGTTCGCCGCTTCGCACCGTCCGCCGCCTTTCCAGCCCCAAGGCCCCATCACGGATTGCACAGTTCGCTGCTGGTCGCGTTGTCCGGGCCCGCGGAGCACAGGTCGTAGTCGTGCCCGCTGCGGGTAGAGGGGTTGCGATATTTGTAAGGATGGCTCCACGGATCCACCGGCACGCCGCCCTTGAGATATGGGCCATTCCAGGTTGTCACCCCAGCGGGTTGTTCCACAAGTGCGGCCAGACCCTGATCGGTGGCGGGATAGCTGCCGATGTCAAGCTTATACAAATCAAGTACACCACCAATCCGCTCGATCGACTGGCGCGCGACGGAGAGCCGTGCCCCACCCAACTGACGCAGCGCTGCCGGTGCGACCAAGCCAATCAGCAGGCCGAGGATCGCTATGACGACCAGGATTTCGAGCAGGGTAAAGCCTGCCTCCCGTCTTGCGCGCCGCGTCATTGGCTCGGGCTTCGGGGACATGCGGGATGGGTCTCCTGCGGTTGTGTAACGGACAGGTATGGCGAATTCCGCTAAGGCGGCAAGGCCGTTTATCGGATCGGTCGCAAGATTGGCCAACAGGGGTCGTGATGCCGGTCTGGCCGTCCGACGTGCCGTTTCAGTCGTTACTCCCAGCGGCAAATCCAGGTCAGTTGGGCCTGTGCGGCTGAGAGGAACAGAAAGGTTGCATAAGGGCTCTCGTTACCAAGAAGATGCCGTTCCACACAGGATTTTTGCGAGGCCTAAGCCATTGAGTCGCCTTGCATGAAATTAGCTTCGCACAACTTAGGAGTTTCGCGTACCCCGCTCTATGCTGCCCCATGGACGGTGGCCTCGGCTGGTTCAGACTCCCCACTTCCACATGGGACTTATGAGGGGGCTTATGCTACTTTTCTGTTCCTCTCAGCCGCACAGGCCTTATCTGAGCCGTGACGAGGTCAAGGCCCTGCTTGCCGCACCCGACCGGACAGTCTGGTCCGGCCGGCGCGACCATGCCTTGCTGCTGACCCTGCACAACACCGGCGCGCGCGTCTCGGAGATCATCGCTCTGCGGCGTGAGCAGGTACGGCTCGACGCCGCCGGGGCCCACGTCGAACTGCTGGGCAAAGGGGTACAAGGAGCGGGTCGCGCCGCTCTGGGCCGAGACCGCCCAGGTGCTGCAGGCGTGGTTCCGCGAACTCGGCGACGATGGCAATGGCGTCGCGTTCCCCAGCGCCCGCGGTCGGGTGTTATCGCGCGACGGCGTCGATCACCTGCTTCGCCGCGCCGTCGCTACCGCCGTGGTGGCCTGCCCGCCCCTGGGGGCGAAGAAGGTGTCGCCGCATGTGCTGCGTCACAGTACGGCGATGCCCCGTTCCAAGCAGGCGTGGACATGGCGGTGATCGCCCTGTGGCTCGGACACGAGAGCCTCGAGACGACCCACGCCTATGTCGAAGCGGACTTGGCAACCAAGGAGCGGCCGCTCGAGAAGCTGGCGCCGATGCCGGGTATGCCCGCCTGCTATCGCGCCGACGACAAGCTCCTGGCGTTCATGGCCGCACTTTGATTATGACGCGCTGATCGCGACAAAAAGGAGCGTCCTGCTGCGACGGAACGCTCCTGCTCTGCATAACCCGGATGGCAGCATGAACGTTTATGCCGAGATCGGCATAAACACGTATCCCGCCCCTACCCCTTGCAGCCTCGCGGCCATCGCGTTTACCACCGCCCGTGCCGCTTCCAACTCTGCCCCCGTGACCACCAACTGTGCGCATCCCTCCGTTTCCCACTTCAAACATGTGAAGTTCGGGAACAACGCCACCACCCTGCCGCCGTTCTCGAAGTTCGAACGGCCGCCAACGTCCAGATATGACTCGACCGCCAACCCCTCGGCCAGGATGAGTTCGTGCTGCGGCAATTCGACGTGGTAGTAGGTCACCGTCTTGCGAGGTACCTGCGCGATCGATGTGCCGTTGAGTAAATATTTGACGGGCACCAGCACGTCGTTGACGAATACCGCATGGTCTGGCGACAACCACAGGTCGCGCACCGGCTGCCGCGGGCCGAAGGCGCCGCGCCGCGCCCGCACCGGCCACACCTGTTCGGGCTTCGGATGCGCGGCGCAGTCCACCGCGCGGCGGCCGATCCATTGGATGGGTTCGTGACGGGCATCCTCCGCGGTAACCAGCAGGTCGTCCTCCCGCAGGGCCTCGATCGCCACCAGCCCACGGGCCGTTTGCAGCCGCGTGCCTTGCGCGAAACATTGCACTACCTCGATAGTGTTGCCGCTGACGATCGTGAATTGTCCCGCGCTGATCGGCGCAGCGAAGGCGATGCTGTCAACCCCGCCGTTGCCGCTGTCGTTGACCGTCAAGGTGTCGCCGTTGCTCACGGACAGCCCCGACAACACCCCGCCCGAGATCACGAACAGATCGCTCGCGTAATACGCGCCGATCGTCCCGACAAACCCGCCGAAATCGTCCAGTTGCAGCGCACCCGCAGTGCCGGTTTCGAAAAGAACCGTCTGCGCGCTGGGCACCGCGACCGGCGTGCCGTCGTTGCTGATATCGACCGCGGGTGAGCCTGACAGCACCGGCCCGGTCAGCTCCATCGTCGAGCCGGCATTGATCTGCATGATGCCCTGGCCGACGATGGTGCCGACGAAGGTCATCACTTTCTGGCTGGGCTTGGTCCCGGCAGCGGCCAGCAACGTGCCGTCGTTGTCGATGAGGTCGCCGGTGCCACCGGCGGCACCGTAGCCGCCGTTGGTCTGGCCGGCGGTGACGTTGATGACGTTGGGGTCGAGTAGCCCGCCCTCCAGCACCACCTGGCCTTGCTGGATGACGGACGTGGCGATGATCGTGGCGCCGGGGCCGACGGTGAGGTCACCGACCCCATTGGCGGTGCCGACATAGAGCGTGCCGGACAGCAGCAGCTCGCTGCCGGCATCGGACACGGTGAGGATGCCGGAACTGGAGCCCTGCGAACCGACCGTAAGATTGGTGCCCGAGACGGTCGCGCCGTTGAGGATCGACATCTCGGCTGATCCCGCATCGGCGACGATGCCGTTGCCCGTCAGCAAAAGTTCGGTGCCCGAGCCGGAGAGGTCGATGGCACCCTGGGCGATCAACCCTGCGTCGAGGCCGGCGGCGGAGACGGTGGCACCCTGGGAGATGGACAGTTGCCCGAAGCCGGCGTTGCCGACTTGCAGCACCCCGCCGATATGCCACGTTGACCCAACGCCGGTCACGTTGACCGTGGACCCACCGGCGGCGGTGGTATTGGCGATGACGGCGGCAGCGGACAGAGACCCGGTACCGGGATTCGTGATGACCGACCCACCGGACTGGATCGCCAAGCTGCCAAGACCCGAGTCGCCGACGACGAACCGCCCCGTGTTGCTCAGCAGCGATTTCGTTCCCGTCACGGTCGCATTGCCGTCACTGCCCGACGTCACCGCGATATCGAACCCCTGCTGCGCACTCGCCGCGGCATTGCCGCCGGTCTCGACGGTGCCCTCGCTGCTGACCAGCAGATCCCCACTGCCAGCCTGACCCACGTCCAACTGTCCCGTCAATGTCGCCTGAGACCCCGGGCCGCTGACCGTTAAGGTCCCGCTGCCACTCGCACCAAGCCCCAGAACCATCGCCACGACGGTCCCCGCAGCGGCAGCGTTGACGCTGCCCTGGCTGCTGACGGCCAGATTGCCCGCGCCGAGGTTGCCGACGATCAGTTCACCCGACGACTTCCAGCTCGCGCCCGAACCCGTTACCGAAACCGACGCGGTCTCGCCGGCCGAACCAGTGATCTGATCGGCGGCACCGAGGCCGGCGACAGTGGCGCCACTGGTGATCAGCAACGAACCGGTGCCGCCCTGGCCGACTGTGATGCTCGACCCGGCGGTCAGGCTGGCCCCGGAGGCGATGTCCCACGCCGCCGTCCCGCCAAATTGCAAGGCAGCGACACTGTCCGAACCGGTCAGCGTGCCGCCGGCGGTCAGGAACTGCGCGGTATCCGAACCCCCCGGGGCGGTCAGCGCCGGATTCAGGCTGTCGGTGGTGTCGTCCCAGTTCCCCGCGGCGGCAACGCTGGTGCTCTGCGCGCCGGTCCAGGCCAGGGTACGGGGGGAGGCCGCGACCGCCGTCACCAGGGTGTCGCCGCTGCTGTCGGTGCTGACCTGGAAGACCGTCGCCGCGTAGCTGCCCGACAAGGGCTGCGTATAGGTCTCACCATCGACCGTAACGGTCAGCAGGTCAGCCGCATTGACGATCGCCGCTCCGCCGCCGGTGTCGGGCAGAAACGTCAGATCGATCATGCCGCCGGCGCTGACCGTCGTGCCGCTCGCGGAGCCCCCGGCCGACAACACCTCATAGCCACCGCTGCTCAGAATTGTGCTCGTTGCGGTGCCGCCGTTTTCCACAACCTGGCGGGCGCCCGCGCTCACGGTCGTGCCACGGGTGGAACCACCGGAGAACACATATTGCGTGCCGGCGGAGTAGACGAAGCCGGTGCCACTGCTGGTCACCGTCGTGCTCACCGCCGAACCTCCGGCATGCACCACCTCGGTCCCGCCGCTCACCGCGGTGCCGCTGACGACACCGCCAGAGAACACGTCGAGCCGGCCGCCACTATTCACGATCGTGCCGCTGGCCTTGCCGGCGGAATAGACGGCCAGGTCGCCGTGGTTTCCCACCGTCGCACTCACCGCCGTCCCGCTCGGCAGGACGATCGCCAAGGCCGCACCGCTGGCAATAAGGCCGGACACGCTGCCCCCGTACACGGTGATGCCGCTGCCGAACTGCGCGAGGACGACCCCGCTGGAAACCACTGTGCCGGACGTGCCGCTCGCCGAACCGCCAGGCACCACCACGAGATCGCCGCCACTCGCGACCGATGTGGTGCTGGCCGATCCGCCGGGGTACACGATCTCGCCGCCACCGCTTTTCACCGTGGTGCTGACGGTTTTGCCGCCGGACACAGCCTCGAAGCTGCCGCCGCTGACCACGGTGTTGCTGGCCGCACCACCCGAGGCCACAGTCTGAAGCCCACCCGAGTCTTCGGTGGTGCTGGTGGCCGACCCGCCGCGCGAGACGATTTCGGTCCCGCCGTTCATCACCGCGGCGCCGCTGGCCGTACCACCGGACGATATCGACTCGACGCCGCCACTGCTGATCGTGGTGCCGCTGGCCACGGCACCGGATTGTACCGCGAGGCCGCCGCCGGTGTTCACTGTGGCAGCGACCGCCGAACCGCCCGAGTAAACATATTCGGTGCCGCCGCTGTCCACGGTCGTACTGCTGGCGGTGCCGCTGGAATAGACGTACTGGGTACCGCCGTTGCTCACCACGGCGCCGCTGGCCGACCCACCGGAATACACGAATTCGGCGCCGCCGCTGTTCACCGTGGTCGCACTGGCCTTGCCGCCCGACAGAACAGTCTCGGTGCCGCTGCTGTCCACCGTTGTGCTGGCCACCGAACCGCCGGCGTCAACGGCCTCGGTGCCGCCGCTGCTCACCGTGGTGGCGACGGCCTTGCCGCCGCTGGAAACGGTCTCGTAGCCACCGTTGTTCACCGTGGTCGTGCTCGCCGTACCGCCCGAGGACACGCCGAGTTGGCCACCGCTGCCGACCGCCGTGGCGCTGGCAGACCCGCCGGAATACAGATATTCGGTGCCGCCGCTGGAGATCAGCGCGCTGATCGTGCTGCCGCCCGAATAGACAAGCTGCGTCTCGTTCGGGCCAACGACATCGCCGGAGACCGCGGCGCTGACCGCGGACACCACGGCGGCGCCGGACAGCACCATCACCGTTGGATGCACGACGATGCCGCCGGTGAGCGCATCGGTGGCACTGGCATGGGCATTGGGCAGCAGCAGCAAGGTCCCACCGCCGCTCACCACGCTGCCGCTGGCGGTGCCGCCGGCATAAACCAGTTCGAACCCGCCGCTGCCGACCTGGCTTGCGCTGGTCACGCCGCCCGAGGACACGATCTCGGTGCCGCCGCTGTTCACCACGGTGCCGATCGCCGAACCGGAGACGGCGCTGGAAACGAAACCGCCGCCGCTGCCGGTGAGGACGGACTCGCCGGCAACGATCTGGGACCCGCCGCTGTCCACGATGGTGCCGGTGGTGGACCCGCCGGGAACGGTCTGAATGCCGCCGCCGCTGACGGTCGCGCTGACGGCCGATCCCCCCGCCCAGGCCGTTTCGGTGCTGCCACTGTCGATCGTGGTGCCACTGGCGGTCCCGCCGGAATACACGAAGTCGCCGCCGCCGCTCAGCACAGAGCCGCTGGCGGTGCCGCCGGAATACAGAAATTCGGCGCCGCCGCTGCTGACCGTGGTGCTGACCGCCGAACCGCCGGAATAGACAAACGCGGAGCCACCGCTGTCCAATGTGGTGCTGACCGCCGAACCGCCGGAATACACGTCCAGTTGGCCGCCGCTGTTGACCACCGTGAGGCTGGCTGAACCCCCGGAATAGACGAAGGCCTGGTCACCGCTGCTCAGCGTTATGCCGGAGGAGGTTTGGCCAGCCGAGACGGTGTAGGTGGTCATGGCGTCAGTCCCTCCGATCGGTCATGCCGCGAACAACCGGACATCGGAACGTTTCCCCGGTCCCGCTGCGGTCCGAATCCATGCCCGTTCCATTCCGCGGCTGGTAGCCAGTTCATCCTGAATGCGATTGTATCGTCTCGATAACCTAAACTTGCAGCGTGGCCGGAAGCAAGACCGCCGGTCGTCCGGTTTGCAGGCTCTGAACAGCTGTCATCGGCCGGCCACCGGAATAGGATGTTGACGACCGGCGGCACCGGCGGCACCATGCGGGTGATCTGAAGCAGGAACGATGTGCCGGAGATGGTGATGCGTCAGGCTGCGGTCTCGTGGCGACGTGTGGAAGTCGCCCTCGCCGGCCTGCTCCTGGCGGGCGCGACGATCACCGTCTGCCACGCCGCCATCCCCGGCCTCCCCATCGCCCAGCCGGAACTGACCGCTCAGTCCGCTCTGTTTCCGGAGGCGTTGGTGCCGACCAAGGTCACCACCGCGGCGGAGGATAACGCGCTGCTGGACGCCGTCATCCGCTATCAGGCCAGCGCAACCGCGGATAATTTCACGCCACTCGAGACCTTCCTGGCCCAACACGCCAATTCCGGCTGGAATGCGGCGCTGCTGACCAATCTCGGACTGCTGTATTTTCATTCCGGCTATCTGTCGAAGGCGATCGGTGCCTTCCAGCAGGCCTGGACGGATGGCAGTTCGGCCACGGAAACCCACGCCAAGGCGATGGTGGACCGGGCGGTTGGGGAACTGCTGTTCCTGCAGGCACGTCTCGGCGATCCCGCCACCTTGCAAACCGATCTGACCGAGATCGGCACGCGCAGCCTTAGCGGACCCGCGACTGAAATGCTGGTCGCGGCCAGGCAAGTTCTGGCGAACCACCTCCAGCCGCCGGCCGTCGCCAGCCTGTCCGGCCCACCACCGCTGAAGACCCTGCTGCTCGCGGCCGGGGCACCGCCGGCGACGGCCGGTTTCCTCAATTTGTATCGGTCGACCACAGTCCAGACGACGCTGGCGCAACTGGGCCAGATCGCGACCCAGGCGGGCATAGCCCATCGGTTGATCTACCGGGCCGCCGGCTCCGCGGTGCCGGTCCCGTCCGTCGTGCATTGGAAGATCGACCATTTCGCAGCCCTCGTCGGCAGCAGCGCCGGACATTATTCGGTGATCGATCCGGCATTCGGGCAAACGCCTCGGCAAATCACCGACCTGGCGCTGGAGGCTGAGTCGAGCGGGTTCTTCCTGGTCTCCGGCACGCAGGCCGCACCGGGGTGGCGGAATGCGACGGCCGGGGAAGCCAATCAGGTGTTCGGCTACGGGTTGAACCGCTGACCGGCTACGTCCAGCCATAAACCCAGACGGGATGGGTGGCGTCGCCCGACAGCCGGATGACCGCCTGACGCGACACGGGACGTCCGCTTGTGATGACCGTGGCCTGGATGGTGAAGGCGCGCCCGGTCAAATCGGTCAGTAGCCCCAGTGTCGCCGCCTCCGGGGCATGGCGCGCCGCAACGATGCGTTCGGTCTGCGCCGCGTCGATTCCGGGCAGCGCCAGCAGGGCCTCGATCGGTGCCACGTCCCGATCGACGCGGTCGGTCTGGGAGACAACAGTCAGGGCCGGTTTGAGGCGCCCGAACAAATCCGGCGTGATGCCTATCAACAGTTGCAATTCCTCGACCGTCGGGAAGGGACCGCCCCGTGGGCCGTAGTCGTAGCCCGCCAGCCGGTAGTCCTCCCGCTTCGCGCCGTTGAGACGCCGCAGGTCACCGGCCTCGCGCCAGTCCAGGATCCGGTCCGTCTCGGCCTGGGCAGTCTCTGGGTCCAGGCCGGCGGCGGTCAGCAGCCGCTGCAGAATGGATGCGGGCGCGAGGTTCAGATCGATCTTGCCGGTCTCGTCCTGCACCCGCACGGTGACGGTCTGCCCCTCGATGTCGATGTCGAACGGCGTGCCGTCGCGCGGCGGCCGGCCGGCCGGGTCCAGCGCCAGCAGCCGGTAGATGGCCGTGTTGATCCCGGCATCTGCCAGCGCGTCCCCTTGCGCGGCGATCGCTCTGATATGGCCGATGCGGCCGTCGCTGCGACCGATGATCATGATGGAGGCCGCGATCAGCGCCAGCATCATCGCCGCCCAAAGCGCCGAAACCAGAGCGAAACCGCGCTGGCGGTTGCCGGCGGTCATCGCACCCGAGTCGGCAGCGGCCCTGTCAGCAGCGGCAACTTGGTGCGCAACTCATCGGTGACGGCGCGCGCGGACTCGCGGTCGCGGACCACGTGCGGCGTGATCAGCACCAGCAGTTCGGTCCGCGACGTCGTCAGGTTCCGGGTGGAAAACAACACCCCCAGATAGGGGATGTCCTTGAGCAGCGGGATGCCGCCCTTGCTGTCCGTCCGGCTGTCCTGGATTAACCCGCCGAGTGCAATGGTCTGTCCGTCTTGCACCGACACGGAACTGTTGATCCGCCGCTGCTGGATGGTGGGCGAGTCCAAAGTGGAGGTCGTGGTTTGCGCCACCGCGCTCACTTCCTGGGAAATGTCGAGCGAGACCAAGCCATTACCGTTCACCCGCGGCGTGATCTGAAGAATGACCCCGGTGTCGCGATACTCGATCGCGTTCACGATCGGCGCTCCCGTGGTTAGGGTGCTCACGGCGGATTGGGTCGCGATCGGCACCTGATCGCCAACCTGCAGACGAGCCTTCTGGTTGTTCAGGACCAGGAGGTCGGGGGAGGACAGGACTTTCACCGTGGTCAACTGTTCCAGCGCATCGATGATCACGTTGGTATTGGCCCCACCGGAATAAATCACGTTCAGTCCGGGAAAGCTGCTGGCGAGGGTGCCGGTGCTGTTCTGGCTCTGGTTGAACCCGAAGCGGCCCGAGTTCACCAGGTACTGAACGCCGTAATTCAACTGTCCGGTCAGGGTCACCTCCGCGATCGAGGCCTCGATCAGCACCTGGAGTGCGGGGATATCGAGTTGTGTGAGGGCCGACTGAATCGTGTTCCATTCCTGCGGGTTGGCGAGGACCAGCAAGGCGTTGTTCGTCTCATCGGCGGTGATGCGGAGCTGGCTGGCACTGCTGGAGGTAAGCGGATTGCCGCCGCCCGTCAGTGGTCCCAGCAGCGGATCGGGGGCAGGGGTCTGCGGCGACGGGCTCGCTGGCGGCGCCAGCCCGGTCGGGAGATCGGTCGCGTTCAGACTCGGGGGCGCCGTGTCGGCCGGGGGCGACGCGCCGCCCGGTGACGCAGTACCCTGCCCGCCCGTCCCCAACACCATGGCCAAAACGCCCGCAATATAAGCCGCTCGACCGTTCTGGACCCGATAGACATAGATGCGCCGGCTGACCGTGTCGCTGCCGATATCCAGGCGCTCGATCCATTGGCGCGCCTGCTCGACATAGGCGGGCTGCAGCGAGGTGACCAGGATGGCATTCAGCCGCTCGATCGGCACGGCCCGGAGCATCCCGGCGGCCGGTCCGCTGTCAATTCCCAGCACCCGCGGCAGCTCCGCGGCGACCGAGCGCGCCTGACCGCTGTGCAGCGGAACGAAGGCGAACGACGCGCCGCGCATGGTATCGACGTCGAAAACCGCCACATTATCCAGGACCTCGGCCACATCCTGGCTGGCGCCGGAGACCACCAGAATGTTGCGCGACGAATCCGCTCGGACCGTGGTGCCGGGGGGCAGCAGCGGCTCCAGGGCGCGTTCCAGCGTGGCCGCACCGACCCAGCGGAGTGGGACGATCTGCGTCGTGAAGCCCGCCGCGCCCGGTCGCTGCCCCAGCGCGGCATAATGCGGGGCGTTGGCTAGCGGCACGACCTGCCAGATGCCATTCACCTCCACCAGGCCGATGCCGGCGGAGCGGAAGGCGCTCTCGAGCGCCGGCAGCACCCCGGCGCGAACGATCGGCCGGCTGGTCTCGATCGTAATCTGGCCCTGGACCTGCGGGTCGATCGTGTAGTTCAGGCCCAGCATGCCGGCCAGCACGGCACGGGCGACGTCGCGGACATCGGCGTTGACGAAATTCAGGCTGATACCGTCGGCACTTTCGGTGACGCCGCGGGCCGGCGGTGCCGGGATGCGGCCGATCATCACACCGCTGCCGGCGCCGCTGAAAGGGCTGACTTGCCGCTGTCGGACGGCCGGGGCCGATGGCGCGAGGGCAACCGGACCCGGACCGGTGGCGGCCGGCATCATCGGGGCGGGCGGAGGCGTGTCTGACGTCTTGGGCTCCGCCGTCGGAGAACAGCCGGCCAGCCAAAGTGTGCCCACAGCGACCAGGATCCCGGCGCGGCCGGCGATTGGCGCGACGTCCCGCGCTCGGCTGTATAGTACCAACCGCCCGAAAGACCGACTCTTGGGCGGCACGACCATACCGTCATGCCGACCCCCGGGACCAGCGCCCGGGGGTCGGCTGCAGTCGGCATCCACGATTTTGCCGGAGCCAGCACGAAAGTCGTGGATGGCGGGCCGGAGCCTGCCCCCGGGCGCTGGTCCCGGTGGCCCGCCATGACGTGGGGGGGGCCTCTCAAGGGTCAACCTTTGGGGCCGTTGGTAGAAGACAAGCGTCATCACGGTGCGGCCCGAAAGCCGAGTTCCCAGGTCTGACCATCACGCTCGAACGTCAGGTGGTCGTGCCGGATCCGCACCAGGGTCCAGCCGTCGAGCGCTTCGCCCTCGCGCAGCACGAGCGCTGAGGCAACAGTGGGCGACCGCAGCATTGCGGCGGCTGCGCCATCCTGGAACATGGTGCCGGTCAAGGTCCATTGCCGGGGTGGCGCCGGGGCACCGGTTTGTGTCGCCACCGCCGCCGTTGGCAACGATGGCGGGGCCACCCACGGACGGCGGGAGGCAAGGAAGATTGGGCGGCTGGTGATGTCGGATCCTCGGGCCAGCCCGAAGGCTGGTTCTGGCAGGTTGGCGGGCTTGATGGCGGGGGCCGCAGCATTTTCTTCCGGCGGGTCGGGTCTCGTGCGGTCAAGATCGGGCGGGTTAGCGAGCAGACTCCACGCGAGGGACGCCGCCGCCACAGCCAGCGCCGCGCAGCGCCAGAGGACGCGCGGCGGAGGCAGCCGGTTTTGCGGCCAGACGGCGGGCATCACGGCGTCCGACGATAGCCGATGACGTCGATCTGGATCGACAGCATGGGCGGCTGATTCAGCGCGGTGCTGCCATCTGGTGCGTTGATGGTCATCGCATCGACAAATAGCACCGGCTTCGACATCTCGATGGCGGACAGCATCGCTTGCAACGCGGTCACCGGACCGTCGCTTTGCAGACGCAGGCTGACCCGCGGCAGCCCACGGTCGGGCGCGGCCGGGAGGTCTGTCGTGCTGCGCAGGGTGCCGCCGCTGGCGGTGACGATCTCGCGCAGCCGGCCCTGGATCGCGGCGGAGACCGCCGGGACGCTCTGGCCAGGCCAGAAGATGGCCGGATCGGACAAGGCTGCATCCAGTTCGCGTAGCGAGGCCTCGATCCCCGCCCTCCGTCCAGCCACCAGGGCCAGATGGTGAAGCTCCTCGGTTTGCTCCGAACTTGTGTCGCGGGCGGCCAGCCACCAGTCGATGGTCGGCTGGATGATCGCGGCCCAAGTCAGCGCGGCCAAGGCCGCCAGCAGACCCAGGGCGCCCATGCGCGACAGGGCCGATCCGCGCATGAACGTCATGGCGGCGGCGACCGGATTGTGACGGCGAGATCGAAATGTTCGCTGCCGTCGGGATTGGTGGTGACCGGCGAGAGGAAGCGCGGGGCCTGGAAACCCGCGGCCTGCTCGAACAGTCCGATCAGGCTGGCGGCGTGCCGGGAGTTGCCGACCATCTCGACAGTGCGATCCTGCACATGCACGAAGCTGACCCAGGTGTCGTCCGGGAGCAGCCGGGTCATGGCAGCCAGTATCTGGAGCGGCGAGGCCGCGTCCCGCCGGGCCCGCAGTGCTGCCGCTGACTCAGCCAGTTGCTGTGCCTTGCGCTGAAGCTGCATGACCGTCGCCGCCTCGGTCCGAAGCTGCGCGATGCGGGATGCCACTTGCGTCTGACCGGTGTCCATCCGGTAAAACTGGACCCCGGCGGTTGCCAGGACCAGCAGCAAAATCGCCGCCTCCAGAGCACGCAACCAGAAGCGTCCGCCGGTCGCGGACGACGGACGGCGCTCATGCCGCATCAGGTCGAACCGGCCGTCGATCTCCCCGCCGCGGTCGATCACCGCTGCGGTGGGTGAAAAACCGGCTTGCGCGGCGGCCTTGCGCGCGCGGTCGAGGGTCGCGCGCTTGGTGACGGCCGCCGCCACGAGCAGGGTCTGCGCGACGGGATCGCGTTTGAGCACGACGAGATCGAACGCCAGTTCGGCCGGGTCCATCGGGATGAGCAGTCCCAGATGATTTCCGACAATCTGTCGCAGGTTGGCCTCAGCTTGCCGCGGGAAGGTCAGCGTGGTTTCGAACACCAGCGCGGGGTCCAGACGCAGGCTGCCTTGCGCATCAATGGTCATGACGGACCGGGGTTGCGGCGTTGCTTCCAGAGACTGGATCGAGAGCCGCCCCTTCCGGACCAGGCCGAGGGTCAGGCCGTCCGGCGCGACGCGGAGCCAGCAATCCGAGTGAGTATGACCATCCGGGCGGTGCCGCAGGGAGCCCGGCATCATCGCCCGCAGTTCCACGGTCCACCATGACCAGGCTCGTCCGAACCAGTCCCGCGGCGGCAGGACGTGCACAGACAGAAGCGAGGTCATCGGGGGCGCTGACACATGGGGCCGATTGGATAGTAACGGC
>Ga0302319_10006558_pt1 | contig 23056 bp, 19 predicted proteins | sample Bog_T0_2_FD_203319 | JGI IMG/M metagenome (GOLD analysis project Ga0302319, IMG submission 203319) | Peat permafrost microbial communities from Stordalen Mire near Abisko, Sweden - Bog_T0_2 | ecosystem: Environmental > Terrestrial > Soil > Wetlands > Peat | place: Sweden: Abisko, Stordalen Mire...
ACAGAATTCACGATCTCTTGGCGTCGGCGTCGCCGCGCGCGGACAGTTCGACGCCGGCCGCGGGTCCCCCAGTGATCCGCGTGTCGGTCGTTTCGGTCCAACGCGCCGACATGCCGGAAACGCTGATCGGCCTCGGTCAGGTCCAGGCCGAAAACAGCGTCACCTTGCGCACCCGAGTCGACGGCGCGATCGACAGGATCGGTTTCGTCGAGGGGGACAACGTCAAAGCGGGCGACGTGATCGCGCAGATCGACCCCCGACCCTACCAGGCCGCGCTCGACCAGGCGACGGCGAAGAAGGCTCAGGACGAGGCCAATCTCATCAACGCCAGGCTCGACCTCGAGCGCTATGCGACGCTCGTCAAGAAGGACTACGCGACCCGCCAGCAGTTCGACACCCAGCAAGCGCTGGTGAACCAGCTGATCGCCTCGGACGCCGCCGACGCCGCGGCGATCGCCGCGGCGCGCCTGCAACTCGACTATGCGACGATCCGCGCGCCGATTTCCGGGCGCGCCGGCTTGCGGCTTATCGACGCAGGCAATCTCGTTTCCGCCGCGCAGCAGACCGCGATCGTGACGCTAGCGCAGATCGAACCGATCGCGGCGGTGTTCACCGCGCCGCAAAATGAGCTCGGCCGCATCACCAAGGCGATGGCGGGCGATCCGCCGAGCGTCGAGGTCGACACCGCCGACGGCGCGAAGCTGGCGGTCGGCAAGCTCGTCGTCATCGACAATCAGGTCGACCCGACGACCGCCACCTTCAAGCTGAAGGCGGAATTCGCCAACGCCGACCACGCGCTCTGGCCCGGGCTCGCCGTCACGACGCAGACGACGATCGGCGTCGACCGCAACGCTCTGACGATTCCGGCGGCAGCGGTGCAACGCGGCGCCAAGGGGCTGTTCGTCTACGTCCTCGGAGCGAATGGGCGGGCGGAATTGCGCAACGTGAAAATCGCGCGCCAAACGCCCGAGGTCGCGGTCGTCGCCAGCGGGCTCGCCGCCGGCGAAAGCGTGATCATCGACAATATTTTCCTGCTGCAGGACCAGACCCCGGTGCGCGTCGACTCCCCAGCGACGGGGAGCTGAGACATGGAAGGAGGCGTTTCCGGCCCCTTCATCCGCCGTCCGGTCGCAACCACGCTGCTGATGGCGGCGGTGCTGCTCGTCGGCCTCGTCGCCTATCCGCTGCTGCCCGTGGCGCCGCTGCCGCAGATCGACTTTCCGACGATCGCGGTGAGCGCCGCGCTGCCCGGCGCTTCGCCGGAGACCATGGCGACCTCGGTCGCCCAGCCGCTCGAACGCCAGATCGCGCAGATTCCCGGTGTTTCGCAAATGACCTCGACGAGCTCGCTCGGGGTGACCGCGATCACCGTGCAGTTCGACCTCGACCGTAACATCGACGCAGCGGCCAACGACGTCCAGGGCGCGATCAACGCCGCCGCCGGCCAACTGCCGAAGACACTGCCGAGCCCGCCGACCTATCGCAAGGTCAACCCGTCTGACACGCCAATCCTCATTCTTTCCGTCGCGTCCGACGTCGAGCCGCTCATCAACGTCGACGACGCCGCCGAGAACACGCTCGCCCAACGAATCAGCCAGCTTCCCGGGGTCTCTCTGGTGCGCGTCGGCGGTCAGCAGCAGCCGGCGATCCGCGTCCAGGTCGATCCGGCCAGGCTCGTCGAGAAGGGCCTGCAGCTGGAAGACATCCGCAGCGCAATCTCCTCGGCGACGGTCGACAATGCCAAGGGCACGATCACGGGCGACAAGCAGTCGTTCACGATCTACGACAACGATCAGATCGTCACCGCCGATCCCTGGCGCGACGTGATCGTCGCCTATCGCAACGGCGCGCCGGTCAGGGTCGGCGACATCGGGACGGCGGTCGACGGTCCCGTCGACGTCAATCAGAGGGCCTGGAGCAACGGCAAACCGTGCGTCCTGCTCGTCATCTTCAAGCAGCCCGGCGCCAATGTGATCAAGACCGCCGAGAGCATCAAGCAGACGCTGACCAAGCTTTCGGCGGCGATTCCGCCGGACATCCACATCCGCGTGCTCTCCGATCGCACTTCGACGATTCGCGCCTCGGTCGGAGACGTGCAGTTCACCCTGATGTTGACGATCGGGCTCGTCGTCATGGTGATCTTCCTGTTCCTGCGCAGCGTCTGGGCGACGATCATCCCGAGCCTGACCGTGCCGCTGGCGCTGCTCGGCTCGACGGCGCTGATGTGGACGGCGAGTTACAGCCTCGACAATCTTTCGCTGATGGCCTTCACCATCGCGGTCGGCTTCGTCGTCGACGACGCGATCGTGATGCTCGAAAACATCACGCGCCACATCGAGGAGGGGATGAAGCCGTTTCCGGCGGCGCTGAAGGGCGCGGGCGAGATCGGCTTCACCATCGTCTCGATCTCGGTCTCGCTGGTCGCGGTGCTGATCCCGCTGCTGCTGATGAGCGGCATCATCGGGCGCCTGTTCCGCGAATTCGCGGTGACGATCACGATGACGATCTTCGTCTCGGCGGTCGTCTCGCTGACGCTGACGCCGATGATGGCCTCGCGCTTCCTCAAGAGCCGCGACGAAGAACATCACGGTCGCATTTTTCAGATCAGCGAGCGATTGTACCAGGGAATGGCCAACGGCTACGCGCGCGGTCTCGACATCGTGCTGCGCCACCAGTTCCCGACGCTTCTCGTCTTCCTCTGCACTGTCGTCGCCACCGGCGTCCTGTTCGTCGTCATTCCCAAGGGGTTCTTTCCCCAGCAGGACACCGGCATAATGATGGGCGTTTCCGAGGCAGGGCAGGACGTGTCGTTCGCCGAGATGGTGCGCCTGCAGCAACAGCTCGGCGCCATCATGCTTGCCGATCCGGCCATCGATACGGTGGGCATGGGGCTCGGCGCGGGCATGGGCAACGCGGCGCAGAACAATGGCCGCCTGTTCATCACGCTGAAGCCGCGCGACGAACGCGACGTCGACGTGTTTCAGGTGATCGCAAGGTTGAGGCCCAAGCTCGCGCAAGTAAAGGGCATCCGGCTCTACCTGCAGGCGTCGCAGGACGTAACTGTCGGCGCGCGCTCGTCGCGCACCCAGTTCCAGTACACGATCCAGGACGCCAACCTCAACGAGCTCAACGTCTGGTCGCCAAGAATTCTCGCCAAGCTCCAGTCGTTGCCCGAGCTGCGCGACGTCGCCTCCGACCAGCAGGTCGCGGGCGCCACGCTGCAGCTGAAGATCGACCGCGACATGGCCTCGCGCTTCGGCATCGCGCCCCAGCTCATCGACGACACGCTCTATGACGCGTTCGGCCAGCGTCAGGTCGCGCAATATTTCACTCAGATCAACACCTACGAGGTGATCGAGGAGATCACCCCGGCGCTGCAAGCCGATCCCGCGACGCTGGAGAAAATCTACCTCCGCGCCCCGACGACAGGCCAGATGGTTCCGCTCAGCGCCTTCGCCAAATGGACGACCGATCCGGTCGCGCCGCTGTCGATCAGCCACCAGGGCCAGTTCCCGGCCACGACCATCAGCTTCAACCTCGCCTCGGGCGTGGCGCTCGGCCAAGCGACCGCGGCGATCCAGAAGGCGGAGCAGGAATTGCAGTTGCCGCCTTCGCTGTCGACGGCGTTCCAAGGCAACGCCCAGGCGTTCCAGGACTCGCTGACCACAGTGCCGCTGCTGATCCTCGCGGCGCTGGTCACCGTCTATCTGATCCTCGGCGTGCTGTATGAAAGCTTCATCCACCCGCTGACGATTCTCTCGACTTTGCCCTCCGCGGGATTCGGCGCGCTCGCGATGCTTTGGGTGAGCGGCTACGAGTTCAGCCTCATCGCGCTCATCGGCACGATCCTGCTCATCGGCATCGTCAAAAAGAACGGCATCATGATGGTCGACTTCGCCATCGTCGCCGAGCGAGAAGGGCTGTCGACGGTCGAAGCTATCCGCAAGGCGGCGCTTCTGCGCTTCCGGCCGATCATGATGACGACGATGGCGGCGCTGCTCGGCGGCGTGCCGCTGATGTTCAGCCACGGCACCGGATCGGAGCTGCGCCAGCCGCTCGGCTACGCGATGGTCGGCGGCCTCGCCGTCAGTCAGGCGCTGACGCTCTTCACCACGCCGGTCATCTACATCTACCTCGATCGGCTGGGCCGATGGGTCTCGGGCGCGAGTCGACGGCGCGCGGCCGAGCCGAAGCCCGTCGCCAGTCCGGTCGAATGGCCCGACGGACACGAGCGGCCTGCGGAATAGACGCGCCGGCGCCGCTTCAGCGCCGCCCCGTCCGCAAGGCGCGCACCACCAGCGTCAGCACCGCCTCGAAGCGGCCGGCGAGTTGCGGGCCGGCGATGCCGCGGTCGAGCTTCAGCGCCACTGGATGGATGAAGCGGTGCGCGGCGTCGAAGATCAGCGAGAGCGAGCGGCGGCGGTCGGCGAGCGCGAAGGCGCCCGAGGAAATACCCTCTTCGACGACGCGCTGGATCTCGCTCTGCACCCGTGAGCGGTGCTTGCGCGCGCTGGCGCGTTCCTTGACCAGCGCATCGATGAGCAGGTCGAACATTTCCGGCTCGTTTTCGAGCGTGCGCCGGTAGGCGCGATGCACCGCGAACAGCATGCGCTCGAGCTTGTCGTAGGCGGGATCGGCGCCGTCGGCGACTTCGCGCAATTCGGCTTCGAGCGGCCGCAGCCAGTTCGCCGTCAGCGACTCGAACAGTTCGAGCTTCGAGGGAAAGTAGCGGTAGACGTTGGCGTGCGTCATGCCGGCTTCGGTCGCGATGCCGACGATGGTCGTGCGCGCCGCGCCGAACTTGCGCACATGGGAGCGCGCGACCTCGGCGATGCGCGTTTCGGCGGATTCTTGCGGCGCGGCGGGCAAGCCGGTCTCCTGTCGTGCGAGGGGGGAACGTTCGCACGCCGGGCGCCCGTCCGACAACGGCCTTTCGCTCTTACGCGCCATGAGCTTATCTGAGCCGCCGAACCGCGAGCCCAGCCGATGCGCAGCACAAAAGTCCTCCACGTCATTTCCTGCCACGCCGAGGGCGAAGTCGGCGACGTCATCGTCGGCGGCGTCGCGCCGCCCCCGGGCGCCACGCTGTGGGAGCAATCGCGCTTCCTCGCCCGCGACGCGACCTTGCGGAACTTTCTGCTCAACGAACCGCGCGGCGGCGTGTTCCGGCACGTCAACTTGATCGTTCCCGCCAAGGACCCGCGCGCCGCCGCCGGCTTCCTCATCATGGAGCCCGAAGACAATCCGCCGATGTCCGGATCCAATTCGATCTGCGTCGCCACCGTGCTGATCGACAGCGGCTATGTTCCCATGACCGAGCCGGTTACGCGGCTGACGCTGGAAGCGCCGGGCGGGCTGGTCGAGGTCGAAGCCGAATGCCGCGCCGGCAAGGCGGAGCGGGTGAAAGTGCGCAATGTCCCCTCGTTCGCCGACCGGCTCGACGCGCCGCTGGAGGTCTCGGGGCTGGGGTCGCTCAAAGTCGACATCGCCTATGGCGGCGACAGTTTCGTCATCGTCGACGCCGCGTCGCTCGGCTTCGCTCTGCGCCCGGAGGAGGCGCGCGCCCTCGCGGAAACGGGCGTCAAAATCGTCGCGGCGGCTGAGGCGCAGCTTGGTTTCGTCCACCCCGAAAACCCGGAAATGGATCACATCTCGTTCTGCCAGTTCGCCGGGCCGCTATCGAAGATGGACGGCGGCTGGACGGGGGCCAACGCCGTGATGGTGCGCCCCGGCAAGATCGACCGGTCGCCGACCGGAACGGGCTGCAGCGCCCGCATGGCGGTGTTGCGCGCCAAGGGACTGATGCAGGTCGGCGAGCGTTATCTCGCGCGCTCGATCATCGGCTCGACCTTCGATTGCCAGATCGAGGCGGACGTGACGGTCGGCGCGCGGCCGGCGATCGTTCCCACGATCGCCGGCCGCGCTTGGATAACGGGCGTGCATCAGCACATGCTGGACCCCACGGACCCCTGGCCCGAAGGCTACCGGCTCGCCGATACTTGGCCGAGACTCATCTGATCAGGCGGCCTCTGAGAATTCGACCGTCGCCGGTGTTTCGTCGCCCGGCGCGGAGGGCGCCCATTGTTCGGGGCGGGCGATCTGAAGGATCGAAGTCCAGAGCTCGCGGATTTCCTGCGCGGCGTGTCCCGACGGGGCGATTTCGGTGACGCCGAGTCCGGCGCGCGCCGCATCCTGAAAATCTACGCGCGCGGAAATCATTGGCGCGATGAGCACGCCGGCCTCCTCCAGCGCCTTCGCGCCTTCCTGGACGCGCGCGGATTGTTGCGCGGGTGGGCATTGGTTGAGCAGGAACACGCCGGTCTTGCCCTCGCCGACAATCAGACGGCGCGTCGCCTCGCCTGCCCGCAGGTCGAACACATTGGGGCGGGCCGGGATCAGGCAGAGGTCGCTGGCGGCGATGGCGAGTTCGGCGTCGTCGTCGGAGCCGGGCGTGTCGAGCACGCACAAGGTGAAGCCGGAGGCGGCGAGTTCCTCGATGCGCTTGGTGAGATGCCAGGCGCTGAGGCTCTCGACGTAGATGTCGGTTCGCTTGCGCGCCTCGGCCCAGAAGCTGGTCGAGCCTTGGGAATCGAGATCGAGCAGTGCGACGCTCTCGCCCGCCTGTTTGGCGGCGACGGCGGTGGAGAAGGCGAGCGTGCTCTTGCCGGCGCCGCCCTTCTTGGTCATGAACGAAATGACGAGCATGGGATTTCCGTGGGGTTGGAGTTTGCGTTAACGCCATCGGTCAGGGACGCCACACCCGTTCGCACGGGGGATCGACCCCTCGACGCCTGGGACGGGGAACGCGCTTCCTCTCAGGACAACGCGCTCACCAGAAGCGAAACGAACCTTCAGAACACGCGCGCGGGCGCTGTCCTTTGATGGAACGAGCGCGGGCGAACCGGCGAATTGCGGACGGTTTGCGCCTCATCCTTATGATAAGACGTCCGTTTTCGCTGCGTTAAGCTTTCGTCATGTTGGTAAACAAAAGGTAAATGTTTACGCCAAAGCGTAAAGATCCGACCTTTTTGCCGCTTGGGCCGCGCGCGCGTTCAGTCTCGCGCAAGATTGCTCGCTCTCGGCGTATTTCAGGATTCGACTTTGAAAAGGCTGGAGAATGCGGGCGCGCGAGTCGCAATGCGCCGATCGCTCACGTGACGGCGCCCACACTCTCGGCTCTTCGCCTCAGCGCAGCAACTTGAACGCATGCGGCGCCCAATCGCCCTTGGCGACGCCGGGAATGCACCAGAGCATGCACAGCGGCTCGATGGCCCGGGCCGCCTCGACCGCCCCCATGTCCTCTGTATCCCAGCCGAACTGGTCGAGGATCCCGGCCACCGTCGCCTTGGCTCCCGCGTCGCCGCCGCAGATGAACATCGAGGGGCGCCCGCCCGCGAACTGCGGATTGACCATCTGCCCGGCGCCGACGCTATTGAACGCCTTGACGAAATGCGCCTGCGGATAGGCGTTTTGCAGCCTCTCCAGCAAAGAATCGTGGAGCGTGGTGAAGTACGACAGCACGCCGTTGACCGGCGGCCCGCCGCCGATCGGATTGCAGGCGTCGATGACCGTCTTGCCCGCGAGATTGTCGGCGCCGGCGAGCGCGAGCGCATCGAGCGCGACCCCGCCCCCGACCGCGAGCACGACGACGTCGCCGAAGCTGGCGGCGTCCGCAAACGAACCGACCTGGGCGTCCCGATGTTTCGCGCTCCAGTCGGCAAGCTTGGACGCTTCGCGCGTTCCGATCGCGACCTGATGTCCGTGTTTGAGAAAACCTGCGGCGAGCGTCTGCGCGACGACTCCCGACCCGATGACGCCGACTTTCATCTCTCGTCTCCTCCCCGCGCTGGTGCGGAAGCTAGGATTTGGGAGCGCCGCGTCGTCAGCGCAAGCGGTCCTGACTTTCGCGGGCGCGCAATTTGCCGACGATGCCGTTGGGAGCGAAATACACAGCGAGGATGAACAGCAGGCCCAGCCAAAGCAGCCAGCGGTCGGGGTGCAGCAGTTGCGCGAGCAGCGGCAGCCCCTGACGCGCCGCGGCCTCGGAGAGCGAGCCGATGAGCGCCTGCAGGTAGTTCTCGGCAATGACGAACAGCGCGGCGCCGATGACGGCGCCGTAGAGCGTGCCCATGCCGCCGATGACGACGACGACCAGCACGTCGATCTGGATGGAAGAACTCAACGCCGTGTCCGGCCCGACATATTTGAGCCAGATCGAATTCAGCGCGCCCGCGGCGGCAGCTCCCGCCGCCGCCAGACAGGTCGCCAGCGTGCGATGAAACATTGTACGATAACCCAGCGCCTCGGCGCGGAACGGGTTTTCGCGGATCGCCTGCAACACCCGGCCGAACGGCGAGTTGACGATTCGCAGCAACGCGAGAAACAACGCGACCGCGGCGAAGAACACCAGATAATAGGCGAGCATGCGGCCGTTGATCGCCACCCCGAACAGCTCCCCGAGTTTGTAGCCGGGACGCAGCGCTTCGGGAACCTGGAACGAGCGCCCGTCCTCGCCGCCGGTGAGGAACGACAGTTGCGAGGCCAGCACATTGAACGCATAGGCGATCGCCATCGTCACCATGGCGAAGAAGATCGCCTGCACGCGCAGCGAGAACAGGCCGATCAGCAGCGCCAGCGCACAGGCCAGCGCCAGCCCGGCGACGGCGCCCAGGACGATCGCGCCCCAACTCGGTCCCAGCGCGTAGAGCGCGAGGCCGACGCCATAGGCGCCGACGCCGAAGAACATCACATGGGCGAAGGAGACGATGCCGGCATAGCCGAGCAGCAAATCGTAGGACGCCGCCAGCAGCGCCATCACCGTGATCTTTTCGGCGACATTGAGCGCCTTGACGCCGGGAAACATCCAGGGCGTGAGCGCGAGGCTCGCGGTCACGGCGATCAGCAGAACGCGCAACGGCCAACCACGCGGCGCGTCGTGAGAGAGCGGGTTCATCGTCCCCCTACCGGATAGAGCCCGCGCGGGCGCCACAACAACACCACCAACATCGGCAGGATATTGGCGACCAGCGCCAGCTTGGGCTCGAGGAAGCCGGCGTAGTTGTTGATGAGCGCCACCAGGATCGCGCCGACGAAACAGCCGCCAACCGAGCCGAGGCCGCCGATGATGACGACGATGAAAACCAGCACCAGAGGCTCGCCGCCCATCGACGGCTGAACCTGTCCGCGATACAGCCCCCACAGCACGCCGCCCAGGCCCGCCAACGCGGCTCCGGCCATGAACACGCCGACGAACAGCCGATCGATGCGATAGCCCAACGCCTCCACCATCTCGCGATTTTCCACACCGGCGCGAATCAGCAGACCGATCTTGGTGCGGTTGAGCACCAGAAGTTGGCCGACGAAGACCGCGAGCCCGATTCCCGTCGCGAGCAGACGAAACCTTTCGACCTCCGCGTCGCCGAACGCGATCGAGCCGCGGAACGAGGCCGGCAGTTGCAGCGGGATCTGCGCGGGACCGAACGCTGCTGCGAGCAATTGCTCGATCACGATCGCGCCGCCGATGGTGACGAGGATCTGTTTGAGATGCTGGCCGTAGACGGGTTTCACCAGCAGACGCTCGAAGACGAAGCCGAGCGCGCCGACGACAACAATCGAGGCGACGAGCGCAGTCGCGAACACGGCGAGATTGAGCGGCCAGGAGTCGGCCTGCGACCAGTTCGCCATCGGGACAAACACGAGCGTCGCCACATAGGCGCCCAGCGCGATGAAGGCGCCGTGGCCGAAGTTGAGCACGTCCATCATGCCGAAGGTGAGCGTCAACCCGGAGGCCATGGTGAAGATCATCATCCCCATCGCCAGCGAATTGAGGGTCAGCGTCGCGAAGGTCGAGACCGAGCCGATGAACGGGAACGCTGCGAGCGCGATCAGGAGCGGCGTCAGCGCCGGCAGGATTTCGGTCCGCGTTTTCGGCAGCGCCGCGCCAGAGTCGAGAGCCGTCATTGATGCGCCTCCAGCGACAGGCCCAACAAATGCGTCTGCAACTCCGCGTCCGCCGCCAGTTCCGCCATGTCGCCCTCGTGGATGACGCGCCCGTTGTCCATCACGCGCGCGAAGTCGCCGACTTCCCTGGCGACGCGAAAATTCTGCTCGACCAGCACGATGGTTACGCCGGTGCGCTTGATCTCCAGCAAACACTCGATGAGCCCGCCGACGATGGCGGGAGCGAGACCCTTGGTCGGCTCGTCGATCAGCAGCAGACTTCGCGGCTCGACGATAGCGCGGGCGATGGCGACCATCTGCTTCTGTCCGCCCGACAGCGAGCCCGCGCGGGAGAGCCAAAACTTCTTCAGCGCCGGAAAGAAGCCGAAAATCCAGGCGAGCCGGATATCGTCGAGCGGTTTTTCGCGGGCGCCGAGGATCAGATTCTCTTTCACCGTGAGATCGGAAAAGATCGCCATCGTCTCCGGCACATAGCCGACGCTCGCGCGCGCGACCTCGCTGGCGGCGAGTCCGTGCAAAGGCTTCGCGCCCAGCAAAATTTCTCCGCGCGAAGCGCGCCACAGGCCCATGATGGTGCGCAGGCAGGTCGTCTTGCCCGCGCCGTTGCGCCCGAGCAGCATCGTCGTCTTGCCCGCGGGCGCGTCGAAATCGACGCCCTGCAGGATGTGATAGCGGCCGATGTGGGTGTGCACGCCCTTCAGCGCGAGCCTCTCGCTCATCGCGCGCCCTCCCGGGCGAGGCCCAGATAGGCTTCCTGCACGATGGGCGAGGCGATCACCTCTTCCGGTTCGCCGTCGGCGACGAGGCGGCCGTTGTGCAGCACGATGATGCGGTCGGCGAGCGAGCGCACGACGTCCATCTTGTGTTCGACGAGCAGGATCGTCTTGCCCGCGTCCTGTTTGAGCCGGGCGATGAGATCGAGCACGACGGGGACTTCGTCGATGCTCATGCCCGCCGTCGGCTCGTCGAACAGCAGAATCTTCGGCTCCAGCGCCATCATGACGGCGACTTCGAGCTTGCGCTGATCGCCATGCGAGAGCGAAGCCGCGCGCTCGCTGGCGCGCGAGGCGAGACCCACCTGCTCCAGCGTCGCCTCGGCCTTGTCGATGAGTTCACGACGGTCGAGCCACGCACGCAGCAAATCGTAATGGACCCCCGCCTGCGCCTGCACGGCGAGCCGCACATTTTCGGCCACCGTCAGATTGGGGAACAGGTTGGTGAGCTGGAAGGCGCGGCCCAGTCCGAGCCGCGCGCGTCGCGGCGCGGACAGCGCAGTCACGTCGGCCCCGTTGACGAACACCGCGCCCGAAGTCGCACGCAACTGCCCTGACAGCAAATTGAAATAAGTCGTCTTGCCGGCGCCGTTGGGGCCGACGATCGCCGTCAACCGCCCCGGTTGAAACGCGCAACTCACGCTGTCGACGGCGACGTGGCCGCCGAAGCGGATGGCGAGGTCGCGGGTTTCGAGGGAAGGGGTCAATCCGAGGCCCCTTCGACTTGTGCTTCCGCGAAGAGCGAGGGCGCCACATAGGCGGCCGCAATCACAACGAACAACCCAAGGGCGGCCAGCGGGCTGAAAGCCGCCACGGCGACCGAGATCGCATAGACGCCGACGGCGATCCCATTCTTGCGCCAGCGCGACCGGGTCGCTTGAAGGAACACTTTGTCGTTGCGATGCTCGGCGACAATCGCCGCCATCGTCAGCGCGAAGCTGGCGCTGCACGCCATCTGCAACGCCGCATAGACCATCGTCGGCAGCGGCGCCATGCGCGTGGACGCGACATAGGCGGTCGCGAAGGGGATCAGCGACATGAAGAACAGCAACAGATTGTTGGCCCAAATGAGCGCCGGTGTGGTTTTCCCGACGAGGTTGATCAGGCTGTGATGGTTGATCCAATAGATGGCGACGAGTGTGAAACTCACGCCGTAGATGGCGAACGACGGCCAGAGCTTCACGAGGTCGGCGAGCGCGGCGCTCTCCGGCGCCTTGAGCTCCAGGACCATGATGGTGATGATGACGGCGATGACGCCGTCCGAGAAGGCTTCGAGACGCCCCTTTGAGAATCCGCCCGGACGCTCGTCCGGACCGCTCGACTCCGGCGAGTTCGTCATGCGCGGGATTTCATTCGATCGACATAGTTGCGCAGCACGGCGTTGATCTTGGTTTGGTAGCCCCTTCCTTGACCGCGAAAGAACTCCATCAGCTCCGCGTCGACCCGCATATTCAACACCGCCTTCGGTTTCGGCGGTTCGGGCAGCGGCTGCGACCAGTCGAATTCGAGGCCCGCCTCGTCGTCATCGGACGTGATCGCCGCTTCCAATGCTTCGTCGCTCATCGCCTTCGCCGCGGCCCAATCCGACTTGGCCTCACCCGCCGCCAGCGCCTTCAACTCCACGACCGTGTAGCTGACAATATGCTCTCTTTTCGCCATCGCGGGCCCTCCGCATCGAGATGATCCGCCGTATCGATCGAAAGCTACCACGTCCCCGCGTGCGGCGACGGTATGCACACATTTCGGTTGCGCCCCCCACGACCTCGTCCTGAGCTTGTCGAAGGGCGCTCCAGCTAGAACCAAAGGGCGCGCCAGAAGCGGCCGCAACCACGAACGCAGGGGACGCCCGGCTGCTTGCACGACCCGCGGCTTCTCCTGGATCGTCCTTCGACAAGCTCCGGACGAGGGCATGGGTTGCACTGCGGTCTTCCAAAAGATGTCTGCATACCCGGGCGCTTTCGCGGGGATGACAAGAAACGTCACCTCTTGTTCCGCACCGGTATGTTCATGTCCTCGATCTTCAACTCGCGCACCAGTTCGGGGATCGCCCAGGCGACGTTGGGGTCGACCTCGATCTTGAAGTGATACATCGTCTGCAACGCCTGATGGTCCTCCTTGCGGAAAGTCATCAAGCCCTTGGGCGTATCGAAGGACAGCCCCTCCATCGCGCCGATCAACTTCTCCGAGTCTGTCGAGCCTCCGGTCTTCTCGACCGCCGCGACCAGCGCCATCGCAGCGGAAAAGCCGCCGGCGGTGAAGAAGTCCGGCGGCGCATTGAAGCGCTTGAGATGCTCGGCGACCAGCCAGTCGTTCACCGGGTTCTTGGGGAGCCCGTAGTAGTAATAGGCCGCCCCCTCCAGGCCGGGGAAACGCTTGTAGCCCGCCAGCACCGGCAGGATGTTGCCGCCGGTGGAAATCTCGATTCCATAGCGGCCTGGGTTGAGATCGCCGATCTTGAACGGATCGCCGGCGCCGGCCCAGATGATCCAGACGATCTTCTTGCCGGGCTTATCCTTCAGGGCGTCGAACAGGCGCTGGGCGACCGCGGTGAAGTCGGTGGTGCTGGTCGGCACATATTCTTCGTCGTCCAGCGTCGCGCCAGTCGTCGCCAACGCCTGTTTGAACGCGGCGACGCCGTCGCGGCCGAAGGCGTAATCCTGGGCGAGCGTCGCCACATGGACATCCTTGCCGCCGATCGCCACGGCGCTGGCGATGGCGTCCTGCGACGAGTTGCGCGCGGTGCGGAAGATATATCGATTCCACTTGTCGCCGGTGATCTGATCGGCGACCGCCGGCTCGACGATGAGGATCTTTTTGTGCTCCTCGGCGACCGGCAGCATGGCGATGGCCGCGGCTGAGGACGTCGTGCCGACGGCGATGTCCGCGCCGTCGTCTTCATAAGCTTCAGCCAGCGCAGATTTGGCGAGATCGGGCTTGCCCTGGTCGTCCTTGGTCACGACGACGATGTTCCGCCCGGCGACGGTCAGCGAACCCTTGGTCGCGTATTCCAGACCAAGTCGGAATCCGGCCTCGGTCTGTTTGGCGTAGGCCTCCAGCGGACCGGTGCGCCCGTAAATGAGCGCGACCTTCAAGTCGTCGGCGCGCGCGAGCGCGACGGACGCGAGCACCGTAACTGAGACGGCCAACGCCGTCGTCCAAGAGCGCATTCTTTCCTCCCTGAAAGCGATCAACGTGTCGCGTCCTCGCGACGGCGATGTGACAGTGTAAACAGGTTTGCCTCGGATCGACAAACCGGAGCGTGGGCAGGTAAGAATGTCTTAGCGGGTTGGGCGCTACCCTGAGTTGAAATCAGCCGCTACGGTTGGACTCGTGGAAGAATTCGGCGCCGAGAAGGCCCGGGAAGACGCCATGAATTCTGGCGCGCCCCAGTCGCAAATCGATTTCCGCTTCCTGCTGGAGACCGTGGTCTGCGATTTGAGCTGGAGTTTGATGCAGGCGGCCACGCTCGCGATCACGACCAGCGGCTGCGCCCAAACCCGGACGAATTTCACACTGTGGACCTGGCGCCATCTGCTGCTCGAGGAGGGCGCGAGCATGAAACTCGCGCTGCGCTATGGGGCGGAACTCGGCCTCCCTGGCGACGTCGTCAATAAAATCGAGGGCTTTTACGACACATTCGCGCAGGAGAGGCGGGCGCTCAAACCGCTCGCTACGACCCCAAACGCCTATACGGCGGCCGAGCGCCCGGCGCTCTCGGAGGCGGCGAAGCGCCTCGAGAGACTGACGACACAGGCCGGTCAGGTTTTGAGCGCTGTCGAGCCGATCGTCGGTCACCGTCTCGGCTCCCCCTATACCGACGATCTGCGCATGCTCGCCACGCTATTGCGTGACGCCGGCGCCGGCGGCGCTTCGCGCATCGATTCGCGGGGCCATATCGATTTGCCGCCGCTGTCGCAACGTCGCCGCGCGCCGCGCGCTCGGGCCGAGATCCGGTGCCGAATTGCGCTGGGAAACGTCACCGCCTCGGCGACCATCGAAAACGTCTCCCGCGGCGGCCTCGGGCTGCGCACGGCGCACTCGGCCGCCATCGATTCGCGCCTCGTCGTCATTCTCGCCGACGGTCGCCGGCTCGACGCCCAGGTGCGACGCAGTGAAGGCGAACGTTTGGGCGTATCGCTCGCTCTGCCGCTCCCTCCCAACGACCCGCTGTTCGCCGCCGCGGCGTCCCGCTCCTGAGACTTGGACGACCCGCCGATTGCGGCAGCGCAAGCTATCGTCTAACGCTGGAGCCTAGTGTAACGGCTTCGGACTTGGCAGGGCGCGACGCCGCGTTTCCGATCAGGCCGGCTTTAGAGGGACGAAGCGTGGCTCTCGATTTCGATCTCACCGCACATATCCGCAATATCCCGGATTACCCGAAGCCGGGGATCATGTTCCGCGACATCACCACCCTGCTCGGAAACGCTCGCGCGTTCCGCCGCGCCATCGACGAGTTGGTGCAGCCCTGGGCGGGCGAGAAGATCGACAAGATCGCGGGCATGGAAGCGCGCGGCTTCATACTCGGCGGCGCGGTCGCCCACCAGCTTTCCGCCGGCTTCGTGCCGATTCGCAAGAAGGGCAAGCTGCCGCACACCAAGGTGAGCATCGCCTACAGCCTCGAATACGGGCTCGACGAAATGGAGATGCACACTGACGCGATCCAGCCGGGCGAGCGTGTGCTGCTGATCGACGATCTCATCGCCACCGGCGGCACGGCCGTGGGCGCCTGCAAACTGATGAAGAGCGTCGGCGCGGATGTCGTGGCGGCCTGCTTCGTCATCGACCTGCCCGAACTTGGCGGCGCGCAGAAGCTGCGCAACCTCGGCGTGTCCGTACGCACGCTGATCGCTTTCGAAGGCCACTGAGGGAACGGCGCCTATGACCGAGACCGTCGCGACAAAACCCTACGCCGACCAGAAACCAGGCACTTCGGGCCTGCGCAAGAAAGTCACGGAGTTCCAGCAGCTCCATTATGTCGAGAACTTCGTACAGTCGATCTTCGACTCCCTGGAGGGTTTCGCGGGCCAGACGCTGGTGATCGGCGGCGACGGCCGCTACTACAATCGCGAGGCGATCCAGAAGGCGATCCGCATCGCCGCCGCCAACGGTTTCGGCCGCATCGTCGTCGGCCAGGGCGGGCTGCTGTCTACGCCCGCCGTCTCCGCGCTGATCCGCTCGCTCGGCGCGTTCGGCGGCATCATTCTGTCGGCGAGCCATAATCCCGGCGGCCCGGACGGCGACTTTGGCATCAAATACAACGCCGGCAACGGCGGCCCGGCGCCGGAGAAGATCACCGACGCGATCTTCGCCCGCACCAAGATCATCGAAACCTATCGCACTCTGAACACACCCGACGTCGATCTCGACAAGCTGGGCCAGACCCAGGTCGGCGGCGCGAGCGTCGAGATCGTCGACCCCGTCGAGAACTACGCGGCGCTGATGCGCACCTTGTTCGACTTCGACGCGCTGCGCGCCTTGTTCGCCGGCGGCTTCACGATGTCCTTCGACGCGATGCACGCGATCACCGGGCCTTACGCCCGTGCGATCCTGGAGGGCGAACTGGGCGCCGCCAAGGGTACGGTCGTCAACGGAACCCCGCTGCCCGATTTCGGCGGCCACCATCCCGACCCCAACCTCACGTACGCCAAAGAACTCTACGACCGGATGATGTCGGCCAACGCGCCCGACTTTGGCGCGGCTTCCGACGGCGACGGCGACCGCAACCTCATCATCGGCCGCCACCAGTTCGTCACCCCCTCGGATTCGCTGGCGATGCTCGCCGCCAACGCCCATCTGGCGCCGGGCTACGCCGGCGGATTGAAGGGCATCGCGCGCTCGATGCCGACCAGCGGCGCCGCCGACCGCGTCGCGGCGAGACTGGGCATCGCGTCGTTCGAGACGCCCACGGGGTGGAAGTTCTTCGGCAATCTGCTCGACGCCGACATGGCGACGATCTGCGGCGAAGAGAGCGCGGGCACCGGCTCCAACCACATTCGCGAGAAAGACGGGCTGTGGGCGGTGTTGCTGTGGCTGAACATCCTCGCCAAGCGGCGCATTTCGGCCAAACAACTGGTCGAGGAGCATTGGGCGCTCTACGGCCGCAACTATTACACCCGCCACGACTACGACGAGGTCGACCTCGCCGCCGCCAACGCGCTGATGGACGCGCTGCGCGGAAAACTCGCGAACCTCAAAGGCCAGAAACTGGGATCGCTGACCGTCGAGGGCGCCGACGACTTCGCCTATCACGATCCCGTCGACGGCTCCGACACCGCCAAGCAGGGCGTGCGCATCCTTTTCCCCAGCGGCACCCGCATCGTCTATCGCCTATCCGGCACCGGCACGGTCGGGGCGACGCTGCGGGTCTATATCGAGCGCTACGCGCCGCCTGAGGGCGACCTGCATGAGGACGCGCAGACCGCGCTCGCCGAGCTGATCGCACTGTCTCGCACGCTGGCGGAGATCGAGACGCGCACGGGGAGAACGGAGCCGAGCGTCATTACCTGAGCCTGTAGCCGGCCGCGGCGAGGCTGGCGTCCCTACGCCAGCAAGGGCATTGCGACGCGCTCGCCAGCGCGCGTTCGGTCGGTTCCCCGCATACGGCCGTGAGCGGCAGGTCCGCCAGCTCCGTGAGGCTCATCACGGCGATATCGGGATGATCGATCGGATCTCGCGCCATCGGCGGCGGCCGAGCGAGAGCGCGGAGGCGTTGGACGAGCGCGGCCCGGAATCTACCGAATGAGTGAAACATGGCCATTTCCTCTGCGTTGCGGTAACGCTAGGAAATATATGACCATAGTTAGAGTTTAGAGATGGAGATTTCCTCCCATACGCTTTAGTGTAGCTATATGAACGTCCTCAATCGCTACCCGCCCGCCGCTCTGCGCGCGCTCGAAGCCGCAGGACGTCTGGGCGGAATCGCCAAGGCGGCCGCGGAACTCGGCGTGACCGTGGGCGCCGTCAGTCAACATGTTCGCAAGGTCGAAGCCCAGCTCGGGCGCCGGGTGTTCGAGCGCGAGGGGCGCGGCATTCGTCCCACCGCCGTCGGCGCGCCTCTGCTCGCCGGGTTGTCGAGGGGTTTTCAGGAGATCGCGCGCTCCGTCGCCGCCGCCGAATCGCGCCGGCCGTCGGTGCTGACGATCTCCGTCGCCCCCTCGCTCGCCGCCAAGTGGCTCGTGCCGCGACTGAGCCGCTTCTACGCGGCGCATCCCGACCTGCAATTGCGTCTCGACGCGGCCGTCGAGCTCGTCGATTTCGACGCGACCGACATCGACGCCGGCGTGCGTGTCGGTAAGGGCCCTTGGCCCGGCGTGCGCGCCGAACGGCTCGCGCCGTTGCGTGTGTTTCCGGTCTGCCATCCCGCGCTCGCCGAGCGCGTCAAGCGCCTCGAGGACATCGGCGCGCTGCCGATCCTCGACGACGGCGGCGCGCCCGAACGCTGGCCGTTGTGGCTCGCCGCCAAGGGCCTCGAAGGGCTCGAATGCCGCAGGGGGCCGGTCTACTCCGATTCGCTGCTCTGCATCGAGGCCGCGACCGCTGGCCAGGGCGTGGCGATGGCTTGGCCGACGCTGGCGATCGACGCATTGCGCGCCGACCTCCTCCGGGCGCCATTCGGCGAGCCCGTAACGACCAGCGAGCATTATTGGCTCGTGAGCGCAGCCGCGCGTTCGCCCTCGCCGCAACTCCTGGCGTTCGGCCGTTGGCTGAAAGACGAACTCGCCGCCGATTGCGTTGCCTGAGACGATCGCGGATAAACGCCGGGCGCAAAACGCGAAGCGGGGGAGGAAACCATGCTCAGCTACGCCGAGGCCTATCGCCATTTTTCGCTCGTCGACCTCGAGCGCCGCATCTACGGCGCTTCGCCGCCGGAAGCCCTCAACGGCGCGACGCTGTGCTGCGACCGTTGGGCGGCGCAGGGGCGCATCGCGCTCAATTTCGTCGACAAGGATTTCCATCTGAGCCGCGTCACCTTCGAATCGTTGAAGGACTCCTCGTCACGCTTCGCCAACCTGCTCGCCGCGCGCGGAGTGAAGCGCGGCGACGTCGTCGCCGGGCTGTTGCCGCGCGTGCCGGAACTGCTGACCGTGGTGCTCGGCGCTTGGCGGATCGGCGCGATCTATCAGCCTCTCTTCACCGCCTTCGGTCCGGCCGCGATTCATAGCCGCGTCACCGCCAGGAGCGGCAGTCAGGCCAAACTCATCGTTACCGACGCGGCGAACTGGCCAAAACTCGACGACGTGCCGAACGCGCCGCCATCGCTGCTGATCGACCACGGACGGCCGGGCGCCCATGACTTCGCCGACGCGCTGGCGAGCTACAGTTCGGATTGCCCCGCCGTTGCGCTCGGCCTCGACGATCCGCTGATCCTGCTGTTCACTTCCGGCACGACAGGCTCGCCCAAAGGCGTGCGCCATGCGATCAAACTGTTCGGCGCGATCGCCGCATACATGCTCGACGGTCTCGACGTGCGGGCGGAAGATACGTACTGGAACATCGCCGATCCCGGCTGGGCCTATGGCCTCTATTATGCGATTTTGGGGCCGCTGCTGCTCGGCCATGTGACGACGTTGTTCGAGGGCGGGTTCACTGTCGAGCATGCGCTCAGGGTTATCGAAACCGTCGGCGTCAACAACCTCGCGGGAGCGCCGACCGCCTATCGCCTGCTGATGGCGGCAGGCGACGCGGCGATGGCGCCAATATCAGGGAAATTGCGGGTCGCCAGCAGCGCCGGCGAACCGCTCAACCCGGAAGTGATGCGCTGGGCCGAGCGCGCGCTCAGATGTCCGCTCGGCGATCATTACGGGCAGACCGAACTCGGCATGGTCGTCAACAACCACCACGGGATCGCGCAGGAACTGCGGCCGGGCTCGGCGGGCCTGCCGATGCCGGGATTCGATGTGGAAGTGCTCGACGACAAGATGAATCCGGTCCCGACCGACGTCGCCGGCGTGCTGGCGATCCGGCTGAAGACCTCGCCTTTGCTGCCGTTCTCCGGCTACTGGGGCGCCGACACGCCGCAACTGACCGACGAATGGTACGTCACCGGCGACACGATGCATCGCGACGCCCAAGGCTATCTGCACTTCACCGGGCGCAACGACGACATCATCACCTCGTCGGGCTATCGCATCGGGCCGTTCGACGTCGAGAGCGTGCTCATCGAACATCCCGCCGTCGCCGAGGTCGCCGTCATCGGCAAGCCGGACCCGGAGCGCACCGAGATCGTCAAAGCCTTCGTCGTGCTGCGCAAGGGCTTCGTCGGCGACGAAAAGCTCGCCGCCGAATTGCAACAGCATGTGCGCAAGCGCCTCTCGCTGCATGCCTATCCGCGCGAGATCGAATTCCCGGCCGACCTACCGAGGACGCCGAGCGGCAAGGTGCAGCGCTTTCTGCTGCGGCGGGAGGCGTGAGAAGCCGCTGTGTCCGCGCGATTTTTTTTCGCCGCCCTTTCATCGCGACGGCGCCGGCAATTCATCAACATTTCGGGTCGCACAGGGAGGATCGCTCCTATTAGTAGATGAGTTGCATTCGATTGCGACTTGGGAGTTCGGCATCCATTAACGACTTTCTGTCCCGCATTGCGTATCTCTGGATAGGAATGATTCGGGCCTTCTTGGCGGAAGGAGCCGGGATCATTGAGGACGGCGCCCGAGCGGGGTGATACCCTCGGAACCGTCCGGGTCTCGAGGGGGTCGGTTTGCGCGAAGGTTGGCCGGCGGAGACATTCGCCGAAATATCAGGCGCGCGGGGCGCCAAGTTGGGCGCCGCCGCGGTCGTCCTGACCCTGGCGACAGTTCCAACGTGCGCAAGCGCAACGGAATCGGGCGCTTTCACGATCGCCGACGCCGACGTCAGCGCGCTGCTGCTGCTGATGTTGCTGATGTTTGGCGTGCTCACGGCCGTGCTGCATCTGATCGGACGCAAGCACTGGACCCGACAGGAGCGAGAGCTCAACAAGGAACTGGAACGCACGCGCGCCGAACTCGACCGCGCAAAGCTGTTTCTCGCCAGCGAACCGCAGATCATCGCCGCGTGGAGCGGGCCTGACGCCGAGCCGCGCATCGAAGGCGAATATGCGCTGGTGTCCGAGGACGCCGACCCCAAGCGCGTGCTGGCCTTCGCGACCTGGTTGCAGGCCGGCGCCGCCGCGAAGGTGGAGGACGCGGCCAACCGTCTGTTGCAGGTCGGCCAGACCTTCAGTCTGACGGCGGTCGGCCTCAAGGGCCGGCATTTCGAAATCTCCGGCTGCGCCGTTTCGGGCAATGCGGTGATGCGCATTCGCGACATCTCCGGCGAGCGGCTGCAACTCGAGCGTCTCAACGAAGCGCACAAGCGCGCCCTCGACGCGTTGCAGGGCATGCGCAAGCTGCTGGATCTGACGCCGAACCCGGCCTGGACGCGGGCGCGCGACGGCGCCATCGATTGGGTCAACACGGCTTATGCGCGGGCGGTGGAAGCTGCCGACGCCGCCGGCGCGGCCGAAGGGCGCCTCGAACTGTTCGACGCCGGCACACGCCGCGAAGCCGAGCGCGCGCGCGCCGAGGGCGGACAATGGCGCGCCAAAGCGGCCGCCATCGTCGCGGGACAGCGCACGATGTTCGACGTCTACGAAGTCGGCTCCGAGACCGGCGCTGCGGGCATCGCGCTCGACCTGTCCGAGACCGAGCGACTGCGCCAGGAAGTCGACCGCCACGTCGGCGCCTATCGCAACATGCTCGATCAGTTGACGACCGCGGTGGCGATCTTCGACCGCTCGAAACGCCTCATCTTCTACAACGCCGCTTATTGCCAGACCTGGGCGCTCGACACGGCGTTCCTCGAGCAGCATCCCAGCGACGGCGAGATCCTCGACGCACTGCGCGCCAAGCGGCAATTGCCCGAACAGGCCGATTTCCGCGGCTGGAAAGCGCAGACGCAAGCCGCCTATCAGGCGATCGAGCCGGTTGAGACGGTCTGGCATCTGCCCGACGGCCGCGCGCTGCGCGTCGTCACTAGCCCCAATCCGCAAGGCGGCGTCACCTATCTGTTCGACGACGCCACGCAGAGCTACGCGCTGGCGACGCAAGTCAACGCGCTGACTCGCGTGCAGGGCGAGACGCTCGACGCGATCAAGGAAGGCGTCGCCGTGTTCGGCGCCGACGGACGCATCAAGCTCATCAACCCCGCCTTTGCCGCGATGTGGCGCGTCGAACCCGCACGCGTCGCCAACAAGCCGCATATCGACGAAGTGGCGCACGATCTGTTGCCGCTCATCGTCCATTCGGCTTCGTGGGAGGAACTGCGCGGCACGGTCGTCAGTCTCGCCGACGCGCGACGCGCCCTCGAACTGCGCATGGACCGCAAGGACGGGATGGTGCTCGACTGCGCCTCGCTGCCGCTGCCCGACGGCGCGACGATGCTCACCTTCTTCGATGCGACCGCCAGCGCCAATGTCGAGCGCGCGCTCACCGAGCGCAACGAGGCGTTGGTGAGCGCCGAGAAGTTGCGCAACGACTTCGTCAACCACGTATCCTACGAGTTGCGCACGCCGCTCACCAACATCATCGGCTTCACGCAACTGCTCGCCGACGGCGGCGCGGGAGCGCTTACCGCCAAACAGCTCGAATACGCCGGCTACATCAGGTCCTCGTCGTCGGCGCTGCTCGCCATCATCAACGATATTCTCGACATCGCCTCGATCGACGCCGGCGCGCTGGAGCTGCGCCTCGAAAACGTCGACGTCGTGGAATCGATGCGCGCGGCGGCCGAAGGCGTGCAGGACCGGTTGGTCGAGCACAACATCGACCTGCGCATCATCGCCACCGACGACGTCGGCGCGCTCGCCGCCGACGGGCGGCGCGTGCGGCAGGTGCTGTTCAATCTGCTCTCCAACGCCATCGGCTTTTCCGATCCCGGCCAGACGGTCACGTTGGCGGCGATGCGGCGGGGCGAGGAAGTCGTGTTCAAGGTCACCGACCGCGGGCGCGGCATCGCGCCGGAAGCGCTGGAAAAAGTGTTCGAACGGTTCGAAAGCCATACCTCGGGCACGCGCCATCGCGGCCCCGGCCTCGGCCTCTCCATCGTGCGCGCCCTCGTCGAGCTTCATGGGGGACGGGTGACGATCCAGTCCGTGCTCGGGGAGGGCACGGTGGTGACCTGTTTTTTTCCGGTAAAGGCTAGCGCCCGCCGGGCGCAGCCGGCGGCCTGAGCGATGACCGACACCGAGCGCGACGGCGAATTGATCGAGAGCCTCGAACTCGCCGACGAAGCGGCGACCGAGGCGCTGGCGCGATGGCTGGCGAGCTACAGCGAAGCCGGGGATTTCATCGCGCTCACCGGCGATC
>Ga0302319_10006560_pt1 | contig 23050 bp, 8 predicted proteins | sample Bog_T0_2_FD_203319 | JGI IMG/M metagenome (GOLD analysis project Ga0302319, IMG submission 203319) | Peat permafrost microbial communities from Stordalen Mire near Abisko, Sweden - Bog_T0_2 | ecosystem: Environmental > Terrestrial > Soil > Wetlands > Peat | place: Sweden: Abisko, Stordalen Mire...
AACCAGGAGAAGGAAGACAAACGCCTCGAACAACTGGAGCTGGTGGCGCTTTGAGCGCCGCCCGTTCTTAACCGCTTTGAGCGGTTCACGCTTTCTCAAGCCTCCGGCTTTGCCGGAAGTCGCTGACAGAAACCCCCTTTTTTACCCTCAAAACAATATACGGAAAAGTCACAAATAATTAAAACAAAACAACCTACGCATAAAACGATGCGTAAAATCGCTTAACTAATTACCATTCTTTTGGTTACGTAAAATTAAAATATATATTATATAATAATACACACTTACCGGAGGCCCGTCGTACGGGATTTCCGGCTATTCCGGCATATTTTTTTTCAGGAGCCCGGCTTTTGGCTTATTTTTGCCCCTGCAGGGACTGATGCCGGGACGCCTGGAGCCGCGTGATGACGACCTTGGTGACGCGCTTCATCAGCTCGTACCCGAGCCGCGGATCGCTCTCACATTGTTCGCGCAGATTGGTGCCAAAAAATATGATGGCGTTGGTGGGCTTGACGGCCCGGGCGTCAAAGCGCCACTTGTAGGGCGCCATCAGCCACGACCAGCCGAGCACGTCGCCGGCCTTGATGGTTTGAATATGCGTGGGCCGGCCGCCTTTTTTCTTCGCGGCGGATTCCAGCGAAACTTCGCCCTTCAAAATGACGTAGAAGTGATTGGCCTTTTCGCCCTCGTTGAAAATGATTTTGCCCGCCGGAAAGGCGACCTCCATCGCGTTGACGGACAACAGTTCCAGTTGAGGTTTGGTCAAGCCTTTGAAAAACGACTGCTTCGTAAGGAGGGTTGTGTCAATTTTCATAATAGTACGGTTCTCAGTTTCAGCCGTACTCAACCTATGGCCCGGGCATTAAAATGGCTCTACGTAATTTACTTATAATCACACAAATTTTGACCTCCCCAAACCGCCCCCTGACCGGCGCGGGACGGGTTATCTGGCCGGCGAAGCGGGCTGGTAGTGCCACCAATCAAAATCGGCGGTGCCAGGACTCGTGGCCGCAGAATCGGTATTGTAGCTGAACAGTCCGGGGCGGGCGCCCTTCCACCAACTGAACACAATTTTGGCCGGCGCACCGAGCGGGGTGAAGCTGGCGCCATCCAGGCTGTAAGCGTAGGCGGCCGTCTGGTCGGGGGCGATGCGCACCTGCAATTGGACGGTGTCTTGCGTCAGGACCGGCCCGATGGTTTCGGTTTTGTCAGCAAAAAATGTCAGGTGACATTGTCCGTCCAGCTTGGTCATGCCGATCCAGCTTGGGTTGTTGTCGAACAGGCACAGGCCGGCCTTTTGGTGGTCGGTCAGGCTGCGGGTGTCAAGCAGGGTGGTGATGGTCACGGCCGGGTCTGCGAGCATTTGCGTGAGCGTGTTGCGGGCGTTGAGGAGATCCGGGGCCGGCAGCGCTTTTAGCCGCAAATAGCCGGGCCGTTCGGTCAGGGACCAGTGATCATTCACCGGGTTATGATTCCACTCCCATTGCAAGCCCAAGGTGGGTTCATTGAATTCATCGCTGGTTTCGGGGACTTCCACGGGACCGGGAGTCACATCCGGCTTTTGATGGAACAGCACGGGCTGGCCGACCGGACCGGGCACGCCCCGGCCGATGATGGCATCCGCCGCCGCCGGCTTGGGTGACCAGCGGGTGGCGCCGGCCGGATTGGGTTCGCCCATGACGGGCCAGTCGTCCACCCAGACGACGGGTTGTAGGTGGAGGATGCGACCCCAAGCGCCGCGAGATTGGAAATTCAGGAACCAGCCCTGGCCGGACGGGGTTTCCACATAACCACCCTGATGGGGTCCATTGATGGGCGACGATCCCTGGCTCAGGACGATCTTGTAATCGTAGGGACCGTAAATGTTGGTGGCGCGCAGCACCACCTGGGAGCCGCCGCTCACGCCGCCAAACGGGGCGAAGATATAATAATAGCCGTTGCGCTTATATAGTTTTGGGCCTTCGAGCGTGTGCAGGTTGGCGTTGTCGCGGATGATGATTTTGCCCGCGTCCAAAACTTTTTTACCATCGGAACTCAGCCGGTGTAAAATCAGGGGGCCGGCACCGAGGACGGAATGAACGAGGTAGGTGCTGCCATCGTCATCCCAGAACGGGCAGGGATCCTCCAGTTTTTTACCGGGGAGCACGGGAACAATGGGATTCCACGGGCCGGCGGCGTTGGTGGCCGAGGACATGAAAATGCCCTCCTCCGGAGTGGGGAAGAAAACATAAAAACGGCCATCGTGGTAACGGATGGCGGGCGCCCAGCAGCCCCGGCCGTAGCGGTTGGTGGGCGACATGTCGTAGGCGGGATACAGGTCCAGGCGGGGAAAGACATGGCTGATGATGTGCCAGTTCACCAAATCATGGGACTGAAGCACCGGAATGCCGGGCATGAAGGTGAAGCTGGAGGACACCAAATAGAAATCGGCCCCTTGCCGGATGACATCAGGATCGGAATAATCGGCAAAGAGAACGGGGTTTTGATAGGTACCATCGCCACGGTCGGACTGCCAAGCGGGCAGGAGCGTGGGGGTCAAACAGGTGAGAATGAGGGTAAGGCCAATTTTCATCATAAAGCTTTGGCGGCAATGTCCCGGCGGAACTGGGCGCCTTCAAAATGGATTTTTTCCACGGCGGCATAGGCGGCGGATTGGGCGGCCCGCACATCGTTGCCCAGCGCGGTGACGCCGAGCACGCGGCCGCCGTTGGTGACAATGCGAGCATCTGCGAGAGCGGTGCCGGCATGAAACACCTTGGTATGTGGCAGGGAGTCTGCGGCATCCAGACCGGTGATGACTTTGCACTTGGGATAGGCACCGGGGTAGCCGCCACTGGCCATGACCACGCACACGGAGGCGAGCGGGCTCCATTTCAATTCCAATGTGCTGAGCGAGCCATTGACACTTGCCAATAGCAATTCCACCAGATCATTTTCCAAGCGGGTGAGATAGACCTGGGTTTCCGGGTCGCCAAACCGGGCGTTAAATTCCAGCACCTTGGGTCCGTTTTTGGTGAGCATCACGCCGGGATAAAGCAGGCCGCGATAATCAATGCCCTCAGCCGTGCACCCGCGCATGAATGGATCGAGAATCAGCCGGGCTGTTTCAACTAGTTGTTCTTCCTTCAGGAAGGGCGTGGGTGAATAGGTGCCCATGCCGCCGGTGTTGAGGCCATGGTCGCCGTCGAGGGCACGCTTATGGTCCTGCGACGTGGGAAAGAGTTTGGCGGTCTGTCCGTCGCAGAGGGCATGCAGGGAGATTTCGACGCCTTCGAGGTGTTCTTGGATGACAATCCGGGTGCCGGCCGCACCGAAGGTCTTGCCCACCATGATTTCATCCACGGCACGTTCGGCTTCGGCTTGATTGGCGCACATGAGGACGCCTTTGCCCAGAGCCAAGCCGTCGGCCTTAACGACGCAGCGGCCGCCGAGGCTGGTCACGAATTTTTTGGCCGCGCCGGGTTCATCAAAGGTGCCGGCCGCGGCGGTGGGGATGCCGTGACGGTTCATGAAGTTCTGGGAGAATACCTTGGATGACTCGAATTGGGCCGCCTTTTGATTCACGCCCCAAATCGGCAGGCCGTTGGCCTGGAATAAGTCCACGATGCCCAGCGCTAAGGGGTTGTCCGGACCGACAACGGTGAGGTCGATTTTTTGTTCCCGGGCAAAGGCAAGCAGTTGGGGGAGGGCTTCGGTGCCGAGGTTGACGCATTCAACCGGCCGGCCGTTGTCGGCGAGGCATTCCTGGGCGATGCCGGCGTTGCCGGGCGCGCAGAACAGGCGGGTGGCATGGGGCGATTGGGCCAGTTTCCAAACGAGGGCGTGTTCGCGGCCGCCCGAGCCAATGACAAGTATGTTCATGAAAAGCTGCCCGCAGGTTACGCAGAATGCGCGGATTGAAAATAATAAATTTCAACGGCCCGGTCAGGGGATTTGCAGCAGGTAAAACGTTTGGGGTGCGCCGGGGGGGAGCGGGTTGGTGAAGATGAATCCGCCCCGATCGTCAAACTGGTTGGTGAGCAGGCGGGTCCAGTTGGTGAGCGGCGTGGTGAGGTTCGTGGAGCCGAGGAGATAGTAATCGGCGTTGGGCAGGCCGGTGTTGCCGGAGATGATGACGTTGGTGGGCGTGAGCATGACCGAACCAATGACGGGTTGGGGCACATTGATGACCGCGATGACGCCAGCGGAAGCGAGCAGGTTGGTGTACCATGTGAGCCCCGAAGACAGTGCGGGCAGGATCAGTGTGGAAAACGAACCGGTATAATTGTTCGCGTTAAACAGGAGAAAGGTGTCGCCGGCAGCCAGCGCCGTGACCGACAGGTTGGTGACTATGAGTGTGCCACCCTCAAACAGGGTGCCGGACAAAGTGACTGACCCGTTGGCGGGGGGTGAATGCTGGGCCGGCAGCACGGTCCGGGCACCGGCGGACAGTGTGAGATTATTGTTGATGGTCAGGGTGCCATATGAGCCGCTCGTGGTCAGGGTGCCACCATTGGTTACGGTGACCGCCCCGGCCAGGAAACCGGTGCCGTTCAGGATGCCGCCATTTAAAACCGTGACGTTGCCCAAGCCGGTGGCCGAGCCGGTGGGGTTGTTTACCATCAGCGTGACGTTGGTGATCGTGGTGTTGCCAGTATAGGTATTGGCACCAGATAGGGTCAAACTGCCGCCGGCCAGCGAGCTTTTTACAGTCAAGGTCCCGGGGCCGTTGTTGCCGATGGAACCGGCATAGGTGATGTTGTTGCCGTTCACATCAATCGTTCCACCGCCGGCCACCAGGGTGATGCCCGCCGTGCCGATGGCCGTTAAATCACCCGAGCCATTGCCGGTGAAGGCGGGTGCATACTGCAATGTGCCGCCGTTGAAGGTCAGGCCGCCATAATTGGTGCCGCCGAGAGCGTTGATGCCGTTAATAGTGAGGGTGCCGCTTTGCAGAATTGTGCCACCATAATAGTAATTGGCATTGGTGAGCACGACAGTGCCGGTCGCATAGACCGGCGTGAGGTTGGCAGTGCCGGAACCGGTGCCGGGAAGCAGGCCGGCCACGTTGCCATTGGCGGCGGACCCTGGCAGGCCGATAGTCAATGGCCCGGCAGTGGCCGCGCTGCCAACCAGACCGTCCACGGTCAGGGTGGTCCCGGCGATGGCGGCCAGACCGCCGCCGTTGCCGAGCAATGTGACGGGCCGGAGATTAACGCCGCCATTATCCAGCGCAAAGGTGGCGTTGGCCATGAGTGTGCCGCCGTTCAGATACACGGTGGCCGCAGTGGCTGCGGCTCCTATTGAACCGTCGCCCGCCAGCAGCGCGACCCCGCCATTGAGGTAGCTGGGGCCGGTGTAGAAGCTGGTGGTCCCCGTGATCGAAACCGTGCCCGGCCCGCCTTGCACATAATCAGCCGTGCCGGTCTTGGGGTTTTCCACCTGAGTGTTCAGCACCAGTTCATCGAGGGTGTTGTTCTGCCAGACCAAAAATGGTCCCCCAGAAGTGCTGCTACCGCCGGCCGGGCGAAACACGTTGTTGTAAAAGGTGACATTGTAGGTACCTACATTGGGCGTCACCAGAATGTCGGACAGGGTCAGTACTGGAGTATAAGAATCCACATAAATTGATGCGCCGATACTGGTATTGAAGCGCATGGCCGTCATATATGGCTGGGACGCCCAACCGGTGATGTCCCCGGTGACATCCAGAGTGCCACCGGCCGGCGCGGTCCCATTGGCGGTGGTATAAAAGCCGGAAACCTGGCTGCCGCCGATGACTGTGTAGGGCGAGGTGGTGGTGGTGGCAGCGAAGTCATAGAGCCCGACGGTGGCAAAATTTGCGTCGTAATCTGCGGTTAAATTGCCGCCGACGAAGGCGGAATTACCGCTGGCGGTGGTGGAGAGGGTGGCATTGGAGACGGTTTGGGCATTGCCGGTACCAATGGTGGGCGGTCCGACAAATTCAACCATGGCACCGGCATTGGCGGTGAGGGCGCCCAACGTGATGGTCGGAATGTTGGAACCGGAAACGGGGGCGGCAGAAATAACGGATTCACCGGCATTCAGGGTGGTGGCAGCAAAAGTCTGGCTGCTGGCGGCATTGCTGCTGCCGGTAAGTTGGAGCGTGCCGCCAGCCAAGGTCAGGGCGGAGGTGGCAGGAATGAGATTGGCGACCGGTGAGTTGGACGCGGAGAAATCTAGGGTGAGCAAACCGGCATTGCCGGTCAGGCCGCCCGTGAAAGTTTCACTGGCCCCGCCGAATTTCACCGAGCCCAGGCCGGTTTTGGCCAATCCGCTGCTGCCGGAAAGGGTTCCGCCCAAGTTGAGCGAACCAGCGGCGACATTAAAAACGGCCGCGCCGCCCGGAACGGACAGCGTGAGGTTGGGATTGAAGGTTTGGGTCGGGGCCGCATAGTCATTGAGCCCGCCGACGAGGATGAGCGGGTTGCCGGTGACGTAGAATGAGGCGGCATTGGCAGCAAAATTCAGGTTGGTGAGAGTGAGGCCGGTGAGGTCATTTGTGAGCGGGGCGGCGGCCGTGCCGGGGTTGTTGGTGCCAGCCAAAGTGATGCTGTTGGCCACAAAGCTGTTGATCGGTCCGGTGTTGCCGGCCCAGTTGTTGGCAAAGGACCAGACGTTGGTAGTATCTGTGCCGCCATCCCAGACGAGATTATAGACGATGGCGGGAGTGGTGAAGTCCGCTTCGGTTGAATTGGTGCTGGCGATCGCGGCGTTGATGGCGGTCACCACATAGTAATAGCTGGTGCCGGGGGCCACACTGGTGTCGGTGTAATTGGTGGTGGCGATCTCGGCGAGGACGGTGTAGGGACCGCCGCTGACGAGGGCGCGTTTCACGGCATAAACCAAGGTGTTGGCGGAGGTGTTCCATGCCAGGCCGACTTGGTCAAAGCCGGCGTTGGTGGCTGTCAAGCCGGTGGGGGCCGCGGGGGGAACGGTCGTGCCCGGGATGAACACCAATCCGCAAAAATTGCATTTTTGAACCGCTGCCGTGCCCCAAGAGGCCAAAAAGGTGTCGGTACCGACGCTCAGGCCGGACACATAGCCGGCGGACATTTCGGAAGAGCCGGCGGAGACCGTCTCGGAAGCAGAGGTGACGTTGGCTGTGCCGCCGGTGGCGGTGATGGTGGGAGTAAGCGGGGTGGTGGTGATGGAGGCCCACGTGGTGTTGACAGCGGCCCAGGAATTCGTCGCCACGTCGGCGACAGCAAACGTGAGACTGTCCGCGCCGCCGGAGGTGCCGCTGGTGGCCCCACCTGCCAGCGGCAGGATGGCGGTATTGACGCCATTGAGGGTGAATGTGGTGGCCTCGACATCGTCCGCTCCGGGGACGGTCACGGACAGGGTAACCGCCGAGTTGACGGGTGGATTATAGCAATAGTAGATGGCCGAGCCGCGGGTGGTGGTGGCCGAGTGGTCTTCTTGGATGGCGAGGGTAAGAGTGACACCGTTCCATGACAAGGTGGCGGGTTCGCTGTCCACCGGGGCACCATGGTCCTCAACGAGCACCACAAGCGCCTTGGCTCCGGTGGTGACGGTGACGGGCAAGGTGACGGTGGTGCCGGCGGCCTCCGTGATGGTGGTACTGCCATCCTGCAGGGCGATGCTGCCGGTCGGTTCCGGGGTGGCGGAAGCCTCGGGCGAGTTGTAGGTGGAACCACCGGTGTCGATGGCGGTAACTATGTAGTAATAGTTGGTGCCATTGCTGAGGCCGGTGTCAATGAAGCTGGTATTGGTGGTGGTGATGACGGTGTTGGTCTCATTGCCGCTGCTGGTGCCGCGCAGAACGAGGTAATTGGTGGCGTTGAGGGCCGTGCTCCAGTTCAAGGTGATCTGGCCGTTGGCGGGTGTGGCGGTCAAAGCGGAGAGGGCGTAGGCTGAGGAAATACCGCCCTCATTCATGGCGATGATGTTATAAGAATAGATGGAGCCGAGGGGTAGGGCGGAGTCGGTGTAATTGGTGACGGCGACGCTTTGCAGCATTGTAGTGGCGCTGCCGCCGTTGACGGTGCGTTCCACTAAGTATCCTACCGCGCCGGTAGACGGCGCCCAAGTGATGTAATTCGATTGGTTCGTAGTTGTCTGGGAGTTGACCACCGCAATGCCGCCCGGGGCGGCGGGAGGAGGCGGGACAGGCTTAGCCAGGACCCAAAGGGTATTGGTGCTGGCACCACCGGCACTGACGGCGTTGACGGCGTAAAGGTAAAGGCTGCCACTATTGGGCGTGGTGTCCAGACAAGTGGTGGTGGTATTGGTGTTGTTCAGCAGAATGGTCCCAAGGACGACATTGGTGCCGTCACCGTTGTTAACGACGGTGGACCGCTGGACGGTATAAAAGTTCGCCCCTGGCACTGGTGTCCAATTGAGGGTCACCACTCCGACATCGGGGGCCGCCAGGGTGGCGGTGGCGGTGGCGGTGAGGCCCGTGGGAGTGGCGGGTGCGTTAGTGGAAAAACCTGCGGCCGGTGTGGCGCTTGGGCTGGCCGGTGAACTGGCGCTGGTGCCGGTCGGATTGACGGATTGCACCTCATAGTAATAGGTCGTGCCATTGATCGCGGTGGTGTCGAGCCAGAGGTCGTTGTTGGTGCCGCTTCCACACACGGGACCATGTACGCCGTTGGTGATGGAGGCATAGCCGCTGGCGGAGTTGGTAGAGCGCAGGACGTTATAACTGGTGGTTCCGGGAGTCACCGGCCAACAGATGAGATTGCAATTGTTGCCTGGATAGGCGTTGACCCCGGCCGGCGGGGGCGGCACATAACCGGTGAGTTCCAGCCGGATATAATCATACATGGCGTGATTGGCACCGTAACCGCCTTCGCGCATGTTGATGGTGATGGTGTTTTGGCCCTGCTTGAGATAACTGCCGGCGAAGTTGAGGCGTTCATCAGAGAAACAACCGTGAATGCCTTCGCGCACGCTGGCATCGCTCTCCTGGCCGCTGCCGGAATAGGAGGGCCCGTAACCATTGACGCTTTCGCCATTGGGCGTGGCGGTGGTCGCGATGCTGCCGAGATTGTTGCCGTTGACGCTGATGATGAGCGGTCCCTGATAATCGGAGGCGGTGGCGATATAGAGGGAGGCCGTGGAACCATTGGCCGGTGCGCTCGCGAGGTTGAAGGTGATTGTGCCGGTGGAAGGATCAATGTTGCCCGAACCATCGGTGATGGTGGGTTGAATAAAATCCCAGTCCGTGCTCCACCGGCTCTGGCCGACGACATAAGTGGGGCCGTTGGGGAATTCAAAGGGATATTCCAAGTATTTGCTCCAGATGGGGCTGGGCGCGGTTTTGCTGGGGCCGATATCACCAACCCACCAATCATCGCCGTGGCGGAACTTTCGGGCGGTCCGGTCAGGATAGCCGAGTTCAAAGACAGTGGAACCGACACGGGAGGGGGTCCAAACAATATTGCCAAGGCTGTTGGTAGCGCCGGCGGTGACGGTGACAGAGTAAGCCGGCGAGGCCACATTGACGGTTAAGGGCGGGTTGCCGCCGGATTGGGATTGGGAGAGGTAGGTGCCGGGAGCTCCGGGACCAAAGGCATACAAGGTGTAGTTGGCGGCGGCAATCACATTGGAAATGGTGAAGTTTCCATAGTTGTCTGTTTTCGTCCAAAACTGATACGGTTTCATCCATTCCTGAAAGTCATGCACGCCATCGGTGGTGGACGGTTGTATTACGGCACCTACCCAAAGATTGGCGGTGGAGGCGTTGGGGTTGCCGCCGTCATTGATGACCATGGTCCCGGTGATGGTGCCACGACCGGCGGCGGGAGTGTAATTGGCGTTGGTGAACCAGCTGTAGGGCCAGGCCGGTTGTTCGGCGGCGGCCTGCGCCTGGGCATCGGCATACAGGGCGATGGATGCCTGTGTCTCATCTGTGACGGTGTTGGATAGGTTGTTGCAATAGATGAAATAGGGACCGTATACTTTAGTCCAAATTTCCCCGGCCGCCCAGGAACCGTCCGAGCCACCGCCGTAGTGGCCGCCGTTCAGCATGTTAAGAATCGTGGTGCCGATGTGGTCCATCAGCTCGCGCTTCATGGGGCCGCCGTTGTAATATTCAGCGGTGGCCGAGACGTTCCAGAGACCCACATTTTTGCCCCCGCTGCCGACGCTGCACCAGCCCCAGGCGCGTTGCACCCCCAGGTCGGCGCTGTATTTGTATTTGTCCTCATAGCGCCCGGCATAAATGCCGTTGGTCCACAGCGAGACCTCCTTGGGGGCACCATAAACGGGAATGGCGGTGCCGCCGGATACCTCCATGAGGCGATTGCGCTGGCCGTCCACGCACATCCAATTAAAAATGGAGCCGCCGTAAATGTTGTCCCGCGTTTCACCCATGCCTTCCGCAACATCCACGCTGCGATGATACCAGATCGGGGTGACGTAGAAGCCCTGCGAACCGCGCAGCAGGGAAAAATGAACCTCCATCACGCCGTTGGAAGGCGAGGCGCTGACCATGCTGATTTCGGCATAATTGCCGCTGGTGGTGGCGGGATCGGCGACAACCGAATAGGTGGTGGTGGAAAAGTAACCGCTGGCGGTGGCGTCAAAGCCGCCGGTTTCCCAGTATAACTGGCCGCCGTCGGTGCCGCCGTTCAACAACTGCAGGGTGGTATTGCCACTGCCGTTGTTATATGTGTAATTGATCTGGTTGATGGTGGCGCCAGACTTGGTGCAGACAATGGAGACAATACCGTTGGCAAGGGTAACGGTGGTGCCGTTGTCGGTCAGCGTGACGTTGGCACCGGTGCCGGTGCCGCCGCCAGGTACATTGGCGAAGGTTGGGGAGGTTACCATCAGGAACAGGATGGTGCCGGCCAGTTTAATCAAGTAGGTTATTGATTGCATGGGTGCGTGGGCTGGCTAACAACACGGAAATGGTGTTTGCCATTATTGTCAAAGGATTTCTGATGTATCAATACCACAGATTCGGGAAACGGCAACCTGAAATATTGGCGGGAACGAAATTATTCCTGTGGTTTGGCCGGGAGGAATTCTGCGCCGTATTGTTGGACGATTTCCGCGTGCTTGACCGTGGCCTGGGCGGAGGCGCGACTAAAATTGGCACGAGCTTCCGCAGGCAGGTAGATGGAGGCGTCCGGCCGCAGGGGCAGAATTTCCAGTTGCAGATCACCGATTAGAATTTCCGGGCCATAACGTTGCAATCCGAGGTCGAAGCTCCGGCCATTATAGAAATTATCATCGAGCAGGCGGCCGTTGAGCCGCAGTCGGGCCACGTCACCGACATAATTGATTCGCAGGATGGGGTTGAATTTCAAGTCCAAGCCGGCAGACAGCGTAATTTTCCAAACAGCGGCGTTGGTGAAATCGGATTCTGCGGGGGCGAGCGCAATGGGGGATTTGCCTTTGGTCAGGGGTATTTCCCGGGCCGGGCCGACGGGGCGGAGGACGGTGAGACGGACGTCGCTGGCAGAGGAATCCGGTCCGATGACTGTGGGTGCGGGCAACGGGCGCGGGTAGATGTCCTGCAGGTCGCGCGGGTTGTTGGCCGACAATCGGATTTTACCATCGGCATCAAAGATTACGTTGGCGGGGGTGAGGACGGCCTCGGTGCTACCGGGCCACGGCGACTTCCAGGCCATGAGCGAATCGGCGTCACTGAGGAGAACGATGGAGGTGTTTTGACTGAGGCGGATGGCGACATCACGGCGAGGTTTCACATCAAGAATGTGGATGCCGTCGTCCCGGCGTTTCAAGGTGCCGGACACGGCCTGCACGGAATTGTTGGTGGCGGCAAAGACGAATTCCGCCTGGATGCCGGGCGTTTGGGCGAAGACAAAGATCTGCTGGTTTTCCAGTGTAACGGTGCAGACTGGTTGGGCGGTGGCGTATACGAGCTTGGTCCTGCCGAGGTCGAGGTTGAAGGGCCAGAAGAAAAAGTCGCCAGCGGGGATGTCGATGGGCCGGTCGGGGAAGAGCAGAGGATCACCGGGAAGATTGAGCTGGAACTGGACGTCATGCTTGGTCGGCAGGGTTTGCAGGCGCTGGTAATTATTAACAAAGACATAGCCGGCGTTGCCGTCGGAGCGCGCCGACCAACGCAGGGTGGCGAAGTCGGTCCGGTTGGTGGGGAGCAAATCTGGCAGTGTAGCGGGCATGTCGGCGAGTGGGCCGCCGAAGTCGTGGAGGAAGAGGTGCAACCGGCGTAGCCAGTGATACTGGGGGTTGACCTGGCCATATTCGCCCAGGGGCGCATTGAAGTCGTAGGATAGCTGCGGCAGGTCGTTGTAGCCGCCACGACCGGAGGTCAGGGACTCTTGCAGGGTGCTGAGTTTGCCCGTGGGGTTCTGGCCGCCGTGATACATGTAATAGCCCATCAGGCTGCTGCCGCCGCCGAGTTCGGTCAGGGCGACTGCCTCGATGTCGCGCGGGTCCAGGTTCATGCGGCGGTGATAGGAAGCGGGCATGCCACCGCCGATTTCGCAGGTGAAATATGGGTATTGTTCAGTGCCGGCTGTGTCGCCGGCCGAGCGGCGGCCAAAGATATCGGCGCCGATGCCGGTGTCGGTGCGGGTGATTTTAAAGAGGTAGTTCTCCCAGTCGGTGCCATCCATGGGCTGCAGGCTGCGGGACCAGAAGCCGTCCGCATACGCGCCGAAGAGGGGCAGGAGTTCGCCCAAGGGCATGGGGCGGCTCATGGCGGGCCAGCCGGTTTTGATGTAGAGGGGCACATCCAGGCCGGCGGTGACGGCCATTTGTTTGAGCGTGAGGAGGTAATCGGGTGAGCCGCCAAATTCATTGTCCACCTGGATGCCGATGACAGGGCCGCCGTCCTTCCAAAGCTGGCCGGCGAGTTGCGCGGCAATTTGGTCGTAGAGCACCTTGACGGCGGCGAGAAAGTTGGGGTCGTTGGAGCGGAGCTTCCAGCCCTGCTGCTCGACCCAGTCGGGGAAGCCGCCGTTGCGGACTTCGCCGTGGCACCAAGGGCCACAGCGGACGACGACTTTCAGGCCGAGGTCGCCGCAGGTCTTTATGAACTGATGCAGATCGCGCTGGCCGGACCAGTCCCATTGGCCTCGGACTTCCTCGTGATGAATCCAGAAGACGTAGGTGGAGACGATGTTCACGCCGCCGGCCTTCATCTTCAGCAATTCATCGCGCCACTCATTGGTGGGGCAGCGCGTGTAATGAAACTCGCCCATGACGGGAAAGACGGGGCGGCCGTTGTAGAGCAGGCTGCGACTGGTAACGGAGATTTCTTGGCCAGCCGGGTTTTTGGTGGTGCCGAGCTTGAAGTAGCCGGTGGCCGCAGGGGGCGGTGTGGCGATGGTGATGGCGAGCGGCGCGGCCAGGGCGGCGAGCGGGAGCAAGCCGGCCAGGCCGAGGGTCAACAGAAGCTGACGGGGAGACATGATCTTCAAACCACGCGGGCTTCGCCTTTGCCTTTGACGACTTCGCCGATGATCCAGGCATCGTGCTTTTCGGCGCGGATGGTTTTCAGCACGGCCGGGGCCTGGTCGGGGGCGACGAGGGCGACCATGCCGATGCCCATGTTGAAGACTTGATAGAGTTCCTCATCCGGCACGCCGCTTTGTTCGGCGATGATACGGAAGATGGGGAGCATGTTCCAGGAGCCTTTATGGATGACGACGTCAAGAGCCTTGGGCAGCACGCGGGGGATGTTGTCCACGAAGCCGCCGCCGGTGATGTGGGCGAAGGCTTTGATGGGGAGTTTCGTGCGGTTAAATTTTTTTAGCAGGCGCTGCACGAGGGGGCCGTAGCTGATGTGTTCCTTGAGCAGTTCGCGGCCGACGGTGTCCTTCAGGCCGGGGAGGCGGCTGGAGGGTTTGAGCTTGAGCTGTTCGAAGAAAATTTTCCGGCCAAGGGAGTAGCCGTTGGTGTGGAGGCCGCTGGAAGCGATGCCGATGACGAGGTCGCCGCGCTTCACGGTTTTCTGGCCGTTGAGCATCTTGGACTTCTCCACGACACCAACGATGGTGCCGCTGACGTCGTATTCGCCGGGCTGGTAGAAGCCGGGCATCTGGGCGGTTTCGCCGCCGATGAGGGCGCAGTGGTTGGCGGCGCAGGCGCGGGCGAAGCCCTTGATGATGTCGGTGAAGACGTGGCGCTCGAGCTTGCCGGTGCCGAGGTAGTCGAGGAAGAAGAGCGGTTCGGCGCCGAGGACGGCGATGTCGTTGACGCAGTGATTGACGAGGTCGGCGCCGATGGTGTCGTGGCGGTCGAGGGTGAAGGCGATCTTGAGCTTGGTGCCGACGCCGTCGACGGAGGAGACGAGGATGGGCTGGCGATATTTTTTGACGTCGAGGGCGAAGAGGCCGCCGAAGCCGCCGACCTTGCCGAGGACTTCACGGCGGTGGGTGGAGGCGAGGAGCTGGGGCAGGGTGGCCTTGACCTGGTTGCCCAAATCAATGTCCACGCCGGCGGCGGCGTATGCTTTTTGTTTCATGCGGCGGGCATTAAACCGGCAAACGGGGCGCGCGGCGAGAAAATTTAACGGGGGCGGCGGTTCAATTTGGGGCCGTTGGAGGGTCAAAACAGGGCGGGCCAATTTTTTTCAGGCCGGAATAGCCGGAAATCCCGTACGACGGGCCTCGGTGAATGTGTATTATTTAATTAACAATATACAAAATTGACGTAAACTAAAGAACAGAAACGATTTAAGTGTGTTTCGATGGTGAATTATTTATAATATGTTCTATTTTAACAAGATATAGTGTTTACGTATAGCGTTTTGAGGGTTGAAAGGGGGTAATAAAAACCCAAGCAAAAACTTTTTTACCACAGTATTGACTTGCCTTGCCCAAGCGCCCGGCCATCGACGGGCCTTTGCCTATCAGCACGACGGGGGTTTCCAGGAGGTTGAATCCTTTGATATACGACTTCGAGGCAAGCGGCTTCATGGTTGTGCCAATATATGCCCAAACCCGTTCTCCGCCAAGGGGTTTTAGGGGCTTAAAAATAGGCTGTGTTATAGCCAGCAGTTCGGGTCTTGATTTTCGCTTGCGCTCATACTTTTTTACTATTATATAAACTGAAAAATCTGAATTATGAAAATCACCAAATCAAAATTCCTGGCGGGCCTGCTGGTCACAACCGCATCCATCTGCTCGGCGTCGGCGGAGGATATCGATTGGACGGGGTATTATCTGGGGATCAATTCAGGGTATAATTTTGGGCATTCGGATGCTCATTATCTCAATAGTGCTTTCAGCGCCTATGGCATCAAGTCCAATCCGGATGGCGACTCGGTGGGGTTTCAGGCGGGGGCGAACTATGAGTTTCAAAACCATGTGGTGGCCGGGTTGGAGGCGGAAATCTCTTATGCGGATGTCTCGGACCGGATCTATGACACGTTGAGCGATGCGCACAGCCGTCCGGGCAACACGATTAATACGAGCACGGATTACGCGAGCACGGCGCGGGTCCGCCTGGGTTATGCAGTGGGCCGGTTTCTGCCGTATGTCACGGCCGGCTGGGCCGGGGCGAATGCGGAAGTGTCGGCCACGGACGGTCCGGTTTCGCAGAGCGACTTTCAAAACGGATGGACGGTGGGAGGCGGCCTGGAATATGCCCTCAATAAGAATTGGAGCGTGCGGGCGGAATATCTGCACGTTGATTTAGGGACGCACACCTGGTTTGGCGGGGAGCTGTGGCAATCGAGCTCGGCTTTGACTTCCGAGTCGCTCCGTTTTGGGATTAATTACAAATTTTAGTTCGGTGGTTTAACATGGGGCGAGAGCAGGACGCCCACCCGGGGGCCGGGACAGAAAAACTGAAGCCAGGGGCGCAGCCTGACACGGTCCCTGGCAAACAATCAGAATAGCGAGTTGGTTTGAGAGATCAACGCCAACTCTCCCTGTCCCTCTCCCCCATTTATGCAAATGGCGGAGAGAGGGTTAGAGGGGTTCGAATTCGTGAGGTCTTATCGGCAATGATGACGGGTTGTGTCTTGGAAGATGCAACCTAAAGCCAGCGGCAAAGTTTATGCTAGTGTACGGATGATGGCGGGCAATCAGATTGGAGGAATCAGAAAAACTATGGTCACACCTTATCGTTGGCAAACGGATTGTGCGCGGATGAAACTGGTTGGGCTGCTGCTCATCGCCATGCTTTTCGGTCTGACGGTCGGGGCGAAAACATGCACCTGGACCGGTGGAGCGGGGGGGGCCTGGACCAACGCGGTCAACTGGGGGGGGACGGCACCGGTGAGCGGGGATTCGCTGGTGTTCACGGGCACGACGGGGTTGCTGACCACGAATAAATTCACGTCGGGCACCACGTTCAGCAACATTGTGTTTGATGCGAACGCGGGGAGTTTCACGCTCAATGGTAATTCTTTTGCCCTGACGGGGACGATCGCCAACAGCAACGCCAATTTGCAGACGCTGGGGCTGCCAATCTCCTGCACGACGACGGCTTATGTCAACACGGCGAGCGGGAACATCACGCTCAATGGGTCGATTTCCGGGGCGTGCCGGCTGTATAAGCTGGGGAGCCAGACGTTGACGCTGGGGGGGAACAATTCTTACACGGTGGGGACAACCATCGGCGGCGGCATTCTCTCGATCAGCACAGATAATTCATTCGTCCACCAGTTGGGCGGGGTGACGGCGAGTTGCACCCTCACCTTTGCCGGCGGCTCACTGGCGGTGACCGGAGGGGCGCTTTACGGGTTGGGCCAGAACTGGCTGCTGCGAAATTGCGTGTTAGGGCCGGGGGGCGGTTCAGTGATCAGCCCGGTGGAGCTGGGGCATGAGAATTATTCCACCATTGGCGAGTATTTTACCGGCGGGACGTTGGCGAACGGGCTGACGTTGCTGGGCGGGGACATCACGGTGCGACCGGGGGAAACCAATACGCTGGGCAAGCTTACGGTGGGGACGGGCCGGTGTTTCCTGCGCAACGAGCATGGCAATGCGTATCCGTTGGGGTTGACGGACCAGGTCGTGGTGAGCAATGGGGCGGCGCTGGTGTTTGTGGACACGGTGCCGCGCAACATCACGAACACGATGTTTTTCGCGAGCGGGGCCAACTTGTGCAACCGTACGAACGCCGGGGTCAGCAGCGTGGAGACGATGACGCAGTCCACGACGAACATTACGTTTCCATCCGCCGGGCAGATGCTATTCAATTATGATGATCAGGTGACGACGAACATCGTCATCAATGGGGCGTGGCCGATGTTGACGGGGAACCTGTTGATCCAGGTGGGGGGCAACAATGCGACGTACGGGGCGGTGACTTTGAACGGGGGCTTCAGCGGGAATTATGCACTGAGCACGGCGGGATCGCTGACGCTGAAGGCGGCGAGTTCCCATACGGGCGGGACGACGGTGACGGGCGGGACGCTGGCGGTGCAGGCGGATGGCGGGCTGGGCGCGGGCACGGTGACGGTCAACAGCGGGGCGGTGCTGACGTTGAGCGGCGGGGTGACGAACGGGTATATCAACAGCGCCGCAAGCTTGTGGCTGAACAGCACGGCCAAGGCGAACCTGGCGTTCACGGGCACAAACACCATCGCGGAGCTTTCGTTTGACGGGGGAGTGACGTTTCAGGCCGGCGGGACGTGGGGAAGCAGCAGTTCGCCGGCGGTGAACCAAAGCAGCCTGTTCACGGGGACCGGGGTGGTGAATGTGATTTTGCCGACAACTACGTCGGTGGCGAGTTCCAGCAATCCTTCGGTGTATGATCAACCGGCGAGTTTCACGGCCACGGTGTTCGCTCTGGCGGGGCCGCCGACGGGGACGGTGCAGTTCCTGACGAACGGAGTGAATTTTGGCAGCGCGGTGACTTTGTCCGGCGGGAGCGCGAGTAGCGGCAGTCTGCCGACCGGCCTAGCGTCGGGCACTTATGCGGTGGCGGCGGTGTATGTGCCGAGCGGCAGTTTTTTGGGGAGCAGCGGCACGTTGGTGGGCGGGCAGACGGTGAATCCGCTGGCGGTCAGCCTGACGGGCACGCGGGCTTATGACGGGACCGCCAGCGTGGTCGCGGGCATTCTCACGGTGGCCAACGCGGTCGGCGGTGATGATGTGAGCGTGGTTTCGGGCAGCGGCATGCTGGCGGGTTCCACGGGCGGTTCGCAACCCATCACGTCGTTCGGCACGCTGGCGCTGGGCGGGGTGACGGCGGGTAATTACACGCTCACGGCGGCGACGGGGGCGGTGACGATCACGGCGGGCGCGCCGGCCCAAATCAGTGTGGAGACGGCGGTGGACGGGAGCGGCACGGTGGTGCCTTCGCAAAGCCTAGTGAAGAACATTCCGTTGACGTTGTATGCCATTGCCCGGGATGGCGGCGGCGATTTTGTGAGCAATGTCAGCGCGACCTGGTCGGTGACGAACACGGCGGGCGGGTTTGTGGCCGGGGATCTGGTGCCTGCGGGGGATGGCATGAGCGCGGTCTTCACGGGGCCGGCTTCGGGGATGGGAGTCATTCAGGCGGCTGCCAACGGTTGGTTGGGGCAGTCGGGGTTGCTGGCGGTGCCGGTGGATGGGGGCATGATCCATCTGCCGCAGTTTGAAGGCGCGCAAATTTTGACGGCGCAACCGGCGGCTCCGAACCAGTCGTATTGGGTCAACGGGACGAACAACAACCAGTATGTGCAATGGTCGGTGGTGGCCGGGGCGGGGGTGGGGGGGGCGGCGGCGGCGGTGGCGTTGCCGGGGCCGGCGGCGTCGGGTGGCAGTGCGAATTTCATCCAGGCGCTGCGGACGTATTATATTCCGGTCTGGCCGAATACGGCTTACTCGGTCCGGTTTAGTTATCAGGCGAACGGTCCGGGTTTTAGCGGGGCTGGTGATATGACAGGGAGCCAGATGCAGTTTCAGGCGCTGCAGTCGCCGTATCTGACGGGCGGGAGTTTTCTGTCCACGGCGGGCATGAACATCATTTACGCCTCGACGGGCTGGTCGAACGGGGTCTACAACTTCACGACCCTGGCGGGCACGCACTGTCTGTGTTTCAAGTTTGGCGTGATGTTCGGGGTGGGGAACCAGACCAACCCGGCGGACAGTTTTTATCTGGATGACGACCGGGGCGTGACGAATGTGCTGGTGTCGACGGCAAATCCGTTACCGTACGGCCAGTCGGTGTCATTCACGGCGACCGTCACGCCGATCAACCCGGCGCTGGGCACGCCGACGGGGACGGTGCAGTTCCTGACGAACGGGGTGGATTTTGGCGGCGCGGTGACCTTGACCGGAGGGAGTGCCGCCAGCGCGGTCCTGCCGTCGACGCTGTGGCCGGGCAACTATACGGTGACGGCGGTTTACAGCGGAGACACAACCTTTACCGCCGGGAACGGGGTGCTGGGGGGCGGGCAAACCATTTATCTGAACACGACCTTTGCCTACAATGGCACGGCACAGGGGCCGGCAATCGGGGGAATCTGGCCGGCCGGGCCAACGGCGTTAACTTATGCGGGAACGAATTACCAAGGGGTGTCGTATAGCGGAACCACGGCGCCCACGAATGCGGGGGTTTACAGCGTGGCCAACAGTGACAACGGGGTTCCCGCGAGCCAGGGCTTTGTGATTTTGCAGGCGACGAATGCGCTGCTGCTGACGAGCGGGGCGAATCCGGCCGCTTATGTCACGGCGGTGACTTTCACTGGCAGCATCCAGACGAACGGGGTGACGGCCGGGGATGCCACGAGCAATCTGGTGTTCGCGGTGGACGGGGTGGGGGTGGCGACCAACATGCTGACCAATGGTCTGGCGACGTATGTTGCGAGTGGTCTATCGGCCGGGGCGCATAACATCACAGTCACGTATGCCGGAGACAATAATTATACGAACAATGCCACAGGCTTGCTGGTCCAGAATGTGAATCCGGTCACGCCGGTATTCAGTGGGTTGACCGCGAGCCAGGGCATCAACTACGGGACAGCGGCGGTGAGCTTGAGCGGGACGTTGAGCGTGGGGGCAGGCTTGAATCCACCTCCGGGCGAGACGATGACGGTCACCATAAACGGGGTTCAACTTACCCCGGTCATCGCTGACGCCAATGGAGGTTTCAGCGTGAGTTTTCCAGCGACGACAATTCCGGTCAACGGTTCGCCGTATCGGATCAGCTATGCGTATGCTGGGGACGGCAACTTCAACGCGGCCAATGACAGTTCCACCCTTTTGACGGTGACTCCGGCTCCCGCCACGGTCAGCTTGGGGAGCTTGAATCAGGTTTACAACGGATTGGCGGCGGGGGTGACGGTGACGACTGGTCCGGCGAGTTTAGCAGTTGGGGTGACGTACAATGGAGCGGGCAGCGTCCCGACGAATGCGGGGAGTTACACGGTAGTGGCGACGATCACCAACCCGAATTATCAGGGCGCCGCCACGAACACGCTGGTGATTGGCCAGGCGGCCGGCATGGTCACACTAACCAACCTGAACCAGAGTTACACGGGTGGTCCGATCGGAGTGAGGGCAATTACGGTGCCGACCAATCTGCTGGTCAATTTGACCTACAACGGCAGGGTCAATGCTCCGACCAACACCGGCAATTACACGGTGGTTGGCACCATCAGCGATCCAAACTATGCGGGCAGTGTGACCAATACGCTGGTGGTGGCTCAGGCGGCGGCGGAGATGACGGTGACGAATCTGGCGCAGACCTATACCGGCAGTCCGTTGTCGGTCAGCGTGGCGACCACTCCGACCAATCTGGTGACGTTGGTCACGTATGACGGCGATACGAATGCCCCGACGGTTGCAGGCAGTTATACGGTGGTGGCGACGGTGGAGGATGCGAATTGGGCGGGCAGGGTGACCAACACGCTGGCCATCAATCAGGCGACCGGGGTGATCAATCTGACCAATCTGAGCCAAACCTATGACGGTACGGGCAAGGGTGTGGCGGTGACGACCGTGCCGCCGGGTCTGAGCGTGGGGTTGACCTACAACGGACAAACGCTTTTGCCAACCAACTCCGGCAGCTACACCGTGGTGGCGATGGTGAATGATACGAATTACGAAGGCACGGTTACCAATACGTTGGTCATCAATCAGGCGGCGGCCTTGGTAAGTTTGAGCGGATTAACCCAGACTTACACCGGTACTGGTTTGGCGGTGACCGCCAGCACAACCCCGGCCGGCTTGATTTGCAATCTTTCCTACAAGGGCAGCGTTAATGCCCCGACCAATGCGGGTGATTACACGGTGGTTGGAACCATCAGTGATCCGAACTATGCGGGCGGGGTGACCAATACATTGGTGGTGGACCAGGCGGTGGCTGAGATCACGGTGACGAATCTGGCGCAGACTTATACCGGCAGTCCGTTGTCGGTCAGCGTAGCGACCGCTCCGACCAATCTGGTGACGTTGGTCACGTATGACGGCGACACCAATGCACCGACGGTTTCGGGCAGTTACACAATGGTGGCGACGGTGGTGGATGAGAATTGGGTGGGCAGCGTGACCAACACGCTGGTGGTAAGCCCGGCCACGCCGATTGTGACGAGCTGGCCGACCGCGAGCGCGATCACTTATGGGCAGACGCTGGCGAGCTCGACTTTGAACGGCGGCAGTGCGTCGGTGGGCGGCACGTTTGCGTGGACAACTGCGGGGGCAACGCCGGTTGCGGGGACGGCGGACCAGAGTGTCACTTTCACGCTGACGGATACGACAAACTATGTTGCCGTGATTGGGGCGACGAGTGTGACGGTCAGTCAGGCTATCCTGCCGGTGGTGCTGGATACCAACAGCCTGAGCCAGACTTATGACGGCATGGCGAAGAGCGTGGTGGTGTTGTCGCCGACGAATCTGGTGGTGGTGACGTATGATTGTTCCATCAATGCTCCAACTAACGCGGGTGATTATACGGTGGTGGTCACCATCAGCGATCCGAACTATGCGGGCAGTGTGACCAATACATTGGTGGTGGGTCAGGCGGCGGCGGGGCTATGGATAACGGCGGAGGATCTGGCGCAGACCTACACTGGCAGTCCGTTGTCGGTCAGCGTGGTGACCGCCCCGACCAATCTGGTGGTGCTGGTCACATATGACGGTGACACCAATGCTCCGATGGTATCGGGGAGTTACACGGTGGTGGAGACGGTGGTGGATGCCAACTATGAGGCGATGGCCACGAACACGCTGGTCATCAGCCCGGTCACGCCGATCGTGACGAACTGGCCGGCGGCGAGTACGATCACTTATGGGCAGACGCTGGCGAGCTCGACTTTGAACGGCGGCAGTGCGTCGGTGGGCGGCACTTTTGCTTGGACAACTGCGGGGACAACGCCGGTTGCGGAGACGGCGGACCAGAGCGTCACTTTCACGCCGACGGATACGACAAACTATGTTGCCGTGATTGGGGCGACGAGTGTGACGGTCAGTCAGGCTATCCTGCCGGTGGTGCTGGACACCAGCAGCCTGAGCCAGACTTATGACGGCACGGCGAAGAGCGTGGTAGTATTGTCGCCGACGAATCGCGTGGTGGTGGTGACTTATGACGGTGTCATTAACGCCCCAACCAATGCAGGCAATTACACGGTGGTCGCCCTGATTGACGATCTGAATTATGTCGGGGGCGCGACGAACACACTGGTCATTAACGTTCCCATCGCCTTAAATTCAACCAATGTGGTGGCGAGCGTGAGCGGCAACACGCTGATTATCACCTGGCCGGCGGACCATATTGGCTGGCTGCTGCAGGCCCAAACCAACAGCTTGAACATCGGCTTGGGAACCAACTGGGTTGACGTAGTCGGCAGCGCCGCCACGAACAGCATTAGCATCACGTTGGATCCGAGCCAGCCTGTGGTTTTCTATCGCTTGCGGTATCCGTCCGGTGACTGATCGTCGATTCAGGGGATGGAGAGGCGGGTGGGGGCGAGCGATTGATTGTGCATGAGGGCGTTTAAATTGGGGTCCGTGCTGAATTCGACGTGGCCGTCGGTGAAAGCCAGGTTGCCGTCGCCCCGATGGATGTTGGGTGTCTAGCAGGCCGTTGAAATAAGGTGATTTCCGAAAAATCCGGATTCTGATTTAAAAACCGGTCTGGCCAGATCTTCTATTGGGCACCTTAGAAGCGGGCAGGGATTGCGCCATGGAAGTTTAAACCG
>Ga0302319_10006563_pt1 | contig 23045 bp, 21 predicted proteins | sample Bog_T0_2_FD_203319 | JGI IMG/M metagenome (GOLD analysis project Ga0302319, IMG submission 203319) | Peat permafrost microbial communities from Stordalen Mire near Abisko, Sweden - Bog_T0_2 | ecosystem: Environmental > Terrestrial > Soil > Wetlands > Peat | place: Sweden: Abisko, Stordalen Mire...
CAGTTGGAGAGAGAGGGGATGTATTTGTAGCCCTTGCGGTCGAGCCAGGCGAAGGTGGAGTTGCGGGTGTCGGCGATGATCTTGCGGCGGGTGAGGACGAGGTCTGGCTGCTTGAGGCTGGCGGAGGCAGCGGCAAGGGCCGTGACCGGGAGGGCGTTTCGTCCGTAGAAGTCGAGTTTCTTGAGAAGATCGGGTCGGCCGAAGGCGACTCCGCAACGGATGCCGGCCATTCCGTAGATTTTGGAGAAGGTGCGAAGGACGATGATGTCCTTGCCGAGGGCGACCTGATCGATGGCGGAAGGGGAGCCGGCGATGTGGATGTAGGCTTCGTCGACGAGGAGGATGGAGCCGGCGGGCTTGTGATTGAGCGCCCAAAGGATGCCATCCTTTGGTGTCAGGGTTCCTGTGGGATTGTTGGGACTACAGATGTAAATGACGCCGGCGTTAGGGTCTGCTGCGATCATCGCGTGGATGTCGTGGGCATAGGTGGGCGTGAGGGGGACCTTGATGACCTTGGCGCCGGCGGCAGCGGCGGCGACCATCCCAGCTTCGTAGCTGGGGTCGGCCGTAACGTAACTGTGGTTGGGCGAGGTGAAGGCGAGGGTGGCGAACTGGAGAGGCTCACTGGATCCGGCGTAGACGGAGAGGTGGCTGGCGGGGAGACCGAATTCGGCGGCGAGGAGGGAGGTGAGCTCGTCTTCACAGCCGGTGGCATCGTAGCGTCCTCCGGTTCGCGCGATGGAAGTGATGGCGGAGAGGGCGGCGTCGCTCGGGCCGAGAGGATTCTCATTGGCGTTAATCATTACGGCGTTGGGGTTGGAGGGGTGCGGGAAGTCGTCGGGGGCTTTTGGAGCTACTGCTTGCTGGGCTGCTCGGGCGAAGTGGGCCTCCGAGAGCAAGGGAAGCGTGGCGGCGAGACCGGCCATGCGCAGGAAGGAGCGGCGGGAGGATCCCAGAGACGGACTGCTGACAGATCCCAGAGATGGACATCGGGGTGATGACGACATGGCGGTCACCTGCTGAGTAGGTTTTGTGGGTCAGGAGCTGGTAACAATGTAACGCAAGACCGGGAGCGAGCGACTCATTCTTTCAGACGGAGAAACGAAAAAGCCTACTCGCGTGGAGTAGGCTGCGTGATTCGAGGGACCGTACATCGGCTCGAGCCCATCATAGCTGGATGGTGGGCCGTTATCGAACAGAGGGACTAGGAACGCGACTTGGCGACCATCTGAGCGACCCAGATACCGAAGACGAGCATGGACATGACGGCAGCGACTCCACCTGCACTCGCGCAGAACGGCTGGATGAAATTAACCCGGCGGATAATCTTTTCGTTCTCTTCCTGAACGATGGGAAGAGCGGTCTCGCTGAGAAAAAGCTGGTCCGTTTCATGCTGCGTGAGAGTTGCACGGTAAACCATCAGGCCAACGAACGCCGTAACGCAGATGCCCCAGATGATGGCCACGATATGAAGTGTGTTCATGGTGTTCCCCAGAAAAAAATTGATGTCCTGGTCCGAGATACCCACCAGGATCACATTTTGGGTGAGGCTGAGGGATAGGCGGGTCCGGCAAGCAAAGAATACGCTCAAAAGTTCTTTGCTGCGAGCACTTTATGGTAACCTTCGTTGGTTCTGGAGTAGCTAAACTTTAGTTTACATAGCATGTAAGACAAGGATGGCAGCGGTTCCGAGGGCAAGGACAATGAGGGCAAGTAGCCCGAAAAGGAAGAATACGGCCCGACGACGTGCCTGGTCGCTGGGCTGGGTGATGCCGAAGGTGCGAAAGAACGCAGTGGCGAGCGCTTCAAAGAATCGCATGAGTTGATGGTACTCGGCGAGCGTAGGAGTGTGCGCGCTTCTCAGTTATATAGAGGAAGTGAGTGCGTTGTGCGAATCCTCAGCGGTGTGGGTACATCCAATAAAGGAGGGTTGCGGCTTGCTGCAATCGACGCTCAGGGCTAGACTGTTCTACAAGGTCTTTCCGACAGAATTGTCGGTGAATCTGAGCATTTTGAGGAGATATCATCCATGGCCACTACCGCTATCAATCCCACTGCAGAAGTTGTGAACGCTCCCGCGGTTCCGTCGACTCCGGTTGTGCTGACTCCGGCCGCGATCGCAAAGGTGAAAGAGATTATGGCGACGCAGGATCCGGTTCCGGCTGGGCTGCGCATTGGTGTGGCTGGCGGCGGGTGCTCAGGGTTCCAGTACTCGATGTCGTTCGAGAATGCGGCGGGCATGATGGACAAGATTGCGCGCTTCGAGGATCTCAAGGTTTTCGTGGACGCGACCAGCGCGATGTATCTGAATGGCTGCACGGTGGACTATGTCGAGACGCTGGAGGCTGCTGGGTTCAAGTTTGATAATCCCCAGGTGAAGTCAACTTGTGGTTGCGGATCCAGCTTCAGCGTGTAAGCGGCGTGTAAGCGACCAAGCATTGAAATGAGGAAAGCCTCGCCGAATACGGCGAGGCTTTCCTGCATTTGGCCAAGAAGCAGATCCTCGACTTGCTGCGGTGGATGACCTACCGAAAAGCGAACTCAGTTTATGTATTTGCGGATGGCCTTGATCAATTTGGCGGGGCCTTCGGATGCTTCGATGATGTCGTCGGCAGTGTTAGGGCCGAAGCTTGAGGAGCCCGTGACGAGGGCGACGGTCTGTATCTGCGGCCATCGATTGTGGGTGAGGAGGAGAGCTTCGTTGCACTCCTCGGTCGAAAGCGTGTGGCAGAGGATCATGACATCCATCGTGCGTTCGGTGGGAAGTTTCTGGATGTCCTCCAGACTGGAGGCAATGCAGACCTGGAAGCCCTCCTTCTCAAGGATCAGGCGGCGGGTGCTGACGAGTTGAGAGTCGCGACCAAAGACAAGGACGGAAGCTGGGACGGGCATAGGGGGCATCCGGCTTGCTAGACTTTGCAGCGGAAGCATACAACGTATGCCTTTCCGAAAGGTCTGTCTGTTCGGTGTCACACATTGCTTTGTTTTTTAGAGTACCGACCACCTCCGGAATAGAGAGTATGGTCACATCACCTGTTGAGATTTTAACGAGGTTTTGACCCCGGACCGTGATAGCCGCTGATCTGCAGTGCGGACTCCCTTACGAACGGATGTGAAGGAGTGCGCAAGGCATTGAAACATACCAATCTTTTTCTGGAATCGCTGTCGCGAGAGAGCAAGCATTCTCTCGTGCGGTTGTGCGTGGAGGTCGATCTACCGCTTAGGAAGATGTTGTACGAGCCGGGAATTGTGCCGATGTACGCGTATTTCATGACGTCGGGCATCGCCTCAGTGGTGGCGATGATGGAAAACGGGGGAATGGCGGAGGTTGGGCTGATTGGACGGGAAGGCGTGGTGGGGAGCTTTCATCTATTGGGGCCGGCGAAGGTGTCGACCAGTTGCTTCATCCAGTTGGAAGCGACGGCACTGCGGATACGGTTTACCGATCTGGTGAGTTTTTTTCGTACGAACGAAGAAGTTCGGGAACGGCTGCTGGAGTTTGTACAGGAGCAGGCGGTGAGTTTGAGCCAGCTGGCAGGATGCAATCGTCTGCATGATAACGAGGAGCGGTTGGCGCGGTGGTTGCTGATGGCGCAGGACCGGACGCAGACCGAGACGCTGAACTTCACGCAAGAGTTCCTGGCGATGATGCTGGGGTCGCGGCGGACGACGGTGACCCTGATTGCGGGAGTTCTGCAGAAGCAAGGGCTGATCATGTATCGGCGTGGCAGGGTGAAGATTCTGAAACGCGCGGAGCTGGAGGCGGCCTCGTGCGATTGCTATCAGATTACAAAGGAGCTGTATGCGAGTTTGTACAGCCAGCCGGTGGTGATGGGAGAGCAGGCTCTCGAGATGGCAGAAGCGGCTATACACGCGGCGCCGGCAGAGGGAAATGGGACCGGGGCAGTGGATCTGTCCGAACACAAGGAATTTGTGCGGCATGGGAAGAAGCAGGCGAAGAGCTAGATCATCATGGGATAGAGGCGAAATGGCGGTTTGAGCGTCTAAGATGTGAGAGCCCTCCTTTTTAGAGCTGAACTGCCTGCATGAACGAATTTATTGTCAAACTCGCCGATGAGCGTGGCCGTGTGCAGGAGCAGACGCATGCGGCATCGACGGCGGAAGAGCTGCGAGCGAGGTTTACGCAGGCGGGTTACCTCGTCTACTCGGTGAAGGCGCGGTCGACAATCGGGCGGTCGGCGAAGAAGAAGGTCAAGCTCGATATCTTTTTGATCTTCAACCAGCAGTTCTTGACGCTGATTCGGGCCGGTTTGCCAATTTTGAGCTCGCTGGATTTGCTGGCTAAGCGCCAGAAGGATTTGAGCTTTCGGGCGCAGTTGGAGGATGTGGGCGCGCGGGTGAAGACGGGCGAGTCGATCTCGCAGGCGTTTGAGGCGCAGGGGACGGTGCCGCTGGTGTATACGACGACACTGCTGGCGGGCGAGCGGTCGGGCAATCTGGAAGAGGTGCTGCAGCGTTATCTGGACTTCCAGAGGGTGGCGTTGACGTTTCGGAAGAAGCTGAGGGCGTCGCTGATCTATCCGGCGTTTTTGATTGTGATGGTGATTGGGCTCTTTACCTTCCTGATTACGTTTGTGGTGCCGAGATTTGCGTCGCTGTATACGGAATTGGGCACGAAGCTCCCGACGATCACCCTGTTTATGCTGGCTTTAGGCGAAAATGCACAGCACTACGGGGTGTATGTCGCGATCGTGCTGGGGCTGTTTGGATGGCTTGCGGTTCGCTGGAGCAAGAGTGAAGCGGGTGCTGACCTTATTGACCGTGTGCGCATTAAGACGCCGCTCCTGGGAGGCGTCTGGCTGAAGTACCAAGTGGGCTTATTTTCGCGGACGCTAGCGACGCTGCTGACGGGAGGGCTGCCGCTCGTGCCGAGCTTGGAGACAGCGGCCCGGTCGATTGATTCGCGGTCGATTGCGCGGGCGGTACGGACGTCGGTGGAGACGGTGCGCGAGGGAAAAGGTCTCGCGTTGAGTTTGGAGCGGACGGGGGTGTTTCCTGAGCTGTCGATTGAGATGATCGAGGTGGGGGAGAGTACGGGCGCTCTGCCGCAGATGCTGAACTCAGTGGCGGAGTTTTTCGAGGAAGACGTGCAGACGTCGCTGGCGGCGATTATGAGCCTGGTGGAGCCGGTAATCCTGATTGCCATGGGGGTAGTCGTGATGACTGTTCTAATAGCCCTGTATTATCCGATATTCAGTTTGGGAGTTGGCAGTTAGATGACGGTGACCAAGAATGGACCGATTCGTACCTCTGATGAAGTCCGTTGATCTGGTAGACCGTTACATTCGTGAGGAGTCAAAACATTATGGCCAGTGCAATTCCCGTCGCGATTCCTTATGCCAATGATGCGCTGAATGAGGTGGAGCGGGCGCAGATGCTTGCGCGGCGCTATCACGCTGAGTTTGTCGATTTGAAGAACTTCAAGATCCAGGTGGAGCTGTTTAAGTCGGTGCCGGTGGACATGATGTTTCGGTACAACTTTGTTCCGCTGGAGCAGAGTGAGGGGCGGCTGGCGATTGCGGTGGCGGACCCGTCGAAGCTGATGGTGATTGACGAGATTGCCGGGCTGCTGGGGGCGCGGATTGTGACGCGCGTGGCGACGCTGAGCCAGATCACGGATCTGCTGAAGAAGAATGAGCAGTCGCAGCGCGTGCTGGACGAGGCCAGCGAGGGGCTGGCGTTCGATGTGCTCTCGAACGAGGAGAACGCGGACGAGAATATCTCGATTGAGAAGCTGACCGCCGATGATGATATTTCGCCAATCATCCGGCTAGTGGACACGACGATTTTTACGGCGCTGGAGCGGCGGGCTTCGGATATTCATCTGGAGACGTATGACGACTGCCTGCTGGTGAAGTACCGCATTGATGGCGTGCTCCAACAGGCGATGGCTCCGATTGCGCGCGAGCATCACCAGACGATTCTGTCGCGCATCAAGGTCATGAGCGAGCTGGATATTGCGGAGCGTCGCGTGCCGCAGGATGGACGTTTCCGGGTGCGGTACAAGGGGCGGCTGATCGACTTCCGCGTGAGTATTATGCCGACGGTGCATGGCGAGAATGCCGTGCTGCGCGTGCTGGATAAAGAGTCGATGTCTGAGAAGTTCAAGCAGCTTTCGCTGGATGTGGTGGGGTTTGCAGAGAAGGATCTGACGAGGTTTCGACGGTACATCAAGGAGCCGTACGGGATGGTGCTGGTGACAGGGCCCACTGGTTCGGGAAAGACGACGACGCTGTATGCGGCGCTGAATGAGATTAAGAGCGAAGAAGACAAGATCATCACGATCGAGGACCCGGTGGAGTACCAGATTCGCGGGATCACGCAGATTCCAGTGAACGAGAAGAAGGGGCTGACGTTTGCTCGCGGACTGAGATCAATTTTGCGACACGATCCGGACAAGATCCTGGTGGGCGAGATCCGTGATGCGGAGACGGCGCAGATTGCGATCAACTCGGCGCTGACGGGGCACTTGGTATTCACGACGGTGCACGCGAACAACGTGGTCGACGTGCTGGGACGGTTTCTGAACATGGGCGTGGAGCCTTACAACTTTGTGAGTGCGCTGAACTGCATTCTGGCGCAGCGGCTGGTGCGGCAGGTGTGCGACTTCTGCGTCCACGATGTGCACTACACGGATGAGGAGATGGAGCTGAACGGGCTGGTGCCATCGGAGTGGCGTGACGTGGTTTTCAAAGAGGGCGTGGGGTGTATTGAGTGTGGAGGGACGGGGTATCGCGGTCGGTCGGCGATTCATGAGCTCCTGGAGCTGGATGATGAGATCCGGGAGATGCTGCTGGAGAAGCGGCCGGGGTCGGAGATACGGAAGAAGGCGAAGGAGAAGGGTATGTCGTTCCTGCGCGACTCGGCTTTGGAGAGGGTGAGGGCGGGAATTACGACGCTGCGGGAGATTAATAAGGTGACATTCATTGAGCAGGGACGGTAAGTGAAGATTTGAGGCAATTTCACAAAACGGCACGTTGAATCAAACGTCCAACGTCATAGCGATGCCATCCTTAACCTCCGCAAGGTACTCTAGTTAGAGCTCGATGAATCTACTTCCCAAAGCTTCCGGAATTCGCCCACGTGTGGCGTGCGAGATCATGCCGCAGGGCGTGGTGGCGGCGCGGTCGGCGGACGCTGCGACTCCGCTGGAGAAGGTGTCGAAGGTGGCGATCGCCGAGGGGGCGGTGGTTCCCGGGTTGAAACCGGGAAACATTGTGGACAGGGTAGCGGTGACGGCGGCGATTCGCAGCGCGCTGGAGCAGATTGGGGAGCGGGCGAATGCGCGGGATGCGAATTTGACGCTGGTGATTCCGGACTCTGCGGTGCGGGTGCTGCTGCTGGACTTTGAGGCGTTGCCGAGTCGTGAGAGTGAGGCTCTGCCGCTGGTGCGGTTTCGGCTTAAGAAGCTGCTTCCGTTCGACTCGGATGAGGCGATGGTGACGTACCAGATTATGAGCACCAGCAAGGGTGTGGTGCGGGTGCTGGCGGTGGCGATTCCTCGAGATGTGCTGAGCGAGTATGAGACGGCGGCGAGGGAGGCGGGATTCGAACCGGGATGCGTTTTGCCGAGCACTCTGGCGTGCCTGGCGGCAGTGGATGATGCGAGTCCTGCGTTGCTGGTGAATGCGAATTCAATTGGAGTGACGGCGGCGATTGTGCGCGGTGGAGTTCTGTTGCTGCATCGGAGTGTGGATTTGCAGGAGCACTCGGTCGCAACGGCGACTCCGATGGCGGAGCTGCCGATGGTGAGTCTTCCGCTGGTCGACGTGGAGGAGACTGCGGAGGAGTGGGCGGCGCAAGAGGCGCTGCCGGAGCATGGGCGGAATCCTTATGCGGACAGGGTGGAGAGCGAGGCCGCCGTGCAGGATCTCAACAATATTACTGGGATGAAGCTACCGGATGTTTACCTGGAGGGGCAGGGGAACGTGGGTGCGTCGGATCTGCAGCCGGTGCCGCTGTCTGCCGAGATTGCGCAAGCGGTGAGCGTGGCGGCAGCGTACTTTGAGGACACGCTGGCGATGGCTCCGACTGAGGTGTTGAGTGCGGGTTCGCTGGGGGCGGAGAAGCTGGGGCGGATTCTGAGGACTTCGGGCGTCGGCGAGGAAGATGGGTTGCGCGTGCGGGAGCTGGTGGAGACGACAGAGCTGCTGCCGGAGGCGGTGACAGCGTCGGCCCCTCGGGCATGGCTTGCAGGTGTGGTGGGGGCGCTACGTAGCTGATGAAGATTACTGTCAATCTCGCGACAAGACCGTTCATTGAGCTTCGGCCGATCTTTCTGCGGCTGCGGATCTTTATGGCTGTGTTGGGGGTGGTGGCCGTGGCTGCGCTGGTGGCCGCCCATGTTCTGCAGGCGAAGCTGGATGCTGCGAAGGCGCAGATTGATGCGGTGCATGCGCAGGTGGTGGCGTCTCAGGATGAGAAACGGAAGAATGAGCGTCGGATGCGCGAGCCGCAGAATGCGGCAGTGCTAGCGCGCGCGCACTTTCTGAACGCTCTGTTTCTGCGAAAGAGTTTCTCATGGACGGCGGTCATGATGGACCTGGAGACGGTGCTTCCCGCAGGGGTGCAGGTGACGTCGATTGAGCCGGAACCGACCAGCGACGGCGATGTGATGATCCGGCTGCGCGTGTCGGGGGATCGCGGTCGGGCGGTACAGCTGGTGAGGAACCTGGAGAGGTCGAAGCGCTTTCTGGCTCCGCGGTTGACGGGAGAAGCGACGCAGGCGAAGGAGACTGGGGCGCAGGGCAACGGCATGGGTGCGAACGGCATGGGTCCCAATGGTATGGGAGCGAATGGACTTGCGCCTGCCGGAGTGGAGTTCGAGATTCTGGCGAACTACAACCCTCTGCCGGAGGGCGAATCATACGCGAGCCAGAAGAGAGATGCGGCGACGGATGAGGATGAGTCGCGTGGCGATGTGGTGAGCGGCGGGCAGCATGCCCCGCGCGCGCCGCGGAAGGCGGGTACGCGATGAGCCTTCCTGTGATCGTGCCAACGCCAAGTGCTACGCTGCCGGAGCGCACTGTGCCACGATTGACGGCGCGCGCGCGTGCGTTGATGACGGCGTTGAACCTGCATCTTGCGGGAGTTGCGGTACTGGCGCTGCTGGATCTTTATTTAGTGGTGCACCTGATTTTTGTTTGGCAAGGATTGAGCGCGAACAATGCGGATGCCCTGGATCAACAGCGGGTGCAGTTGATTGCGGCTCAGATTTCAGCGAAGCCTTTGCGCGGGTTGGATACGAAGCTGGTGGCGTCTAATCGTGATGCGAACGTGTTCTACGAGACGCGGCTGCCATATGCGGACTCGCAGGTGGCGGCGGAGATTGGCAGGCTGACGACGAAGGCGGGCGTTCGATGGACGCATGCGCAGTATTCCTATAATCCGGTGCTGAACGGGAACGACGCGCTCACAGCGATCAGCATTGACGCGAGTGTCTCCGGAGATTATCGCCCGATTGTCCAGTTCATCAATGCACTGGAGCGCGACAAGATTTTCTTTGTGATCAACGGGATCAATCTGACCGGACAGCAGACCGGGCAGGTGAATCTTCGCATCCGGCTGACGACGTACCTGCGGCCCGGGAACACGGATGAGTTGTATGCGGAGCTGCCGGCGGCGAGTGAGTCGGAGAAGCGTGACGGCGAGACAGGAGGCCGGCCATGAGCGCTGCTCCTGTGAGAGACACGAAGAAGATTGTGGTGTACTCCATCTTTGGAGTGCTGCTGCTGGTGTTTGTGGGCTATGCGTATAACAGCTTCTTTGGGGGCTCTCCCAACCCCGCGGCTACGGCGGTGAGTGCGCCGGTGGTGGAGCGGTCGAGCAGTGGCCGGGCGGAGACGGAAAGTACGACGGTGCCTGTGGGTAATGCAAGGACGGGGCAGGCGGCGGCTCCTGGGGTGGCGGCGAAGCGGATGGCGAGCACGTCATCGAGCCTGGATCCGACGCTGGATGAGTCGGCGATGTTGAGGACGGAGAGCCTGGTGTACTCGGGTTCGGGGAGGAATATTTTCTCGGCGATTTTCATGCCCGCGATGGAGATTCCGAAGAATGTTCCGAAGGCTCGGCCGGGAGTTGTTCTGCCGGTGATGCCGCCGATGCCGGTTGGGCCGCCGCCGCCACCTCCGATCAATTTGAAGTATTTTGGGACAGCGGTTCGCTCAAACGGGCAGCGGCAGGCGTTCCTGCTGCAGGGAGAGGATGTTTATTTGGCGGCGCAGGGGGATATTGTGGCGCGCAAGTATCGGATCGGAACTATCGGCACGACTAGCATCCAGGTGGAAGATCTGGTGAACAAGGACACTCAGATGCTGCCGCTGATGGGGCGTTGAGTTCGTCTAAATCTTATGGAGGTGCATGTTTCCTCTCTCCTTATGAAGTCGTGTATCCAACCCGACAGCGAGCAACGCGACGGCAAAACCCCGGGTGAAGAGGGGTTCATGCTGCTGGCCGTGGTAGTGATGGTGGCGCTGGTGCTGATTGCGCTGGCTGTTGCGGCTCCGGTGGTAGCGCGACAGCTGCAGCGTGATAAAGAGATCGAGAGCCAGCATCGGATGGAGCAGTATGTGCGTGCGGTGCAGCTGTACCAGCGGAAGTTTCCGGGCCAGTATCCGGCTTCGATCAAGATACTCGAGAACACGAATAATGTGCGGTTTCTGCGGCACGTGTATGTGGATCCGCTGACGGGGAAGGCGGACTATAAGTTGATTCATCTAGGCGAGCAGAAGACCAAGATTCATGTGTTCTTTGGGCAGGAGTTGGGTGCGCTTTCGGCGAGCTTAGGGTCGGCGGCGGGTATTCAGTCGAGCGGAGGGGTGGGGGCAAGTGTAGGCTCGAGCGCTACGACGGTGAGTTCTGCGAGCCCGCTAAGTGCTGGACTTACAGGCGCGACAATTGGTGCAGGGACGGGAACGAGTGGCACTTCAGGGACGAGTAGTGACTCGAGCACAGACTCGTCGATCGGCAGCCTGGGAGTCATTGTGGGGGTGGGGACTTCGAAGAGCGGCACATCGATCACAGAGCCGAATGCGCAGACTACCTATGAGTCGTGGGAGTTCTGGTACGACCCTCGGATCGAGATGCTGAAGCAGGGAGTGAACGTTACGGGTGGGGGGATAACGGGGGGTGGAGCTCCGGGCGGTATCGGGTCGCAGTCGGCTAGTAACTATGGGCAGAACGCGACTTCGGGTGCGTCGAACTCGAGCACGAATAGCACTACGGGGACCACTGGCACGAATGGCAGCACAGGGAGTTCGGGGACGGCCAATCCGAATAGTTCTACGCCGAATCCGTTTTAAGGTGGTTGGGATTACAAGCTCGAGGCCTTCCCCAGGGGCTAAAGCCCATATGGACATTGGCCGATTCGGCACGACTGAAGCCGTGCCCCTTCAAATCTGGAGTGGTGCCGGGATTTTCTGGTTGGAGCGCGGAGATGCCTTAGTGCTTGATGAAGTACATTCCCCAGCTGGCGACGATGACGGCGCCTACCAGGAGGCCGAAGCAGAGGGCTCCGAAGCGGATCATCATCTTGGGGGCGGCGCGCTGGGTGATGCCGAAGACCACGGAGACGCAGAGCGCGAAGATAAGCATGGCGGAGAAGTGCGTCAGCATTAGAGCGAGGCCTTTCTGCCATTGGCCAGGGAGTGGGCGTCGACGGCGGCGATGATGTTGAGGAGGCCTCCGACGACAAGGAACTTGGTGCCGTAGTCGCCAAGGGCGTTGATCACCGAGGTGGATCCCCAGCCGAAGACTCGGGCAAGGACATACAGCAGACCGGTGCCGAGTTGGCCGACGAAGCCGAGCATATCGAGGAGGTCGCCAGTGTTGGGCACATCGACCTTGCCGGAGAGGCCGAGGCCGGTGACGTACATGGTGAGGATGGCGGCGAAAATCAGGAGGGCACGTACCCACTTGCCGACGAGGAAGTGTCCGGCGCCGGGAATGAGCCAGCCGACGAGAAAGACGAGTGCGGGAAACATAGACTTCTCGTCGGGAATGGTTTGAGCGACTTGTTGTTGCTGCGTGGGTGAGGCCATCGGGTCGATTCTACCAGCGGAGGTGGACGGCGGGGGCTCAAATTCGAAGCAACTCGCGCTGCAGGGGGCCGGTGACGATGGCGTTGCCGGGGAGGGTGATCATGTTGACTTCGCTGCGGACGCCGAATTCGCCGGGAAAATAGATGCCGGGTTCGACGGAGAAGCAGGTGTTGGGCAGGAGGAGGCGTTCGTCGTGAGTCTCGAGATTGTCGAGGTGGGCTCCGTTGCCATGCAGGGAGACTTCGATGTTGTGGCCGGTGCGGTGGGTGAAGAAGTCGCCGAAGCCGGCGTCACGAATGACGGCGCGGGCTGCGTCGTCGGCTTCCCAGCCGGCGATGGGATGGCCCTGGGTGTAGGCGCGCTGGACGGTCTCGATGGCGGCATCGCGGGCATCGCGGACGGTGTTGAAGATGAGTTGCTCGCGCGGGGAGGGATCGCGATTGACGACGCCGGTCCAGGTGATGTCGTACCAGATGGCGCCGGGTTCGGGCTGCTTAGGATCGCTTGAGGCGGCGAGTTTGGCCCATATGTCGATGAGGATAAAGTCGCCGGTGCGAATGACTCGGGAGGTCTCGCGGGTGGGCTCATAGTGCGAGTCGGCGGAGTTGGGGCCGGCGCTGCAGTTGGGGCCGTGGTCAGTCCAGAGGCCTGCTTTCTGAATCTCGACGTTGAGGAACTCGACGACGTCGAACTCGGTGATGGGGGTGTGGCTGCGGACGCTTTCGCCGATGAACTTCCATCCAGCGGCGAGTATTGCATCGAGACGGCGTTGCGCTTCAAAGTGGGTTGCGATCTGTTGCTCGGTGAGGACGGCCTCGAAGACGCTGACGAGGTCTGCGGAGCTGACGACCTGCTTGTCCATCGAGCGGACGAGTTCGACGGTGCCGGCGTCGACCATGGCGACGTACATGATGGCGTTGCGCGGCGAGTATTGCATGGCGATGGTGGAGGCTCCGTCGAGCATGGCTTCGAGTTTTTGCTCGAGCTCCTGCCATGAAGAGTAGTCGTCTTTGCTGCCGGGAAGGGAGTCGAGCTTGCCGGACTCGATGCGGTGCACGAGTTTGCGCGGCTCGCCGACGGCGGGGGTGAAGTAGAACCAGCGCCGCGAGACGAAGCTGTTTTCGTCCAGGCCGAGGATGCGGTAGGCGATGGGGTCGCGATGGTGGTGATCGTAGAAGAGCCAACCATCAAGGTCGTGCTCTTGCAGGGCGGATTGTATCGCCTTTAGATTCATACAACTCATCTTAGCTTTCGAGAGGGTGGAGCGTCCTGTGTGAATCCCTTCCGAGGCCGATTCACGCGAGGTCGTCCGGTCGCATCTTATCGGTTGATGGTTCCTTTAAGGAGAGTTTATGGACATTGCGTCGCGCTTTGCATCGCAGCATCGGGTGCCCCTGATGGGCAGTGAAAAGAAGCCATTTGTTGCGGATGTCGTTCGTGCGCCCTCGTCTGCCGCAGGAGTTGCGACGGAGCCGGGGGACATCGAAGTGTCGGTGATCGTTGCTCCCAAGACGCCGTTCACGATGGGCGAGTCGGGTCCGCAGGAGAGACTGACGCGCGAAGAGTTTGCGATTCGCCATGGAGCCAATCCTGCGTCGGTGGAGCTGGTGCAGGCGTTCGCGAAGGAATTTGGCTTGATGGTGGAGCCTTCTCCGAGGACCTGCCCCTGCACGGTGCGTCTTCGCGGCAGTGTTGCCGATATCGAGAAGGCGTTCGGCGTTTCGCTGAAGACGCAAACGACGCAGGCTGGGACGTTCCGCTTACGTGAGGGCGCAATCTATCTTCCCGAAGAGCTGGATGGACATGTTGTTGCAGTGCTGGGTCTGGATAATCGGCCGCAAGCGAGGCCTCACTTTCGGGTTGCAAAGCCACACGCCACCAACATCTCGTACACACCGGTGCAGGTAGGGGAGCTATACAGGTTTCCGGTAGGAGCTACGGCGAGCGGACAGACGATCGGACTGATCGAGTTGGGAGGGGGATATGAGGAAGCAGATGTGACGGCGTATTTTCAAACGCTGGGCTTGCCCGCGCCGACGGTTACGGCTGTATCGGTGGATGGTGGGACGAATGCGCCGGGAGATCCGAACGGGGCCGATGGCGAGGTGATGCTGGATATCGAGGTGTGCGCCTCGATTGCGACCGGAGCGAAGGTGGCAGTGTATTTCGCTCCGAACACGGACCAGGGATTTATCGATGCGGTGACGACGGCGGTGCATGATACGACGAACAAGCCGAGCGTGATCTCGATCAGCTGGGGAGGGCCGGAGTCGAGCTGGACCGCACAGGCGTCGACTGCGCTAGATGCAGCGTGTCAGGCCGCAGCTGCAGTGGGTGTGACGATTACGGTGGCATGCGGGGATAACGGATCAACAGACGGAGGAACGGGGAACAACGTGGATTTCCCGGCGGCGTCGCCACATGTGCTGGCATGCGGTGGAACGACGCTGAAGGGCTCGGGCACAACAATCAGCAGCGAGGTGGTGTGGAATGAGCTGACGAGCGGCGAGGGGGCAACCGGCGGCGGTGTCAGCACGCTGTTCGCGTTGCCGACGTGGCAGCAGAATTCGAACGTGCCGGCGTCGACGACCTCGAGCGGCGGTCGAGGAGTGCCGGATGTCGCGGGCGATGCGGACCCTTCTACCGGGTACGAGGTCCGGGTGGATGGCGAGACAACCGTCATCGGGGGGACGAGCGCGGTGGCTCCGCTGTGGGCTGGGTTGATTGCGCTCGCCAATGAGCAGCATGGGGTCGCTGCGGGATTCGTGAATCCTGAGTTATACGCGGCTGGGGCGAAGACGGCCTTCCGCGACATTACAAAGGGCAGCAATGGAGGGTTTTCCGCGGGGCCGGGGTGGGATGCATGTACCGGCCAGGGAAGCCCGCTGGGCAGCGCGGTAATTGCGTTATTGGGCCAATCGGCCGCAAAGAAGGAAATAGCTAACGGGAAGTGACGTCGCAGAGGGACGTATTCCGGGCAAGAAACGGGAGCCGCGGAAGATCCAAGAATTTAGATCGTAATACCCGCACAATAGCAGCAGCTTGACAGTGGTTGTGTGACGCTGCTAGAAATTCACCGTTGCACAATCGTTTGCGCACAGGTGTACAAACGATTGTGCGAGATTATGTTCCACCGACACTTATAGCAACATTTTTTGGAGGCACCATGCTGCACCCACGTTCTGATTCGTCCAGTCCAAGATCGACCACCGAGGCGACTTTTATGCTTCGCCGGTGGCTTCGCTCCTCGATCTTCCCGGTACTGGTTCTCTTCGCCGCAATGTTCACGGCAAGCCTTGCGCACGCGCAGTTCCGTACGTCCGTTCAGGGCGTGGTCACCGATCCCACGGGAGCGGCTATCCCCGGCGCGACGCTGACACTCAAGGACCCCTCTACGAACGCGACCATCACTCGTACCAGTGGAGCGGACGGCGTGTTCAACTTCAACGCGCTGCCAGCAAATTCCTTTACGCTGACGGTTTCGCACCCGGGCTTTCAGCAGAAGACATTGGCTGACCTTCAGTTGATTCCGGAGCAGCCGAACTCTGTAAACGTTCAGCTGGAACTGGCTGGAACGACGCAAGAGGTTACGGTGAATGCCTCGACGACTCCCGCGGTGGACACGGAGACGGCGAACATCGGCGGAACGATCAGCAGCAACGATATTCAGCACATGCCCTCGTTCAATCGCGATGTGTTTACTCTCACGCAGTTGGTTCCGGGCACCATCGCGGACGGATCGCAGGCGTCAGGCGGCGGCGTGTATCAGCTTGGTGCGAACCAGGGCCCTGGCGGGTCTAATAACAGCGGCCAGGCTCCGACGGAGAACGGCGTGCAGTCGAACGCGAATGGTCAGCAGTATGAGACCAATGGCATCAGTATCGATGGCATCAGCACGGTGAGCTCAGTGTGGGGCGGAGCTACGGTCATCACGCCTACGGAAGACTCAATCGACAACGTGCGCATCGTGACCAACGACTATGACGCCGAGAACGGGCGCTTTAGCGGCGCGCAGACGATGGTGACTTCCAAGAGCGGTACCAACCAACTGCATGGCAGTGCATTTTTTGCGATGCATCGTCCAGGCTTGAATGCCTATAACCGGTATTCCGGTGGCGGCACGCCGATTCGGGATGACAAAGATTTCAATCAATGGGGCGGAAGCCTTGGCGGTCCGATCTGGAAGAACAGGGTCTTTGCGTTCTTCGCGTTCGAGACGTCCCCAAGTCGCGCAAATGACGTCACGACGGGGTGGTATACGACCCCCGCGTTCGCTGCTTTAGCGCCGACAGGCAGTATCGCCTCGACGTTCTTGAACTTTCCTGGAAGCACGGTGAACAGCACAGGGATCGTGACAGCGAATGAGGATTGCGCACACGTTGGCCTGGTGGAAGGGGTGAATTGCACGACGATTGCCGGACAAGGACTGAACATTGGCTCGCCGCTGGCAAACGGCCTCGGCAACCAGGATCCCACAGCGACGGGTACGGCTCAAAACCCGGGTGTCGGCAGCGGCCTTTCGAATATCGCGGATATCGCCGATTACATCACGGTGAACCCATCGACGACGTACTATCGCCAGTTCAACGGTCGCGCCGATGCGAACGTGACACAGAAAGACCACCTGGCATTTGCGATCTACTGGGTGCCGCAAGGCTACACGCAATACGAAAATGGAAACCGCGCGTATAACCTTTACTCTCGGAATCAGATCAATGATGCTTTCTCGGTGATCTACAACCACACGTTCTCGCCGACGTTCCTGAATGAAGCGCGAGCCAATGCGGCGGGCTATCGGTGGAACGAGATTTCATCGAACCCGAATGCACCGTTTGGGTTGCCGAACGATTCGATTGTCGATGTGGCGCCCAGTTTTGCAAACAACACGCTAGCGGCTTCGTTTGGATCGGAAACGCCTAGCATCCTGAATCAGTGGACCTTCGGCTATAAAGATGTAATGACAAAGGTTCTTGGCGCGCACACCATCAAATTTGGCGGCGAGTACACCAAGCTCGAATATCTCAGCTACAACCCCAACCGCCCAAGCTATAGCTTCTATAACGTTTGGGATTTTCTCAACGATGCACCGGAGCAGGAGAGTGGCGGGTTCAACCCGATCACTGGCTTTCCGCAGGCGGCCCGTTATGATGACCGCGAAAATCTATTCGGCGGCTTCATTCAGGATGACTGGAGAGTTCGTCCGAACTTGACGCTGCATGCGGGTGTTCGCTACTCGTACTTTGGACCGCTGTACGACAAGCAGAACACCATCAGCGTTGCTTCGTTCGGATCGGGATCGGCGGCTTATACCGGACTTTCGGTTCGGGAGGGCGGCAATCTCTGGAACGCGGAGAAGCACGATTTGGGACCGCAGGTCGGCTTCAACTGGAGCCCGACGATGTTCCACAACGCTGTGACCGTGCGAGGCGGTTATGGTCTGAATTACAACCAGGCAGAGATCGCAGTTACATCGAGCACCTTCAGCAATCCGCCATCGACCGTTTACCCGAGTTATCAGTATGCAACTCCGACGAATCCGGGTACGGGCGGCTCCAAGATCATCTACGGGATATCGAGCAACTCCACAGACATATTTGGCTTCCAGGCGAATCCGAATACCATCACGTCTTACAACAGCGCGAATCTGCCGACGGCAGGAAACGCAAACGTTACTCTGTTTGGGGACGGGCGAGGCCATCTGCCGACGCAATACGTGCATCACTTTTCTCTAGATACCGATTATTCCTTCCTGCATAACTGGCTGGTGGCATCAATCGGATATCAGGGCAGCAGTTCTCACCGGTTGCTTGCACATGAGACCGCAAATGCTCCTGCCGCGGTGGCCGGAGATGCACAGAACCCGCTCGTAACTGGCGGAGACTATTGGACGAGCGAAGGCAGCGCCAACAACAACGCTTTCCTTGCTGAGTTGAAGCATCCGATGTCGCACCAGTTCATGTTGGACGCACAGTTTATGTGGGCCAAGAGCATGGACGTAGATGGTTCCGGCCCGTATTTCGAGGATGAGTATTTCCCCTTAGGCGGAGGCGCTTCGTACGGCCGTTCGGACTTCAACGTCGGCAAATCCTTCAAGACGATCGGACTTTGGCAACCCGTGTTCTTCCATGGGAAGAGCGGCTGGGTCGAAAAGATTGCCGGTGAGTGGTCGTTGAGTGGAATTTTGAATCTTCACACTGGGCTTCCTTGGACTCCGAATTATGCTCTTTCGAATTCGTTGTACTGCTCGCAGTGCGGTTACTACAATCTGCGCCCTGAATACCTGGGAGGCGGCGGCAACGACCACAGCAACCGTGCATTTGAAACTGGATCGAATTTCTCCGGCATAAGCAATGGTGAGGCAATAACCACTGCGAATGTCAACGGAAGTACAACGCCCACTGCTGTCGCCTACTCCAATAAATTCTTCAATGTTCCGAACTTCTACAATGCCGTAGAGGCGACGAATGGGACAGGATTCCCGGCGAATAACATTGGCCTTCCGACCATGCCGCATATGGATCGCAATGCGTTCGACGGACCGAACTATCGCGACGTGGATGTATCGGCTGCGAAGGGTTTTGGGCTTCCGAATAATCGGGTGACAGGCAACAATGCCAGGGTGGAGATTCGCGCTGACATTTTCAACGTGTTCAACCTGCTAAACCTCAACCCCGGCAGTGTGACCAACAGCATCGCTGCACCGAACTTCGGCCAAGATACATCGGCTCTGGGAGGACGGACGATCAGCTTCCAGGGTCGCTTCAGCTTCTAAACTAACCTGCAATCACAAGAGAAGGGGCGTGCTGCGGCGCGCCCTTTCTTGTGCACCGCGCAACATTGCGTTTCCAATTACTCTTGCTCTAGATCGATAACGCTTGCGGTGGAACTTTTCTTATGTCGGACGAACACAAAATCAATGCGGTAAAGAACTTCAGCTCCGGGCGCAGCCTGAAGGAGTTGGCGAAGCATCTTGATCTGTCGCAGACCACGGTTTCGAGAGTCATCAATAATGCGGGAAACGCGCACCGAATATCGGCTGCCACGCAGAAGCGTGTGCTTGCTGCGGCGGCGGAGATGAACTACAAGGCCAGTCCGCTGGCTCGCGGGTTGCGCAGCCGTCGGTCGCAAACGATCGGCGTGATGGTTCCGGAGATCAGCGGCGGCTACTCGTCGGCCGTGCTGAGCGGGATTGAAGATGTGCTGTTGGCGAGCGGCTTTTTCTATTTTGTCGTCAGCCATCATCATCGAGAGGAGCTACTGCGGGACTATCCGGCGCTGCTGCTTTCTCGGGCCGTTGAGGGCATCATTGCGGTGGACTCTGCACTCGATGTGGAGTTGCCGGTGCCGATTGTGGCGGTGTCGGGACACCTGCGCACGCCGTCGATACTGAACATTGAGCTGGACCATAATCTCGCTGTGCAGTATGCGCTCGAACATCTGCAGCGTTTGGGACACCGCCGGATCGCATTCATCAAAGGGCAGAGCTTTAGTTCGGATACGGAGGTTCGCTGGCAGGCGATTGCAAAGGTGGCAGCGGAGCTGAAGATTGCAATTGAGCCGCACTTGGTGGTTGCCCTAGAGGGAGATGATCCGACGCCGGAGCCGGGGCGCGTCGCAACGCAGAAGCTGCTGGCCGCTGGTGTGCCGTTCAGCGCCATTTTTGCGTTCAACGATCTTTCGGCGATGGGAGCGATTGTCGCGCTGCGCGAAGCCGGGGTGGACGTGCCAACGGAGGTGTCCGTGCTTGGGTTCGACGACGTCGTGGGGGCGGCGACGAACAACCCTCCGCTGACGACGGTTCGGCAGCCGCTGCAGGAGATGGGGAGGGTGGCGGCGACGGCTCTTCTGCAGCGTATACGACATCCAAAGGGAGGCGCAGCACCAGCACAAACTGCTGAATCCATTCTTGTGCTGCCAACGTTCGTGGAGCGAAAGTCTACGGCTCCTGCTGGTCGCTAAACCCTTTGTATGGTGACGGATGCCGATTGCAATGCTTACGCTGGAACTCGGGATTGAACATGCCCAGTCACTCAAGGACCGGAGGCAGGTGGTGCGGTCCCTGAAGGACAAGCTGAGGCATGGGTTTAATATTTCGATTGCCGAGCTGGATGATGCGTTATTGTGGAACCGGGCAACGCTGGGAGTGGTAGCGATTTCGAATTCCACGGACTACTTGAGGGGTCAATTGCGCGAGGTGGAAGAGGCGGCCCGGCGCCTGGCCGTCGGGCTGGGTTGCGAGATTCTTGATAGTTTTATCGAAAGCGATATACCGCTTGACGATTAAAGCCGATGTTGTGTCATCAGGATGCCCCGGGGATGCTAACCTGTAGAGTCAATCATGCCTGAGCAACGAGCTAGAACATATCACCGAGGTCGCGTCGTCAACACCTTTGCCGAAGAGATCACCGCCATGCTGGAGGGCGAACTCTCTGACCCGCGCATAGCGCCGTGCCATGTCACCGAGGTGGTTCTTGCGCCGGGTGGAAAGAGCTGCCGGGTATTTATCGCAGTGGTGGGGACCGAGCAGGAAGAGTTGTCTACGCTGGAGGGATTGATGGCGGCTCGGGCATTTATTCGCACCGAGATCCGTCAGCGCATGAATGTGCGCCACGTCCCCGAGATCACCTTCGCGATCGACCGTTCCGATAAGATTAACTCGCGCATGGACGAGCTGCTGGGACGAATGGAGAAGCGCCGCAATAAACTTGCCGGGAAACATGCGAAGGAGACGTCGAAGCCGACAGAGACCGCCCATTGAGGCTGTCCCGGGTCATTAGTCCGCTATGAAGAACCGAGCCTCGATTGCCGCTTTGCTTGAGCTTATCCGCGAACGTAACAGCTTCGTGATCAGCTCGCACCTTCGTCCGGATGGAGATGCTATTGGCTCCGCGCTGGCATTGATGCATTTGCTGGAAGCCATGGGGAAGCAAGCGACGGTGTGCTTCGTGGATCCGATACCGGTGAACTTTCGATTTCTTGGCGGAAGGGACCGCATTGGGACTACCTTCCCAGAGGCCGATGCGGCGATATTTCTAGAGTGCGATTCCATTGAGCGCAGCAGCATCGACCGGGAGCAGTTTGACGCGGCGCTTCCGGCGCTGATAATCAACATCGACCATCACCGCAGTGGACGCGAGTTCGCTGACTTTAATTGGATCGACCCGGAGGCAGCCGCGGTGGGATGCATGGTGTATGATCTCGCGATTGCCGCGGGAGTTCCGATCACGCGTCCGATGGCCGAAAGCCTGTATGCCGCGATTCTTACGGACACCGGCTCCTTCAATTATCCGAGCACGAGCGCGTCGACGTTTGCGATGGCGGAGCACCTGGTGCAGAGCGGTGCGAATCCTAATCGCATCGCTGCGGACGTGTATTTCTCCAATCCGGCAAGCAAGGTGCGACTGCTGGGTATCGCGCTTAGCAATATTCAGATTGAAGGCGCGGTCTCGTGGAGCTATGTGACGCTCGAAGAGATGGAGCGCGTGGGAGCGAGCGTAGAGGATTGCGAAGGAGTGGCGAATCACCTGATTGGGATTGCGGGAGTGGAGGCCGCCGCGTTTCTTCGTGAGTTGCCGGAGCAGAATCACTTCCGATTGAGCTTGCGAAGCCGGCGCGCGCTGGATGTGTCGGCGATTGCGGAGAATTTCGGGGGAGGTGGGCATCGCAACGCAAGCGGCTGCAGTATTGCGGGCACGCTTGCGGACGTGACTCGGCGAATTGTCGAGCAGATGCATGAAGCCTGTTTACCTCTGCAGAACGAAGCTGCTTCGATCGATGCTCCAACACTACCTTCGATTCTGTTAGCCTAAGTTTCGCTTCGCGAATATATAGCAGGCGTATCTATCAGACCTGCAAGGGCCATTGCCTGAATGAGTTTGCGTAGTGCAGTCATCGCTCTGATAACACTTTGACGGACTCTCTCCAATCCGCGCCCTCGTCTTCGGAAGCAGCCGTCGCGGCATCGTCGCCGAAGGGCCCTGGCGGCGTGAAGGGCATCGTGGACCGGTTGCGTCGCAACCATCTTGGCGCCACCGCGAGTGAGTTCCTGGTTCTTCTTCTGTTTGTGGGATTCTTTCTGTTCTATGGCTTGATTCCGATCTTTGGTGGCGATCAGTTGGGCCTGGTGGGAGCAGACGAGCCGAGGTATGCACAGATTGCTCGCGAGATGCTTGCGGCACATACGGCAACATGCGACGCGGTGCATGCGAGCATTCTTCCGAGCAGTCTGCGGGTAGCGTCGCTGAAGGCGTCGTATGAGTGCCTGATGGCAGGAACGGTCACGCCGATTCTTTATGGCAAGCCTTGGCTGGAGAAGCCAGCACTCTATTACTGGCGAGCGATGGGCTACTACCGAGAGCTCGGGGTGTATGACTGGACGGCACGCCTGGCTTCGGCTACGGGAGCGCTCGCTCTGATCATCCTTGCCTTCCTGCATCTGAAACGGTTTCGTCCGGGGGGACACCTGGACGCAGCGTTGATCATGGTGTCGGCGGTGGCGATGTTTGCGTTTTCGCGAGGCGCTTCGACGGACATGCAGCTGGCGGCTCCGTTCTGTATCGGTATGCTGGGGTGGTATGCATGGTACGAGACGGGCAAGAAGTTCTGGCTGTTCGATCTTTATTTTTTTGGCGCTGCAGCCACCCTGGCGAAGGGTCCGGTGGCTCCGTTTCTTGCCTTGGCAATTATCTGCCTGTTTCTCGGGCTGCGCCGGGAGTGGTCAGCGCTGCGTAGGACGATCTGGATTCCGGGAGTTGTGCTGTACCTGGTGATGGTGCTGCCGTGGTACATCGCGGTGCAGCGGCGAAATCCCACGTTCTTCGATGAGTTCTTCTGGAAGCACAATCTGGAACGCTACACGACCAATCTTTACCATCATCACCAGCCGGTCTATTACTACCTGCTCGTGCTCGTTCTTGGGATGATGCCGTGGACGGCGCTGTCTTTCCGGGCGTTGGTGGACGGTCTGAGCACGTCGATTGCGGAGTG
>Ga0302319_10006564_pt1 | contig 23043 bp, 16 predicted proteins | sample Bog_T0_2_FD_203319 | JGI IMG/M metagenome (GOLD analysis project Ga0302319, IMG submission 203319) | Peat permafrost microbial communities from Stordalen Mire near Abisko, Sweden - Bog_T0_2 | ecosystem: Environmental > Terrestrial > Soil > Wetlands > Peat | place: Sweden: Abisko, Stordalen Mire...
AAAACGGGAGTACGTTTTCAATAACCCGCGTATTTATTGGTCGTTTTCACTCATCTGGCCGGAGCTTGTCAATAGAAAATAGGCAAAACTCGCTCATTTTGACTGTGTCGCCTTTTCTTCGCCCTTCTGGATGCATCCCTGCTAGCGCAGCGAGTGGCTGCCCGCACCGCAGGTGCTGTGCGACAATCCTCATTAGACTGTATTTCTATGCGATGTTCTCGTAACATCTTGCTGGGCGTTGTGGAATTGGCTCTGGTTGCGGTGCTGGCCGGGGCGCAGGCGCCGTCCCCATTGGTCTTCAAGCTGCCTCCCTCAGAGCCGCTGGCGCTGGTGGGCGGCACCGTGGTGGACGTGAGAGATTGGGGCGCCTCGGCTAAAGATCTGCCCGACGCAGTCGTAATTGTGCGCGACCGCCGCATCATCGAGGTCGGCTCGCGCATGGCGGTCTCCATCCCCAAAAACGCGCGAGTCATCGATTGCACCGGCAAGTATCTTATTCCCGGCCTTGTGGATGGCTTCGCCGGCATGAACTCGCAGGGCCAGGCCCGCGCCTACCTTTACATGGGCGTAACTACCATCGTCGCCGTCAGCGACGTCCACCGCGGCATGGTCGATCTGGCCGCCTCGCCCAGTCCGCATCTTTACCTGATGGATTCGATTGGCTCGACCGACAACTGGAGCCTGCTGGCCAAGCGGCCCGAGTGGGCGCTCAAGCTGAGGCAGATCGCCCATCCGGCAGAACTCAGTCCGCAAGATACCGTCCGCCAGCTCACCGACACCGCTGAGTTGGGTACGCGCGTCCTTTGGCTGGGCCACAACCTCACCGCCGCCAATGTGCAGTGGATCATCGCCCGCGCCCGCCAGATGGGTTTGGTCACCTACGGCGAGTTTGTCTCGACACCCTATCAAGTGGGCATCGAGGCCGGCGTGGATGCGCTGCCGAAGATGGGCCGCTACGAACTGGGCGTGATTCCCGACGAGTTGCAGCAGCCGCTGCAGGAAGACTCCAACGGGCAGGCTGCGATTACAGCATACGACTACGCTGAGCATCTGCCCGCCACGGACCAGCACCTGCGCGCCTACGCCCAATTTCTAGCCGCCCACCATGCCGCGCTGATGCCCGCCTTCAGCATCCATTATGCTCAGTTGCCGGAGCATCGCAACTTGTGGAAGGAGCCGGTCGCCACGCTGCTCGACCCCGCCCGCGTCTTTGAGCCTGCCAATCGCGCCACCGGCGAGTTGGATTATCCGCTTGCGCCCTGGACCCGCCACATGCCCGCCTCTACTCAGCGCTGGATGGAAGAAAGCCTGCGAAAGAAGGATGAGCAGTCTGCCGTGCGGCTGTGGCGCATCAACCAGACTCTTTTCTCCGCTTACCCGCACTATCTGGCCGCCTCGGGCGCGCCGGTATACGGCTCGCTGCCCGGCATCTCGATGCACACCGAGCTGGAGCTGCTGCTTCGCTTGGGGCTTAGCCCTCGCGAAGCCCTGGCCGCGGCCACCAACAACTATAGCCTGCAGTTTGGCTGGAACGAGCTGGGCCAGATCAGCCCAGGCCGCCGCGCCGACATCCTGGTCATCGACGGCGACCCGACGCAGAACATCTGGAATGTTCGCCGCATATCAGGCATCATCCTGGACGGCAACATCGTAGACCGCGACGCGCTGCTGAAGGAGAGCCACTGAGGGCTGCCGTCTTCGGTTTCTCTTCTCCCCCACCCGGCAGACCGGGCAGAACCACGGCGAATCATTTAACGTAGAGAAAGGAGTGTTGCGCGGATTTCTCCCCAAACCATGACCGATTCCCCATCGCATTCGCTCTCCAAACCGAAGTTTCGCAATCAATGGCTCATCCTTATTGCGGCCTTCAAGCTGGCTCAGGCTCTGCTTTTTGTGGCCATCGGCGTGGGCGCGCTGCGCCTGCTCCACAAAGATGTTGGCGATCTGCTGGCAACGATGGCCGAACATCTGCGCTTCAATCCCGAGTCGCGCCTGGTCAACTTTATCCTTGAAAAAGGCCCACTCGTCACCGACCAGTTGCTCAGGAGGATCGGCGCGGTAGTCTTCATCTACGCCGGCCTCGACCTGGTGGAGGGCATCGGGCTTTATTTCGAGAAGGTATGGGCAGAGTACTTCACCCTGGCCATCACCGCCTCTTTCCTGCCCTTGGAGATCTTCGAGGTTCACCGCCGCATTACGCTCGTCCGCGTCGGACTGCTGGTGGTCAACGCCCTGGTCTTCGTCTATCTGATGAAGCTGGTAACGGATCGGCGGCGTTGTAAAAGCGTCGCGCCGGTTGAGTAAGAGCGGCCGCTTCGCCCTTTGTTCGCCCTAAATCATTCGGGTTGATTGCGCAAGGCGAAAGAATAAAAGTGGAACCAAGCAAGTAAACAAAATCTATTAGTAGACATCGATTACAAGTAAACCACTATTGGTTGTATTTTTTCTCTGAAATGCCTGCCGGATCAGACTGGCAAGGAAAAAATCTCCAGAAAAAGATGAGATTTCCACCTATCGCACAGAAGAGTATTGCGCGATACTTGGGTCTATTAGGGCCAAGGCGGGACAAAATGAGTCAGCCGGGGCCGAGCAGTTGAGCCGACGACACTCCTTCGGCCCAGAGAAGAGCAGCAAATGGCAGAGCGCCCTGAAATCAATCCAGCCAGCGAAGCGGTGACCTCGAACCAGGCCGACGGCGATTCCCTGGGCGTTTGGGACGAACTGCAGGTTGGCTTTATCGGTAATCCAACGACAAAGCTGGACGACCGCGGACGTTTGAAGATGCCTGCCGAGTTCAAAGCGTACATCGAAAAAAAGTACGGCGAGAACTTCAATGTATTTTACATCGTCAGCCGTGAGGGCAAAGACGCGGAGATTTATCCGATGCCAGAGTGGCAGCGACACCTGGCAAAGGTCTTCAAGATGCCGGTCAGCCATCCGGTGCGGGTGAAATTGCTTGAGTCCTATTCGCTTTACGGCGGCAAAGCGGAGATGGACCCGCAGGGCCGGATGCTCTTTCCCGAAGAGCTGCGCAACGAGGGATTTGTGAATGTGGAAGTGAAGGTGTCGGGCGACAACACGCGGCTAAGAGTGAAGAGCCTGACCAGCCTGCGGCAGAGCGTGAAGGGCAATCCGTATACCGCGCAGGATGCGGAAGTGCTGAATGAATACGATGTATAGCGGTATCCCCTCAGGGGGAGCGTATGAGTGACGCGAAGCAACGCCATGCGCCGGTGCTCTTTGACGAAGCGATTGATTTACTCCGGATAAGCGCCGGAGGAACGTATGTGGATTGCACGCTGGGGTTGGCGGGCCACGCGGCGGGAGTAGCGCGAAAGCTGGGGCCGAAGGGGCATTTGATTGGATTTGACCGCGACGAGCAGGCACTTGCGCTGGCGCGGGAGAAGTTAGACAGTGTTTGCGCTGAGTTAGGCAGCCAGACGCCGCGAGTTACTTTGATCGGCGAGGCATTCAGCTCGATTACAGAGCATTTGCTGCCGGCTTCGGTGGATGGATTGCTGGCCGACTTTGGCGTAAGCAGCCTGCAACTGGACGAGGCTGCGAGGGGATTCAGTTTCATGGGGGATGGCCCGCTGGATATGCGCATGGATACGCGCTCGGGGCCAACCGCCGCACAGGTGGTAAATCAGATGAGCGAATACGAACTCGCGAATTTGATTTACGAATACGGAGACGAAAGGAGGTCGCGAAGAATTGCCAGAGCCATTGTTCGCGGGCGGCCGATAACGACCACGGGGCAGTTAGCCCGTATAGTAACATCGGCCGCTCCGACAATGAAACATGAGCACATTCACGCGGCCACAAAAACCTTTCAAAGCATCCGCATTCATGTTAATAGCGAGCTGGATGAGATACAAGCTCTGATGGAGGCCGCACCCAGGCTGCTGAAGCCCTCCGCAAGGCTGGTCGTTATCAGCTTCCACTCGCTGGAAGATCGCATTGTGAAAGACAGCCTGCGCGAAGGCGCGCGGCAGCGAATCTGGGAGATTCTCACCAAGAAGCCGGTTACGGCCGGCGAAGAAGAGTTAGAGCGCAACCCGCGCTCACGGAGCGCAAAGCTGAGAGCGGGGGAGCGGACAGTGGTCAGCGAACAGTGAACAGTGGACAGTGATTCGTAAATAGGCGGGTAGCACGTGTGAGTAGGAAGCGAGTAAGGTTTGGGGATTGTTTTTTGGCTTGGATATGTGAGAAAGGTTAGCTCAGGACTATCGGTAACTGACCACTGACCACTGTTCACTATTCACTATTCACTGTTCACTGACCACTTCGGGAGGAGAACACCATGGCGGCATTGGCGACAACGTACTTTGAAGCGGGCAGAAGCTGGAGCGCGCGGGTGGATGAGCACAACGCCGTGCTGATGGCGCGGCAGGCGCAGCGCCGGCGGGGCATGAGTACGCCCGAGTCTTACTTTCTGAAAAATATCGATAACAGCCGCCTGGTCAAGGTGGCCGATCCGGCGCGGGCGCACCAGATTCGCCAGTTTTCCATTGCTATTGGCATTCTTTTTTTGCTGACCATGATTTGGGGTCTACAGCGCTTCAGCGCCACGGAGAGCGGCTACCGGGTGGAGTCGGAGAAGCAGGTTCGCGAGCAACTGCGCGAGGAAAACCGCCAATTGCGCCTCACCGAAGCTCAACTGACCCAGCCGGACCGCATCGACCGGATGGCCCGCGCGATGGGCCTTGCCGAGCCGCAGCCCGGCCAGATGGTTCATCCCATGGCCGCTCCTGATAGTTCAGCTCCGGCGCTGGCGCAAGCCGTTCCTCCGGCGCAGAGCTTCTAGCTAGCGCTTTTTTGCAAATGGTATTCACCGGAATTATATCGGTATCCCACTCATTCCGCAGAAAAACGCGGAATGAATGGGGCACGGAAGTATATAGCAAAAGCTAAAAAGTTCTATAAGCTAGAAGCTACAACGGAGCAAATAACGATGCCGCCTCCCGTACGACCCAGCCTGAAGAGCGAGACCGCGCCGCGCGCCACGCCGATGAAGCGGACGCGCTTTTGGCTGATCTGCCTTTTCTTTCTGATTTGGGCGCTGGCCATTGCCGGACGCCTGTTCTGGCTCCAGGTTGCGCGCTATCAGGAGTTCGCGGACCGCGCCCGGAACCAGCAGCAGGAGAGGATTACGGTAGCTCCGCAGCGGGGTGTGCTCTATGACCGCAACCTGCGCGAGCTGGCCATGACTGTGCAGATGGACTCGGTCTGCGCCGATCCCAGCCTGATCAAAGACAAGGCAACTATGGCACATCTGCTCGCCACGGTGGTGCATATCGATCCCGACGACGCGCAGACCAGCGAGGAGCAGATTGCCGCGCGCCTGAACACGGGAAAGGACTTTGCCTGGGTGGCGCGCCGCGTCACAAAGGAGACCTCGGATCACGTCCATGAACTGATCAAAGCCCACTCGCTGGAAGGCATCTGCTTTCGCAAGGAGTTTCAGCGATTTTATCCGGGCAACGAAATTGCCGCGCAGTTGCTGGGCTATGTGGGCGCGGACGACAACGGCCTGGGCGGCCTGGAACAGAAGTTTGACGCGCGGCTGCACGGAGTCTCCGGCGAGGAGCATAAATCGGTGGATGCGCGCCGCCATGCGCTAAGCTCAAGCGAACGCGAGCCGGAGCCGGGCCAGAACCTGGTGCTCACCATTGATGAGTACATCCAGTCGATGGCCGAGCGGGCGCTGGATCACGCCATGGAGCGCACACAGGCGGAGAACGGCACGGTGGTGGTGCAGGATGTATATACCGGCCAGATACTGGCGCTCGCCATTCGCCCCACCTTCAATCCCAATCTACGGCACACTACGCCGCAGCTAATGCGAAACCACGCCGTCAGCGATGCCTACGAGCCGGGGTCGGTCTTCAAGCTGGTGACGTATTCGGCTGCGCTGGAGCAGGGCGTGGCCAAACCGGACGACAAGATCGACTGCCAGGGTGGCAAGATCACGCTGGCCGGACGCGTGATTCACGACGACAAGGGCGACCACTTCGGCGTCATCACCGTGCATGAGGCGCTGGAGCACTCCAGCGACGTGGCCGCTGTGAAACTGGCGCTCAAGGTCGGCCAGGAGCGATTCAATCAGTACATTCGCGACTTCGGCTTTGGCGCGCGCACGGGCGTAGAGCTGCCCGGCGAGACACGCGGCCTGCTGCGCCCCGTGAATAGATGGGGCGCTTCGTCGATTGGCTCAATCGCCATAGGCCAGGAGGTGGGTGTTACGCCGCTGCAACTGGTCTCGATGGTCTCGACGATCGCCAATGGAGGCGTCTATCTGCCGCCGCGCATACTGATGCCGGGGCAGGTTGATGGCGCTGGCAATAGCAAAACGTCGAATGCACCGCATGCGCCGCTGGGCCGCGAGCTGCCCAATCCGCTGTCGGCGGGCGCGCACCGCGTGATCTCCACCATGACCGCGGCGCAGATGCGCAAGATGATGGAAGGCGTGGTGGTTGAGGGCACGGGCAAGGCGGCGCGGCTCAACGGCTACTCGGCGGGAGGCAAGACCGGCACGGCGCAGAAAATCGATCCGGCGACGCATCTGTACTCGAAGACGATGCACATCGCCTCGTTCGCCGGCTTTGCTCCGGTCAACAACCCAGTGATCGCCGTGGCCGTGATCATGGATAACCCCAAGGGCCAATACTACGGCGCCGAGGTCTCCGCACCGGTCTTTTCCGAGGTGGCGCAGCAGGTGCTTGAATATCTCGCCGTGCCCCACGACACCGATCTGCGCCTGCCGCGCGCCTCCAAGTCAAGTGTGAAGGTGGCGGAAGACGACTCCTCCGAGCACACCGGCGACATCAACGCCCTCTACTCCGCAGCCAACGATCTGCCCAGCGACGATCCCCTGCGGGGAGGCAGCGTAGAGGCCCCGAGGGGAGGCAGCGAGTCTGCTGCTTCATCACAGACTACAGCGCCGCCCGCGAGCGCAACTCAACCACGGCAGTCGGCAACGGCTACGGTCGTTCTCGCCGATGGAAAGACGCTGCGCGTTCCATCGCTCGTCGGGCTGCCGGTGCGCAAGGTCATCGAACAGGCCGCCGCCGCCGGCCTTGAAGTCGAAATCACCGGCAGCGGCACGGTGCGCGAGCAGGCTCCCGCCGCGGGCACGATGGTCGCGCCGGGAACCAAAATTGTGGTCAAGTGCGGAAGATGAGCCGCTGGACGAGTACAGGCTGCTTACAACCCCTCCGGTGAGCCGCAGGTAACTTGCAGCGGTGAGCCTGTCTCCAGCAGGCTCTTCAAGCTCGACAGGATCGCCGGCCATCCCTCCGCGATGGATTGGATGAACTTTGATTCGCTCCTATCCATCGTGTGCGTGAGGGTGAGTAGGACGGCCTCGCCTTGTTGCTCAAGTTCATAGGTCAGGCGCGAATAGCCCTCGGCGGTCAACTCGGGGACGATTTCATGCCGCCAGGTCAGCACCAGCCTCCGCGGCGGATCGATCTCCACCACTTCGCCGCTATCGCCGACGCGCCCGTCCGCAAAGACAATCCGCCAAGAAGCGCCCGGCTTCCATGCGGATTCCTGCGTCGTGTCAAACCAGTACTTGCGGGTGAACTCCGGCTCGGTGAGGGCCTGCCACAGCTTCTCCGCCGTGGCGCGAATGTAGATGACATAGACAAATTGAGATTCAGCCATCGGTTATTCCTCGAAGTTCTCTTGAATTCGCTAACAACTCAGTAGAATATTAGGGTCTGGATCGTCTGATTCCATTCAATTCAACCGCAACAATCTACAATAAACTACAAGATGAACTGGAATGAATTGGCAGCGGAAGTGACGGCGGTGGGCGCGAGCGGAGACTCCTCCGAACAGGTCACGGGCGTCGAGTACGACTCGCGACGGGTGCGGGCCGGCGCGGTTTTTGTGGCCATGAAGGGCGGCTCGACCGACGGCAATCGCTACGTCGATAAGGCTCTGGCGGCGGGCGCATTGGGAATAATTACGGATTCAGCGCACACCTTTGACCACCTGCTGGTCTTCAAGCCGGGCCTGGCCTTGCTGGAGGTGGAGCATGGACGGCGCGCGCTGGCCGAGGCCTCGGCCGCGTTCTTCGGCCACCCGGAGCGCAAGTTGGCGGCCACGGGAATCACCGGCACCAATGGCAAGACGACGACGGCTTACTTGATCGAATCGCTGCTGAATGCGGCGGCCCGCAAGACGGTTCTGGTGGGCACGATTGAGTACCACGTCGCGGGCGCGGTGCGGCCCTCGCTGCACACCACGCCGGAGTCGCGCGACCTGTATGAACTGATGGCCGAGGGCGCTGCGCGCGGTGCTACGGAGCTTGTCACCGAGGTCTCAAGCCACGCGCTCGACCAGGGCCGCGCGGCGGGCGTGAATTTTGACGTGGCCGTCTTTACCAATCTGACGCGCGACCACCTCGACTATCACCAGACGATGGAGAAGTATTTTGCCGCCAAGCGGCTGCTCTTTGACGGCACGGTTTATGCGGCTCCGCGCGTGGCGGTGATCAACGCGCACGACCCGCGCGCCGAGGAACTGAGCGCCGCAGCAGCGAAGGCTGGCGCGGAGGTGCGGAGCTATGGGATTGGCGTGGGCAAGTGGCGCGCCGCGCGGCACACGCTGACGCCGTCGGGCGCGGTACTGGAGCTGGAAACTCCGGCGGGCGCGGCCAAAGTGGTTTCGCGGCTGGCCGGCGAGGTGAATATTCTCAATCTGCTGGCCGCCTTTGCGTCGGCACACGCGCGCGGCGTTTCCTTTGCCGAGCTGGTCGAATTTATTCCACGGCTCCAACCTGTACCCGGGCGCTTTCAATCCATCGACGCGGGCCAGCCCTTCACGGTGATTGTGGACTACGCGCACACCGACGACGCGCTGCGCAATTTGACAGCACTGGCGCGGCAGATGACGGCGCGCTCCGGCGGCCGCGTGATTACGCTCTTCGGCTGCGGCGGCGACCGCGACCGCACCAAGCGGCCCAAGATGGGGCTGGCAGCGGGCCAAGGCAGCGATTTTGTGGTGGCCACCAGCGACAATCCGCGCAGCGAGGAGCCACTGGCGATTCTGGGTGAGATCGAGCCGGGGCTGAAGTCGAGCGGCGTTCGCTACTTTGTTGAGCCGGACCGGGCCGCCGCAATTCACCTTGCGCTGGGCGAGGCCGCGCCGGGCGACGTGGTGCTGGTGGCCGGCAAAGGCCACGAGAAGGAGCAGATTCTCGGCTTCACGGCAATTCATTTCGACGACGCTGAAGTTGCACTTTCCACACTCGCCGAAATGGGTTATGGTGGGGAGCAATGAAACTCACACTGGCAGAAGCGGCAATCGGCGCGGGCGCGGTTCTGGAGGCGCCGGAGCGCGTGAGCAACGCGGGCGCGCTGGTGGCCACCGGCTACTCGATTGACTCGCGCACCGTGGCCGCGGGCGAGCTGTTCTTCGCCGTGCGCGGCGAGCGGATGGACGGCCACGACTTTGTCGCCGCCGCCATTGAGCGCGGCGCCGTGGCGGCGGTAGTCTCGCGCGCGCGGGTCGCCACGCTGCCCGACGTAGCGCTCTCTGTTCCGCTGCTCATCACCGAAGATCCGCTGGTCGCCTTGCAGGCGCTGGCCGCGCATGTGCGCCGCCGTTGGGGCAAGCGCGTGGTGGCCGTCACTGGTTCGGCTGGTAAGACGACAACCAAGGATGCTATTGCCGCGGCGCTGGGCGCGCAGTTCAACGTGCTCAAGTCGCGGGGAAATCTCAACAACGGCTTCGGCCTGCCGCTGCAATTGCTGCGCCTTGAAGCCGAGCATGAGATTGCGGTCATCGAGATGGGCATGAACCACGCGGGCGAGATTGCAGCGCTGGCCCGCATCGCCGCTCCCGACTGGGGGGTGGTGGCGAATGTTGGAAATGCGCACATTGAGAACTTTGCCGATGGGCAGTGTGGCATCGCCCGGGCGAAGTTTGAATTGGTAGATGCGCTGCCCACCAACGGCGTCGTCTTTCTCAACGGCGACGATGCGTATGTTTCGCAGTTTGGCCGTGACTTTCACGGCCGCGCGGTTTACTTTGGCTCTGGCCCCTGCGCCGATCCGCAACTGCTCGAAGCCACCGAGGATCTGGCTGGATTGCACGTGCGCTATCGCGCCGGAGAGCGCGAAGGAAATCTGACACTCAAGCTGCTGGGCGCGCACAATGCGCTGAACGCGCTGGCTGGGCTGGCCGTCGCGCTGGAAGCGGGCGTTGATCTGGATGCTGCCGCAGCCGCGCTGGAGACTCTCACCGCAGGCGACATGCGCGGCGAGGTTTTCGAAGTCAAGGGCGCAACGATTCTGAACGACTGCTACAACTCCAATCCCGAGGCGCTCAGCGCGATGATTCGCACTCTGGCCGCGCGCCCCGCCAAGCGCCGCATTCTCGTCGCGGGCGAGATGCTGGAGATGGGCGAGCACGGCCCCGCGCTGCACACGGCCTGCGGACGCGCCGCCGCCGAAGCCGGCTTTGATTTGGTTGTTGGCGTCAGCGGCAACGCCGAGCATCTGGCCGCCGCCGCCTGCAAGGGCGGAGTGGCCGCGCTGTTTTTACCCGACGCCGAAGCCGCCGGCCGCTGGCTCAAGCAGAATCTGCGCAAGGGCGACGTGGCGCTCATCAAAGGCTCGCGCGGCGTCCATCTGGAGCGGGCAATTGAGATTGCAAAGGAGTATGTAAAGCCTGTCTCTCCGCGCACAAACATTTATGTAGATGGTTTCAACTTTTTTTACGGAGCGGCAAAGGATACACCTTTCAAATGGGTAGATATTGCTAAGCTCTGTGACTCATTGTTGCCTGGAATCAATATCGGACGCATTCGATACTTCACCGCTTTGGTGAATTCAACTCCGAGCGATCCATCGAAACGAACCCGGCAAGAGGTCTACATCCGCGCGTTGGAAACACTGTCCAACCTGACGGTCCACAAAGGTCATTATTTGCAGAGTTCTGTTTCCATGCCTTTGGTCTCTCCTCCTCTTCCGCCAGCCAGTCCACTGGTCAGGGTTATAAAGATGGAGGAAAAGGGATCGGACGTAAACATAGCGACCTATATGCTGGCAGATGCCTTCCGTGGGGACTGCGACCAGCTTGTTCTCATTACGAACGACTCAGATCTGGCGGAACCGGTGCGATTTATCAATCGGGAACTCGGAATCCCCGTTGACATCTTCAATCCGCATACCAAAGACACCGCGGCACGAAAAGCTGCTCGCACGGGAAAATCGAGCGAAGTGAAACCCAGCATTTCGCTTCGCAAGGCAGCCAGGTATGTTCGGAATATTCGTTCGGAAGGTCCTTCATGCCACATGGCGGTCAGCCAATTTCCAGAGACGATCATCGATGCATTTGGGCGCACGATCAGGAAGCCGAGTGGCTGGTAAAAAATCTGATGCCATAAAAAGCAGAGCCGCCCGAAGGCGGCTCGCACCCGGTCACCGAAGTTCGCGGGGAGACATGAATCCAATGTAGCGCTCCCGGGCGTGGGTGTCAAGTACAAAAACGAAATTGTTTTTTGGAGTGGTAGATCGAAAGAGTAAAACCGAATTGCGGCTGGAGAGTGAAAAGTGAATCTTCGCAGATTTTGCAATAGCATCACGATGTTTTTTACTCTCGCATTTGCAGCGCAACTCGCCGCGCAGGAACCATCGTGGACCAGGCCCTTTCCGCCCTTTCATATCGCGGGCAACCTCTATTACGTCGGCAGCGAGGAGCTGGCCTCGTATCTCATCGTCACGCCCAAGGGAAACATCCTCATCAATAGCAGTTTGGAAGCAAATGTTCCGCTTATCGAGAAGAGTGTAGCCCAGTTGGGATTCCGCTTCAGCGACACGAAGATTCTGCTCATCAGCCACGCGCACAACGACCATTGCGCGGGCGCGGCGTTGGTGAAGAAACTGACCGGCGCGCGGTATTTTGTGATGGACGCCGATGTGCCGGTGGTGGAGTCGGGCGGCAGAACGGATTTTCAGTACGGCGCCCAGCCGGAGATGCGCTTTCCGCCCACAAAGGTGGACCACGTACTGCACGACGGCGACCCGGTCGAGCTCGGCGATGCGGTGTTGACGGCGCATCTGACCGCGGGACACACCCGGGGAACCACCACCTGGACTTTGGATGAAACCGAAGCTGGCCGCAGACTGCATGTGGTCATCGTCGGCAGCCCGAATGTGAATCCCGGCTACAAGCTGGTGGGCAACAAGAGTTATCCGCGGATCGCCAGCGACTATGCGCATGGCTTTCAAGTGCTCAAGAGCCTGCCCTGCGATATTTTTCTCGGCGCGCACGGCAGCTACTACGGACTGCAAGAGAAGTACGAGCGCCGGCAGCTGGGCGACCGCGACGCCTTCATCGATCCGTCTGGTTACAAGAGCTACATTGCAGACCGTGAGCGGGCCTTCGAGGCGGAGTTGAAGCGGCAGCAGGCGGGCAAGCAATAGTGGCGATTTCCACGCACCGCCGCCCGCCGGCCTAGTAAAATCAATCTGAATCCCGTCTCGCGCCGGCTCAGGAGGCCACTTGCTTTACTGGCTGCTCTACGAAAAGCTTTTTCCGTTCTTTCACCCGTTTCGCATCTTCCGCTACCTCACCTTCCGCACTGCCTTTGCCTCGCTGACGGCGCTGCTGATTGCTCTGTTCATCGGCCCCTGGGTGATTCAGAAGCTGCGCGAGTTCCAGATCGGCCAGTATGTGCGCGACGACGGCCCGCAATCGCACCTGAAGAAGTCCGGCACACCGACGATGGGCGGCGTACTGATCGTCATCGCCATTCTGCTGCCCACCGTGCTGTGGAGCGACCCCGCCAATCCCTTCGTCTGGATCACGGTCTTCTCCACTCTGGCATTTGGGGCTATTGGTTTTGCCGATGATTACATCAAAGTTGTCCAAAAGCGCAGCCTGGGCCTGACGGCGCGCGCCAAGCTCCTCTATCAGGGGCTGGCCGGGGCTGCGGTGGCCATTGCGCTGGTTGTGCTGCAGCAATTCAAGCTCTTCTCCACGCAGTTAACCGTGCCCTTCTTCAAGCAACTGCGCCCCGACCTGCACTGGCAGTGGCTTGGTTCCATCCCCCACCTGGGTTTCCTGGCCTTTCTTCCCTTTGCCGCCTTCATCATCTTTGTACTGGTCGGCTCGTCCAATGCCGTCAATCTCACTGACGGCCTCGACGGGCTGGCCATCGGCTGCACCATCATCGCCGCCGGCGCCCTGGCCGTGCTCACCTACGTCAGCGGCCACGTGGTTTTTGCCGACTACCTCGAACTCCAGCGCATGCCGATGGTTGGCGAACTGACCGTCTTTTGCGGCTCCATGGTCGGCGCCTCCATCGGCTTTCTCTGGTACAATGCCCATCCGGCGGAGATCTTCATGGGCGACGTCGGCTCGCTGGCCCTGGGCGGGGCCATCGGCACGGTCGCCATCATCATCCGCCAGGAGCTGCTGCTGCCTTTTATCGGCGGCATCTTCATCATCGAGGCGGCCTCGGTCATTCTCCAGGTGGGCAGCTACAAGCTGCGCAACAAGAAGCGTATCTTCAAGATGGCTCCCCTGCATCACCACTTCGAGCAATTAGGATGGAGCGAATCCAAAATCATCGTGCGCTTCTGGATCGGCGCCCTGGTGTTTGCATTGTTTGCACTCACCACGCTGAAATTGCGTTAGCGAGGCTCTGTTCGATGCACAATAGAGAAACAATGGAAGATTGGGGATAGATTCCATGCTGGATATCAAAGGCAAAAAAGTTCTCGTCGTCGGACTGGGAAAATCCGGTCTGGCGGCGGCGTTGTTTCTGCGGCGGCGCGGCGCGCAAGTGACCGTCTCCGACGTGCGCTCGGCCGATCAGTTGGCCAAGGAGATTCCCGCGCTGATTGAGGCCGGCATTATGGTCGAGGCAGGCGGCCACGGCCTGCTTACCTTCCGCCGCCAAGACCTGATCGTGGTCAGCCCCGGCGTGCCGCTGGATACGCCCGAACTGGCGCAGGCCAAAGCACTCGGCCTGCCCATCATCGGCGAACTGGAGCTGGCCGCGCGCTTCCTCAAAGGCAAGACGCTGGCCGTCACCGGCTCCAACGGCAAAACCACCACCACGACGCTGCTGGGCGAGATTCTCACAGCGGCCGGGCTGCCCACGCTGGTCGGCGGCAACATCGGCCTCCCAGTTGTCTCCCTCATCGACGAGAGTACGGACGAGAGCTGGTCGGTCCTCGAAGTCTCCAGCTTCCAACTTGAAACCACCTTCGAGTTCCATCCGGCGATCTCCGTGATCCTCAATATCACGCCCGACCACCTGGACCGCCACGGCAGCTTTGAAAACTACTGCGCGGCCAAGGAGCGCATCTTTGCCCAGCAGACGGCCGAGGATTGCCTCGTGCTGAACGCCGACAACGCTCCCTGCGAAGAAGCGGCCGCTCGTTCGGCCGCACGGGTTTTCTGGTTCTCGGTCGAGCATCCGGTTCCGCAAGGAGCCTGGCTGCAGCAGGGTTCCGTGGTCTATCGCGCAGCGGCGGAGGCGGCCACGGAATATGTGATGCCACTGAGCGGAATCCCGCTGAAGGGCGCGCACAACCAGGAGAATGTGCTGGCCGCGGTGGTAGCTGCGCGGCTGGTGGGGGTCCCCAGCGACAGGTCTTCGTCGCTGGGGTCACTCGCCGGCGTTCCAGCTGAGGTGATTCGACGCGCCGTCGAAAACTTCAAGGCCGTCGAGCATCGCCTCGAATACGTCGCCACCCACCACGGCGTCGAGTTCTACAACGACTCCAAGGCCACCAATGTGGACGCCACAGCCAAGGCCATTGCCGCATTCAGCGGCGGCATTCATCTCATTCTCGGCGGCAAGGACAAACACTCCGACTACACGCAGCTCGCTGGTCTGCTGCGCGAGCGCGTCAGCGCCGTTTACACCATCGGCGCGGCGGCGAGCATTATCGAGTCACACCTGCGCGGCGTGGTCACAATTCACTCCTGCGAAACGCTGGAGAAGGCTGTCAGCGCCGCCGCCGCCGCCGCGCGCCCCGGCGAAGTGGTGCTGCTGGCTCCCGCCTGCTCCAGCTTCGATCAATTTGAAAACTACGAGCAGCGCGGACGCGTCTTCAAGCAACTTGTGAAAGAATTGCGGGATTGAATCATGGCCAAGCGCGCGGGCGTCGATAAATGGCTCTTCTTCATCACCGTGGTGCTGATTGTCACCGGCCTGGCGATGGTCTTTTCCGCCTCGGCGGTGGTGGCCCAGGAGCAGCACCACTCGCCCTACAGCATCGTCGGCAAGCAGGCTATCTGCGCACTGATCGGGCTGGTGGTCCTGCTGCTGCTCTCGCACATTGATTACAGCATCTACAACTCCCCGCGCGTCCTCTATCCGGCGCTGTGCGTCACCGTCTTTCTGCTGGTGGTGGTCTACTTCATGCCCGCCGCCAACAACGCCCACCGCTGGATCAACCTCCATGGCTTCAGATTTCAGCCCTCGGAGATCGCCAAGCCGGTGCTGGTGCTCTTTCTGGCCTGGTTTCTTTCCTCGCGGCTGGGCCAGATGCGCGACTGGAAGAACACCCTGCTGCCCGCCGCCATTATTCCCATACTCTTCATTGTGTTGATTGATCGCCAGCCCGACCTGGGCACGGCGTTGGTGCTGGCCGGAGTGACGGCCATGATGCTGGTGCTGGCCGGCATGGAGTGGAAGTTTCTCTTCATCGGCGTGGTTGCGGCCATGCCCATGCTGGCCTATCAACTGCTGAGCGGCTACCACAGAAAGCGCCTGGATGCCTTCTTCCATCCCGACAACGATCCGCTGGGCGTCGGCTTCCACATCAATCAGTCGCTGATCGCCGTCGGCGCCGGAGGCCTCACCGGCCGCGGCTACATGAATGGCGCGCAAAAGCTCTTCTTTTTGCCCGAGGCGCACAACGACTTCATCTTCGCCAACATCGCCGAGGAGTTGGGCTTTGTCGGCGCGATTCTCCTTCTTTGTTTCTTTTTGTATTTTGGTTATCGCGGCCTGCGCACCGCCTTCCGCGCGCCCGATTCCTTTGCGCGACTGGCCGCCTTCGGCCTCACCACAACGATTCTGCTGCAAGCCTTCTTCAACATCAGCGTGGTCATCGCCCTGCTGCCCGCCAAAGGCATTCCCCTGCCGCTGATCTCCGCCGGCGGAACGTCGATAATTGTCACCCTGGCCAGCATTGGCGTGCTGCTGAACATCAGCCGGAAAGCGGATTGAATGCAGGGAACAGGGAATAGGGATCAGGGATTAGGGATCAGGGGTCAGGGGTCAGGGATCAGGGATCAGTTATGTGGCACTCGCAATTTTGTTAGCATTACAACAAATCTGTCATCCTGAGCGGAGTTTGGCGCGTTCTTTGCGTCAAACGCAGTCGAAGGACCTGCGGTTGCATTTGTATTTGCTTTTGACTCCTGTAATTATGAATTAGAAAATTGACAGGCACGATTGCATTGCGGCATTTTTACTGAAAAGCAACCGCAGGTCCTTCGACTTCGCTGCGCTCCGCTCAGGATGACAGGTTTGTGGTTTTACAATTATCATCAACCAGAGCAAAGATCGATGTTTTGAAAGGGCACGACTTCAGTCGTGCCGCAAGAAGGCTAATAAGAAATCGGGCTTTAGCCCCTGCGGGAACAGACTTAATTCCAGAGGCGGTAACGAAATGATCTCTAATTTGCAGTTACAGCACACGTGGTGGATTTACGCTTCAGTCGCGGTGGGTTACACCGCACTCGCCCGTTTCATGTGGTCCGATCCGATATTTTCGAGCAATAACGCAAAGCCGCTTAGGTCGATAGTTTGGGCACATTCGGTATTCCTAGGTATTATTATGGAACTTACGTGGCTGGCAATATATACATATCCATTATTGCCCGATTGGGTAACAAGAAATCATAGTAAGGGTTCATTTTTTAGTTTGATTTGTATCGGAATTGCACTTGCCAGTGCAACTATCGAGCGGCGAAAAATATTTGGAGCCGCAAGAAGCGTCAGGGCACGACTTTAGTCGTGCCGCAAGAAGGCTAATAAGAAATTGGGCTTTAGCCCCTGAGGTATACTCTTCGGAAGACAGAAATGTCTAGCAAGAACAAGTAGACTGAAAGTGACGAAATGGATTTTGATCCGCACCGACCTCACGCATTGTTAATCTACGCTGCGGTGATGGCTTTCTACACCTTTGCCGTGTTTTTGATTCCATTTGGGAGAGATGGAGCCTCATTTCTTGACTTCCCACTCTATTCTGATCGAAGAATCAAAGGGCTTTCGGCGGTTATCCTGATTCACATTGGGTTTCTTGCAGTCTTAACAATGTCGATGTTGTTCTCCTATTACGTGTGTCCTTTACTGCCGAATTGGTTGACAGAAGAGTGGTTCGTTGGCAGTAACGGAATACCGGCGTCGACTCCGGGTATAATGTTCGGTCTATTCGTGATGGCTCTCGCGATTGGCGAGCGAGCATTTATATACCTGAATTCGGATGCAGTCGACTCTGACTCAGACAATGATGAGTCTTGAAAGGATTTCGCTTGTCCCAACTGCGCGTACTCATCGCCGGCGGCGGCGCCGGGGGCCACATCATTCCGGCGCTGGCCGTGGCGCGTGAACTCGCCGCCCGCCACGACGCCGATCTGCTTTTTTCCGGAGAAAAGTTTGCAGATAATTATTGCCTTTGGGCGCACAATCTTCACAGCATAGAATAATAGGGATGAGAAGAAGAGGTCGGCAGGGCGAACGGGAAGGCTCCCCCCCTCCCCCCCACCCTATATTTTCAAAACCTTGCAGGTAATTATTTAGTTACGATGCGAAGAACGTAATAACAATATGGAATTGGCGTTGGAAAGGAAGATATTTGTCCCAACTGCGCGTACTTATCGCTGGCGGCGGCACCGGAGGGCACATCATTCCGGCGCTGGCCGTGGCGCGTGAACTCGTCGCCCGCCACTCGGCCGAGGTGCTCTTCGTTGGCACGGCGCGCGGCATGGAGTCGCGCCTCGTCCCCGAAGCCGGCTTCCAATTGCGACTGGTCGATGTCGGCCAGCTTAAAAATGTTTCGCTCGTCACCCGCCTGCGCACGTTGATGAATCTGCCGCGCAGCGTCATGGCTTGCCGGCGGCTGATCCGCGAGTTCAAGCCCAGCGTCGTCTTCGGCGTGGGCGGATACGCCTCCGGCCCTGCGATGGCGGCTGCGTTGCAACTCAAGATTCCGGCGATGGCCTTTGAGCCGAACGCCATGCCGGGACTCGCCAATCGCCTCGTCGGCAAGCGCGTCCAGGCCGCCGCTGTCAACTTCGCCGCAGCGGCCAGGTTTTTCCGCAACGCCGAGCAGACCGGCATTCCCGTCCGGCCAGAGTTTTTTTCAATTGCGCCGCCCGCCGCGCCGCATCTGCTGGTTTTTGGTGGTTCGCAGGGCGCGGGCATCTTCAATTCTCATCTGCCCAAAATCATTGTTGGCCTGCTGGATGCAGTGCCTGGACTGACCGTTCTCCACCAGAGCGGGGCGCGAGCCTTCGAGCAGACGCAAGCCGCCTATGCCGCCAGCGGCGCGGACCCGGAGCGTTGGGATGTGCAGCCCTTCATCGACGATATGCCCGCCCAATTCGCCCAAGCCACGCTGGTGATGGCGCGCAGCGGCGCTTCGACCGTGGCCGAGCTGGCCGCCGCCGGCAAGCCCGCCCTGCTGGTGCCCTTTGCCGCCGCCGCCGACGACCACCAGCGGCGCAACGCCGAGGAGATGGTCAAAGTGGGCGCGGCGGTGATGCTCGACGAGAACGACCTCGAGATTCCCGGCAGGCTGCTGACCGCGCTGACCGGCCTGTTGAGCAGCCCGGAACTCCTGAACGCGATGGGCGCCGCGGCCCGCACCCAGGCCCATCCCGACGCCGCCCGGCGCATCGCGGATCGATTGGCCGAGCTGGCGTTGTAGCGGCCTATAGCTTGGGCCGAGCCGCCAGCCACTGCTTCAGCTTTTGTTCCTGGAGCGCGCGCAGCTCGACGCAGCCGTCGATGCTCTCCAGGGCGTGCTTGAGAGCGACATCGGAGGATGGGACCTTGTGAGCGGCGAAGAAGCCCTGCACGCTGGCGCGAGCTTCGGTGGAGCAGAAGGCGCCTGTGGAGCCGACCAGCTCCGCGCCCATCGTAGTAGTGAACTGCGCCTGCACCTTCTCCCAGTTGTCCTGAATGTACTTCCAGGCCTGATCGCGGTTCTCGCTGCTCTGCAGAGCGATGGCGAACTGAATCACCGCGTCTTGGTTGCGAACCTTGCCGCCGGCGGCGTAGTCGAGTGAGCGCTGGACGAGGGCGGGGTCTTCAAACTGAGCCAGCAAGCGCAGCGCGCCCTCCTGAAACTCCGGATTGGTTGAAGTTTCATAGACTTTCTGCAAAGCATCAAAGAGCGCCGCATCGCCGTTGCGGGCGGCGACGGTGAGGGCTGCCTGGCCGAGTGTGGCTTCAACCGAGCTGGGATCGGCCAGGAACTTTGCCGCAATCTGCCGCGCCTGCGCGAGGATGGCGGGGTCCTTGCCAATGTCACCGAGGGCGCTGAAGAGCGAGGCGCGCAACTCGCGTGTGTTGGATGAGTCGCTGTCGGCGGGCGGGGGGAGCTTGGCGAAGACCGGCGCGTATGTGGAGCGAATCCAGGCCGCAAGCTGGGCGCGCTCATCGGCGTTGGCTGCAATGCGCACGGATGCCGCCCGGATGCCGCTCAGTGCCGCTTCCACCACCTCCGCGCCGGGGTCGGATTTGACGGCTGCCGCCAGGTCGAGATAGTCGCCGATGGGAGCCTTGTTAGCGCGCACTTGCGCCCACTCGTCGCCGATCAGGCTGATGCGCTCGGCGGGCGTGAGTGAGCTTTCCACCTGTGCCACCAGAGCCGCGTAAACGCGGGGCGGATAGGCGCTGCGATAGTAGCCCTTGCCGCCCGCGTTGGCGAAAGCGCTCCGCGCGGGAGCCTTCAACGGGGTTTCGGCAGGTGTGAGGAGCTGGCAATCCTGGCCCGTCGCAGTTTTGAAGCAAACGGGCAGGGTCCACTTCTGCGCGGGATCGGGCTGAATGCTGGGGCTGAGGTAGAAGCGCTTCTGGTTGACGGCAACTGAGCCATTGACCGGCTCGCCGAAGGTGAGCAGCGGCTCTCCAGGCTGGGCCACCAGGCTCTCCATAATCTTGTCCACGGGCTTGTGGCTGGCGGCGGTCTGCGCATTCCAGAAATCCTCAGCAGTGGCGTTGGCGTACTGGTGAGCAGCCAGGTAGTTGTGCACACCCTGGCGGAAGGTCTCCTCGCCCAGGTAGTTTTCCACCATCAGCAGCACCGCGCCGGCTTTGCCGTAGGCGATGCTGTCAAAGATCTGATTGATCTCGTCGGGGGTATCGGCTTTGGCGCGAATGGCGCGGGTGGTGGGCTGCGCGTCCACGTTCAGCGTCTCGTCCACGACGGAGGCCACCATCTCTTCGATATTCCACTCCGGATGCATCCGTGCCACGGCCTTGGTCTCCATCCACGTGGCAAAGCCCTCGTTAAGCCAGAGGTTGTCCCACCACTGCATGGTGACCAGATCACCGAACCACTGGTGGGCCATCTCGTGCGCGACGACAATGGCCACTTCCTTCCGTGCACCCACGGAAGCTGTCTTGGGATCGAGGAGCAGGTCGGTCTCGCGATAGGTAATGGCGCCGAAGTTTTCCATAGCGCCGGCCTCGAAGTCGGGCAGGGCGATCAGATCGAGCTTCTTGAGCGGATAGGGAATGCCGAAGTAGCTGTTGTAGTAGTGCAGCACCTGCCTGGCGACATCGAGGGAATAGGGCGTAAGCGCGACCTTGTCGGGCGTGGCGCAGGAGCGGATGGCCACGCCGTCCGACTCGCCCGCGGTGCATTGGAAGTCGCCGACCAGAAAAGCCAGCAGATAGGTGGACATTTTAGGCGTGGTGGCGAATTTGAGCTTGTGCATGCCGGCGATGGGACCGGGCGTATCGCTGACAATCTCGCCGTTGGAGATCGCCGTGTCGCCCGCGTCGATGGTGAGTGAAACCGTAAAGGTCGCCTTGATGGCCGGCTCATCAAAGCAAGGAAAGGCGCGCCGCGCATCGGTGGCTTCAAACTGGGTGACGGCGTAGCTGCGCTTGGCGGTCTTCGACAGATAAAAACCGCGCAGCTCATTGTTGAGGATTCCGATGTAGGAGATAGTGAGCGTCGCCTTGCCCGCGGCGATGCTGTCGGCAACGGTGAAGGTGGCCTGCTGCTTGTCTTTGTCGAGGGAGACAACAGCTTTCTGCCGACTGCCATTAGCGGTAATGAAAACGCTCTTGAAGTCAAGCTCGGCTGCGTTGAGCGTAATCGAGTTCGCCGGCTCGGTCAGGTTCACATCGATGGTCTCGATGCCGGAAAAGGTCGCGGCCTTGAGGTCGGGAGTGAGACTGAGCGTGTAGTGCTCTGGAACGACGCTCAGCGGCAGGCGCTGGGCGTATGCGGAGGCGAGAAAGAGCCATAGAAAAGCAGCCGACAGCGCAAATGCGGCGCGCATGGATGAAGCGGAAAAGTGAATCTTCATGGAATCCCCTTGGATCTGCTTGAAATTTTGCAAAAAGATAATCGCCAGCGAACTTCAGGGTGAGTGCCGACTCTCTCATTTTATGTCAGTGCGCCGGCGGGGCGCCTTGGAAAAGTCGCGACCATGCCGCGTACAAGAAGAGCGGCGCGGCGGTGAAGGGCCTTTTTGCCTCCACCGATGTGAGGATGCGACGCTCCATCTATTGAGCGATGCCGCGCTCCATCGATTGGGCGAAGACGCCGATGCGGCTTCAACCTAATCTGCCATGTAGTGCATCGCGCAAAAATAGGCGCGCTTTCGCGATTCTGCTCATTCGCTGCGGCGCGTACGCATAGCATGGCGGGTTCACAGAGTATGTACCCGGCCAGGGTCCGGCCATCATCGCGGGCCATTTCGAATGCAGTCATTTTGAAGGAGAGCCATGATCCGAAGAATCGAGTTCGTTATTCTTTGTCTTGCGTTGACTATAGCGGTTCTGCCAAATGCCGCAGGTCAAAGCGCAACCGCCTCTTTGAGAGGCGTTGTCACGGATGCAACCAAGGCTGTTGTGCCGGGCGCTGAAGTCGTGATCACGTCGATCGGCACAGCCCAGCAGCACGTAGAGCGAACCGACAGCCGTGGTGAGTTCTCGTTTCAGGAGTTGTTCATCGGCGACTACCGGGTCGAAGTGCGGTCTCCGGGCTTCGCAGTCTGGGTCAACTCGCGGATACACCTCGATGTTGGAAACCAATCAGAGATTGCAGTACAGCTTGCTCCCGCCGCCGTGCAGCAGACCATCGAGGTAAGCTCCGATGCCGCTGGACTGCAAACCAATGAGATGGCGCAAGGCGAGGTGGTGAGCGAAACCGAGATTGCGAATCTGCCACTCAACGGGCGTAACTTCTCCCAGTTGGGCATTCTTCAGCCTGGAGTACGTTCAACCTCCTCGGGATTGACGGTGCAGAACAACTTTCGGCGAGCAGGACAAAATTATGAAGTCAACGGCATGCGTCCAGAATCCAACACCTTCCTCGTGGATGGCATGCGTGACGTCAACCGCATGGATGGGGGGTACGCGTATCGGCCGCCAGCCGATACGATGGCTGAGTTTCGCATTCTGACCACGACCGCACCGGCTGAGTTCGGAGGAACCAGCGGGGGCATTACCACTATCGTTACCCGTTCAGGCACGAATCAGTTCCACGGAACGCTGTATGAGTTCCTGCGCAACGACGCACTCAATGCCAACAACTACTTCGCGCCGCGGAAGGAAGAATCCAAGCAGAACCAGTTCGGCGGCACGATCGGCGGCCCCATAGTGCACAACCACGCCTACTTCTTCACGTACTACGAAGGATTGCGCGAAAATCAGGACATCACGCATGGCGTGGTGGTGCCGACGATGGCCGAGCGCGGCGGCGACTTCTCGGCCGATGCGCCCATTCTTCTCAATGGCACGCTCAAGCCCTTCGGCAATGATCTCTCCGGTCAGATCAACACGATCACTGCGAAATACCTTTCGTTCTTTCCTAT
>Ga0302319_10006567_pt1 | contig 23040 bp, 28 predicted proteins | sample Bog_T0_2_FD_203319 | JGI IMG/M metagenome (GOLD analysis project Ga0302319, IMG submission 203319) | Peat permafrost microbial communities from Stordalen Mire near Abisko, Sweden - Bog_T0_2 | ecosystem: Environmental > Terrestrial > Soil > Wetlands > Peat | place: Sweden: Abisko, Stordalen Mire...
TGCACGCGCCCACGATCTTCGAATCATGGTTGTCCATGGATTCGGAAATCTTCAGAAAGGGCAACTGTAATGCTAGCTTGCCGGGAATCGCTCCTGACCGAGCGCGGAGAAGGGATCGACAGACCGGGCGATGCTGAACGTCATAGAGTTTCGGAAGAGAGCGCCAAGCTCCCTTGGACCAAGGCAACAACGGCCGCCGGCGGATGTCGAAACCGGTGGTGCCGAACTGACCCGCTGTGTCAGCGGCCTGCGGTCGAAGGCAAGAGGCGACATCGACAACGCCATCCTGATGCTCGACCTCGCCGCGCAGCATGCACGCGAGATCGCCATGCGGGTGCCGGATGCTTCGGCGAAGAAGAACTTCGACGAACACGTTGCGATGATCGAGCGGCTGATCAAGCTCGCCCGGGAGATGGCATCCAGGCTCTGAGCTTCGCAGCCCAGCGCAACCGTGCCGTGCCCTTCAGGGGCGCGCCGCGCGGTGACGGCAGCGGTTGGGGTGTGCGGTCGTTCCATGCCGCAATGGCTGGTGGGATTGCGTGAGCCTGCAATCGCAGCCGATATTGGTCGGATGGGAGGCCGCAACCGACAACGGATCTTTGGCGATCGCGTCAGGGGCGCGCGGATCGGCGCGCAGCATGCGCGCGAGCAGGCCCGGAATGCGATCCGCGCGGCGGACGCTGCCGAATGCCTGCTGTGGTCGGAACAGATGGAAGGCTTCGGCGGACCGGCGCAGCCGTCGCCGACGATCGCGCAATGCCTCAATGGCGGGTATGGCTGGCTGGAGGTGATGTGCCACCGCTGCGAAACCCGCGCCAGCGTGCCGCTCGACGTGGTCCGCCGGCCGCGCGATACGCCGGTCTGGAAGCTGGAGGCGGCGCTCAAATGCCGTTCCTGCGCCACGCCGCGATACGCGCCGCCGGTGCACCTGATCAGGTTGACCCGGGAGCGGAAGATCGCGCCCTATCCTTGGGTTCATCCCGAAGACGATCGGTGAGGGGCGCCAGGCCCTGCTGGACCTCAGGCAGGCCGGTCAACCCTAACGCCCGATAGGGTCAATCCTGCACAGACGCCGGTTTGGAAGTGTGGTAACCCTCCGCCCATAGCGGAGGATGTCGAGATGATTGAACCGAAACTGGAAGTGCCGGCCGAACTGCGCGATTTGGCCGAAAAGACCATCGAGCAGGCGGAAAAAGCGTTTGGAATGTTTTTCGACGCGGCAAACAAGTCGATCGCGTCGATTCCGGGCCCTGGAACGGAAATGTCCAAGCAGGCACTGTCGCTCACCGAGCAGAACATGAAGGCCGCGTTCGAAAATGCCCGCAAACTGGTGCACGCGACCGATGTTCAGGAGGCCATGCGCATCCAATCGGAATTCTTGAAGAGCCAGTTCACCAATGCCGGCGAACATATGCGCCAGATCACCGGCGGCCTGATGTCTGCCGCGAAGGACTCCACCAAGGGCAAATTCTGACCGGCGCGGGTCCCGGTCGCGAAATACGGCGGCGGCAAACGTTTCGCCCAAAAAAAGCGCTTGCATCGATTTGTGCGGCGGATTTTAATTGCGGCGCAGTTCCTTGACGGGCCACCGGGTGACCCACTCGCCGTTCGTCAACCTTTCTGCTGATCCCTGTCGGCTACCACCGGCAGGGATTTGCATTTTCGGACGCCTTACTGCCGCAGCGAGCCGATATAGGCGGCAAGATCGCCCGCCTCGTTCCGGCTCAACGGAAAATTCGGCATTTTCGGATGCGGGTCGAGCAGGAAGAAGGCCACCTTTTCCGGGGTGAAATCCGACTTGTGCGCAATGGCGTCGAACGGGGGCGCGTCCGTGCTCGCCTGCTTCTGCCCGGCTTCAACCAGGTGACAGGCGGCGCACCAGCGCCGGGCGAGTTCGCCGCCATGATTGGCGTCGGCCGCCAGCGCTGCCGGGCCGCCCAGCCCCGCGGCGGCCACGACCAAAACCTGAATGTGTCTGAAAACCGCGCGCATCCGATGCTCTCCTCTATCACTGGATCAGCTACGCCCTTTGCCGGCATAGCGCTTGATTTCAGTCAAGGCGCCGGCGTTTTTTTTGGGAGGAGCGGGCCGGCGGCGGCCGACCGGCCGCAAATTCCGGCGCGTCGCTGGCGTTGGCCGCCGACCGACATCGATGCCACACCGCGACCGGCGGCCCTGCGCGCTCACTTTTCCTTGTCCTTGTCGCCCAATATTTTGCCGGTGCTCTTGTTGACCAAATGCAGCCGGGTGCAGGCCGGGCAGGTCACGGTCTCATAGCTGTCCGCCCGGTCGGTCGGCTCCGCATCGGGTAGCCACACCTGAACGTTCATGCCGGTCTGGACGCAGCGAAAGATGAGCTTGGCCATTATTCAACCCTGAAGCGGCTGCCGCCGGGGCGCTTTGACCTGGCTCAAGTTGCGCCGCACAGATCGCTCTTCTCCGGCGCGATTGACTGGAAAGCGGGGCACGGGCGTGGTGAAACGAAGCAAGCGCGCCACGGATGCCGGCGCGGAGGTTATCAACAGGCTGATCCGGCGCCGCTCGCGGTTTCCACCGCAAACGACGAGGCGCTGATTGAAGTCGTCGAGGTATTTACGTACGACACTGCACCAACAATAAAAATCACTCTGTCCAGACTGACTGCATGGCGCGAATGCCGAACCGAACTGGGAATGAGCCGGCCGTTCGCCCGATGGCGCGGTGCTGCGACTTCATCCGGAAAATCGCAATATTCAAACCTTCCGAGCGCCCGGTCGCCGCCGGGTCGCAGCGATGGCGCCGCCATCTTCCGCTGTTTCCCGCAAAAGGAGCGTCGTCTGCGAATGCGGGCGTCGGAAATCCATGAGCTTGCCTGCCCTGGCCGACGAGAGCCTGCTGCGCTTCTACGAGAGCATCCGCAAGGAGGTTGAGACCGACCGCGATTCGATGCGGCGCGGCCACCGGCATTTCCTCACCAACAGCGAGGGCATCAAGAGATATGCCACCAACCTACGCCAGGAGATGGAAAGGCGACGATTGAATGTCTTGCCGATCCACTGGTTGTAGGCCGCGCGGACTCTGGTGCCTTCAAGACCCGGCAACAGAAAGCCGCGACCCCCAGGGGAATCGCGGCGATCGCGCCCAAAGAAGGCTATTTGGACATATTGTCCTTCTTCATGCCGTCCTTCGACGTGTCGGTCTTCATGCTGTCGTCGGACTTCATGCTCTTCTTCGTGTGCTTCTTCTTCACCTTGGCATTGGAGTCCATGGGACTATTGGTCCTCACGGAGTCCTGGGCGGCGGGCGCGGCGGTTTGCGCGGACGCAATCGAGACGATTCCCACCAGGGCCGCACAGCACGCCGCAATCAGCAGATTTCGCATTGTGGTCTCCCGTTCGGAATAAAGAGCCCAAGAAGAATGAAAACCGAGGGCTTTGGTTCCTTCGGGCCGTCGCACAATTTCCGGCCGGACGCGGCCCGCGCTGGAGCCGTTTCGCTTGAACCGAAGCGGGCGCTGAAAATGCGCTAGCAGTCGATGCCGTCGCGCTTGCCGACGGTGCAGTAATCGCGCACGGTTTTGCGGATGATCTTGGACAAGGCGTCGGTGAAATCGTCGTCATCCAGCAATTTGCTGGCCATGCTCGCGCCGCGCGCCGCCGCCGGAGCCGTGATCTGGCCGGCCAGGATGGCCAGATTCAGAATCGTCGTCGCCAGGCCAAGAAACAAAACCACGACGGACCATTTTCCGGACATCGCTCCCTCCAAAGCTGGGATGCCGACGCCGCGCGCCGATCGGGGCACGAGGCCCGGCATCGTTCCGCCGCATGCTAGCAGTTGTGCGGCCGCCGGGAACTGCGGAAAACGCGGTCGTCGCCTCCGGGATATTGCCGCCCGCCGGCGGGTTTCAGGGCTGCGGCGCGCCGGCGTTGGAGACGATCAGGTTGTCGGAATTGGCCGGCGCCAGGTCGCTGGCGGTGCCGTCGCCCAGGAACTGATCGAGCGTGGCCTGAATCCTCTCCTTGACGGAATCGGGACCGCGGTCGCTCATCCAGGTGTGCTGAAATTGGGTAGGAATGATATCGATGCCGTCCGCCTTGGCCTGTTGCGGGGTCGGCAGCACGCCGGGATCGGTCTGGAAGTTCGGGTCCTTCGAGCGGAATGAGAGGATCTTCAACTTGTCGCTGAGCACGAAGGGAACACGCAGATTGTCCAGCGTGACCACCTTCGCGACCAGGTCGGGGTGCTGCTTGGCGAAATACATCGCGGTATCGCCGCCGTTGGAGTGTCCTACCAGCGTCAGCTGGTCGTAGTTCGCATTCGGTTGCAGTTTTTTCAGCTTGTCGAGCACGAACAGAATGTTGGCTTCGCCTTTTTCATACACCCCGAGCCTGCCGACATAGGGCATGCCGACCTTGGTCATCAAAGGCGGGTCGGTCGGAAGATCCTGCTGGATGCTGGCCACCAGATATCCCCTGGCCGCGAATACGTTGGCCAGGAACGAATACTCGGTGTTCTTGACCGTGTTGCCGTTGCTGATGATGGCGACCGGAAGCTTCCAGTAGCCGTCGTCCGCCTTCATCTCGTAGTCCCGGCGCACGGCAAGGTCCACGGCGACCGGCCGCTGCCGCGCGTCGTCGAACAGATTGAGCGTCTCGTGCCGAATACCCCACTTGCTGATGCCGAAATACACAGCACCGGTGAGGGCGCACACGCAGCTGAGAACCGCAATTCCTCGCTTCATCGTTTCCGTCCCAATCACTTTGATTCAATAGATGGTGTAGAAACGTGATCGGGGCGAGGTCGGCGTCACCTGGCCAAGATTAAATTTGGGACATATTGCTGCCTTGCAGCAAAGCGGCGGCGATGGGTGCGGGCGGCTAGCGTTTCCGCTGCGACGTGGCGCGAGCGACCGTGCGCGCGAAGTAATCCCTCGCCACCGCGTCCAGCGCGGCCGAGATCAATTCCTCCGGCTCCGCCGCGCGCCCCCTGCTGGCGGCCTCGATCCGTTCGGCTTCCTCGATCTGGTCGAGCGCGAGTTGGCGCAGACGGTGGTATTCGGCATCGTCGGGAACCGGATAGACCGTCGCCAGCAAATGCCTGGCGCGCGCACGAGCGCGATCATTTCGCATGCCGACCATGTGCGCCTCCTCTCGTCCCCCGGTTGAGAATGCCCCACGAACGCACCGGCCTGACCCTGGACAGCACCCGAACGGCCGAACATCACCTGGCTGAGCCAGGCTGTTGCTAAGCCAAGCATTTGGGGCTCTGTCCGGTTCCGGACGGAGTCTCCTATTTTCGCAGCTGATCCGGAACCAGGCCGCCGCGCGAGCCGGGAGCTATCGTTGTTTCGCTTTCGGAAGGTGCAGATCAGGCTCTGCTTGCGGTGCGTCCCTGGCCTCTTCGTCCGCGAGCAGTTTCAGCAGGGTCTGGCGCTTCTGCTCGTCGGTGGTTTCGGCAAGCAGCTTCCGATAGAGCTTGAGGTTCTCCCGGTGGACGAAGCTATCCATTTCGGCATCTCTCGCAGGGCAGCGACAGGCACGACTGCTGTTCTCACCAGAACCCGTTTCCAGTTACGGACCGATGACAGAAAGCGGGTCGAACGACATTGTGTCCGATCGGGCGGCATCGGCCATGATCAAAATTGCTCATGCGTCCCAATTTTGGGAGCGTCGGCGTTGCGGCCCATGCCCCGAGTGGCGCGCGGGGCCGGCGCGGAAATCTTGATTAACGCTATGTCCGCGCAGAATACCGGGCACTCGTCCTCCAGCGGCTTCACGTCTCTCGTTCGAGCGACGATGAGGCGAGTGCCTTGAGCACGGCGTCGATTTTCGATTGAACGCGGCGTGCGGCCAACGCGGCCAGCCTGGTCTGGGTCGTGCCGCTTCTGACCGCGCCGCCAATCTCGAACCGCCAACGCCAGACGTCCGGTTCAGCGGTTGCTGTAATGGTGTATTGGATGTCCCTGTGGATCACGGCAGGCCCCCATCTTGAGAGACGGGAAGCACCCATTGGCCGACCTATTCAATCCGGGCCACTACGGGTATCGCGCCGCTGCGCGACGGAAGCGGGTCGCCTGCGGGTGCGGCGGCTACGCGATCTTCGACAGCGCGACGCGGCAGCCGCCCGAGGCCCGCCTGATGCTGGAGGCCGAACTGCGGACAGGGCCCTGGATGCGCAGGACCCTAGATGCGATTGTCTCGCGGCTGGGACTGTGACTTCTGGTCGGCCTTCTCGGCATCACGCTTGTTGGCTTCGTGGTGGCCGATGATGCATCCGGCGACGACGCCGACCTTGCCGTGCCCCGCCATATGGCCCGCCAGGCCCCCGACGATGGCGCCCTTGATACATCCCTTCGCCTCGGCGGCGGCGGGAGCGAACGCGATGCCCAGAACGAGGGCTGCAAGGATCAGCGGCTTCATGGCGGTTCTCCGAAGGACGTTGATGCGATAATCCGGGATGGAGCGATTGGTTCCGGAACAGGCTGCGCCTTTGTCTGCCGATACAGACAATCGCGCCCGAATATGTAACATGAAGGTCGCGCGGGGGCGTGAAACGAGAGGCCAGCTGGGGCCGTGACCGATCAATCACCGGGGGCTGCCCTAATTTCCGCTGCTCAATCCGGCGGCGACCGCCGCGACCTGCGGCTGGACGCCTGCCGCGGGCTGGCGCTGTGGTTCATCTTCATCGATCATATCCCCAACAACGCGCTGAGCTGGTTGACGCTTCGCAATTTGGGCTTCAGCGATGCCAGCGAGATATTCGTGTTCGTATCCGGCTATACCTGCATGCTGGCCTATGGCGGCGCATTGCAGCAGGAAGGCTGGCTTACCATTGTGACCCGTGCGCTGCGACGAGGCTGGGAAATCTACGCCGCCTTCCTGCTGCTGCTGGTGTTTTATCTGGCCCTGATCTGGGCCCTCAGCGGCGGCGGCAGCGCCTACCTCGATGAAACCAACACGGCGTTCTTCTTCCGGGATCCCGGCGCGGCCATCATCCACATCGCGGTCCTGCAATATACGCCGATGAACACCGACATCCTGGCCACCTTTGTCCTGCTGCATCTGGCGTTTCCGGTCGTGCTGTGGCTGATGAACCGCAGCGCCATGCTGACGATCGCCGCATCGTTCCTGCTCTACCTCATGGTGCAGCTATACAGCTGGTACCTGCCCGCGTGGCCGAGCGGCGAGATGTACTTCAATCCGCTGGCATGGCAGTTGCTGTTCGTATTCGGCGCCTGGTACGCGCATGGCAGCACCGAACGGGTGCGGACCATCCTGCGGTCGCGCGCCATGCTGGCGCTGGCCGTGCTCTTTCTCGCCTTCGGCCTTGCCGTCACGCTGAGCTGGCAGGTCAAGGCGCTCGAAGGGTTCCTGCCCGAGGCGATTTCGAAGCTGATCTACCCGATCTACAAGAGCCATTTGGCGCCGGTCCGCCTGGTGCATTTTCTCTCGCTGGCCCTCGTCGTCGTGCGTCTGACGCCGCGGCACTGGAATGGATGGCCGAAGCCGCTCGTCACAGCGTTGATTCGCTGCGGCGAGAATTCGCTGGCGATGTATTGCTTCCAGGTCCTGCTGGCATTCATCGGCTTCGTGATCCTGACCCGGATTTCGAGTAACCTCGCAGTGCACGTCGCCGTCTCCTTCGCCGGAATCGGGCTGATGATCGCGGCTGCGAATCTGCTGACCTGGGAAGCCAAGCTGGATCGCCGCGGGCCGAAGCTGTTCTGAGGAACCGTGATCTTCCGAAGGGCGATCAGGCGCGGTTGTGGAAATCATGCAGCCTTCGCGGCTTCGCCGATGCCGTGTCAACCGCCTGTCATGGATGGCGCACTAGCGTGCCCGGGGACTGGCGCTATCACGACCATTCGACCTGGGAATCATGCGGCAACATCATTGCGACGATCGCAAGCCCGCCGGTATTGCCGGCGGCTTTCTGCGTGCCCGCCGGAGCAGTGGCGCCGCCCTGCCGCGCTGGCTGCTCGGATTGGCGATGGCCGGGGGCGCGCTCATCGCCAGCCGGGCCGATCCCGCGCAGGCGCAACTGCGCGTCGAGGGACAGCCGGACGCGGTGCGCGTCGAGGTCAGCGACGTGCCGCTCCAGCAGGTGCTTGCCGCGCTGCAGGCGAAATACAACCTGCGTTACCGGACCGACGACTCGCTTGAAGTGCCCAAGACCGGAACTTTTAGCGGGCCGCTGCGCCAGGTCACCGCCCGCATTCTCGACGGCTACGACTTCGCGATGAATATCACGCCGCAGGGCATCGACGTGCTGGTGTTGCGCCAGCACCAGGCGGACGGCAAGTCCGTCGCTTCGGCGCCCAAAGCGTTGCCGGCGCGGGTCATGACGGCGACGCAAATCAGCCACAACGAGCGCGGACATTTCCGGTAAAGCGCGCCGCGACCATCCTCTGGCCCGTCTTTCCCCCGCTATCGGCCGCAGATATCCTGCTGTCCAAAGGGATTCGCTCGTGACCGACGCCATCAAAGCCGACCAGACCAAACAGATTGCCGTGCTCGGCGCCGCCATCGATATCGGTGCTTCCCAGCGGGGAACCCTGATGGGTCCCGCGGCGCTGCGAACGGCGGGGCTTCTGACCCTGCTCGACGGGCTGGGGTTCGAGGTCAAGGACCACGGCGACGTCTCGATCGATGAGGTGGCGGAACTCGCCGACGAAGTGCCCGACAGCGCCCGGCATTACCGCGAAATCCAGCGCTGGACCCGGGCCTTGACGAGGCGCGCCTATGAACTGGCGCGATCGGGCGCGATCCCGATCTTTCTCGGTGGCGACCATACGCTGTCGATGGGGTCGGTGAACGGCATCGCCCGGCACTGGCGCGAGGCGGGCCGCGAGCTTTTCGTAATCTGGCTCGATGCGCATGCCGACTACAACACGCCCGCGACCACGCTGTCCGGCAACATGCACGGAATGTCGGCGGCGTTCCTGTGCGGCGAGCCGGGACTCGACGGGCTGCTCGGGGACGAGCCGCGCGCATCCATCGATCCCGACCGGCTCGAACTGTTCGGCATACGCTCGATCGACAAGCTCGAAAAAGAGCTGCTGCGCGACCGCCGCATCAGCATCGTCGACATGCGCCAGATCGATGAGTTCGGCGTCGCCGTCCTGATACGCAACGTCATCGGCAAGGTGAAGGCGAGGAACGGCGTGCTGCATGTCAGCTTCGATGTGGATTTTCTCGATCCGCATCTGGCGCCCGGCGTCGGCACCACGGTGCCCGGCGGCGCGACCTATCGCGAGGCGCATCTGGTGATGGAGTTGCTGCACGATTCCGGGCTGGTTCGCTCCGTCGACATCGTCGAACTCAACCCGTTCCTCGACGAGCGCGGCCGCACCGCGCGCACGGCCGTGGAACTGATCGGCAGCTTGTTCGGCCAGCAGATCACCGACCGGCCGACGCCGAGCAATGCGATCGAACCTGATGCGTGAGCGCGAACGAAGCCGGACGGGCTTGCGAATGCGCCCATCCCGTCAGGCGATCCGGATGCCGTGATCGTTGAAATAGCCGGCGAGGGCGCCGACGGAAGCGGGACCGTCGGCCAGCGCGACATAGCTGTCGGGCCTGAGCAGATAGAGCGCGTCGCGCGCGAGCCCGGCGGCCTCATGTTCGGATCGCCAGTCGGACTGGTATAGTGGGATATGCCGGGCCGCGCACCAGGCGGCGAGTTCGGCGCTAGCCGAGCCGTAGATATGCACCTGCCAATCCATCGTGGCGAGCGACGCGAAATTATCCGCGCTGGCGGTCCTGGCCCAGGGCAGGCGGTCGCCGCCGTGGACGTGCCCGGCCGCGCCGTGGCTCAACGGCCCGCCGCGATAGTTCAGCATCACCTGCGAGACGGTCCGGAACAGGAATTCGCGCACCGGCTCGAATGAGGCGGCCAGGGGGATCAGGATCGGCGCGATGCGGGTGCGCAGGAGATCGGCGATCCTGCCTTCGGCGGTTGCGAAACTGAAGACGCGGTCGGTGGTGGCGACCAGCCGCCGTGCAAAGCCGATCCGCTCGGCCTCGTAGGAGTCGAGCAGGGCCTCGTCGGCGCGCCCGGCCAGCACCCATGCCAGCTTCCAGGCGAGATTGATGGCGTCGCCGATCCCTGTATTCATGCCCTGTCCGCCGGCCGGGCTGTGGATATGCGCGGCGTCACCGAGCAGGAAGGCGCGTCCTTTGCGGAAGTGCTCGGTCACCCGGTGATGCACGTGATAGGTCGAAAACCAGTTGACCGTCTTCACGTCCACCTTGAGGTTGCCGATCGCGCGGTCGCTGACGTCGCTGAAGCCGAGGCTATCGGCGTGGCCGGCGCGCTGGTCGCGCACCGTTCCGATCAGGCGCGCCTTGCCCTGGCCGGCCAGCGGGAAGACGCCGAGGAAATCGGCCTCGTCGAGATCGATGTGCAGTTCGCCGTCGATGGCCGGCCCGCTGGCCTCGACATCGGCGACATAGAAGACCTGCCGATAGGTGCCGCCGGGAAAGCCGCTGCCGATGATTTCGCGCACGATCGAGCGGGCGCCGTCGCACCCGGCGAGATAACGCGTCACGCAGTCGGCCTCCTGTCCGTCGAGCCCGCGCAGCCGCGCGATGATGCCATCGCCCTTGTCCGTGAAGCCGATCAACTCGGTGCGCCGCTCAACGGTCACGCCGAGCGCCTGCAGCCGTTCGACCAAAAGCCGCTCATGCTGGTCCTGCGGAAAGATGTGAAGGAAAGGGTAGGGCGTGAGATCCGAGCCGACGCTGCCGAACGCGATGCGCGCGGCGGCCTCACCCCTGACCCAGAGATTCACGGCCGGCACCCGGTGGCCGTTCGCGAGCACCGCGTCCGTGAGATCGAGCTGCCGGTAGAGCTCCAGCGTGCGGGCCTGCACCGCGAGCGCGCGCGAGGTCGTTCCCGGTTCGGCCGATTTGTCGATGATGCGGACCCGGGCGCCGAGTTTCGCCAGCCAAAGCGCCAGCACTAGCCCGGTCGGACCCGCGCCGACGATCAGAACCTCGCTCTGCGTCACCTGTTTTCCCTTTCGGTCGAGAGCCCCGATTGCGGATGCTATTTAAAACAAGGAGGCTTATGCGGCTTGTCTTCCTCGGCTACTTTCGGGTCAAGTCACGAGCCTTTCATCCGTTCCAGGCACGACCCATGTCCGTAATATCGGCGTTCAGAAGCGAAAATCTCCCGTCTTTGTGGCGGGAAGGCGCCATCTGGCTGCTGATCGTCCTCTATCTCGGACTGGTGGTTCGTTATGCGTGGGATCCGACGCCGTTCGCCCAGATCCTCGCGGCGATCGGGATCGCCAGTGCTCTGGCTCACGGTATCTGTACCTATGGCTGGAGAGACACGCTGGCTTTCCTTGCGATCTGCCTGATCGTGACCTTCGCCCTTGAGAATTTCGGAAGCCTGACCGGATGGCTGTTCGGCCGCTATCATTTCGAAGTCGGCGCAGAGCTTCCGCATGTCGGCGTCATCCCCGTCATTGTCGGCCCCCTGTGGTTCGGCATGGGCTACTTCGCCTGGATCGTCGGCGCGACCTTGCTCGGCGGCGCCGACCGGAACCTGGACCGGCACCTCAATATCGTGGCCCAGCCGCTGGTGTCCGCGTTCGTGATGACGCAATGGGATTTCGTCATGGATGCGCCGGCGTCCACGATCTCCGGGACATGGATCTGGCACGACGGGGGAGCCGTTTTCGGCGTTCCGCTAACGAATTATGCCGGCTGGCTGCTGACGTCGTGGATATTCTATCAGCTCTTTGCGCTCTACCTGCTCCGGTGCGGCCCGGTGCGTCGATCCCGCCCTGCGCTGCGCCTGGTTGCGATCCTGTTCTACCTGTGTGCGGGACTCACCCATCTCACGCCCTGGCTGATGGGGCAGAGCGGCGAGGTCGCCGACGCCGCGGGGCATATCTGGCGCATCCAGGATGTGCGCGAGGCGACCGTCGTGACCATGCTGTTCACGATGCTCTTTACATCGGTGCTGGCGGCGTTGCGGCTTGCAAGGGACGACACCCAACCGATAGATTGATGCGCCACGGCAGGGTCCGCTGCTGGCCCTGCTCACCCGGCGTCGTTGATGTACCGAGAATGACAAAATCCCGTGCGGCCGTTTTTCGTGAAATCGGCGCTCCCGTCTCGATCGAACACATCGTGCTGGATCCGCCCGAAGCCACCGAGGTGCTGGTGCGCATCGCCGCGGTCGGCCTGTGCCGCACCGACTATCACGTCATGCGCGGCGAGCGGCGGGTGGCGATGCGGCCGATGGTGCTGGGCCATGAGGCCGCTGGTGTCGTCGAGCAGATCGGCAGCGCGGTCAGCGGCATCAAGCCGGGCGACCACGTCATTCTCACCTTCATCCCGGCGTGCGGAAAGTGCCACTGGTGCGGCAAGGGCCTGCATCATCTCTGTGCCGAAGGTGCGCGCATCACGCAGGGGCCGCAACTCGACGGCACCTACCGCCGCCGCGACCACGAAGGCCATGCGGTCGGCGCCTTCTGCATGATCGGCGCCTTCGCCGAACGCGCGGTCGTCGACCAGGCTTCCGTCGTCGTGATCGACAAGGACATCCCGTTCGATCTGGCGAGCCTCGTGGCCTGCGGCGTGCCGGCGGGCGTCGGAGCCGCCCGCCAGCGGGCGCGGGTGCAGCCGGGCGACAGCGTGCTGGTGGTGGGCTGCGGCGGCGACGGCATGAATGTGGTTCAGGGCGCGCGGCTGTGCGGCGCCACCACCATCATCGCCGCCGACATCGTGCCTGCCAAACTCGGCTGGGCGCGGGAGTTCGGCGCGACGCACGGCGTCAACGCGCAGGGCGAGGCGCTGACCCGCGCGGTGCTCGAATTGACCAGTGGTATCGGCGTCAGCCATGCCTTTGTCTGCATCGATCCGCCCTCGACCCTGCTGCCGGCATTCCGCGCCACCGCCAAGGGCGGCAACGTCGTGGTCACCGCGCTGACGCCCGACACCGTCACCGAAATCAATATCCCGCCGCTTGAACTGTTCGTCACGCAGAAGGCGATCATGGGTGCGGTCTACGGTTTTTCCAGTCCGCGGCTGCAGATCCCGGAGCTGCTGGGGCTCTATCGCAACGGTACGCTGAAGCTGCGCGAGCTGATCACGCGCCGCTATCGCCTGGACGAGATCAACCAGGGCTATGCCGACCTCGAGGCCGGCAGGAATCTCCGCGGCGTCGTGCTGTTCGACCAATAGGACGAAGGCGCGAATAGTCCGCCGGAATATGCTAGCAATCGATCGATCAATGCACCGGCCCATGAAGGCAGGGCAATTCAGGGAAGACGCCATGCAGGACAAGAGATGGTCGAGGCGCGATGTGCTCAGGAGTTCGAGCGCGCTTGCCGCCGGCGTGCTGTTCGCCGAGCCGGTCCGGGCCGCGCCGCCGCCGCCGGCGAGTGTGACGCCGGCCCTGATCGAAGCCGCCCGCAAGGAGGGCAAGGTCTCCTACTACTCCGCGCTGGAACTGAACGTGGCGGAGCGGCTGGCCAAGGCCTTCGAGGCCAAATACCCGGGGATCGCCGTGCGCGTCGAGCGCTCGGGCGCGGAGCGGATCTTCCAGCGCATCGCGCAGGAGCAGGCCAGCGGCATCAACGCCGTCGATGTCGCCAACTCGACCGACCCCGCGCATTATCTCGACTGGAAAGCCAAAGACTGGCTCGCGGCCTATCTCCCCGACGATGTCGCGAAGCACTTTCCGGCGGATCAGTTCGATCCCGATGGGTTGTGGGCGACTTCCTGCGGCTGGATCGAGACGATCGGCTACAACACCGATCTGGTGAAGGCCGAGGACGCACCCAAAAGCTATGCCGACCTGCTCGATGCCAAATGGCAGGGCAAGATCGTCAAGGCGCATCCCGGCTACAGCGGCGCGATCATGACCGCGACCTTCGTGCTGTCGCGCGAGCTCGGCTGGCCGTATTTCGTGAAACTCGCCCAGCAAAAGGTGATGCAGGTGCAGTCGGCGGCGGATCCGCCGAAGAAGCTGCTGCTGGGAGAGCGGGCGGTGATGGCCGACGGCAACGATTACAACCTGCTGCTGGCCAAGGACCAGGGCAAGCCGGTCCAGGTCGTCTATGCCACCGAAGGCTCGCCGCTGATCATTGTACTCTCCGGCGTGTTTCGCAGCGCCCCCAATCCGAACGCCGCGCGGCTGTTCCAGAGCTATTTCTTCAGCGTCGAGGGACAGCAATTGCTGGTCGACAATTTCGCCCACCGCTCGTTCCATGCCCAGATCAAGGAAAAAGCCGGCCACCCGCCGTTGTCGTCGCTGAAACTGCTCAAATCCGATCCCGCCGCGGTACTAGCGCAGAGCGAGGACATCAAGGAAAGGTACGGCAAGCTGTTCAAGGTGTGAGGTCCACGCCATGGACCGAAACCGGGCTTCGCGCGTTGGTCCAGCCATTCGCTTGACCCAGCCAGGGCCCGGCCTCGCGTGGCCCTGGCTCTTGCATGGCCGGCCCCGTGAAACAGACCCCGAACCAGTTCCCGCCGCAGGCCATCTGGCCACTGCTGTCGCTGAACTTCTTCATGGCCGACATGCAGGCGGGCATCGGTCCGTTCCTCGGCGTGTTTCTGCTGGCGCATGGCTGGCAGAGCGGGCTGATCGGCACCGTGATGACGGTCGGCGGCGTCGCCGGAATGCTGATGACCACGCCCGCCGGCGCGCTGATCGACGGTAGCATGCACAAGAGGTTCTATGTCATCATCCCCGGCATTTGCGCGGTGGTTGGCTCCGGGATCGTTCTGTTGTCGCAAAGCTTCTGGCTGGTGACGCTGTCACAGGTCGCAACCGCCATCGCCGGAGCCGCGATCGGGCCTGCGGTTGCCGGCATCACGCTCGGCATCGTTCGCCAGGCCGGCTTTATCAGGCAGAACGGGCGCAATCAGGCGCTCAACCACGCCGGCAACATGGTCGGCGCGGGCCTGTCCGGCCTGCTCGGATGGCAGTTCGGGTTCCCCGCCGTGTTCTGGCTGGCGGCCGCTTTCGGCATTCTTTCGATCGTTTCGGTGCTGATGATTCCATCCGCCGCCATCGACGACGATGAAGCGCGCGGCCTGCACCCGGACAGGGAGGACGATGGCAAGGTCGGCGGCATCGCCGTGCTGCTCGAATGCAAGCCGCTATTGATCCTGGCCGCGGCGCTGGGCTGCTTTCACCTCGGCAATGCCGCGATGCTGCCGCTCTACGGGATGGCCGTCGTATCGGCCAGGCAGGGCGATCCGGCCGGATTTGTCGCGATCACGATCGTCGTCGCGCAAGGCGTGATGATCCTCGCATCCCTGGTTGCGATGCGTCTCGCCGAAAAGGAAGGGCTCTGGCTGGTGCTGCTGATTTCCTTCGTCGCGCTGCCGATCCGGGGCGCCGTCGCCGCCCATCTGATCAGCCGATGGGGTGTTTATCCGGTTCAGGTACTTGACGGGATCGGCGCCGGATTGCAGAGCGTTGCGGTGCCGGTCCTTGTCGCCCGCATCCTCGACGGCACCGGGCGCATCAATGTCGGTCAGGGCGCGGTCATGAGCGTGCAGGCGCTCGGCGCTTCGCTAAGCCCGGTGATCGGCGGCTGGATCGCCCAGGAGATCGGTTACAGCGCGATGTTTCTCATTCTCGGCAGTTTTGCGCTTGGGTCGGTCGCGCTGTGGCTCGGCTTCGCATCGGTGCTGAAGCCCGCCTGCGCGCGGCGCGTCGGGTCCGGCGAGCGCCGGATCGCCCCCGCACTGGCGGGTGCGCGGTGACGTCTGCGATTAATGCCGCCACCTGGGGAATTGCGGCGCTGGCGACGGCCGGCGTGATCGCGCGGCCGTGGAATCTGCCGGAGTTCGTCTGGGCGATCGCGGGCGCAGCGCTACTGGTGCTGTTCGATCTCTTGCCCTGGCCGGACGCGCTGGCCGCCGCCGCCAAGGGCACCGATGTCTATTTCTTCCTGGTCGGCATGATGCTGCTGGCCGAAGTGGCGCGCCAGGAGTGCCTGTTCGACTGGCTCGCCGCCTGGGCGGTAAGACATGCCGACGGTTCGACGAAACGGCTGTTTCTGATCGTCTACGGGGTGGGAACCATCGTCACCGTCCTGCTGTCGAACGACGCCACAGCCGTAGTGCTGACCCCGGCGGTCTATGCGGCGACCCGCGCCGCCCGGGTCGAGCCGCTGCCGTATCTGTTCATCTGCGCCTTCATCGCCAATGCGGCGAGCTTCGTGCTGCCGATTTCCAATCCGGCCAACCTCGTCGTGTTCGGCAAAACGATGCCGCCACTGGCGGACTGGCTGCGCATCTTCGCGCTGCCCTCGGTGGTCGCGATCGTCGCGACCTATCTGGCGCTGCGGCTGACGCAACGCCGTGCGCTCGTTGCGCCGGTCGCCGAGGTCGGCGAAATCACCCCGCTGACGACAGGCGGTGGCCTTGCGGCATGCGGGATCGTGTTGACCGCGGTGGTGCTGCTCGTGGCCTCCGCGATGGGCTGGGACCTCGGCCTGCCGACCTTCGCCGCCGGCGCGACCGTCACCGCGCTCATTCTCGTGATCGGACGGCAGTCGCCGCTGCCGGTGGTCAGGGACATCTCATGGTCGGTGCTGCCGCTGGTGGCGGGCCTGTTCATTCTGGTCGAAGGGCTGAACCGGACCGGGGTGCTGCCGGCGCTGGCGCGCATCCTGAAGCAGGGCACGGCCGCCTCGCCGCAGCTGACCTCCTGGATCGCCGGCATCGTCGTCGCCGTAGCATCGAATCTGGCGAACAACCTGCCGGTCGGGCTGATCGCGGCGACCACCAGCCAGACCGCGCAGGTTCCCGCCGATATCACCGGCGCCATCCTGATCGGTGTCGATCTCGGGCCCAATTTGTCGGTGACGGGCTCGCTGGCCACGATCCTGTGGCTGATCGCGCTGCGCCGCGAAGGCGAGGGCGTCAGCGCCTGGCAGTTTCTCAAGGTGGGCCTCGTCGTCATGCCGCCCGCGCTGCTGTTGTCGCTGCTGGCCCTGGCGGCGATGGCGCGATGAACGCGAAGGACGTCCGTTCCGGCCCGCGCTCCTGCCGGGGAACGGAATAGGTGTTGGCCGGTTGAAATCGGGAAATTTGCTGGCAGCAAACAGCGCTTTTTTGAAATAATTGCGGGCTGTATTGCGCTATTCTTCGCGCGCCGCTTCCGATCGGAGAACGCACGATGACCGAACCAACCGACGCCGACCACGTCCATGCCGTCACATCGCGCCGGCGCCTTTTGAGAGAGGGCGGCGCGTTGATGGGTGGGGCCGTGCTGGGCGGTCTTGCCAGCCATGCAGCGCTGGCGGCGCCCGCCGAAGCCGATGCCGGCAATCTGCCGCCCAATATTCCCGAATGGATGAAGGCGCCGGGTGAACCCATGGGAAGCCAGCTTTACGGCACGCCTTCGCCGTTCGAGAAGGGCGTGGTCAAGAACATTCCGAAAGACCTACCGCAATACTTCTCCGCCTCGGGGCGGACGCCGCTGCAGGATCTCGATGGGATCATTACGCCGAACGGGCTGTTCTACGAACGCCACCATGGCGGCGTCCCCGCGATCGATCCGGCGCAGCACCGGTTGATGCTGCACGGCCTGGTCGACAGGCCGCTGATCTTCACCATGGAAGACCTGCGGCGGTTTCCCTCGCAGTCGCGCATCCACTTCCTCGAATGCTCCGGCAACCCCGTCTACACGAAGCCCTACGGCAAGACGGCCTCCGATCTCGTCGGGCTGTTGAGCTGCGCCGAATGGACCGGGGTCAGTCTGAAACTGGTGTTGCAGGAAGCGGGCTTGCAGAAAGCCGCAAAATGGGTGGTCGCCGAGGGCGCCGACGCGGCGGCGCTGACGCGCAGCATTCCGATCGAGAAATGCCTCGACGATGCGATGCTGGTGTACAGCCAGAACGGCGAGCGGCTGCGGCCTCAGCAGGGCTATCCGCTGCGGCTGTTGCTGCCCGGCTTCGAAGGCAACATGAACGTGAAATGGCTGCGCCGGCTGCGTGTCGCCGCCGAGCCGACCTATTCGCGCGAGGAAACTTCCAAGTACACCGACCTGATGCCGGACGGCACGGCGCGCGAATTCACCTTCTACATGGAAGCCAAATCCATCATCACGCGGCCCTCGGGCGGCCAGCAGCTGAATACGCCGGGATTTCACGAGATCAGCGGCATCGCCTGGAGCGGCCACGGCAAGATCAAGCGGGTCGACGTCTCCGTCGACGACGGCAAGAGCTGGCAGGAGGCGAAGCTGCAGGACCCGGTGCTGACGCGGGCGCTGACCCGGTTCCGGCTGCCCTGGCACTGGGACGGGCAACCCGCTGTGATCCAGAGCCGCGCCATCGACGAGACCGGTTACGTCCAGCCGACGCTGGCCGAACTGATCGCCGTGCGCGGCGATAATCATTTCTACCACAACAACGCGATCTGGCCCTGGCGCATCGCAGCAGGCGGCGAGGTGACCAATGCCAACGCGTGAGCTCTTTGTCGCCATGCTGGTTCTTGTCGGGCTGGCCGGCGCGACACCCGCGCGGGCCCAAAACACCTTTGGCATCGGCCGGCCTGCGACACCGGCGGAGATCGCCGGCTGGAATCTCGACATCGATCGCTACGGCGACAACCTGCCGCCCGGAAGTGGCACGGTCAGCCATGGCCATGAGGTGTTCGATCAACAATGCGCGGCCTGTCACGGCGCCAAGGGCGAAGGCGGCGTCGGCGACCGGCTGGTCGGTGGCCAGGGTACCCTGGCGACGGAAAAGCCGGTGCGCACCGTCGGCAGCTATTGGCCCTATGCGCCCACTTTGTTCGACTACATCCGCCGCGCCATGCCGCAGAACGCGCCGCAATCGCTGAGCAATGAAGACGTCTATGCCGTCTCCGCCTACATCCTCAATCTAAACGGGCTGCTGCCGGCGGCCGCGACGCTGGACGCCGGAACGCTAAGCGCGATCAAGATGCCCAACCGAGCCATGTTCGTCGGTGACCCTCGCCCCGATGTCAAAAATCCCGACTGCGTCACCGACTGTCCGGCACCCAAATAGGCGCTTCCACGCTGTAATCCGCCGGGTTCCAACCGGTCCTCTGGGGACGTTTTTCAGCATGTGTTACTTTGAAGATACATCCACAGGTACTTCATCAGGCTAGTTTACCGGTCGTATTTTACCGGAATCGATAGATGAAAAAGCTGTTGCTGGCGAGTTCGGCATTGCTGTTTTGCGGACCTGTCGTTGCCGCCGACCTACCTGCCCGCATGTCGGTCAAGGCGCCGGTTGTGGCGGCGGTTCCCTATAGCTGGACAGGTTGCTACATCGGCGGCCACGTCGGTGCGGGCTGGGACCGAACGAATTTTGCCGATCCCGGCAATCCCGACGTTTCCGCTCCAGCAATCACCATTCAAAACATAGCGCCGCTCGGCAGTTCCATTGGCGTCAACGGGCACACCGCGGCCTTGGGCGGCGTGCAGACCGGCTGCGACTACCAATTTGCCAATCATTGGGTCGTCGGGCTCGCAGGTGATGTTTCCTGGACCGATATCCATGGTCTGGCTAACGATCCGTTCTTCGCCAATAAAAATGGCACCCTGATCACATTGACCACGCGGACCGATCGCATTGCGACCGTGGCGGGCAGGGTCGGCTACGCCTGGGATCATTTCCTGCTTTACGGCAAGGGGGGCGCAGCGTGGGCTCATGACCAATACGGGGTTCAAAATCTGCTCGGGCTGAACGCCAGCTTCTGCGGAACTTTCCCTGCGACTTGCAACCCCACTGGAAACACTGATCGCATGGGCTGGATCGTGGGCGCCGGATTCGAGTGGGTGTTCGCAGACAATTGGTCGGCGATGGTCGAATACGACCATTATGGATTCGGCAGCAAGGGAGTCGGTTTTGCTGATCCGGCGAGTCTGGTTGCCACGACTGCCACGTTTAACGTCAGGCAGAATATCGACGTCATTAAAGTCGGCATCAATTACCGCTTCTGGACTCCGGAGCCGGTCGTAGCCCGGTATTGACGGGCTTATCCCCACGGCAACGCGCTAGCTTTTCACGTCGGATTATCGCGCCGGCGCCAGCAGCGTGACCTGATTGCGCGGCAGTATTGAGGCTCTGACCCGGAACCAGAGTTCACTCTGGCCGAATTTGGGAGGGCGCGGAGCCGGCATGGTGCTTCCCTCTTTCCGTTCGGTTAGACGCTGGCTAAATCCCAAGCTAAAGCGAGCAGGCTTTGCTAGCGTGGAATTTGAATTCCGAAACGTCCCCATTCCCGCGTCCCCCCGCTATGCCAGTCGATCACGATTTCCGGACCAGTCGCCATGACTTTCTCTTTCAAGACCGCTGCGGCCTGGCTTCGCTCCCACAAGGTCGAACTGGGCCTTGGTGTTCGTGTCACCGTGGCGGCGATGGGCGCGCTGGTGATCGCGCTGGCGTTCGGCCTCAAGCTACCGCTGTGGGCGGTGCTGACATCCATCATCGTCACCCAGATGAGCGTCGGCCGATCGCTCAAGGCGACCCGCGACTATCTGATCGGCACCCTGGGCGGCGCGCTCTATGGCGGCGCGGTCGCGATCCTGATTCCGCACAATGGCGAAGGCGCGCTGCTGGCGGTTCTGGTGCTGGCGGTGGCCCCCCTGGCGTTCATCGCGGCGATCAATCCCAGCCTGAATGTCGCAACGATCACGGCGATCATCGTGCTGCTGCTGCCGATCATGAATCACGCCGATGTGCTGGATTCGGCGATCGATCGGGTGCTCGAGGTTTCGGTCGGTGCGCTCACCGGCCTGCTGGTGTCGTTCATGGTACTGCCGTCGCGCGCGCACAGCCAGATTCGCGCCAGCGCGCCGCACGCGCTCGAATTGATGGCATCCGCGCTCCACGAGCTGTTGTCAGGCCTCACCCGCGGCCGGGACAATGATGCGCTGCATGCCCTGCAGGACGGAATCGGCACGGCGCTGGTCAGCCTCAACGCGGTCGGCACCGAGGCCGAGCGTGAACGCGCCGCCCACCTCACCACCGGGCCCGATACCGGGCCCTTGCTGCGAACCGTGTTGCGGTTGCGTCATGATCTCGTGATGATCGGGCGCGCCAGCGTGGTGCCGCTGCCGGTCGAACTGCAACAGCGGCTGGCTTTGCCGCTGGCGCGGATCAGCGACACGTTCGCCGATTATCTCAAATTGGCCGCCGCCGCTTTGCGGGCCGGGACCCTTCCGCCGCCGATGTCGCCGGTTCAGGCCGCGCTAGAGGCCTATGGCACGGAAGTCGCCGCGGTGCGCAGCGAAGGCCTGACGCGAGGGGTGCCCGGCGACGTGGCCGAGCGCTTCTTTGCACTGGGCTTTTCGCTGGAGCAGATGCGACAGAATTTGAAGGATCTGGAGCGCTGCGTGACGAATTGGGCCGATGCGCCGGTGGCACCCGGCAAACCGGTCGATGAGGTCGATTAGAGCGTTTTCGAGCGAAGTGGAAACCGGTTCGCGTAAAGAAAACGCGTCAAATCAAGAATCCAGGGCGCATTCGGACGCCGCTCATGCCATCGCTGTTGGATCGCCGGCACCAGCGCTCCGGGCCTTCCAAGGAGCCTCAGCTGATGCTGACGAATTTGCCCCATGCTGCCGCGAGGCCGGCCCCGGCCAGGACGTAGACGGGACTGTCGCAGAACGCCGAGCCGTACCGGCACACATCGGCGCTGAAGCCGCCGATCTCATGGTGGCCGGCGGCATAGAACACGCCGGACAGGATGAGAAGCACCGTCGCCACAAAATACATCGGACGCCTCCATGCCGCTATTCAAGCGCGGGCGGTCCAACAGGCCGCCCTCGGATCGGCATGAAATCATAGAACCCGCTTCCTCACCGGAGGTTGAGGCGGGTCGATCGATTTTCCGATAATTCGAGTCAATAGATCGCGCTATTTGCGCGCCATGCCCGGTTGTCGCGGATGGGACCCGGCGCGCTGCGGCAGAACGAGGAGGCAGCCGAGGATGAAGATGGCGAGGATGACCGAGGCCAGCGGCCGGCTCAGCGCAAGGCCGCCATCGTGGACCGGCTTGTCGAGAAAGTCGCCCATGGTCGCGCCCAGCGGCCGGGTCAGGATGAAGGCCGTCCAGAACAGCGTGACCCGGGACATGCTGGTCCAGTAATAGGCCGCCGCGACCATCGCCAGCGCGGCGCCGCACACCAGCGCGCCGCCTTCGTAGCCGAGGCCGGTATCGGCCATCCAGTCACCCAGTGCCGTGCCCAGCGTCTGCGAGAAGGTGATGGCGGCCCAGTAGAACATCTCGATCTTCGGCGTGCTGACGGTGTCGACCGAGATCGAGCCCGATGACCGGTACCGGAGGCCCAGGGTGGCCAGCAGCAGGACCAGCAGCAGCGTGGAGCCGCCGCTATAGCCGATGCCCAATGACCGGTCGGCGAAATCCGCCATGGTGGTGCCGAAGGTGGCGGAGGCGATGATGGTCGCCCAATACAGGAACGGATGAAATTTCTTCGCGGCGATCTGCAGGCCGACCAGCAGCACAAGGGCTAAGAGGAACAGCGCGGTGCCTGCCAGATAGCCCCAGTCGAGCGTCATGGTGACGGTGTCGCCGCCGGTTTCGCCCAATGTCGTCGCTGCGATCTTGACGATCCAGAAAGCAAGGGTGACCTCGGGAATCTTGTTCGGTGAGTTTGGCATGTCTCTTCCCGTGTCCCGCCTGATCGCGAGACGACACCCGGCCGGCAGATCCGGTTCTGTGGGGGTGCGATGTTCGATTTGCGGCAAACCCGCTGCGGTCGTTCCGCGGTAACGCAGAATTGTGTCCGTTGCCGCGTCGACACGTTGGGCTATCGGCCATGTCGGTCAGGTCTTGCGGCCATAATTCAGCAATCCGCCGACGCTTTTCGGGGGATGCGCGGCCAGCGCCTCTTCGTTGGGCTCGGTGCCCCAGCCGGGCCGGTCCGGCATCACCAGATAGCCGTCGACGAACTCCGGCACATGGGTGAAGAGTTCGTGGTCCCAGGCCAGCCGGTCGATGTCGGTCTCCATGATCCGCAAATTCGGCACCGCGGCGCTGAAATGGGCGTTCATCATGGTGCAGAGGTGCCCGTAGAAATTATGCG